>Ga0208821_1000389_pt1 | contig 35584 bp, 33 predicted proteins | sample June2015DPH_20_5_FD_184720 | JGI IMG/M metagenome (GOLD analysis project Ga0208821, IMG submission 184720) | Peatland microbial communities from SPRUCE experiment site at the Marcell Experimental Forest, Minnesota, USA - June2015DPH_20_40... | ecosystem: Environmental > Terrestrial > Soil >...
CTTCGTGGTAAATGCAGGGACAGATTATCTTTCGATCCTCCTCGGTGTCTCCCGTAATAATGCGACACGGGCAGTAACGCTTTCCGAACTTCTCCTGCCTGGCAGCGAGACCCTTTGTGACCTCATCAACTCGCTCTTCGTCAGGATTGAGTTGCATTCCTCTTCTCTCTGCATGCTTTTTGGCCCAGTCCTTTATCTTCTTAGCCTGTTCGTCAACGTCCATGAGGTCACCGTACGTTACTTACGCTCCGAGAAGCGCAAAATTACTCGTACGTTATGTTATATTATTATTCCTCTTCGACGTAGGCACCGCATAGCTTTGCATCTCATATCGCGCTCTGAATCAGAAAAAATGCTTAGAAGTCGTTTTATTATTTGCGACGAGCAAATGCGACGACCCGTGTTTCATGAACATTGTTCCGTGTGGCGCTCTAACGATCGCACAGACTAGGATTGCGCATCTACCTAAAAAAGTGACTATTCGAGAATGAGTTCAACACGGCGCGCCCCTCAACTTTGGGTCATTGAACTATCCCTTACTCCATCGAAACCTTCTCAAGCTGACTTGCTACGTTCCAAATAAGTGTTCGCGTGTGGAGGGGCATGTTCGGATCATTGCTTATGTCGTCGAGTATCGAAATCGCGTACGCTGCGCGGACAGCTTCGGCCTCCGCTCGATCGAGCAGCCTCGTTTTGGCCTCATCTGCAGCGCGGCGGATATTTCTCGGCACCGAATCATCCCCAACGATACGGGCGAGAATATCGACGCTCTTCGTTATGATATACTGTTTGTCCGGCATCGCGTTCACTCCGACGTCTAACGCTGTTTTTGTGCGCGTCGTGCAAGCTTCAGTCCACACCCCTCTGATGACTCGCACAATATATAACGTTTTATCAATTGCCTGTTTAGAAGGGGAAATAACCATTGAGTGGCGTCTAAGCAGTTTTTTGTGGTTCCCGAAAAGGGCCGCCGATAGCCTCCTTTTGGTATGCAGCAGCCGCGTGTCGGTAGCATTATTAACGCTGCAGCGCTACCTGTCTGGGGCAACCGTGAACTTATCCGACATAAGCTTACTTGAGCTCTCTCCACCCCGTATCTTCGCGTGCATCGTTGAATTGAACGTCTGCCTCTTTTTCGTCGCTTGGAGCTCCGCGATCTTGATCGCCCATGAAAAAGAAATAAAACAAGGCTCCGATGATAACAAGAAGCGGAATAAGTGCGATGATGAGGTAGGGCGAAATACTGCCGATAACCTTGCTGAGGCTACCACCATTCCCGGCGTTGGTCGCTGCCGTGCCGTTGGCGCTGTTCGTTGAGACCGTAGGCGTTTGAGGCGTGGGGCTAGCCGTAGGAAGTGACGGTTCGGCAGACGGAATCGTCGAGGGGACTAAAACATTAGGTATGCTGCTTTGAGCAATTGTAGGATCTATCGCGAGCGCGCATACCATCACCGGGCTGTGTGCTTCGCCAGTGCCCCGTCCAAGAAACCACGCTTGGGACAGGCCTTGATCGTGCGTCGCATTCACCGGCGCGAGCGAAGCGCCAGGACTTGGCAGAACGTGAGTTGCAAGCGCCATGGGCAGCAAAATCAGAAACGCAATCGCCCCGATACCGCAGATGCGCTTGGGTTGGATCATATGGCGGCCACCGTAGCCTTCTAGCCCTCTAATTCTCCGCGAGAGTATAAGAGTTTGCGCACGCATACGCCAGCTAGTCGCGAGGCCAAGCAATGAAGAGCCCGTCAGCTGCAGACTGTCAAATAGAGAAATTGAGCGGCGGCGGATTCGTGAAACTCCGCCTCAGGGCTCGTTGATCATTGTGGGGCACAGTGACGCAGTGCACTGAGAACCGGGGCCAGTGAAGCACGCCGTCACTTGAGCCACGTCATCATCGCGCGAAGCTTTGCGCCTACCGTTTCTATGGGGTGCCCCCGCTCTCGTTGCGTGAGCGCGTTATACACGGGGCGGTGGGCTTGATTCTCAAGTATCCATTCGCGTGCGAACTCTCCCGTTTGAATGTCCTTGAGCAGCCCCCTCATGGCTTCGCGTGTCGCATTGGTGATAATGCGCTCGCCTCTAGTGAGATCGCCGTATTCTGCCGTGTCACTGATTGAATGGCGCATCCATGAGAGCCCGCCTTCGTGGATAAGGTCGACTATGAGCTTCAATTCGTGCAGACACTCGAAATACGCGATTTCAGGCTTGTAGCCTGCTTCGACGAGCGTTTCAAAGCCGGCTTTGATGAGTGCGGTGGTTCCGCCGCAGAGAACGGCTTGTTCCCCGAAGAGGTCGGTCTCTGTTTCCTCTTTAAACGACGTCTCTAGCACGCCGGCTCGCGTGGCGCCGATGCCCTTGGCATACGCGAGCGCCGTCTGGAACGCGTTACCCGTGTAATCTTGGTACACGGCCAGCAGTGCTGGGACGCCCTCACCTTGAGTGTAGATGCGCCGTACGAGGTGGCCGGGACCTTTGGGCGCGACCATAAATACGTCCACGTATGCCGGGGGAACGATCTGGTTATAGTGAATGTTGAAGCCGTGCGAAAATGATAGCACGTTCCCCTCTTGGAGCTGCGGTTCAATTTCAGCCTTATACACAGCCGCTTGACGTTCGTCGGGCAGGAGCAGTTGCACGATGTCTCCGCGATTTGCCGCCTCTGCGACGCTGAGCACTTCAAAACCGTCTTTTAGCGCCTGGTCCCACGACCCCCCCTTGCGCAGACCGATGAGAACATCTAGTCCCGAGTCCTTGAGGTTTTGTGCTTGGGCGTGTCCCTGGCTGCCGTAACCGATGATTGCGATTTTCTTGTCGCTTAGATGTTTCAGGTCAGCGTCTTCATTATAAAACATTTGAACCATGTATTACCCCTCCATTTTCCATCAATCGTCTCTTAGTTTATAAGCTGCATAAAAAAGCTTTTGGCGCCACGAGCGTGTGTCGCCCGCGTTGAGACAGATCCCAGTGCATCCCTCGCCCTCTATTGGGGGGTGATGTCCCGCTGCGCTTTAGAGGTTTTCGTCGCTCGGCGTCTCTCAGTCACAGCGCCAGTCACAGCGCCCGCTCTAATCTTTGCCGCTTTGTATCACTTTAGGTCCTCGCCCTAGAGCTAGCGTGCCCGTCCTTACGATCTCCTTGATGCCGAATTGTTTGAGCATACTAATAAGCGCGTCCAGTTTTCCCTCGTCACCAGTTACCTCGATGATGAGGCTCTTGGGTGCCACGTCGACGATTCGCGCCCGGAAGATGTTGACGATCTGCATAATCTCTGCGCGATTTGAGCTGTCGGCAGTGACTTTTATGAGCACCAGCTCTCGATCCACGTACGACTCTTTGGTGAGATCGCTCACCTTGATGACCTCGATGAGCTTGTTGAGCTGCTTCGTGACTTGTTCGACCACGGTATCGTCGCCGGCCACAACGATTGTCATACGCGAAATGGCTTCGTTTTCGGTAACGCCGACGGTCAGGCTCTCGATGTTGTAGCCTCGTCTGCTGAAAAGGCCGGCGGTTCGCGCGAGCACGCCGGGCTTATTTTGAACGAGGACAGATACGGTGTGTTTCATCCGCTACACCCTCCCGTTCTTTGCATCGATTATTTCGTTAAGCGCCGCTCCTGCTGGAACCATGGGGAATACGCACTCTTCAGGTTCGATTCTGAAGTCGATGATAACAGGCTTTGGCACCGCAAGCGCCTCTTCGATGGCGGGCGCTACTTCGCTCGGCGAGTCCACGCGTATTCCGTGAGCGCCGAACGCGTCGGCGAGCTTCACGAAGTTGATCTCGGAAAGCTTCGTTTGGGAGTACCGACGATCGTAGAATAGCTCTTGCCACTGCCTCACCATGCCCAGGTAGCCGTTATTGAAGATCGCGACCTTGACCTGGACGTCGTAGGCGACTGCTGTGGCAAGCTCTTGGCAGTTCATGGTGAAGCTCCCGTCACCGGCAAGGTCAAAGACGGTCTCGTCAGGCCGACCGATCTTCGCTCCGATGGACGCGGGGAATCCGTACCCCATCGTCCCTAAGCCTCCGGAAGAGATGAAGTTTCGCGGGTGGCGGTGGCTAAAGTATTGCGCAGCCCACATCTGATGTTGCCCGACTTCGGTGCACACGACCGCGTCTGGGCACAGTCTGCTTATCTCTCGCACGATGTACTGTGGCTTCAAGCCTGTCTCGCCGAATTCAAGCGGGTACTCGCGCTTCCACGTCTGCACCTTTTCCATCCACTCTTTTGTGTGTGTATCCTTGAGAAGCGGTATCAGTTTTTGGAGCACCCGCTTCACGTCGCCGACGATCGGTATGTCAACTCTGACATTCTTGCCGATCTCGGCCGGATCGATGTCGATGTGAATAATCTTCGCGTTGGGGGCGAAGCTCGCGATTTTGCCCGTTACGCGGTCGTCGAAGCGCGCACCGATCGCGATAATCAGGTCTGATTCGGTAATGGCGTAGTTCGCGTACTTTGTTCCGTGCATGCCGAGCATCCCCAGCGACAGTGGATGTTCAGCGGGCAACGTCCCCATACCCATGAGCGTCATTGTCACCGGCGCCACGATAGTTTCGGCGAGCGCACGGACTTCTTCGGAAGCCCCGCTGATCTTGGCGCCACCCCCGACGTAGATTACAGGGCGGTGAGCCTCCGTAATGGCCTTTGCCGCTCGCTTGATCTGGCCGGGGTGCCCTTCGTAGGTCGGCTGATACCCGGGCAGGTGCACCTTTTTCGGATACTCAAACCGGGCACTCATCGTCTGGACGTCTTTTGGGATATCGACCAAGACGGGGCCTGGTCGACCGGTGGATGCGATATGAAACGCCTCTTTTATCGTCTGTGGAATCTCGCTCGCTTCGTGAACCAAGTAGCTGTGCTTCGTGATCGGGAGTGTGATGCCCGTTATGTTGGCCTCTTGAAAGGCGTCGTTGCCGATGAGATCAGTGGTCACCTGACCCGTGAGCGCGACGAGGGGCACGCTATCCATGTAGGCGGTCGCGATTCCCGTGACGAGGTTCGTGGCTCCGGGACCGGAGGTAGCCATGCACACACCTACTTTTCCGGTTGCTCGTGCGTAGCCATCCGCCGCGTGGGCGGCTGCTTGTTCGTGGCGCACGAGGTAGTGCGTAATGGCCTCTTGGTTAAAGAGTTCGTCGTAGATGGGTATGACGACGCCTCCAGGGATGCCGAAAATCGTATCCACGTGTTCGCATTCGAGACTTTTCATAAGTGCCTTGGCACCGCTCAGGTTCATTGCATCTCACCTATCATTTTAACGTTAGTAGCCTGTTCACGCCTTCAATGACCGCTTCAACCGACGCTATGATGATATCGGCGCGCGCGCCGCGCGCTGTGATGACGTGACCGTCTCGGCTGAGTTTCACCCACACCTCGACTAGTGCGTCGGTGCCGCCGGTGATGGCATCAACGTGGTACTCCTCAAGCGTTATGTCCGCAAGCTTTCCTATCGCCTTTCTAAGCGCGTTTATCGCGGCGTCAACCGGTCCCAGACCGATTCCCGCTTCGACGACCTCTTGATCGTCGACCGAGAGCTTGATTGACGACGTCGGGGTAACGATGTTTCCCGACACGACCGTCAGCTCTTGTAGCTTTATACGCGCTTCGCGATTGATCTCGAGCACCGCATCGGCAATGGCTTGTAGGTCGGCGTCGGTGACGCGTTTTCCCTTGTCGCCCAGCTCCTTGACGCGTTTCAGTATGTCGCTCAGTTGCTCATCGTCAGCGTTGAGACCAATCTCCTTCAGCGCGAGGTGCACCGACGCGCTGCCCGCGTGTTTTCCGAGCACAATCCGCCGCTCTCGGCCCACCATCTCAGGGGTGATCGGCTCGTACGTCCGTGTGTCTGCCAGCAGTCCGTGGGTGTGGATGCCTGACTCGTGCGTGAACGCGTTCTCTCCGACAATGGGTTTGTTCTGGGCAACGGGCACGCCCGTAAGCCTGCTCACGAGCCTTGAAATGGGGTAGAGCTCGGTAGTGTTGATGCGCGTCGTGTAGCCATATAGTGACTCGAGCGTCATCACGAGCTCTTCGAGCGACGCGTTTCCCGCACGCTCACCCAGACCGTTCACCGTCACGTGCACCTGCGCCGCGCCGGCGCCTAGGGCCGCGATGGAATTCGCCGTTGCGAGGCCGAAATCGTCGTGGCAATGGATGCTTAAGGGTGCTATCGCCGCGAGGCCAGCGACCTGTGCGGCCGTGCGATCAGGGATAAGCACACCAACAGTGTCGCAGTAGCAGAGTCGTTTAGCGCCTGCGGCGACGCCTTGACGGTAGAACTCGCGCAGAAAATCGCCGTCTGCTCGTGACGCGTCTTCGGCGCTAAGCTCCACTATGAGACCGTGCTCAGTGGCGTATTCCGTCGTATCCACGGCCATGCGCAGCACGGCGTCTCGATCCTTCCGCAGTTTTTTTTCGATGTGCAAATCCGACACGGGCACGACGAGGTGCACCGAGTCAACGTCGCATTCGAGGCAGTAGTCGATATCCCCCCGAAGGGCGCGCGCGAAGCTGCATATCTCGGGGCGCAATCCTTCATGGGCGACCGCTTTGATGGCGGTTCGCTCGCCTTCCGACGTGACCGCGGATCCCGCTTCGATAACGTCCACGCCGAGCTTGTCTAGGGCCTTAGCAATCCACAGTTTCTTCTCGGCAGTGAGCGACACACCAGGGGTTTGTTCTCCATCGCGCAGCGTCGTGTCGAAAAACTTGATATCGTTAAATAAAGCGATCCCTCACGGTAGTCACTTCCTTGCTGTAAATGGAAGGCGTAACTATATAAAAGCTCTCACGCGCGCGGGTTTCGGCCCCGTTGAACGCTTTGAAGCGTTAAAAGTAGTCCGCGACGGTCTCGAGCATGCGGGCGACGAGTTCGGCGGCGGCGTCAAGATCTTCGAGGTTGAGCACCTCGACGGGGGTATGGAGGTAGCGCGTGACGACGCTGATGACGCCAGCGGGGATCCCCGCTCGCGTGAGGTTGATCGCCGTGGCGTCTGTGGTGCCGCCCGAGCTGACGTCGCGCTGGTACCCGATCCGCGCCTCCTTAGCCGTCCCTTCGATCCAGCGAAGCACTGAGTCGGGGGTGATGAGGCCACGCCCACCCCCGTCGACGACGGTGACAGAGGGGCCCTTGCCGAGCTCCAAGTGCGCCATCTTCTTTTCGATGCCTGGGTGGTCCCCCGCTATGTTGGTCTCTGTGGCTATGGCAACATCGGGATTCAGCCCAAATGACGCCGTTTTGGCACCCTTCAAGCCGACCTCCTCTTGCGTCGAACCGACCGCGAAAACGGTGGTCGTCGCCGTGGTGCGCTTCATGGCCTCGATCATCATCGCGCATCCGGCCCGATCATCGAGCGCCTTTCCCGTGACGAAGTTGCCTGAAAGCGGGGTAAACTGGCGATCGATCGTGACGGGCGTGCCGATTCTCACGCCAAGGCCTTCGACGTCCTCGGGGCTCGTGGCACCGATGTCAATAAACATGTCCTTCATCGGGATCGGTTTTTTCTTTTCCTCCTCCTCGAGAATATGTGGGGGCTTCGAACCGATCACTCCTGGAATATCGCCCTTTGTTCCATGGAGTCGCACGCGCTGGTTTAGCAGCGTTTGGTCGAACCAACCGCCGATACCGATGAAGTAGATAAACCCGTTTTCGTCGATGTACTTGGCGGAAAGGCCCACCTCATCCATGTGCGCAGAGAGCATTACGGAAGGTCCTTTTCCTGATTTTGTGGCGATCAGATTGCCGAACGCGTCAATCCTGATCTCATCGACGTAGGGAGTAAGTTCATGCGTGAGTATGTCGCGGGAGCTCCCTTCGTGCCCGGAAACGCCGTGGGCATTTGACAGCTCCTCAAGCAAGTTCCGCAAACCGTCTAACGTGTCTGACATCATTCTACAAGAGCGCATCCTAGCATTAATAGGTTTCTTACGAAAAAAGGGCTTCAGCCAGCCTTCGTTGAGGGGACTCTGCGCGAGGCACGCATTCAGCCCTCCCTGGTGACCCGTGGCTGCGTCGGAAGCTCTATATGGGTGCTGTGAAAGAGCGAAGATATCGCGGGGCGATCAGTGTGGTGAAGATTCGGCAACGAGTAGATGACAGAGGTCGGGGGGCCAAATACCGCGCGTTTCGCGGAGCTGCGGCGAATGAGTCGTACGGCAGTCTTTTTGAGCCGGGACGAAACGACGACCTGCGGCGCACGCTCACGGCAAAGGTGATAGAGGGGCTTAACGTGCCAGAGGGGCCCGCCAGCGAATGTATACTTGGTGTCGTTGATGAAACGATCAGCGAACGTGAGGGGGGGTGGCACTTTTCGTTGTCACCCGAGCGGCTGCTCTGCGATCTTCGTGCGGACGATCATTCGTCGCGACACTTGTGTGCTGACTGTTCGTTGCCGGGCTGTTGCTACTTTGATATCATCAGGCTGACGCCTGATGATGTGGAGCGCTTGCGCGTGCACCTTGAACTGTCGCTCGACGAGTTTGTCGCGCAGCACTGCGTATCGTACGTCGATGATCACGACCGCCGTTATACGCACGCGCTAAAAAAAACTCAGCCGTGCGCGTTTCTCGGAAAGGACGGCCGATGTCGGGTCTATGCTGATCGACCCGCAGTCTGCGCGGAGTTCCCATTCGTCGTCGATCGTAAAACGCGCGACATAAAGGAGATCCGACTGTTTCCCTTCTGCAACGTCCCGTTTAACATGTTGAAGCTTGAAGCGAGGCGTCGCGCTCTCGAAGGCATTAGACAGAGCAACGGTTCGACTAAGTGAGAGTAGCTCCGCGTGACGAACTCGGACGAAAAATTCGGGCGCTTTCCGGCCCGCATGGCCAAAATCGCTGAAGCCGGGAGCAAGAGCGGGCCTGCCGGGATTTGAACCCGGGTTTGAGGCTCCGGAGGCCGCTGTGCTATCCAGACTATACTACAGGCCCGTGCCTTACTAGTTGCTTTGGCAGGTATATAACTGATCTGATAGTCGCGCACGGGAAAAAAAGGTTTAAATGGGTAGTTGCGCATTGGAGAAGCACCAAGCCAAATGCCGACGATCGTTTGCAAAAGGAGTCTTGATGAGTCGCAAAGTTCTGATGAACGGGGCGTACGTGGCGTGGAGCGAAGCCACCGTCCACATAAGCACGCACGCCCTCCACTATGGCACCGCCGTATTCGAGGGAATACGGGGCTATCACAACGATGAGAAACGGCAAAGCTTCATCGTTCGACTGACGGAGCACGTGGAGCGGCTCTACCGCAACATGCGCGTGCTCAGGCTCAGTATTCCCCTCAACAAGCAGGAATTCGCTAATGCCATCGTTGACGTGGTGCGCCAAAACGCGCTCCAAGAGGACGTCTATATACGACCGATCGTCTATTGGGGGGCCGGCACCGTCGGACTGTACCCGTACGGCAGGTCAAACGATTATGCTATCTACGTTGAACCGATGGGTAAGTACTTCGACGACATCGACTCGGGCCTCAAGGTCTGTGTAAGCTCGTGGGCCCGCCTTTCAGACAATTCGCTTCCTCCGACGGGCAAGTTCGCCGGAGCATATGTAAACAGCGTACTCGCAAAGGTCGAAGCGGTCCAAAACGGATACGATGAAGCCATACTGCTAACTAAAGACGGCTTCGTCTCTGAAGGGAGCGGTGAAAACGTTTTTCTCGTGCGCAACGGTACCGTTCTGACGCCTCCGGTTTCAGATGACATCCTCGAGGGGATTACCCGCGATGCAATCATAACGCTCTGCGTGGATCGTGGCTACAAGGTAGTGGAGCGAACGATAAGCCGATCTGAGCTCTACTCCACAGATGAGCTCTTCTTCACCGGGACTGCTGGAGAGGTGGCCCCCATAACGAGCGTCGACGGCATCATTATCGGCGACGGCACGGTCGGCGCGATAACGCACGAGCTAAAGGAGGCGTACTTTAACGCGGCGCGCGGCAATGAGCCGCGCTACTCGCAGTGGCTGACGCCCGCTTTCTAGTCGTGCGCTTTTTTCGGCTGCAGAGCCTTGTCTCGGCGCCGCTAGCCTCGCTCCACGCCGATACGGCTCTTGCTGTAGCTCAGCCGCACACCGATTGAGCGCAGGTACGCGCACGAGTCACCGGGGCAGTGGATGAGCACCTCGGCCAAATCATCAGGTTTGTCGATATCGGTACTCATAAAGAACGAGTCGAGAACCTTTAACGGAAGCCCGCGCTCTTTGGCGATTGCCACGTGCTTTAGGAAGCTCACTTCGTAAAAATCGACGTTGAAGCGGGAGGGGTCGCGCATGAAGATCGCGTTGGTGCCACCGCCGCGCCCCGGGACGAGCGTCACGCCCTCCGAGTACATCTCGCGCACGTGCCACTCTTGGATAAGCGGGATGTCTGACATCACGATGAGAGTCGGCTCTCGCACGTGCCTGATGTAAGCGTTTATGGCAGTGTTCAGGTCGCGGCGGTTGAGCTCCACGTGCGCCCAGTCGCACTCGGGATCAAAGTCCTCAGTCGCCAAAATCGTCACGTCGATGCCCTTCAAGCCGCGGAGCACGTCGCGCAGCATCGCCTTTGAGAAGGCAATGCGTTCTTTGGGGGACAGAAATGGCGCGAGACGGGTCTTCGCTCCGCGCGTCTTAAACGGCACCACCGCTTTTGCCGTTGTCATCCTCGCCTCACCGGTGGCGTAAGCGTCCCCGTTATTTATATATTACCGCGGCCATGTAGTGGTAAAAACGGCCTCGCTTTTTATGTCGCTTGAGCACATGAGCACCGCAGACATCGTTAGTGGGCCTTTAGAGGCGCTCTCGTTTGCCCTTCCGGCACGCGTCACGTTCTCGCGCAACGTTTTCGTTCCTATCACCAACATCTGTCGCAACGCGTGTGGCTATTGTGGGTTCCGGCGGGACACCGGCGACGCTGAGGCACGGCTGATGGCTCCAGCAGAGGTGGAGGCCCTACTGCGGCAAGCTAAGGATGCGGATTGCACCGAGGCTCTGTTCACCTTTGGCGAACGTCCGTATGAGGTCGCCGGCTTTGTCGAGAAGCTCCGGAGGCTCGGCTACGAGAGCTTTCTTGATTATCTCTATGACCTCTGCACCATGGCAATTCGCGCCGGACTGCTCCCGCACAGCAATCCGGGCATTCTCACCTTTGACGAGCTCGAGCGGCTAAAACCTGTGAATGCGAGCATGGGACTCATGCTCGAGACGACGGCCTCAGTGGACGCGCACCAGGGCTGTGCTGGCAAAGAGCCCGAGCTCCGGCTCTGGACTATTGAGGATGCGGGTAAGCTCCACATTCCGTTTACCACAGGTCTCCTCATCGGCATAGGAGAAGACTGGGGCGATCGCGTCCGCTCGCTCGAACTCCTCACGGAGCTGCAGCACAAATACCGACACCTTCAGGAGGTCATCATCCAGCCGTTCGTGCCGAAGCCGGGCACGCGGATGGCAGACGTTCCCAGCCCGAGTCGCGAGGTGCTCCTCCGCACAGTCGCGCTGGCGCGTCATCTCCTCCCTGATGACGTCGCGGTTCAAGTGCCACCCAACCTCACTGAGGTGGCCCCGCTTCTCGGCGCGGGGGCGTCCGACCTCGGCGGGATTTCGACCGTGACGGTCGACTACATTAATCCGGAGCAAGCTTGGCCGGATGTGGCGAACCTCGGCATTGCACTGACCGAACGGTTGGCGATCTACCCCCAGTACGTGCGTGCTGGATGGTACAGCGAGGCGCTCGCTCCGCTCATCGGAAAGCTGGCTGACGAGCGCGGGTTCCGACGAAAAAAGACAGGCGAGACAATGGCTGGGTGACGCGATGGATGTCGTTCACATTGGTAAAGCAAAAACCGTGTACCGCACCGAGAACGCCGAGGAGTACATCATCGAGTTTCGCGATGACATCACGGCCTTCAACGGGAAACGGAAGCGGACAGTGCCGCAGAAAGGCTACTTCAACGCGCGAATTTCCGCACGGCTCTTTCAGCTTCTGGAGCAGCGAGGGATCGCGACGCACTACAAAGGTATGGTGGACGATACGCGGATGCTCGTAAAGGCGGTGGACATCATACCGCTCGAAATCATCGCTCGAAACATCGCCGCGGGATCAATCGTGCGCCGGTATCCCGTCAAGGAAGGGCAGAAGTTTATCCCTCCGGTGCTCGTTATCGACTTCAAGTCTGATGCTTATGGCGATCCGATGCTCAACGACGACATCATACGCGCGTTACGCCTCGCTACCGAGAAGGAGCTGGTGACCATTCGTGAGCTGACGCTGCGGGTGAATACGATCTTGAAGGACCATTTGAATCGGCGAGGGCTGCTGCTTCCGGACTTTAAGCTGGAGTTCGGAAAGGGACGGGACGGGAAGATCATCGTTGCCGACGAGATAAGCTGCGATACCTGTCGCCTGTGGCTGAAGGACTCGGGCGAGTCGGTTGATAAGGACGTTTTCCGCTACGAGCGCGGCGATTTGATAACGGCGTACGAAGAAGCGGCCAAGCGGATACTCAGCTGAAGCCACACGATTGAACAAGGCTGCGACGCGCTCCTACGACGCCTCTCTTCAAGAAACGCTGTGAACGTAAAACAAGGTTGGGCGCGTTCTACGCGTCAGCGGGCCGCTCGTTGCAGAAGGAGGCCGACTCGCCAGAGGGCGGTGAACTGTGCGAGGATCGCGACGAGCAATACGGCAGGCTCAACGAACCCGATGAGCAGTCCTATGGCGAGGATGATCAGCCGTTCGCTTCGTTCGGCGACCCCAGCCGTGCAATGAAATCCCATTCCTTCACCTTTCGCGCGGACGTAGCTCACGAGGAGGGAGCCCATTAGGGCGGCGCCGACGTAGATCCAGTTGACCCCAGCAATGCCAAGACCAAGTAAAATAATACAATCGACGTAACGATCAGATATCGAGTCAAAGGTGGCGCCAAAGGTCGTTGAGGCGCGTCGGTTGCGCGCTACGGCGCCGTCTAGCATGTCGACAAAGCCGGTTACGAGGATCAAAACGCCGCCTGCGACGAAGAACCCGAGGGCAAGAACGATGCCAGCGACGACGCCGATCGCAAGGCCGGCGAGGGTAAGCATGTTGGGAGTGACGCCGAGACCGACGAGAAGATTCGCCGGTCGCGAGAGAAGCCGATCAACTGAGTCTTTAAGTCTGCTTAACATGGGTGGCTCTCCTGTGGCGTTCAACGGTCTGCTTAGAGGAAAAGGCGCATTCTCATAATATAGTTGACGAATTGGTGCGGTCCCCGGGGCGCCGCCGGTTCAGCGATAACGGAAGCCCTAACGTGCCGCCGCAAACTGCGCTCGTAAGTATCTGCGCAGGGCAGCGCTCGCGGGTGGCCTGGTCCGGCGAAAACTCAGCCTCCTGAGCGGTCTGAGCTAGGAGAAAGCGCGGAGGGGGGGATCTCGATCTTCACCATCGTTTTGGCGCTCATCGCTGGCGGTATTGCGTTTCGGGTGCTCACTTTCGCGTTAATGACGCATGCAACATCTTTTTTGTTGTGACGGGTAACCTAGAGCTGTGAAACCTTCACTCGATGATCTGTTCAAGTGGTGGGGCGCCGCCGCTTTGGTGCTTATTGTGCTCAGAATATACGGAGTGCTTTAAAATTCCGCGCTGATCGAAGAACGGCGCCAGGCGCGCCAGCTCGATCAATGTCAAACGCATACGCATCCATGCCCAAGTCGCCCCAGTACCAGCTGTGGTGGAGGGCCGTGCCGCGCGCGTCGCCTCCTGCGGCGCCGAACGCGACAAGAAGCGGCATGAAGTGATCGGGGTACGGGTGAGGCGTACGGGCCCCGTTCCCGATACTTCACAAGGCTGACGCGGTCGCCCTGGGTCACCGCGTCGGTCAGCCAGCCGCTGAATTCGTGGGCCCACCCATCGGTGGCTGCATCTTCGCCCAGCGATGCCGCCGCATAGCCAAGCGGGTGGACGGCGCCACCGCTGCCGAGGATCAGAACGCTGTCGTCCCGCAGCGTTGCAATGGCTGCACCAAGCGCCACGTGCTGTGCGGGGTCTAAGTGGCGCTGGATGGAGAGCTGCACGACGGGGACGTCCGCGTCGGGAAACATGAGTATCAGCGGCACCCATGCACCGTGATCAAGGCCACGGTTGCGGTCAAGGTCGCAGCTTAAGCCAGCGCCGTGAAGAAGGTCGGCCACTCGCCCGGCAAGGTCTGGTGAACCACGTGCGTCGTACCGCAGACCGTAGAGTTCAGCGGGGAACCCGTAAAAATCATGGATCGTTTCGGGCGTTTCCACGGCGTTAACTGCGGGCCGCGAGGTACTCCAATGGGCAGATACGCATAGAACCGCGCGCACGTTCCTGTACCGGCTGCCAAGCGTAGCTAGGAACTGTCGCGCCGGAACGTCCTCTAGAAGCAGTGTGGGGGCACCGCGTGACACAAATAGTGTAGGCAGTGACTCTGTGGATATAATTCTCCCTCAAGGACTCCCCGTGATCAAACGGACAGAACTTCTGGCGCAGCGGAGCCCTTAGAGCGGCCTCTCTCTTTGAGCATATCGTGTGCAGTGAAATTTCGTTATTTATATGCCCTCCTCACATGAGGCCAAGCTGTCGCATTAGCCCGACCAAATCGTAGAAGAGCTTCTCTTCGGTGATCTCACCCTTCTCATTCCAGTGGGCGACCGTGCAAAACTCGACTTGGAATTTCTTGTTTGTAGGTTGAATGGTCTTTCCATCAGGGCCTGCCATAGAGCCCGTCATCGTGCCGGTGAAATTAGCCACCGAACACGTCCATTCGCCCTCACCAAAGAGCACCTTATATGGGCGGTTCCCCACACGATTGTCCGGAAAGGTCTTGAAGAATTGCTCAGCTTCTTCTTGGTGTGCATGTTGTCCTCTCGTCGGTTCGGGCTGGCCTGGCCAGTACACGGCGACGTTTTCGGCGTGCCGTTTGTTGAATGTGTCCCAGTCTTGGCCGTTCCACGCATCATCCAACGTTTGCATCAGTCGTTTGTTTTCCTCGACGTTCATCTAAATCCCCCTCTACAACCTGAGTTGTTTTGAGCGTGACTAGGAGTAGCATCAGTAGCACCATAAGCGTGCCCCCCTTTTTTTTGGTGGACGCGATCGTTTTTGGGGACCAGCGGATATCTCACGCGTGGCGTGTAAAGCGCTCAGCGATGGATGCAACCAGCTGACAGGGGCAATAGTCCGATCGACCTCTTGGGGCCTGCAACGCTCTTCGATGCGGGCGACGTTCTTCTCACGCAGCTTAGTGGTACGCTCGGAGCCAGAACGCCGTTTGCGATCCATAATGAACCGTTCCTTGGACTCTGGGCGACCGCCGCTCATCGTCTTGTGATACAAAGCGCCCTTCGCGGCACTCACTGCGGGAATCATTGCAGAAGTGCTGGCGACTGGAGGTCTTGGGCCCTAGCGTGACTACTGCGAAGAAGGTAATTCCAGAAGTGCTGCCGCAAAGCGCTCTACCTTCTCGGCGTACGCCCCGCTTTCCACGTTGTTAGCGGGAACGTCAAGCATGCCCCCCGACTTTTTTCCGGAAGGCGTTTCCATGCTTTCCAGCATCTTGGCGCCGCTCTCGCTGCTTGGTTTCCGTGCGTGCAAAAGAAGGCGACACTGATAAACCTATCTTTGTTTTGCGCAATGTACGTTCGTATCGGGCTGGACATCTTGCCCGTCACAGGACTGCCGACGACTACCACATCATAGGATGCGGCGTCGTGCATTGTTTGTGCGATTTTCGCGTGGACCCGCAGGAATGCCTGCTTCGCCAACCTACCCATGCCCTTGTCTTTCGTGTCGGCGGTGATCGCTTCAACATCGCGTTGAGGTTTTCAGCAAGCGCTTCAGCGACCTTTTTCGTGTTTCCGGTTCGCGAGTGAGTAATAGGCGAGTGTTTTCATCGCTATGCGCAATGCCGCGCCCGCTTAATAGTCTGGCGGGTTACAAGGGCGAAGTTAAAGTAGTAGATCCGAGAACTCACTATAAGGTTTACCATGCAGGCGATTGAAGTCTCTCATCTGGTCAAGAAATTCGGCGACGCCACTGCCGTCAACGATATTAGTTTCTCGGTGGCGGCCGCAGAGACCTTCGGGTTTTTAGGCCCTAACGGCGCCGGCAAGACGACCACGATCCGCATGCTCACCGGGATCTCATCGCCGACCTCGGGAATGGCAAAGATCTTTGGCCACGATATCGTGCACGAGACCGTTGCCGCACGGCAATCCATGGGCATCGTCTCCGAGACCTCCAACGTATACACTGACTTGACCGGGTGGCAGAACATGATGCTTGCCGCGCAGCTCTATCGAATTGGCAGAAGCGAGCGGGATAAGAACGCGACCGAGCTTCTGAAGCGCTTTGAGCTCTATGAACGCCGGGGTGACGACGTGCACGGGTACTCCAAGGGAATGCAGCGGCGGCTGACCATCGCCATGGGCCTGGTCAACCGCCCGCGCCTGCTCTTTCTTGATGAGCCCACCTCCGGGCTCGATGTCGAGAGCAACCTTATCATCCGCGACATGATCAGCGACCTCATCAAGGAAGGGGTCACCGTCTTCTTGACGACACACAACATCGAGGAGGCTAACGTCCTCTGCGACCGGGTGGCGATCATCGAAAAGGGACACATCGCCGCCATAGACGCGCCCGAACGGCTGAAAAAGACGATTCAGAGCGTCCAGTCAATTGAGGTCTCTTTTGACAGCAGCTCGCCCACGCGGCTTGACGAGCTCCGTCAGCTCTCGACGGTGAACAACGCACGCAAGGAAGGTGACAAGTTCAAACTCTTCACCGAGGACCCGTCTGCGGTCATCGACGGCGTGATGGCATACGCTCATACGCACAACACACGGGTGATGAGCATCACGACGCTCGGTCCGAGCCTTGAAGACGTCTTTGTCAAGTTGACCGGACTGCATCGCTCAGGTGGTGGGATTACTGCCATCGATTAACTTTATAGGGTTCCAAGACCGCCTCTCCCGCGAGCTCATTGCGGCGTGGGCGATTGCGAAAAAAGACGTCATCATCTATTACCTCCGGCCAGGGACCATCGTCGGCGGGGTGCTCTTTCCTCTTTTCATGTTCCTCGCGTTTACGGCAGGAAAGCTTGGGACCGCCACTGCGCTGATCCCGGGGCTCGTTGGCATCACGACCCTCTTCTCAGCGTCATCTATAGAACCGGTATCGATCCCGATCGAACGCAGGACGGCTACGTTTGACCGGCTTCTCGCCGCACCCATCTCCCTAAACGCGTTGGTGTTAGGCGAGAGCCTCAGCGGTCTTCTTTACAGCGTTGTTATCGCGTTGATTGTGGTTGTCGCGGCGCTGCTTATCTTGGCCACGAGTATCGTGAGTATCTTCCCCATTCTGGTAGGGATCCTTCTCAGTTCACTCTGCTTTGCGACGATGGGGACCCTTTTTGCGGCATATCCGACCGAGAGTCCAGGGGATATCATTTCGATGGTAAACGTCGTCAGGTTTCCTCTCATATTCATATCTGGCGTCTTCATCCCTCTCGCGACACTACCCGCCGTCGGCCAGATGATCGCATATGTTTCACCGCTCACGTACGCGAACGACCTCATCCAGGGCGGATACAACGGTAAAATGACGTTCAACCCGTTTATTGACGTTGCGATGCTCGTCGTGTTCATCCTGATCTTCCAGTTAGTAGCAAACTTGCTGTACAAGAGATTCAACGACTAAACCGTGACAGAGGACGGGGCCGCAAATAGAGGTCCTGATTATCTTTTCGCTTTTATATGTCCAATTCAGTGAATGAGCCGGCAAGCCGGAGAAGCGGGCCGGACAATGGTCCTGGATGTAACGACGCGGTCGATTCAACGAAACGTATCTTGCGCATCGCCGAATGAAAGTGACCCATACGTCTCCAGCCCGAATCGCGCGATCTCGTAACGGCTGTTAAAGGAGAGTCGTTTTGTACTCTGCTGCGCGAGCGACTGCTCGCGAGCGCATAAAAACGAAATTGATATATAGTGACTTCTACGCCCTGATTACTGACTCTTCTGTCGTTTGGTGGGGCGTGATGGTGGAACGGAAATTCGTCTGGGCTACACTCTCCATCGCCTCTCTCGCTACCTTCATCATCGTTATCGACTCGTTTTTCCTGAACGTCGCCATCACGACCCTGGTGCGCGACCTGCACACCACCGTGGAGGTCATCCAAGGCATCATCGCGGCGTACGCGCTCACCATGGCGTGTCTCATGCTGCTCGGCGCAAAGCTTCAGAACATCTTGGGCAGGAAGAAGACATTTCTCTACGGCGCGTTCATCTATGGCGTGGGCACCACGATTGCCGCGTTGAGCCTCAACGCCCCCATGCTGCTTTTTGGATGGTCACTGCTGGAAGGGTGTGGGGCGGCGCTTATGTTGCCGGCGACGGCGGCGTTCATCTCCGGTACGTACGAGGGCGATGAGCGCGCGTTTGCATTCGGCATCTGGGTGGCCATCGGTTCGGTCGCGGCAACTGTTGGCCCTCTCTTAGGCGGCTTTCTCACGACGTTTCTGAGCTGGCGCGTCGGCTTCGGGCTCGAGGCGGTCATCGTCGTGGTGATATTCGCGTACTCAGGACGACTCACCGAAGCGCCTCCGACCATCGGCTGGCACGACCTCGACGTCGTGGGGGTCGCGCTCTCGGCGGCAGGCTTCTTCTTGATCGTCGCCGGGATGTTGCTGCTCAACAATCTGAGCGCGTGGGGCATCGTGCCAATCCTCGTCGGTGCGGGGCTCCTCCTGCTCGCCTTCTTTGCGCTGTGGCAGCGACGCCGGATGCGTCACGGGCAAGCCCCACTCACCGACATTTCGCTCTTCAGGAAGAGCACGTACAGCGCGGGGAACATGGCGAACCTCATCCTGCGACTCGGCCTCGCGGGGACGCTCTTCATCCTTCCGGTCTTTTTACAGGCCGTTGCCGGTTTGAGCGCCTTTATGACGGGCGTCGCGTTTGTCCCGCTCACCGTTGCATTGCTCGTCTTTTCACTCAGCTCGGCGCGGCTTTCGGCTCGCATAGCGCCGCGCTACCTTGTTCCCCTCGGATTTCTCGTGGCCCTCTCCGGCTCAATTCTGCTTCGAGGTGTGTTCAGCCTTAACACCCAGATCGTTGACATCTTCCCCGGGACGATATTGATCGGCGTCGGGCTCGGGCTGTCACTAGGCCCGCTCAACAACATCATCCTGTCATCGGCCTCGGATGCGCAACAGGCAGATGCGTCTGGCGTCGTGAATACGACAACCAACCTAGGGAATGCGTTAGGCACTGCCGTCATCGGCGTGCTGCTCTTGGTCAGCATCTACGCCGCACTTGGCCCTGCCGTCCAAAAGGCCTACCCCGGCCAGGTGACGGCGCAGGACGTCAAGGCGCAGCTCCCCGCATGGGTGCACACGCTCAAAACGACGAACTTGCAGGTCGCCAAGGGGGAGAAGAACACAGCGACGCAGATCGTTAATAACACGGTCAGCGCCGCCATGCAACACGCCGTAGACGGCATCTCGGTTTTTCTGTTTGCCGGATTTCTCGTCTCGCTTTTTATCGGTCGAGGGCGCGCCGCCCCGACGCATTAAGCGATTTAACTGTCCAGTAAGCTCGCTCGTGCCGGCCACGAAAATGAGCGCTTGGCCCTGACATCGATGAGATCGGCTCTAGCGCGAGCAAGAAAGGGGGGGCAGACTCGCGATGCAGGCCATGCGGACGATTCGCCCAAAACATAGCTGACATAAAGAAGGACCCGGCGTCGTACGATCCCGTAATCGTCGGCCCCCCCGTGGTCACAGAACGTATCGAGTCCTGTCCTGACCTCGCAACGAGAAGAGGTGCAAAAGCGGTGCATTCTGTTACGCGTGTCGCGCGAAGGTGAGCGACCAGAGACACAATGATATAGGGTCGCTTTGCGGAGCAAAATCTGTTGGCGCTCGACGTTACGACGGACGCTGTGCAGCACTACGGTCACGTTGAGTTAGCGGCTGGAAGCGTCGTAATCCGTTAGAGTTATGGGCGAGTACCCGCAAATACTCGATCGTCGGCAGTACGCAGTGCAGCCTGTTCCACTCTTTGTTCGCAGGAATTCAGGAGCGCGAGCTGCTGGCGAGTGTGTGGGGGGCGGCACGGCGTGAAGCAAAAAGTCATCGAATTGAACGACGTCACGTGCATTCTCGGGAAGACCAACGTCGGTCTGTACGAAAATCACCTGATCGACACAGCAGTTATTGACACCCCGCTCGATCTTGAGGCGATTCTCATCACGCACGGACACGCCGATCATTTTGGGTGGGCGAGCACGCTCCAGAGACGCACGCGGGCGCTCGTGGTGGCTCCGAAAGAGGACGCATTTCTGATCGAAATTCCGGAGGTTAACGTCCGGGGTATGTTCAGCTGGGCGCGTCCACCGATTGAGATGACGACGCGGTTCTTCCTCGGAGAGGCGTGCACGGTAGATCGATACACCGAAGACTATCCGTTCGAAGGAAAGATTGCCCCGTTGCTCTTGCCGGGCCACACTATGGGCCACACGGGCTATCTGTGCGACGGGGTGCTCTTTTCGGGAGATGCACTGTACCCGAAAGCGGTCTGGGAACGGCACAAGCTGCCGTATTCCATAGACGTCGAGCTGACGCGACGCTCGCTCAACGCAATAGAGAACGCCACGTTTGACTGGCTCGTTCCGGGTCACGGCCAGGTCATGTCAAAGGATGAGAGTGCAGGACAGATCACGTTTCACCTAGAGCGGCTTGCCGAGATTGACAGTATGATACTGCGACTTTTGAAGCGTGCCCGATCAACGGAAGAGCTCATCTACGCTGTGCTTAAAGAGCTTAATGTGCAGGACAACCTGGCCCAGTATTGGCTCTCCGTCACGACCATAAAAGGTCACTTGAGCGGACTGGTTAGCACCTATAAAGTTGCGTACGACATTACCGATCACCGAGTGTACTGGAAGGTGAACGAATGAGTGCCGCTACTCTGCTCAAACGCCGTGTCGGATCTCGCGCACGGTTTTCGAATCTTTTCAGAGGTTGCATCCTGCCCTGCAAGAATCGACACGATGCGAGACGGGGGCGGAATGATGGGCGGTAGCCGAGCGCTACCGCTGGCGGTGTGCGTGAACGTCGACCCGCTCGCTATCTCCGAAACAGTGCGAGCGCTTGGACCAAACGTCGCGCCTTCAACAAGTCCTTCTCTCTGATACGACAACTAAGGCGAAGGTTGATGCTATGGCGAATTTTGAAGACTGCGTGCGCTTTGCTAATCAGCACATGATCTGTTCAGTCGCTACGTGTGATCGCGAGCAGCCACGGGTCCGGATGCTCGGGATGTGGTTTGCGGATACACGCGGCTTCTATTTCTCTACGGTGAAGACGAAAAAGATTTTTCAAGAGCTTACAGCAAATCGGAGGGCTGAGGTGTGCTTTTATGCCCCGCCACGAGGCCCGCTTGGCCAAGAGGGTTCAACGGACATCGGAACGATGATGCGAGCGTCAGGCGACGTGGTTTTTCTTGACGACGCGAACCTCAAGGAGCGCCTTTTAGCACAGCGACCGTTCCTGCGTCCTCACGCCGACGATCAGGTCATATTCCGGATCCAAAACGGCGAGGCGACGTTCTGGACCTCTGCAGACAGCGGGCGCGAATCAGCCCTGGAGCGAATCCGTTTTTGAAGTGGGAACTACACCCTCTTTTCCCTGAGCTGGTTTCTAGGTCATGCTCGGCCTTTTTAGGTGCAACTAGTATCCCGGCGGGAGTCTGCGATAAAGACTACTGTTTGAGTGGCTCGGCACTGGCGAGGCGCTTTGTTTGGTGCGTGATGGTTTTCGAGGTCGCCCCATCTTGCTCCCGGGTCGTTGCCAGACGAAGCCTGCGCTGAGTGGGCGTCGTTCATAAATAGTAGTTGGCAATCACCCAAGACAGGAAGCAAAGTCACTCGTTTTTTATCGGGGAAAAGCGGTCAGCGATAGGAAACCAATTGGGTTGTGGTCGGCCATCTCTATCGGCATCGGCGCAATGATTGGTGCAGGAATCTTCTCTATTTTAGGCGTTGCCGGCCAAATAGCGGGGAGCGCCATGTGGGTTTTGTTCGTCGCAGCGGGGCTGGTCGCTTTCCTCAGCGCGTACTCGTTTGCCAAACTAGGGGTGACGTATCCGTCGGCAGGGGGCCCTGCTGAATATCTAGTACGAGGGTTTGGGGACAACGTCGTGAGCGGGGGCTCCAACGTCCTGCCCTGGATGAGCTACGTCTTCGCGGTCTCGTGTTTAGCTGGGCGTCGAAAGCGGTTCGGCTGGTTACGCTGAGCTGGCCAGCAGAATGGGCCCTTGCGTCGCTTAACCTACCGTGTCCCGCAATAGCGTGCCAAACCGCACGACTTCGTCCTTGTTCCGACTATCAACAACGTCGTATCGCTTCCCGAGCCGTTCAAAAAAGTCCTCCATGGTGTGCCGATCGTGCTCCGAGAGGACATTTATGTCGAAATAGCCGCCGAAGATTCCCACCGCGAGGACACTGGGTGGTGCGTACTCGCGGAGCTCTTCAACGTACGTCTCGCTCTTGGTCGTGAGAAGCTTGTCGTACACAAAGAAGAGCGCTACGTTTTTCCGACTCAGCGCTTCGCGGTGATCGTGCAAGAACTGTGTGACGCTCGAAAGTGGTTCGTCAGTGTAGATCGGTGCTCCAACTACAATAAGGTCGTAATCCAAGCTCGTAACGTCTGCTACTTTCGCGATAACGCAGTCACCTGCGATGGCCTCACACAACCAGCGGGCGATCGTCGTGGTCGTCCCGTATTTCGTATCGTACGCGATCAAGGTCTTCATGCGTTATCCCTTCACGGATCGTTTCGATAAAAAGCATGGTATACTGTCACGCGCGGCCATAAAAAAATTCCGGTTTCAGCTCGTCCGCAAGGTGCTCCACACCTTCTAAATATTTTGAACGGGGATTAGTTTGGTGCACGCTGCACCGTGGGCGTTCCGCCCCGATCGTAGGCCGTTTCACCGAGGTGGAAGGCTATTTTTCGCCTTTGACTTCTTTGCCCTTGTAATACTCTTCTTTCTTTTTTTCTAGTTTGCCCTTTACTTCTTTCCCTTTGTAGTACTCTTCCTTCTTCTCTTCCATGGGCCACCCCCTCGATACAGGTTGATCTGGGCGCATAAGGAGACTATGACTCCCAGAACTCTGTGGTAAATGCCGAGCTTTTTGGCTCTTCTCATATAATTGGAGTCCGGCTCAATATACTTGCCGTATAAGCAGTTCGCGAGGCGCTGACAATGCAGACAACAAGTCACAAACCGCTTTATAGGAGGCAATGCCACATACGGTCGATGAAACGTAGCGACGTCATTAAACTGATCGTCTCCGTCGCGGTGCCTTTGGTAGCGGGCTTGGGGTCGTCAGTTTTTACGATCAACTCCATCTCAACGTGGTATGCTGCGCTCAACAAGCCCTGGTTCAATCCGCCGAATGCAGTTTTTGGGCCTGTCTGGACGATTCTCTATATCTTGATGGGGTTGGCGTTGTTCCTCATATGGCGATCGCCTCGAAATCGCACACGAGACATCGGGATCGCTCTCTTCGCTGCACAGCTCATCGTCAACGTCATCTGGACGTTGGGCTTTTTCGGGCTGCAGAACATAATGTACGGCCTGCTCACCATCGTGCCGCTATGGATACTGATCGCCGCCACCATCTATCAGTTCTATAAGGTGGACCGGCGGGCGTCGTACCTGCTCGTGCCCTACATCCTTTGGGTGACCATCGCCACCGCCTTGAACGTGTCGGTCTACCTACTCAACCGGTGACGCACGTCAAAGACGTAAAAATAGCCGTGTTTTCGTCGTGGCTAAATCACAGGTGTGCCGTTAATACAAAAGTAGCTTCCTCTCAGCTCTGCATGGATTGGATAGCCGGCACAGACGCATCCTTTTAGGTATCGTTTCACGCACGCCGATGGTGCACTGCACCCCCGTGCAGGGGGTGTGCGTCAAGGTCGGCTAGGTCTTGGAACGGACCACGTCCTCACGTTTTCCGATGTCGTCGGAACTCTGACGCGTTCCACGCCGTGCTTTCCCTGGTACTCGCTTTTTCCGGTTGCGGGTCTGTCAGCAGAATGTGGCTCACACTGTGATCGTCGACCGGCCTTGGACAACGACATCATCGCAGGCCGGCGCTATCGCGCTCCATCTGGTTATACAGCGTTTTTACCTCTGATCGTAAGTCGTCCAAACGATGCTCGAGCTTGGAGACACGTTCCTTCACGTCATCCATTTCCTTTTCATAGTCCATTTCGATCTCGAACCTCCTTTTCATACGGATGAGGCCTCGGTCAAGGCCAATAGAAGATGACTTGGACGGTATAAAGCCACTGTCCTGAAAATGCTGATGAACGGCGACAATCAGATCTCTTGAGCACCATCAGCAGACGCACTAAAAGGAGGATAAGCTAGACGTTCTAGGGTCGGATTGTGCATCTACAATGAGAAGAGGTGTTCCGTCGCAGCGCGCATTCGTCGACCGTTGCTTCTGTCAGCAGCGATTTAGAGCTCAGCCCACGCCGGGTCCAGACTCGTTACGTCTGGGGCGGTCGTCGTCGTGTCGCGCCGCGCGGCGCAGCGTCCCGCGGTCGGGCCGCTGCTTGTGTTGCGTCCTCAGGGCGCACAGGCTTGGCAGTGCGAGCGTCTAATACCGTCTCGCGTTCGGGTCGGGCCGCTGCTTGTGTTGCGTCCTCAGGGCGCACAGGCTTGGCAGTGCGAGCGTCTAATACCATCTTGCGTTCGGGTCGGGCCGCTTCACGCCTATCGATGACCGCCAGATTCGCCCGTCGCAGCATCCAAATGACGAGGAAAAATACGGTTATCAGGCCGATGCCGAAGAACAGCGAGTACGCGGTGATGCCGCCTGTTGCAGCGACGAGGAATGGGACATAACCAATAACCAGTCCGAAGGTGATGACGATCGTGAGACTCAGCCCGATCGACAGCGCGAGTCGTTCGGTGATCTCCAGCTCGTTGAACGTGGGGAATGCCGCAAGCGACACGGCAAATCCCGGCACGACGAGCACGTAGATGAACGCGAGGATGAGTTGCAGTATGTTTGACACGAGTTTGGTATGACGCTCGCTTGCGGGAGCGTCACGACGAAAAGTACGACGTTCTTAAACCGGTTCTGTAAGCGAAAGAGCTTAAGTCTTTCTAGGTGTGAAATTTAGACGTAGCGATCAAAAAAAGCCTCAGTCCCACTTAGGCCTTGCCGCGAACAGCGTCGCGGCTTTCGTCATGCGGAATCCTGCCTTAGCCGTTTTACTGTCCGCTGTCCTATGTCCGCTTATCAACAATCAGAAGGACGATCACGATAAGCTGCAAAACGATGCCCGCACTCTCAAGGGAACTCACCCCGTGAGCTACTTGGTGGTACGCGCTGAATATCACCGAAATGAGCAGCAGTATGATCGCGGCCAACTTGGTAAGCATTTTCATGTCTCACATCTCCCGCCGTGGCCTATCGCTTTCGACAGGCGCTCCGACAACGAGAGTTGGCGCCGCCGTTATAAAACGTTTTGGAAACGTGAACGAGCTGAAGCAGATATCTCACGCACAACGCGGCATCGTGCGTCTTTTTTGTGCGAGAGCTGACGTGTGGACGTTTGGGACACCATCATTGCACACGAACGCGCGCTACCCGCTTTGCAATTTCGTGGCAAGCATTACCACTTTTTTCGCCAAACCCCTGCACTCCTGCGACGCCTGATCGTCAGGCGCTCCCGTAGCAACGGCGCCAAAGTGCCCTCCGCAGGAGATGGGGTCGCCGCACACGACCATGCCGTGCACGATGAACGCCTGGAGGAGCGCCATAATGGTGGTTTCCCTCCCTCCTGCACGGTGCCCTGAGCTGACAAAAGCAGCGCCGACCTTGTTTTCCAGTTGCCTCCTGACACTGATCGAGTCTTCGACAAACTTCTTGATCTCGCTTGCCGGCAGGCCGAAGTACACGGGTGAGCCGATAACGATGCCGTCGGCCCAAACAAGGTCATCATTTGACGCATTGGCCACCTCTTTGAGTCTGACCACAGCGCCTTCTTCGTGCGCCGTGTCGGCTATTGTTTCTCCCATCGTTCTAGTATTTCCTGTGCGCGAATAGTACACCACTAACACGTTCACCATGCTGCCATCATCCTCAAAGCAAATGGCACAACAATGGCTCTTTAACCTTATCCCTCTTTGCACCACATTCTGCGCTTTGAGCTTGTATCGGGTGGTTGGTGAACCGAGGGAAGTACCCGTGCTTCGAGAAGCCCTCCCGCTCTTCTAGTCCCGCTTCAGCTGCACGGAGCGCATCGTCGCCTGAATAGGCAATATCAACGGTATGGCCCATGTGTCGTAACAGTTGCGCAAGGTCGTGCGCGGTAACCACCTCTTCCCCTACTACCAGAATTGCAGCCATGCTCTAAACGTCCAAACTGTGTTGGTTCGTTCTCAACTTAAACGAGCTTCGCCCTGGGGACTAAGCTGTGAAGGTACGCACCCGTGACACACGGAGCATCCATCGATCCTTTGCGGGGCGCTAGCATCTCCCGCGCTGTCTGTGACACTTGGAGTGCATAACCCGTCTATAACTGCTCGTCGAACGATAATCATCGTCGCTATCTTCAGCCGCGAAGCGGTAGGGCGATGCAGAACTTCGACCCTCGGCCGACGTCACTCTCAACGGTAATGGTCCCGCCGTGAGCTTCAATCACGGACTTCACGATGGCTAAGCCGAGCCCCACACCTCGAGATTTTGTGGTGAACAGCGGCTCGAAGAGCTTACTTATGTTTTCCGGCGGTATGCCCGTTCCCGTATCGGCCACGTTTATGGAGGCGCTTCGTCCGTTTTTCTTGGTCGTTATGCTCAGGCCGCCGCCGTCCGGCATTGCCTGCAACGCGTTGCCAATAATGTTTGTCAGTGCGCGCTGCATAAGGAACGGATCGACATCGAGATCGGGCAGATTGGGATCAAGCTTCTTCTCGATCACCACATTATTGGGCGCTACAACGTGACGAAGGGCATCGTTGACGAGTTGTTCCGTGCTTGTTCGCGTGATTTTCGGGTTCGGCGTCTGAGCAAAGTCGAGCAGATCGGTTACCATGGAGCTCATGTACGCAACGTGCTCGTCTATCTTGTCTAAACCGGCGCGGAACTGCTGCGCCGTAGGCCCCTCACCAGGCGCGAGGCACCCTTCTAGCGAGTCGACCTGTTTTTTCTCGAGGTAAATGGTGTTAAGAATAGCCTGTAAAGGACTGCGGAGATCGTGTCCGACCATTGCCGCCATTTGTCCGATAGCCGCCAAGCGTTCCGCGCGCTTGAGTTCAGCCGTTTTTTGCTGCACGAGTTCTTCAAGGTGCTCAGAGTACTGCGTAAGCTGCTCTTCGAGGTTCTTGCGCTCGATGGCATAGTAGATGGCGCGTTCGAGGGTATCTACCGTCGCTGTGCCTTTCACGAGATAATCCTGCGCACCTTCACGCACCGCGTGTACCGCCAATTCCAGATCGTCCAGACCAGTCAGCACGATGATCGGCACGTGTGGCACTGCGGCGCGCATCGTCGCGACCGTGGCCAAGCCCTGGCTGTCAGGAAGGCCCAGATCGAGCAGCACAACGTCGACACTTCCCTGGTCGCACCGTTCTATCCCGGCATTGAGACGATTCACTGTATCAAGCGCGTGCTTTGTCGAGGATGATTTAGTCAGAAGCCGTTTTATGAGGTAAACATCGCCAGGGTTGTCCTCGACGAGGAGGACGTTAAGTGCTCGATCACGCGCGTACATTCTCAGTCCTCCCGCGGCGGGAGCTTCACGACCGTGAACCAGTACTCCTCGATACGCCGTATCACATTCATGAATTGTGGCCAGTCAACCGGCTTGGTGATGAAGCTGTTGGCGTGTAATTCGTATGCTTTCATGATATCCTCGTCAGCTTTGGACGTCGTCAACACGACGACCGGGATGCTCGCAAGCGCTTCGTTGGATTTGATCTTTTTGAGCACCTCGCGACCGGTCACCTTTGGCAGGTTCAGGTCAAGCAAGATCAGATCTGGGCGCGGAGCCTGCCCATATTCAACGTCGTGCAAAAAGGCAAGTGCGGCTTCTCCGTCATTTGCGACGTGCAGGTTATGGGGCACTTTGCCGGACTTGAGAGCGCGTTTGGTTAGAACGACGTCGCCTTGATTGTCCTCCACCAACAAGATTTCTACGTAATTCACGCTATTTGGCTCGCTCATAGCGTACTATCCCTCTTTGGAAGCGTAAAGTAAAACGTCGAGCCGTTTGCTGGCTCTGATTCGGCCCATATACGTCCCCCGTGACGTTCAACTATCTTCTTGACGACAGCAAGTCCGATACCCGTTCCCGGGTACTCTTCACGCGCGTGGAGGCGTTGAAATACGGCAAAAATCCGTTCTGCGTATTTCATGTCAATACCGATCCCATTGTCGTGCACCGAAAATTCCCAGCCATCGTTCGTCTGCTCTACGCCTACGTGAATGATCGGAGGAACATCGCTCCGAAACTTTATCGCATTGCCTAACAGGTTCTGGAAAAGCTGAATAAGCTGGGACTCGTCGCCGAGCACGGTTGGCAATCGATCGTGCGTAACCACTGCGTGGCTCTCCTCTATGGCGACTTCAAGATTCGCAGTCGCTGCGGAAAGGACGTTATTTAAACTGATTGGCATGAACGACTCTCCCCGCGTGCCCACACGTGAATACGCCAAAAGGTCATTTACGAGCGTGTGCATTCGTTTTGTGCCTTCGACGGCAAATGCGATGTATTGGTCAGCATCAGCGTCAAGTTTTCCCTTGTAGTCCTCCTCAATTATTTGAATGTAACTCGTTATCATTCGCAGTGGTTCTTGCAGGTCGTGTGACGTGACGTACGCAAACTGTTCTAGTTCAGCGTTAGATCGTTGGAGGTCAGCGAGTGAACTGTCGAGTTGGAACTCCATTTGCTTGCGCTCAGTGACGTCTCGCGCGACTATGAGAAGTTCAGCTGGTTGCCCCGAGGCATCTTCAATCGTGGAGATATTCGCTTCTATGTCGACCCTTTCTCCATTTTTCTGGAGCAATTGCGAGTCAGTGCGGACGGTTTCTTTTTTCCCACGACTAGGCTCTGTTCTGGCGAGGACAGCTCCGACGAGGAACTTACGTGCATCGAGGATCAGCGAACGAAACTCAGGAGGGAGAAGATCCTCGAACGGCTTTCCTATTATCTCTTCTCTTGATCGCTGGGTGAGACGTAAGATGGCTTCATTGCAATCGGTAACCGTCTCGTCCAACCCCGCGATCACTATCCCGTCTGCCATAGTTGCGAAGGTGATGCGCAGCTTTGCTTCAGATTCTGCGAGTGCCAACTCCGCTTTCTTGCGCTCGGTGACGTCTCGGAGGACCGCCACAGATGCCGTGTACTGTCCCGCAGCATCTCTAATCAAGGAGACATTCGCTTCCACATCAACTCTTTCTCCACTTTTCCTGAGCAATTTCGCGACGTTAAGGATGTTTCCTTTCTCCAGAAGCTCAGAGTGCTTTTCGAAGATCTGCAAATGAAACTCAGGAGCGAAGAGATCCAATAACGGCTTTCCTATTATCTCTTCTCTTGATCGCTGGGTGAGACGTAAGATGGCTTCATTGCAATCGGTAACCTTGTAGTCCAACCCGACGATCACTATTCCGTCTGCCATAGTTGCGAAGGTGATGTGCAGCTTCGCTTCCGATTCTGCGAGTGCCGACTCCGCTTTCTTGCGCTCCGTAATGTCGCTGCTTATTTCGAGAATAGCGGACGCATTGTCCTTCCCGTCTGTCATCAGGGTCCAGCTGCTCGCGACCGTGACCTCAACGCCATCACGCGTTACGTTGATCAGCTCCCCTTCCCACAGTCCGCTCTCTATAAGCTTAGGCCACAGCGCTTCGCGCGATTCAGGGAACCTTGTATATAACAGCGCGTTCGCGTTTTGACCTTCGGCCTCGTGCGTTGTCCACCCGTACAGGCGCTCGGCGCCACGGTTCCAGTACGTTATGGTCCCTTCTGGGTCCAAGGTCATGACGGCGTCGTGCGCCGCATCAAGCATCGCGGCCTGCTTTCGCACAGCCTCTTGAGCCGTCTTGAGAGCAGAGACATCAACAATCGAAGCCACGCTCCTTTTGGTTCCTGGAATCAGTGCTGCCGTCACAAAGACTTCTCTTCGCGTTCCGTCTTTTCTAAGAAGTCTGAACTCATACTCTTTCGGAGCGCTTGCCGCATCGCGTCGACGTGCACGATGATATGTTGTTATCCTCTCAAGATCTTCCGGAGCGACAAATTCTGTAAACGGTTTCAGGCCTTCAACATCGTTCTTGCGGAAACCGGTGAGCTGCTCCAGCTTGCTATTTCCCATAGCAACGGTCATATCTTCTTCCAGAATAGCCATGCCCGTCGCGGTGCTCTCAAAGATGGCGCGGTAGTACGCCTCGCTTTCGAGCAGGGCACGCTCCATTTGTTTGCGGTCACTGATGTCTACGAAGCTCTCGAGCAGGTAATCGTGTCCCCTGAGCGTAATTCTGCTCACTGATTTGAGGATCGGAAGGCTCGTTCCGTCTGCGGCAAGTAAAACGCGTTCTGCGTTGTCGAAGGTTTGCCCGAGATCGGTTATCGGGCAGCGGTTCACCTCGACAGAGAAAAATTGACGGCAGACTGAACCGATAATTGCGTCCTTCGGCGCTCCAAAGAAGCGCGCGCCCGTCGTGTTGACATCGACAATCGTGTGCGTTATCGGGTCAATAAGCACGATTCCCGCTCGCATTGATTCGATAATCGCTTTTTGCTCGGAGATATCGCGGACTATTGCTGTTGCGAACGTGCCCTCTTTCGTTTTCCACGAGGCGAAGCTTGGCTCCGCAGGAAACTCGGTACCGTCTTTTCTACGCCACAGCGTGGATGACGGCGGCACGTAGGTTTCACGAGTGCCTAGTGTGGAGAGCATCTCGAAGAAGCCAGCTTTGGCGGCTTCTGGAAGGATTGCCGTGACTGACTGGCCCGTGATATCATCGGCTGTCCATCCGAAGGTTTTTTCGGCAGCCTTGTTCCAATAGATCACGGTGCCCTGCATGTCCATGGAAAAAATGGGGTCCGCCGCCGCGGCGGTGGCTGCACGGAACCGGTTTTCGCTCTCCTTGAGTTGTACCTCGAAGGCGTGCCTGGCCAACGCCAGTTCAACGTTGGGAAGAAGTGAAGCTGTATCGATCGGCTTCAGTATGAAGCCGTAAGCGCCCGTGTTCTTGACCTGCTCTTGTGTGGACTCGTCTGCCTGACCCGTCAAGAAGATTACCGGGATTTCAAACTGATCTTTGATCTCGCGAGCCGTTTCTATGCCATTTTTTTCCCCTTTTAGGAGTATGTCCATAAGAACGAGATCTGGATGCAGCTCCTCAAGTGTGCGCAGAGCGACTTCACCAGTTGCGGTCACAGCCGGAACGTCATAACCGGCGCGCTTAAGGCGCTGCGCTATGTCCATGGCGACGATGGCTTCATCTTCAACGACGAGAATCGTGGTCATTCTCTCCGCTCCTCCCAATACGCGCGCCCGCTTGTGTAAATGTGATGATAAACGTCGTCCCTTTCGTGCGATCGAGCGTGATGGTACCGTCAAGCTGATTAATGAGCGCAGTCACGAGCTGCATACCCAGCGAGTCGGTCGCTCGAAAGTCGAAATTCGGTGGGGGGCCCACGCCATTGTCGGCAACCGTTAACTCGCATGTACCGTTGATTTGGTGGAGGGCTATGGTAACTTCGCCCGGCGCCCCGTCTGGAAACGCGTGCTTTAACGAGTTTGACACAAGTTCGTTAATGATGAGCGCGCAGGGGATAGCGGTGTCCACGCCGAACAGGACGTTTTCGACGTCGGTAGTGATCGTGATTGCTCCCGGAGCAACGTTGAACATCCCCAGAAGCTCGTCGACCATGCTGTCGACGTAATCCCTGAAACTAATCTCCGCTAACGAATCCGAACGGTACAGCTTCTCGTGAATAAGCGCCATTGATCTGATCCGGCTCTGGCTCTCTTTGAGCATTTCGACCGTTTCTGGCTCAGTAGCTTGCTGAGCTTGTAAGCTGATCAAGCTCGATATCACCTGCATGTTGTTCTTGACCCGGTGATGAATCTCCTTGAGAAGCGTCTCCTTCTCCTTGAGGGTTATCCTGATCAACTCATCTGCCTGTAGCTTAGCGATTACCACTCCCACCTCATTACCGATGGCGATGAGCAGCTCTTTCTCGGCTTGAGAGAAGGTGTGACGTGTAAAACTCCCCACGTTGAGCGCCCCTATGCGCGTATCATAGCGATACAGCGGCACCACAGCGAGAGACTTAAGTCCCAATTCAGCGGCATGAGGCACGCGCAACGCCTCGTGACCGTCCACAAAAAGAGGTTTTCCCTCAACCAGAACACGAGCGTATGCTGCATCATCAAGGGGGACGTTCCTGATGGCTTCAACAGCGATATCGGGAATGCCGGTTGCGTAGCACAGGTTCGCACGGAGGGCGTTATAGTCGTGGAGATGGATCGTTCCGACATCGAAGTGCAGCAGCTCGAGAGTCAAATTTGTCACGGTTTCAGCAAACGACTGCACGTGAGTGGCTCGGGTTCCCTCAGCCATGATACGGTTGAGTATCTCTATCGTGTGCGTGTATTCTTTGACCCCCTCTTCTGCCCGCTTTCGCTCGGTATTATCGACGGCGATACCGCGTACGCCGACTACCGCACCGTCACGCCTGATCGGCGCGCCAAGGGCTGAAACAGGAAACGTGCTCCCGTCCTTCCGCAGTCCGGTGTAGTCCGCCCGGCCGACATCGTCGAAACTCGTTCTCCGATGAAACACCGCGCGTGCTCGCTCTTTGTCGGCGTCTGTGACCACTTGAAACAAAGACATCCCCGCTTCGAACTCTTCTTTCGTGTAGCCGAACATGTCAAAGGCCGTCGCATTCGCGAAGGTGGCGCGACCAGTCGCATCTGCTTCATACACGAAGATCGGCAGCGCGTCGGTGATCTCACGGATGCGCCTTTCGCTCTCTTTAAGCGCCTCATCTGCCTGTAGCTTTGCAATGACCGTCCCCACCTCGTTACCAATGGCGATGAGCAGCTCTTTCTCGGCTTGAGAGAAGGTGTGGCGTGTTACGCTCCCCACGTTGAGTGCTCCGATAATCGTATCTTGAGAATAGAGCGGTACGCTGGCGAGCGAAGCAACCCCCAATGGCGCCTGGCGCGGCAGGAACGTTGCATAGTCCTCGGCAAAAAGAGGGTCTCCATCGATCAGAATGGCACTATATGGGGCGTCACGATAGGGTATCTTCTCAATGGCATCTCGCGCGGTCTCCGGGGGTCCCTGTGCGTACCGTAATGTGGCGTAGCGAGCGTCCATATCAATGAGGTAGATGCCCCCGATGTCGAAATGCATCAATTCACACGCCAACTTCGTCGCTGCTTCTGCAAATGACTGCACATCACTGGTTCTGTTTCCTTCAGTGACGATACGGTTCAGTATCTCTATCGTGTGCGTGTATTCTTTGACCTCCTCTTCTGCCCGCTTTAGCTCGGTAATATCAAGTATGATACCACGCTGCCCGACGACAGCACCTTCTCGCTTCATTTGTACAGCCCGGATTGAAACAGGAAACGTGCTCCCGTCCTTCCGCAGTCCGGTGTATTCCACGCGGCCGACATCTTCCCCATCCATTCTCCGATGAAACACGGCGCGTGCTCGCTCTTTGTCGGCGGGCGCGATTAGTTGAAAAATAGACATCCCCGCTTCGAACTCTTCTTTCGTGCAGCCGAACATGTCAAAGGCCGTCGCATTCGCGAAGGTCATACGACCAGTTGCGTCTGTTTCATACACGACTACAGGGAGCGCATCGGTGATCTCACGGATGCGCCTTTCACTCTGTTCCAGTTTTTGCTCGGCACGCTTCTGCTCAGTAACGTTCAAGGCGATCCCGCACATCCCTACCGGAACGCCCTCCCGAACGATCACTGAAGCACGTACTGAGATCGGGAATGTACTCCCATCGCGCCGCAACCCCGGAGCCTCTATCCAAGGCGAAGGCTCATCAATTACCGCCTGAGCAATGGATTCGCGTATTTCGTCGTGTTTGTCAGGGGGAACGAAGTCATAGAGCGTCATCCCTCCTTCGACCTGTTCTTTTGTGTAGCCGAACTCTTGCAGTCCCGCGCGGTTGACAAATGTAAGATTTCCCACCATATCCGTTTCAAATATCACCTCGGACAGCGACTCAGTGAGCTCACGGATACGGCGAGCGGTCTCGTGCGCCTTTGCATTCATGCCGTGGCCGCGCAGCGCTATTTCGATCGCAGCCCTCAGCTCAAGCGCATCAAGTGGCTTGATGAGAAAACCGTCGGGTTCAGCCGTAATTGCCCGCCGCACCGTCGCCTCGTCAGCGTTGGGAGTGATGAAGATGATAGGAATGTTGTGGCGACTCTTGATTTGTTGAGCAACTTCGATCCAGTCTGTCTCTCTCTTTAACCTGACATCCATGAGGATGATGTCAGGTCGTAACTCATCTACGCGCTTGGTCACTTCGTCGGCGCTCGCGGTCAGGACGTCGTAGCTCATCGGCTGCAATCGGTTCTGAACATCCTGCGCACTATCTGGATCATCTACAGCGAGTAATATGCGTATCATGACGGTGCTTCCCCTTCAAAGTGCGCAGAAGGAAGATATATCTTATCCTGCGTTGCTTCTCTTGTGTCTGTGTTGTAGTTGCGCTAATAAGCTCAGCTGAGTGTAATGAAGCAAGCAGATACCGTGCCGAATCGGTCATGACAGGTGCGCCGCACGCTGCATTAAGGGTACGTCGCGGAGGAGATAAGGTTCCCACTGTGGGAGACTGGCTGTGACGTCGTTGGTAGCGTGTGACGGGAGAAGACGCGATAGCAGGCGGTAACTCGGCTCAGCCACTCTCTTTGCGAATCTTCCTTAACAGCAGAACGGTTCGTTCGTGTGGTACGAGGCTGAGCGTCTCGCGATAACAAAGACTAAATGCTATCGCGGTAATTGCATAGGCGGTGTAGCCGGTCGTCGGGAGTTATATACACGGAAATGAAAGAAAACATAGACGTAGACAAGGTCATCCGTCTCGCCGTTTGCTCTGACCAACGAAAAGACATCCTGCTCTTGATGAATGACGGGATGAAATCGCTTCGCGAGCTGCGGGACGAGCTCAAGCTCTCCTCTCCCGCTATCGTACACGCGTTGCGAGAACTTGAAACGAGTCATATCATTCGACAAGATACAAACAGAAACTACATGGTGACCCCCCTCGGCAGGAGCGCTGCACGCAAAGTCCTTGATTTTCAAGGTGCAATGGCGGTGCTAATGAGGGATGAAGCATTCTGGTTCGAGCACGACATGGGTGGGATCCCCAATCATCTATTTGACAAGATCGGGTCGTTACGCGACGCCACACTTATCGCAGGCACCCCCACTGATATTTTTAAAGCTTTGCGCCACTTTGTCGAGCTGTTTCGAGACAGTAAAGTCGTAAAACTGGTTTCCCCGTTCTACATTCAGGACATTGGAGAACTAGTGCT
>Ga0208821_1000390_pt1 | contig 35493 bp, 24 predicted proteins | sample June2015DPH_20_5_FD_184720 | JGI IMG/M metagenome (GOLD analysis project Ga0208821, IMG submission 184720) | Peatland microbial communities from SPRUCE experiment site at the Marcell Experimental Forest, Minnesota, USA - June2015DPH_20_40... | ecosystem: Environmental > Terrestrial > Soil >...
GAGGAGCAGCTACGCTCCTTTGAATCGACCTGCCGCAAATTGCGCCGCTTCCTCGAACAGCAGCACAGTTAGCCCAGACAATTACCCACAGATTCCCCGGAGGAGCCAATATGTAGCGCAAGGCTCGCTCTCCAGCCTTGCGGCTTTTCCACCGCGCCGTGGCTTTGACGGCGCGGCCTGGATGTTCTCAGAAACCGTATTCGGCGCGGGGCCAAGCCTAAAGCGCATCGTCCTGTTTGCGACGCGGCAAGAACCCGCGTCGCTGGAAGAGCCGCAGGGCCGGACCGCGGGCCCTGCGCTACAAGTGGGCTTTTCCACCGCGCCGTGGCTTTGACGGTGCGGCCTGGACGTTCTCAGAAACCGTATTCGGCGCGTGGCCAAGCCTAAAGCGGATTGTCCGGTTGGCGACGCGGCAAGAACTGGCGTCGCTGGAAGAGCCGCAGGGCCGGACCGCGGGCCCTGCGCTACAAGCGCGCTCTTCTGACGCCCAGCACCTGACACCTGGCGCCTGGAACCTGTTCTTCCGCCCCTGACACCTGACACCTGGCACCTGACACCTGCTCTTGAAACTCCGTTCCAAGACGAAGCTGATGGGTGTACACTCCGGCATACGCCATATTCGGGGCGTAAGCACCGGCCTGAAGGAATTTACATAGCCAATGAATCGAAAGGTGCATGGCTGAAATTGGGGTGATACGACGATGAAACGCAGACATTTTCTGACCAAATCATTGGCGACCAGCTCTCTGGCCTGTGGACTGGGTGGAGGAGCAATTCCTTCGCTCAGCCGAACTGCGGGGCAGGTTTTTGCCGAACCGCACGACGGCGAAAGTCGCTTCCAGGAACTGAACAAAGCTTTGGACAGGAGGGCCATAGAGCGGGGATGGGCGACCAGTGTGGATCCCAGCTATCATCATGCACCGCAAGCGGCCATTGAAGCATTTAAAGATTTGAAGTTCGGCATAAGAATTCACTGGGGTCTTTACTGCCTTATTGGAAGCGACGCTTCCTGGGCCTTAGCAGGAGCAAACAAGCAGTTTTGGGATATGTACAATGTGTTATATCAGTTTTTCAACCCTACCGATTTTGACGCTGACGCGTGGATGGACTTGTTCCAGCGAGGAGGGTTAAAGTATTTCACCTTCACCACCAAGCATCATGATGGCTTTTCTTTATGGCCCACGAAAACCACACAGGAATCCATCAAATTGACCCCCAGGGGTTTTAGCCCTGGTGGCGTCGAGCACTACGAGAAGGTAGTTCAAAACTACAGCATCATGGATGGACCGTATAGGAGAGACCTCGTGGGGAGCCTCGTCGAAGCAGGGAGGAAAAAAGGGTTAGGACTCGGCCTCTATTACTCGCATGTCGACTGGCACGATCCGGCCTTTGCCTGGGATCCATTTAACCTGTACTACGATCCACATTTCACAAAAGGGTCTGATCCCAAGCGCTGGCAGACCTTCATCGATCACGAGCGCGAGCAAGTACGCGAGTTGATGACAAATTACGGCAAGATCGGTTACCTCGACTTTGACATCGGCTGGCCGGAGGCGGCTGCTCAAGACCTTGCGGAAATCACCATGATGGTCAGGAAATTACAACCCGACGTGATCATGAGAGGTCGAGGCATCGGAGCCTACGGGGACTATTACACCCCGGAGCGTGACGTACCCGAGGGTCCCTCTCAAGGTGTTTGGAAAGTCATTTATCCCTGTGGGCAAGCCTTTTCTTACCTGCCCAACGACATTTACAAACCGGCGGAATGGATTCTTGAAAACCTCATCGGGGTTACTGCGAAGGGTGGCAACTTTGAGGTTGGCTTCGGCCCGATGCCCAACGGGCGGTGGCCTTCCGAAACTGTGGAACGGCTAAAGTACGTTGGCGACTGGCTCCGCGTGAACGGCGAGGCGATTTACAATACCCGGCCACGCAAGGTGTTTCGCGAAGGGAGGGACCTGTGGTTCACGAGCAACAAGGGTGGCGATCTCGTGTACGCAATCAGCCTAGGGTGGCCAGGCGAAAAGTTTGCCGTCAACTCTGTGCGCGCCATGCAGAGGTCAAAGGTGTTCATGCTCGGAATTGAGAAACCGTTGAACTGGCAGCAAGAAGGCCGAGGCCTGGTTATCGAGATCCCTCAATCAGTCGCTGAGAATAAGCCTTGCCAGCAAGCCTTTGTGTTTAAGATTCGAGCGGAGTCTGAATAGTTCCCCCTTCATCAAGTATCACCGTGATAGGGGGTGTCGCGCACCGATCACAATTTGGACAATGCTGTAATCGGTACCAAGAAAACCAGCCAATTCACTATTCACCATTCACTATTCTTTGCCCCTGACTCCTGACTCCTGTTCTTCCCTTCCTGAATCCTGAATCCTGTTTTTCCCTCAGCCTCAAGCGGAATCAGCATGTGGCGTACATCACGTACCGATGTCTGTGCCACCCGCCAGCGCGAATAGCGCCTCTCCAATTAAGTGTTAAGAATGAAAAGATGGACGCTGTCCAAGCAACCTTTTGCGCGTGGAGCAAGGCTTCGGCACGCGCGAGGAAGAGGCCAGCGGCAGAGAGATAGGGAAGTGTTTTGACAAATTGAGATTCCAAATTGGAATGTCAAAGCCGAGAGGCCGTGGGGGTCGGCGTTACCTCCCGTACGCGTTCACTGAGCAAGGTGTCGCCATGCTCTCGAGTGTGTTGAACAGCAGGCGCGCCGTGCAGGTCAACATCGCCATCATGCGGACCTTTGTGCGCCTGCGCTACCTCCTGGCCACACACAAAGATCTGGCGGCAAAGCTGGAGGCGATAGAGAAGAAATACGACAAGCAGTTCAAGGTAGTCTTCGACATTCTCCGGCAGTTGACGGAGCCGTCGCCCGTGCCAGAAAAGGGGCCGATGGGCTTTATCGCAAGCCCGAAGAGAAAGTGATGGCCGTGCCCGCAGTCGGGCAGAGGCGAACGTTGATGTACAAGGTCCCGTCCCGCTTCTGGGGGCTCTAGATCTTCATACCATAGGACCGTGGCCGCGAGACGCGGCAAGAACCCGCACCGCTGGAAAATGTAGCGCAAGGCTCGCTCTCCAGTCCGTCAGCCGACGGACGGCTTTTCCACCGCGCCGTCGTTTTAACGGCGCGGCCAAGCCAGTGTAGCGCCGACCTTCAGAGCTTGCCCTGAGCTCCGCGAATGGGTCGGCATTTTTCGCGGGTCCCCGACCTGCTGGCCTAAAGGTCAGCCCAACTGCTGCGCGGCAAGGACCCGCGTCGCTGGAAGAGCCGTCCGTCGGCTGCCGGACCGGACCGCGGGCCCTGCGCTACAAGCGGGCTGGGTGGGGTTGGCGCCGTCCGAGGGCCAGAGCAATAGCTGACAGTCCGTCAGTTGACGGATGAGAACGTATCCGATGATGCGGAAGCCCAGTTCGCCGCGCGTGTCGGCGAGCGTGGTGAGGGATTTGAAGGAAAAGCTCTTCTCGAAGCTCGACTCATCACCTTACCCGTACCCATAGCGGATAACATTTTAGCTTGCGCGACACGGAACGTTCCAAAACGAGGCCTTTGGGTGTAGAATCTGAGCTTCCTTGGATCCCAGAATGCGAGTCCCGGTTCATCTCTGTGTGGTAAAGTGCAAATGGTGGAACCAATACCGCGGAACTGCAGCATATAGGCTACTGGCTCCGCCTCTTGTTCACTACTACGGATGTTGTCAAGTGCACTCCATTCGTAAAGAGATACCCGACGACGCGCGAGGGGGCTGACATCATGATCCTATCCAAAGAGTTCAAAACCCGCCTGATGGGCTTGAAATCAGCCGGCAAGAAGGCTCAGTACAATCAAGCGTGGGCAGTCCTCGGTGAGCTTGAATCAGGGGTACAGGTCTCTAAGAATTTCAGGCCAGAGGCTCGAATTCCGAACTGTTACAAGTATGAGCTTCCTGACGGGTACCGAATCCTTTTGCAGAACGTAGAGAATGTAGAGAACGAGTTTCTGGCTCTGTTTGTAGGCTCGCACGATGATACCGACCACTTTCTAAACACACATAAGGGTTGGATCTTCGATCCGAACCGCCATAGTCTCAAAGAGCTACGCTGGAACACCGCTGATGAGGAGGCGGTCAACTCCGTCCGCTCGCCAGAAATGAAGGCAGCCGAAACAGAGAGACCTGGTGCCGAACCGGTATTTAGCCGCCTCACCGACGTCCAGCTCGCAAGTGCGGGGTTATCTGCTAAGGACTTCTCCGCTGCACGTTCCCTCAGTGACCCAGACTCCATCGAAATGATGCGTTTCTTAGAGCGAATCCCCGACATTGCGGCTGCGACACTGCTCGCGTACGTCACCGGCAGTAGGAGCGAACGAGATGAAATAGAGGCTTTACTCCTAAATGAAAGGGAACTCGTACCAGCATTGGGTGGTCCCCAGATGCCAGCTCTCATGTCCTGCACGGATACCTTCATCTTTCTGAAGGATATTCCTGAGGAAAAGCGCGCATTTGAAGAGCTTCCGTTCGAAGACTGGATGCTCTATCTCCATCCCGATCAGCGGACCTTGGTGGCGAGAGATTTCAGCGGACCAGCCCGCCTAAGAGGAGTTAGCGGGTCCGGAAAAACCGTTGTTGCCATCCACAGAGCCAGAGCCGCCGCGCGAGTGCTCGTCGACTCCGGATCGCCGAAGTCCGTTCTCTTTCTCACCTACAATCGTTCGCTCTGCGAGCTTGTCGACCGCTTGTTACGAAGACTCTGCACGAAACAAGAGTTCGAACGAATCCAGGTAGCAACCTTGGGTAAATGGTGTCAGGAATACATCAAGTTCCGCAGTGGTGTTCCCGTCATGTGGAGGGACGAAATTGTTGAAGAAGCTTGGGCCAGCGCCGTCCAGAAGTTTCTTCCGAAGCTACACCAAGCGAACTTCTGCATGAACATTGCGACGGCTGCTGCGCTTTCATCGAAGGACCCCGACGTACAATTCCTCTCCGACGAGATGGACTTCATCTTTGGAAAGTTTCTGCATCGCGACGCGGACTCGTATTTGAGCGTCGAGAGGTTCGGACGAGGGAGGCGTCTCGGGCCGAACCAACGAGCCCTGATTCTCGACATATACAAGAATTTCGTCGCCGAGGTTACAAAATTGAAACAGTTTGACGCGCGGGAGCAGGCCCGGATAGCCTGCTCTCTTCTGGAAAAGGGCGAACAGTCCAAAATCGACTACGCGGCTGTTGTGGTGGACGAAATCCAAGATTTATCTGACATAGAGCTTAGAATTGTGAAAGCAATTGGAGACAGCGCAGGCAGTCTGTTCCTTGTCGGAGATGGCGCGCAACAAATCTACAAGCGCGGCCAATCTCTAAAGAGCATCGGAATCAACGTATCTGGCCGAGGCTTCATCCTGCGTAAAAACTATCGAAACACCTGGGAGATTATCGCCGCGGCAATGGCCCTGAAAAACGCGGAGGGTATCGGGAGATTTGACGAAGACCCCGATGCATCCCAGCTAGACGCGATTCCCTCGGCGATGTCTGGGGAGAGGCCCGCCGTTCTAATCTGTCCTGACTTGCAGAAGGAACTCGAACTGGTTGCGCGCGAGATCAAGTACTTGACATCCAAGCATGGGTTTTCTCCCTCACAGATTTGCTGCATGTCTCGTGTTGCGTTTATCAGGGACGAATTGTTGGCATGCTTGGAGTCAGCGGGGCTGAAGGCGCTGCACTACCGTGCTGACGGTGTCGGTGCTGACGATGCGGTTCTAGTCTCTACTCTTCATAGCGCGAAGGGACACGAATTCCGAGCTGTGTTCATATTGGGGCTCTACGAAGGGGCCCTCCCGCTTTATTCCGCTGCTGAAGACGAAGAAGTGGAAAGGGAAGCCGCCCTACTCTACGTCGCAATGACTCGCGCCAAAGAGCTGCTCTATCTCTCATATTCAATTTGCGATGTAAACAACAGGCCTTTAATACAATCACGATTCCTGAAGGACATGGAGGCGTGTCTCGACGTGTTGGATTTTACGACCGCTCGGGTAAGTGCCTGAGGACGGGGGTGGCGCGGACGCCCCGGGGTTTGGCATGTCCGCAATCAGCGAACCGGATTCCATGGGTAGAACTGCCGGCAGCGCAGCCGCACTCTTGGAAACGCAAATGTTCCCAGAGATTAAGAAGCGATGGGTTCCCCATGAGTCGGGGGTCGCCAGCACCCCTGCCGACGTGACGTCGCAAGACGAAATAGCTTTGTCAACAGCCGTCCGAAAGGGCTCTTTGCTTCTTGGCCGGTGGGAACCGGTCGATTTTTTCCGAAGCTGTTCCCCAGGTGCGCGGGTGGCGCATGCATGCCGCCGCTTGGCATGTATGCGATCACGGCACCCTGCGGTGCGGTCCCTGGCGCGACAGTGGATTCCGGCCCATTGCCAACAGGTCGCATACATTACAAAACGGCGTATGCGCCACCTGCCACTCGGGGCTTGCGCTATGAAACCGTGATCAACTTAGTTGTCGGCTTTGAGGTCGCTAGGAGCTTCCCGAAGTCACTGAAAATTGCCGCGTCTACTTTGTTTGTGAGGTAGATAAGGTGCTCGGGGGAATGAAACGCACACATCCTACGCATCAATGGCGGGATGCTGTTGCCAAGGAAAAAGTGAAAGCGCAGTCCTGGAATCGCGAACTGGTAGAGATGATACCCTTCTGATTTGCCACCGTAAGGGAAAACAATGGTCCTTACCAATTCTTCCTGACCCAAGTCGGAAACGCTCACCCAAACAACCGCATTAGTCGGAAAGGGTTCCTTGTCAAGGAGGAATAGGCGGAGTTCCTCTTCATACCGTTCTCCCAGGAAAGGTCGTTCTAATTCGTGATGGCCGTATTTCCAATCATGAACAGCCGCTCGCCAGATTACACTCGATGCAAAGTACGCTAGGTCCGGGACGGAGATCGATGGGATGTGAGCAGCCGCATATACTGCCAGCTCGGCGCCTTGCATAAGGGGTGTTGCTTCTTTCAAGATATTTCGAAGCCCAAAGCTGCTATGGCCTCTATAGCAGTTCTTTAGAACCCACCTCTCGCCTTTCTCATTAAATCGAGCTTCGCATTGCGAGCACAGAAGGTAATCGGAGACTTGACGTTGACTTGGCCAGGATTTCTCCTTGGTGACAATCACGTGGCTGGGGTCGCTTGAGACAAACCCGCGCACAAACCTATAGAGCGCGCGCGGCATCAAGTGGCTGTCCAAAAGGTAATCAGTGTCTTTGCACAAGCGGCAGCGGTTTTTGCTCCTGAGCATGCGGTTGAGTATACACCCGCAGGAAATTGGGCCGACTGGGGCAGGCAATACCTCAGCCGAGAAAACAGTCACGAGCGACAAGAGCAGGAGTCACGACGCGAGAGGGGCTGGGGACTGTAAGAGCGAGTCCGAAACCGGAAAGGCGGGGAGCGGGTTACAGGTGACAACAAGGGCGAGTCCGTGCGTGGCGCCGACATTGCTTTTTACGTCGGCGACCCCGGCAATCCGCCTTACACCCACGGGTCCACGGCCTGGGCGGCCGGGCGCATACATACAAGACGATGTATGCGCCACCCCCGATGCTAAATTCGCCGGAACTGCGCAGTCCTTCACCTGTCATGTTTGAAGAGCCCACGATGATGGTTGCCGTTGTCTTGCGCCCGACAATATAGATCTTCTGGTGGAATCTCACGTCTTTTGACAGTCGGACCTCAAATCTTCCACCAGAACGCTGCTGTAGCCGCAGCAAAGTGCGCAGGGCCCTTGGCTCCGTGAAACCCTGGTACAGCCCACACAGGATTCGAACTCTTCCTCGTGATGCCACCCCTTGAAGCGTTGGGAGAAGATCCTCAAGTCCTGAAAATGTAATGAAAGCTACCGCTATGCGGACATCAATCGCCCTTGGCAGTTCCGAGTTAAGTAGGTTCAGAAGAGTATTCGGTCCGCGGTTCTCGATGAATCCAACTCGGACTGGATTGGAAGCCATAATGCCTCCCACCCTTGTGCGGGTCATCCTGAACGAGACAACTCGCGTCCTTCCCCACGCGCGGGATGACGAGGGCCTCAAACCTCCTTCGTGTCGTAAACCTTCAGTACCTCGTCACCATAGTGGTTGATGACCTTGACGGCGATCTTGCCGGTTGTTGGCGGGTCGAAGGGGCGGCTGGTGGTGGAATAGAGGGCTGACCACGCGGCCTCGTCGATTTCGGCGCGCAGGGCGCGCTTGAGCTTGTCGTAAGGTTCTTCGGCACCCGTGAAGTAGGCATGGCGAACGAAGAAGCTCTCGCCGTTATAGTTCGTGTCGATGAACCAACAGGCGATGTCGTTGGTCGAGTGGCTGCGAATCTGCCCCGTTGTGGGATCGTAAATATCCAGGCCCTTGATTTTCACCACGAGCTTGCCGTCCTTTTGCGGTTTCACCTCGATGTCCGGCTCGCCAAAATACATGAAGAGATTGCCGGCGCCGGTTTTCTTCAAGAGGTCATCGCCCATCGTCAGGTCGTAGTTCATGCGGGTGGGCATCACCATCAGCTTGCCATAGCGCTTGGCTTCTTCCGAGACGTGCGGGTCAAAGGCGAAGCCGCAAACGATCAGGAGGTCGAACCCCACACCCTGGACTGCTTCCTTGGCGGCCTCCTTTACTTGATCGAGGCCCACCGTGCCATGTTCGGGACCGATCGAAACGGCCACGCGCCGCGTCTTGCCGTCCTTTTCCGTATATTCGCCCGAGGCGTGAATCCAGGTCCCGGCGAAGGACTCCAACCGGTCGAACCTCAGGCGCTCGTTCTTGAAAGTGTTCTGTACGCCCGCCTTTTTCAGGTTGTCGATAATCATTGTGGCGAATTGCCCGTCCGACGATTCCCTGCGAGCTTCGGCTTCGGAGGCGGGGCGTTCCTCTTCGGTCGAGAGCAGGCGATAAGGCGAGAGACTCTCCACGGTAAAGGGACCAGTGACGCGAATCTTCTTGGGGTCCTCATAAGGCTGGTCGTAGAGGAGTTCGGTATCGGCGTGGCGGGCGATGGCGGCGTCGATCTGCTCGCGCGTCATGCCTTTGTTGATGTCCGGATTGTTGGCGATGGATTTGAGCGTAACGTGCGGCACGCGCTTATAGACGAAGCCCTTTTTAATGTCTTGTAGGGGCGCCCCTTGTGGGCGCACTTGGGCGGGCACAGGGCCCGCCCCTACGATCTGACCCGTGATTTCCATTTCTTTTTGAGTGCCTTCTTGCGAATCGGCCAGCAGGTAGTAAGGGAATTTGGCGGCCATCAAACGCGTACGGGCGAGGGCGAGGGCCACGCGGCTAGTGTCAATCGTGATCCAGCGCCGCCCCCACTGCTCCGCGACAAAAACCGTCGTGCCGCTGCCGCACGTCGGGTCGAGCACAAGGTCGCCAGGGTCGGTCGTCATTAGGGTGCATCTCTCAACTACCGTCGGGTTGGTTTGGACAACGTAGACCCTGTCAGTCGCGCCCGCCGTGTCGGTCCAAGTGCTGTCAAGTTCCACTCCGGTAAAATCCTGAAGGTAGCGTAAGTACGACAGTCTCTCTCCTTGACCAACCAGGCGCCCCGCAAGCCCCAGTTGCCTCATTCCCTCTCTCGTCGTTGTCCATCCCCGCGCCCCAGGAGGAAGGTATGATTTTCCGTCCAGTTCCACCGGGAAGTACATTGCGGTCCCAGGACCTGACGGTCGTCCTTGACGTTGAGAAGTGACATCACCCAAACGGTAAGGCCTGGCACCTGCTGGAAGTGGGGAGGAGCCAGATATTTCATCACCTGTCAGCCTCCGCCGCTGACCATCTGATAGCTCGACATACTGGTACATACCTCCGCTCTCGCCGCCGAGCGCTTTTTCCAAGTGGATAGTACGGTATTTCAGGACGTCGGAATCCTTGGCGTACCAGAGGATGTAATCTGTGGTCACAGGTAGGTATTTCGCCGTCTGGCCAGATGTTTTGGTGTAGTTTATTACCGCGACGTAGTTCTCAGCTCCGAACGATTCGTCGAGAAGACACCGCACCAAGTGGACATTTTCATCGCCGATTTGGACGAAGACGCTGCCGCTTTCGGTGAGCAATTCGCGGGCGGCGGTAAGGCGGTCGCGGAGATAGGCGAGGTAGGAGTGGATGCCGAGCTTCCACGTGTCGCGGAAGGCACGGATTTGTTCGGGCTGGCGCGTCATGTCCTCAGCTTTGCCGTCCTTCACATCTCGCTTGCGGGTTGACACCTGCCAATTTGAGCCAAAATTAATGCCGTAGGGCGGGTCAATGTAAATCATCTGGACCTTGCCCTTGAGCCCTTCTTTTTCGGCCAGCGAAGTCATGACCAGCAGCGAATCGCCCAGGATCATGCGGTTGGCCCAGTTCTGCTCGTGATGATAGAAGTCAATCAACTCTTCAAACTGGATGCCGTTGAAATCGGAGAACAGGTCGGCCTGGCCAGGCTGTCCTTCCTTGGCGGTCCTCCGGAAGTCTTCGATAAGCGCCTGGGGATGAATTTTCTCCTGAATGTAAATGGGCACCACGGGCATTTCGAGGTCTCGCGAATCCTGCTCGTCCTTGCCCTTCCAAACCAGTTGCGGGTCAAGCGAAGGGTCGCGCGGGTAGAGCATTTTCTTCGGCTGCTTTTCATCCTCCGCCACAAAGTCCCGCAATTCTTCGGTGGGAATGTTCGCTCGCTTGTCCTTGTGCTTGATGGTGGCGACCTTACCGCCTGGTTCTTTATTTCGCGTCATGAGGCTATTCCGATCTTGGCTTTGCTTGCTTAGCGACTCTGACTATAGCGTCAAGCTTCTCTTTGATCTCGTGATCCAACTTGTCCTTGGGCATGAGGCTGGCAAGGATGTGATACTCGGACTTGCGCAATTGGAGAGGTAACTTTAGCTTCTCATAGAACTTCTTGAACAGCGGGTCGAGAAACTCGTCGCTTGCCTTAATGTCCGGAGACCACGGACCGGGCTTGTCGAGGGTCCTCAATGCCTCAGTCACTTCTGTAATGGCTTCGCGCATGGCCTGCTCACGTTGCTGGCTCTCCGCACGGCCGAACAGGTCATCGGGCAAATCGTGCCGCGCGTGGGCAAGCAAAACGTCCTCCGTGCAGAAGTAGTTCTCGATTTCCCGGCGGCTCCACATTGTTTCCTCGAGTGGCCCGCCGATTTGCAGCTCTTTTTCGAGCCGGTCAAAAATGGCAATCCCGACAAGGTCGTTTTTTGCTTCTCGCAGGCCAAAGAAGTGCTCTCGGACGCGCTGGGGTAGGTTCGTCTCGACGTAGTGCACGAATGGCCTTTCCAGGCACTGCTGCGCATCGTGGTCGAGCGTCTTGGCAAAGGTCCGCAGGATAGAAAGATCGGTAGGGCTTTCCAAATACAGAACCCATCCGGTCTCCTCGGCCTGAAGGTAGTGGTCGAACCCGATGTCACGTAAGGCCTTCAAGACCTGAGAACCCCGGTCGTCCATGCGATGGGGCCTACCCACAAAGGCAATCACCACATCGCGACCTGCTGCCTCGTTGAGCACTACTTCGGAATGGCTGGCGGCGATGATCTGCGAGCCTTGTTCTTCGGCCACCTGGGTCAGGAGGTTGTAAGTCTGGCGCTGGCGCAGGATTTCCAGGTGGGCATCCGGTTCGTCAAGCAGGAGTACCGAGCGAGGGTTTGCGTAGAGGTGGGCAAGCAAGAGCAATGTTTGCTGCAGGCCGCGTCCCGAAGAGGAGAGATCGAGCTTGCTGCCCGCCTCTTGGTACGCCATGGTGATTTCGCTACGCTCGGCGGTGAACTGAGGTTCCAAAAGACCCACACCGAAGAGTTCGCGAATGTGTGTCACCAGATGTTCCCACTGGCCATTCCTCTTCTCGTAGATTTGATAGCAGAGATTCCGCAGCACCTGGGCCGTTTGCCCCTGGCCGATGAGCACGCCGATCTCGCCCGGCTGTTTTACGAATTCGCGGTCCGCCAATCCCGACATGGGCGGAAGGAAGGCCACGCGCAGGTCTCCCACCTCGTCCGGCACGGGCATGCGCTCCTGGCCACGGCTCGTTCCGAGTGGCCGGCAGTAAAAGGATTCCTCGTTCGCATAGTCGAATTCCAGGCCGCAGGACCAGGGCTTTTCGCGGGTAACGCCAGTCACGATAAGTTCGACCCGCACGTTTTGCGTCTTAGGGGACCGCTTGCCGTCCTTCTCGACCTGTGTCACATCCCGCACGTGCAACTCTCGCCACAGAAGGTTGGCGTGGGGAACTGGAATGGAAACCAGGTCGCGGCGGTTGATGGTAACTCCCGGGCGTTTCTCAGGAGACGGTTTTCCCTTGCGCTTCTCGTTCCAGCGTCGGAGGCCGATGTCCCACAAGGCGAGCGCCTGCAAGACCGTCGTCTTGCCGGAATTATTGGGCCCGATGAGGACAACGGCTTTGCCAAGCTCGATGTCCACATCAGCGAAGCGTTTGAAGTTGCGGATTTTGATGCTCGTCAGCATTCGGACATCGCCTTCCTGATGGTGTTCGCGGCGTCCCAGGGGTCGGAAATTTCGATGAACCCCCAGCGCCCGAATCCGCCGTGGTTATTCACCGCCGGGACCCACAGATCGTGTGCCGTCGAAACCTTGACGGCCTTGTGTTTCCTCGATTCGCCGCTCTCTTCCGAGCGGGCTTCGAGCGATCGCCAAGCTACGGTCGCGAAGCCTTTCCAGAAGCTTGAGCTTTTCGGAAAAGGAAAGCGCTCGGAGCCGCCGGCGCGTGGCGCGTTTGCTTTCCAAAACTTTGCGCATCCAATCGCTCATGGATTACCTCGAAGGAATTTAACTCCAAACTGCTCCCATTTCTCAAGCAGTCCATGCCTCTTGAGGATTGGGTCGAGCTTGTCCGCGTCCAGAACTCCGGCTTCAACGAATTGCAGCATGCGAGCGAAATCTTTCGCGCGGGCTGTCTTAAGGGCCATGGCGACCAGATGCTCGGCGGTGATCACCCGCGTCGGAACTCCTTCCACTTCGGTTTCGACGGCCTGCTGGAGCGCTTCCTCCTCCAGAGCGTCGCCGGGAGGAAGAAACTGCACCGGCCATCCTTCGATGATCAGGTATTCCTTCTCGGTTTTATAGCCGCGCGGAGTGAGGTAGTCGTAGATCGGCGCCAGCGTGAGCAAGGGGCTTCCTTGGGGGTTCTTCAGTGATACAAAAATATCAATATCCAGAGTCGCTGAGGGCTCGAGATAGAAGGTCGCTCCCACCGCCCCGCCGATGGCGTACTTGCCAATATGCCCCTCTGCTTGCATCCGATTGATGATTTCGAGAGTGGCTTTCATCGCGAACCCTGACGAGTGAGAATCGTATTCCTCGCATCCCACGGGTCGGAAATCTCGATAAAACCCCAGCGACCGAACCCGCCGTGGTTGTTGACCGCTTCGACCCAAAGGTCGCGTGCTGTTGAAACCTTCGCCGCCTTGTCCTTGCGCGCCTCACCGCTGACTTCGACGATGAGGTTCAAGTAATTCTCCCGGCCGTGCCCGCTGTCCAATCGAACGATAAAGTCGGGCACATAATTGTGCTCTTCGCCATTGATCGTGTAAGGAATTGTGAAGCCAAGGTTTTGGTTCTTGACGTAGCAGATCACCTCATCCATATCTTCCAAAGTCTGCGCCATCTTCTGTTCCCAGGATTCGGTATCGGCCACCACAAAATTGATGTGGCATTTGTCTTCGCGCGTGGCGTAAACGTTGCGGGTGGTGTCAAAGTCCACGTAGCGGGTGGAACCCACCGCATCGTAAGGCCGGAGAATGGGCTTCAGGATTTTCTCCTGGTGGGTCGAGGCCACGATGGCCTTATAAATGCGATCGGCAGCATCGTGCGCCAATTCTATCAAGAGCAGCATTTGCGGGAAGGTGTTATCCTTGCAGGTGACGCACTCGGTGAGCCAGCGGCGCGTGATGCTCAAAATCTGCGGGAACATCCAGGGCTTGGTGTTGCCGGCGTCGTCGCGGAAATACTTCTCCAGCACCAGCTTGGCCAGGAGGAAAGCTACCTCCTGTTCCCGCTTCCTGTGGAGGTCGTCAAGCGTGTGGATGCTCGTCTCCCCCACGATAGGCGCATTTTCAGTGCGGGTGGGGACGTCGGCCGTAGAAAGCGCTTGCCTCGATTGCTCCGAAAAGACCACGGCCAGGCGCTCGCCGGAAAAATCGAACCTGTAACCCAACAAGCGCGGGAAAGCGATCTCGTAAGCGATCCGGTCTTCCAGCGCCCGCACTCTTTTCGGCGGGGGCCCTGGCTTGGGGTCCTTGGCTGAACCGGCAGCAGGGATGAAAGAGAATGGAACCCCATAAACTTCGGCGTACTCAGTGGGAAAAGCCTGGAACTCAAACTGATGGCGGTTGACCTGAACCCTGGAGGTCTCCGGGACATAACTTCTTCTTCGCAACCCGCGTCCGACGACCTGCTCGCACAATAGCTGGGTGCCAAAAGCCCGCACGCCGAGGATGTGAGTGACGGTGTTGGCGTCCCAGCCCTCCGTCAGCATGGAAACGCTGACTACGCATTTCACGTGCTCGCCCAGCTTGCCGGGCTTGCCTACGGTATTCATGACCTCGCGCAACAGATCTTCATCCGTCAGTTTCTCAGTATCACGACCGGGGAAACGCACCCGATACTCAGCCTTGAATTCTTCGATTTGCACTTTGGCGATCTTCTTGAATTCATCGCTCATGGCCTCGCCGCTTTCGAGTTGCTCGCTGTCAATGAGTACGGTATTGGGGCGGCTGAGCCATTGTCCGCCTTCGACGTTGCTGAGGATGGGGAGTTGGCCCGGAACCAAGACCGTCTTGTTGTTGGCGAGTTGCTTTTCCCATCCTGAGATGTAGTCGAAGACCAGCTTGGAAACGTTCGTGTTGTTGCAAACTACGATGAATACTGGCGGCGTCTGGCCGTAGACACGCGCTTCCGCGTTCTGCTCCCATAGCCGGTAATACTTCTCGTAGTTGCCGTACAGGCTGTGGAGGGCGCCCTGCAACTCCTTAGGGAGCTTGGGTTCGCCGCTGACAGCTTCGGTTCGGCGGCCCTTGCGCGGGAGATGCTCGCGGATGCGCAGCCAGATGTCCCGGTAGGTTGGTTGCTCGCCCACCATGCTGTCATCCGCGACCGGAACCCGTGGCACTTTGACGATGCCACTTTCGATTGCGTCGATGAGCGAAAAGTCCGCAACGACCCACGGAAAGAGTGTCCCCTCCGAGTAGCCAGACCCGCGAAGGAAGAAGGGTGTAGCGGAGAGATCGTAAACAACCTTGACCCCCAGTTTGGCCTTTACCGCTTCGAGGCCGGAAATCCAGATGCGGGCTTCCTCATCGCGTTTCTGGGCTTCCACGCGCTCGTCGCCCGTGAGCTTCTCTTCTTCGCCCCCTACTCGACGGCGGTAGCAGTGGTGCGCCTCGTCGTTGATCACCACGATGTTCTTCTTGCTGCCCAGTTCGCGGCAGACGCGGCGAACCATCTGGTCGGGCGTTTCCGTGAAGGCGCTCGTTTCCGCTCCCCTATTGAGAATCTGCTTGGTGAGCTTTCCGGCAGCGGTATGTTCCCGGGGGATGAAGGCGTGGAAGTTGGTAATGATGATTTTGGCCTTCTGTAGTTCTTCCATCAATTCGGGGGGGAGCAGGTCACGCTCGCAGTAGTAGTTCTGTGGGTCGTTTGGCAGCAGGACGCGCAGGCGGTCGCGGATGGTGATGCCAGGAGTAACGATCAGAAAAGCATCCGAGAAGCGCGCGTCCTGAGGATTGGCCAACTTATTCAAGGCGTGCGAGGCGATGAGCATCGCCATAACGACGGTTTTCCCACTGCCGGTCGCCATCTTGAAGGCGACGCGGAAGAGGAGCGGGTTGGCGTCTTCGTTCCCTCGCCGGAGATCGTTTTCAATCCAGGCGTCGCCGTACTTGCCCGCGACTTCAGTGATGTAGATGGCCGTTTCGGCAGCTTCGATCTGACAGAAGAAGAGCTTCTTATCGCGTTGGGGATTGCACCAGTAGTCCAAGAGCTGCGCAGTTGTTTTCGTTAGCCCGAGGTGGCCGCCCTGCCGCCACTTTTCGACTTTGGCGCGAACCTCGTTGATAAATTTGTTCTCCTCGACGCGGTCCTGGGTCCATTCCGTGTGGAGGACAAGTTGCTTCCCCCTCTTCTTGGGTTTGGCGATGGGGATGAAGTAAGAGCTGACGCGCCGCTTCCCAACGATCTCGTTGGTGATTCCCTCATCCGTGAACTTGAAGTGCCGCTTTGGCTCGTCGAACGGAGAGTTGATGACCGGGTTTTCGATGACAACCTGCTTCATCGGTGTCCTCGTGGGGTCTAACAACGTTTGGGGAGCATTTTACTAGTTCTTCATCCTGCATGCCAGAGCTGATTTGCTACCCCAATTCGCCGATAAGGTTGTCGAATACAATAGGCCCTGGGTTCGGAGCGCGGGAGGTTAGCGCCGACGGGCCATGCCGAGCGTAGCCGCCTTGCGTTTCGTAGGCGATGAGAAAGGTGTGCGGGGCACGGGGATAGTTCATCAGGAGGTCTTGGAAAGCAAGGTCTCGGAGGAGGGTCATGGCGCCCGTAAAATTCTTCCGAAGCTGGGCGGGAAGCTCCTTCGCGTACTTGGCCAGGTCACCGGCGGGAATGTACGCCGCGAACATTTCGCGCGCTTCTGCTGACATTTGCTTGTCGATGCGGTGGAGACGCTTGACGAGCCGCCTAATGTTGTAATCCCGGTCGCGGTTCTGCCAGATGTCCTCGATGACTTCCACAATTGTGCGAATCTCCGGTTCGGGAGGTTCTGCGGTGATGTCGGTGGCGTTCTTGAAGTATTCGAGGAGCGTTCCTCCAAAGCAATCGAAGACCACGAAGTGCGATTTGTCCGGGTAGTGCTCGCCTTTCCGGGTGCCGCGCCCGAGCATCTGTTCAAAGAGGATGCGGGATTTCACTGGGCGGAGAAACACGATGAATTCAAGATCGGGAATATCGACTCCGGTCGAGAGCATGTCCACGGTCACGACGACGCCCGGCAGTTGCCGATTGCGAAATTCGCGAATCCGCTGGAGGGGCGGTCGACCTGGCCCGTGATCTTCTGCGCGAACGAATCTCCGCGCCCAAATACGTCTCGGGCGAGGTCCACGAGCTGGTCTGCGTGCGACGTATGCGGCAGGTCATTGACCGCGAAGATGAGGGTTTTGGGAAAGCGGCCGAAGTCGGCTTCATGCGCCAGGGCATATTTCTTTACTTCTTCGAGGATTTTTTGGTTGGAGTCGGGAGAGGTGACCTTTTCCTCGATTTCGGTCGTGTCGAACTGCCGCTCGTCCTCCAGGAGGTCAAGCTGCTTCGCCCCGGTTTCGGGGTCAACGACGCCGACCTTTTCGCCCTCTTTGAGAAACACCCCTTGCATGCGGACGTTGGAACTGACCGCGACAACATCATAATCAACGAGGTAGCCTTCGCGGACCGCTCTCTCATATTCATAACGGAACACTACGTCCTTGAAGTAGGCCGTGGTGTGGGCGGCGGGGGTAGCCGTGAGGCCAATCTTAATCGCGTCGAAGTGGTCAAGAGTCTGTCGCCAGATTGCGACTTCCGAGGTGGTGTATCCTCGGTGGCATTCGTCGGCGATCACAAGGTCGAAGGCATGGATGGGGATATGGGGTCAGCCGGTAAACCTCGTTCACCATCGTGAAGGTTTTTCCCGTTCCTGTCGCCATTGCCACAAGCATCTGCCTTTTGCGGTTTACGATCGCCTGTTCTATGGCGCCGTTTGCCTCGCGTTGGTACGGGCGAAGACGTGGATGGTCATTGGGCCGCGTGAGTAAGTGATCGATTGCAGCCTCAACGTCGCGCCCGAGGAATTCGCGCAGAGCTTCGGGGGTGTGGAACGCTGCCACCTGGTAGGAGCGATTCAAGGGATGGCGAACGTCGTGATGCCAGATGACCTCGCCGTTTGTTGAGTAGAGGAATGGCACGTGAAAGGCGTTGAAGTCAAACGGACTTGGCGCCAGCCCCCGTGAGTAGCGTTCGGCTTGCGTTAGGGCTTCCTGGGGACCCAGGGTGAGCTTCTTTGCCTCGACGACGCCAAGGATTTGGCCGCCAACGCAGAGAGCGTAATCCGCAGGCCCGCTTTCCGTTGGAAACTCCTCAATCGCACAGTTGTCGTATGCGCTGAGAGGCCGGTTCGGTTTGAAGGCGGCGACGCGCCAGCCAGCGGCACGGAGTTTGGAATCTACAATCTGCTTTCGCGTCAGGTATTCGGATTTACTTGGGGAAGGCCCGGGCATCGTGGGAGGGCGTTTAGATTTTCGTCGAGGCATCAAATTAATGAACCGCAGTTCTGCCTATGATACCCCCAATAGGGGGAGAAATCGCAAGATAAAGGCGAGCAAGCGTAGCGCGGACTTGTTTTGCAGGTCCGCGGCTTTTCGCCGACCGGCGCCCGCCGGTTCGGTTCACTGTTGCCTCCGCGCGGCATCGCGCCTAGTGCTTAGTTGCGTTAATTCCCGATATTATTTATGACCCTCGGAAGGGCGGGGCTTTACAGCCTGCGGAAAAACGCTCCACGGTTGTCATCCTGAGCGAAGGATCTCGCTCCGCGTATCTTCTTGAAAATGCACAGGGCCAGATTCTTCGCTTCGCTCTCCAGAAACTCGACGCATTACTCGTTTCCATTGAGCAGCTTGGGCCGGGCCTGTCTGAGCCGTCCTCGCCCCGCAACCAACCCCTCATCCGGCCCGCGAGGGCTGGTGAAAGCGCCGTCGCGGTCCACCCTCTCCCCTTGGGAGAGGGCGAACCCACTTTGCCATGCGCTGCGTTTCTGACATCACGGATAGCGGTCTTCGGCTATACATGTTCAGAATGACAGTTTCGAAGAGTTTTTCCGCAGCCTGTTTAGCCCCTGAAGCGACGCGGCTTCACAGGCTGCGGAAAAACGCTCCACGGTTGTCATCCTGAGGATGAGAGGGAATACCTGAAGCAGGGTGTGAGTTGAACGTGGCGCTTACGGGTAATCGCACTTTTGTTGGGTTCGGCTACGGGGCGATTCAAGCAGGATTGTTCCTTCCTTGTGCATCATGTAGTCCGGCTTGATGCGACCGTTCTTCGTCTTGACGAGGCTGCCCCGAAGCCAACCCAGGCCGGGGACTTTTGCGCAGCGAATGAGGGTAGCTTTTCGGTTCGCCATGTCGTCTCCTGCGGAGACCTGGTATAGGAAGGCTGATGTGTCGCAGCCTTAACCTGTCTCCTCCTCCCTAATACCCACCGCATAGCTAAAGCCTCGCAAATAAATTTTGAACTCTCGTAAGCCATTGATGGATAATAGGCAGTTGACACGGCACAATCATCCCCCCTTCCGCACCACTTACTTCAGTAGGCAGTAAGCAGAAGGCAGTAGGCAGTAGTTCATTGTCCGTTGTCCGTGCTCCCGCCGCGACCGGTCGGTTACCAGCTTTCAGCCATCAGCTCTCAGCTATCAGCCCTCCGCCTTTAAACCCGAAATCGTACTTTTCAGTTCTCAGTGCCTCTGTGTCTCTGTGGTGATCGGCATATCCCCTTGTTGGCGAGAAAGGTCCGCGGGCGCAGAGAACGGGTCCGCCTCACCCTGCTGCAATCACCTATTTCCTGGCGCGCACACGAAATTGGCAGCATCGTTGGTGTTCGCCGGCGCCTTTGTACTTCGCGACTTGCGGGTACGTACACAGGGGACGCGTCATCTTAACGCCTTGTGCGTGGTTGGAGTCGTCCACATATTTGGTCGCGATGATCATTGAAGGCGCGACGCCCTTCTCAACCCACTGTTCGAGAGCAGTGTAAATATTGTGCTCAGGGTCATGCGGCGGGGCATTAGCATCTTGTCCGAAGGAATTCGGCCCTGGGCCGCCTCCACAGTGCTGCATTCCCGGCGCCATAAAAAGCCGTAAGAAGGTGTCTGTAGCGCGCTGGCCCAGCGTCGCCACCACGCTGTTGTAGTAGTCGATAGTGTTGGGCGCCGGGATCGCGGCATCGCTCCAACCATGATACATAATGAGCTTGCCACCGCGAGCCCCGAAGGGCTTCAGATTGGGGTCGGTGGCGTTAAGGGCACGGGCCGTCTTAGCGTCGGCCAGTTTCGTGCCTTGGTCGACATTGAAAGTCTTGTAGTCCCAAGCTGCTTGTTCGTACACCATGCCTGAAAAGAACTGTGTTCCGAAAAAGAACAGCAGGCTGCGGCCGAGCGCCGGACCGGTGATCCAAGCCGCCCAGCCCCCTGGACCCTCCTCGGCGCCGGGCATATAGCCGGGGAAAATCTGGTGTCCAGCCGAATCGTGCGGCCCGGCATAGATCTTCTTGAGCGCGGTCACCTGCGGCGCCGTGAGGCAACTGTTGGAGTCGGCCCCCTTGCAGAGCAGCGTCGCTGGGTCGAAGTGGCATTGCCTCGGGTCATTGAGGATACCGTCCGTTACACCGTCCTGGGCATCGCAGGCAGCAAGCACAGCGGCGCCGATGGCCGGGAGCTTGCCGGCGGGAATGTAATTGGCCTGATCCAGCGTGGTAGCCTGGTTAACCCACATAGCATCGACCAGCAGATGTGTCCAGAAATTGGCGGGGGCGCCGGCAAGGATGCCCTCGTAGTCTTCGGGAAAGCGCTGGGCCTCCATCAGGGCCTCACGGCCCCCATCCGAGCAACTGGCGAAATACGAGTGCTGGAGGTTGCCGCCGTAAAAGGCGTCGATGATTGCTTTGGCCCTCAGAGTCATCTCGTGGATGGCGCGATATCCGAAGTCAATCACCTTTTCGGGGTGGCCCAAGGCCCACGCCGCGTCGCCTCCGGTGTGCCCGGTATCGGTGCCAGCCGCGGCATAGCCTCGCTTTATCGCGGCCCCCAGGGCAGGATAGCCAATCATGCCCGCGAAGCCTCCGTTGCCCTGGCCCTGGTATTTGCTATTCCAGCCGGTGGTCGGCATCCAAACCTCCATCTTGATAGCGGAGTCAGCCGTGGGCGAAACTTCTGCCACAACCCTGCAAAAGGCTGGAAGATCCTTGTAGCTTGCTTGCATCCCCGGCATGGGATTCGGGGCAGGAGGCGGGGTGAATGCTCCGGCAGGTACAGATTGGGCCAAGGTGATTTTCGTGTTGGCTAGCGCAAGCTGCGCCAGGCTGTCGCAGGATCTTTGAGCCGCCCCGGTCGTCTGACCGAAAACACCTGCCATCCACAAAGCCGCCAGAAATGGGAAAACCAACGGTTTACGCATCGCGAACTCCCTTCATGCTTACTGCCCCGGTCGCCTAGATTTGAAACCACTTGATCTCTACGATTTTCTTAATAGATTTAGCCTGTGAGAATTGCATCCTTAGCGCCTCCCTGTCAAACATAACTTGGGCGGCTAAACCCTTCGAATCTGAACGCTCTCCTAATCCGAATTTCCAGAATGGCCCGCCCGACTGCGCCCTGCGCTGGCTGCGTACTGCTTACTGCCTACTGTCTTCTGACTCCTGGATCCTGTTCTTCTGAATCTTAGCGCTGTTGGTGTGACAGTGTATGTTGGTGTATTGATATTTTTTGACTTCTCATGTAACCTCCCTGCCATCAGGTATCGAGCGCACATCGGAGGTTCTCATGCGACTTCTGCATTTTGGTTTGGCAACGCTTTTCTGTGCCTCCTCGCTTTTCGCCCAGAACAAGCCCTTGCACGGGATCGACATAAACGACATCGATCGCGAAGCCAATCCGTGCCAAGACTTCTATGAATTTGCAAACGGCAATTGGCGGGCGCACAACCCCATACCGCCTTCGATGGTGATGTGGAGCAAACGCTGGGCGGCTGGCGAGTCCACCAAGGAGGTGCTGCATGGCCTACTCGAGGAAGCTGCCGCTCATTCCTCCAGTGCCCCGCCAAAATCTACGGACCGCTTGATTGGCGATTATTACGGCGCTTGCATGGACGAGAAGCAAATTGATGCTCAGGGCGTAAAGGCGCTCGAGCGGGAACTTGAGCTCATCCGATCCATTGGCTCGGTTGCTGATCTGCAGCGCGCCATGGCTCGTTTGCACGAGGAAGCTATTTTTGCACCATTCTTTTTCGGGTCGGTGCAAGATCCCCACAACCCGCAGCAAGTCATCGCGGATGCTGGTGCCAGCGGCCTCGGCCTTCCTGACCGGGACTACTACTTCAAAGACGATGATAAGTCCAAAGAAACGCGTCAAAAGTACGTGGAACATGTTGCGGCAATGTTCGTGTTGGCGGGTTCTGAAAAGGCAGCCGCTGCGGCATCGGCACAAGTTGTGATGCGCATGGAAACCTCCCTGGCTGGCGCATCACTTACGAATGTGGAGTTGCGCGATCCCTATGCCACGGATCACAAGATGAAACTGGATGAGGTAGAGAAGCTCACACCCGATTTTAACTGGCCAGAGTATTTCAAGGCATTGAACGTCGATCCCCGCGTCGCGCTCAACGTTGACCAGCCCAAATTCATGCAGGAGTTCCAACGGCAACTGCAGCAAACTTCCCTTGCTGACTGGAAAACCTATTTGACGTGGCAGGTGCTGTTGACGGCTGCTCCGGCTCTTTCAACACCCTTCGTCCAGGAAGATTTCGCTTTTAACCAGCAGTACTTGCAAGGCACCAAAGAAATGAAACCGCACTGGAAGCGGTGCGTGGAATCGACGGATGCAAATCTGGGCGAGGCTTTGGGAAAAAAGTACGTCGAAAGAACATTTTCTCCGGAAGCAAAGGCGCGCATGCGAGAGATGGTCAAGAACATTCTGCTGGCGCTGCATGACGACGTCTTGACGCTCACCTGGATGAGCGACGATACCAAGCAGAAGGCCCTGGAAAAACTTTCCGCGTTTAACCCCAAAGTCGGTTACCCGGACAAATGGAAGGATTACAGCAGCGTGGAAATCACCCGGCAATCTTATTGGAACGACGTGGTTGAGGCGCGGCGTTTTGGCGTCCGCGATGACGCACAACTGATTGGCAAGCCTGTGGACCGCCTCCGGTGGGGCATGACCACGCCGACTTCAAACGCTTATTACAATCCGCAACTGAATGAGATCGTATTCCCGGCGGGGATTCTGTTACCACCGATGTTCGATGTGAATGCCACGGATGCAGCCAACTACGGCGGCATCGGCCCAGTGATCGGGCACGAAATATCGCACGGTTTTGATGATCAAGGCGCCAAGTATGACAGCACGGGCGAACTGAAGAACTGGTGGACTCCCGCAGACTACAAGGAATTCCAGAGCCGTGGACAGTGTGTTGTCGACCAGTTTTCCGGCTACACTGTGGATGGCGGCTTGCACGAAAACGGCAAATTGGTGCTGGGCGAGAGCATCGGCGACCTTGGTGGCGTAAAGCTTGCCTATCTCGCGTTCCAGAAATCAATGCAAGGCAAGCCCCGCCCGCCCAACCAGGATGGCTTCACGCCGGAACAACAGTTTTTTATCTCCTGGGGACAATCGCGCGGAGACGAAATTCGTCCCGATGCGCAACGCCAGTTTGTGCTCACGAATCCGCATCCGGTCAGCAAATATCGCGTCATTGGTCCCCTTTGTAATTTGCCCGAATTCTATCAGGCGTTTAGTTGCAAGGCCGGTGATCCCATGGTGCGTCCGGTTGAACAGCGATGCGCGGTCTGGTGAACCGTTTCCGCCACAAGATTCATGGAAACTAATTATCTCTTGGAAATTCACTTTTTCGGATGATGAGACCGCTGTAGTCCGTTACTGATGCTGGTAGTAGGTCGATTTTTCTTTGCGATACCACTAGCGCCGAGAACGCGAAGTGGAAATCCCCGCTTATACTACTTTCGGATCTGTCATGCTGAGCGCTCGTGACGACGCGGTAATTCGCTTGCAGAATGGAGGCAACGGATCGCATGAACAACTCTCGCAGGACTTTTCTTGGTTACGGAGTCGCGGCGCTGGCGGCTGCCAGTTCCCCGCGTGGCGGGGCGGGGGGTAGCGCTTCGACCTTCCTTGACATCATACGTCCTCCCGATCACGTGGCGGCGTTCGCCGAGGGTAGGCCGCCACTTCATCTCCAACGTTCCGGTGAGCGTTGGCGTGCAGACGATGTTGAAATCGCCACCGAGCCCAAGCAACAGCTTGGACTCCGTGAGCTCTCCATCAAGGTCTCATCCCCACAAACCTCGCTCACCCGCGTGCACCTGCGATGGTCCGGTCCGCTGCCGGAGACCCTGCGGTTTCTGGGCGATCACTGGGAGCGGTCTTACGGCGATCTGGAGTGGCGCGGCTTTGCGGGCGAACGGATTATGCCCTGGTATTTCCTCGCCTCGAACGGTCACGTGACTCATGGCTTCGGCGTAAGGACGGGTGGGGGTGCGTTCTGCTTCTGGCAGGTGGACCCGGTGGGAATCTCGCTGTGGCTCGACGTGCGCAACGGAGGCAGCGGCGTACAACTGGGCGACCGCGAGCTTGCAGCGGCCGAAGTCGTCGCCGAGGAAGGCCGGGGGGGCGCCACAGCGTTTCAAGCGGCGCAATCCTTCTGCCGAAAACTCTGCGCTCACCCTCGCTTGCCGGAGAAGCCCATCTATGGCTCGAACAACTGGTATTACCTGTATGGCGAAAACATGACGGCGGAGAATGTTCTGCGCGACGTGGAACAGCTCGCGGAGCTGTCGTCCTCAGGCGCCAACCCGCCTTTCATGGTGGTCGACATGGGTTGGGGGAAAGCGGCGGAGGGCGCTGGACCCTGGACGCAGGACAATTGCCGTTTCCCTGACATGCCGGGGATCGCCGCCCAGATGAAGAAACGCGGGGTGCGGCCAGGGCTCTGGGTGAGGCCGCTTCTCACCGTCGAGGCGCTGCCGGAGACATGGCGTTTGAACGTGAATCCCACCGCAGGCACGTACAAGCCCTCACCCCTGGTGATCGATCCCAGCGTGCCGGAGGCGCTGGCGCACATCCAAGAGGGCTTGCGCGGTGTGGTGGGTTGGGGATTCGAACTGCTCAAGCACGATTTTTCCACCTTCGACATGCTGGGCCAGTGGGGCTTTCAGATGGGGGCGGAGGTTACCTCCGAAGGTTGGCACTTTGCGGACCGCAGCAAGACCACGGCGGAAATTGTGTTGCAGTTCTATCGCGCCATTCGTGCGGCGGCGGGGAACGCCCTCATTATTGGTTGCAACACGCTGGGGCATCTGGGCGCGGGAATATTTGAATTGCAGCGGATCGGTGACGATACCAGCGGGCGCGACTGGAATCGAACTCGAAAGATGGGCGTGAATGCGCTGGGGTTTCGCTTACCGCAGCATCGGGCGTTCTTCCTGGCCGATCCGGACTGCGTTCCGTTCACGAAAGCTGTGCCGCTGGGCATGACACGCCAGTGGCTGGACCTCGTGACGAAGAGCGGAACGGTGCTCTTCATCTCGGCGGAACCGGCGACGGTGACGGGCGAAGAAAAGAAGATGCTGAAAACGGCGCTGGCGGCTGCCGCGCGAATTCAGCCGGAAGCGGAGCCGCTCGACTGGATGGAAACGATGTCTCCCAAGCGGTGGAGTCTGGAAGGTGAGACCGCGAGCTTCGACTGGTTTGGTGCGGAAGGAGCGAATCCGCTTTCCAAGTTAGATTAAACCGGCGCAGCCGTTCGTTCGAAACCGACACCATTGGAACGATTGGAACGATTGGGTTGACACTGCGGGGGACAGGTGTTATACAAGGTGCGGTCAACGCTTGCTAGTTCTGATGCCATCGAATTGCTAAAGACAGAGAGTGCGTCCGGTTTTCCTCCCGAGGAGGTCTTCAATGGATATCTTTGACAAGGTCGACCCGAAGACGCTCGATCGCCGTCACTGGCAGTTGTCGATGCTTTCGCTGGGGATGATTCTCGTCCTAGGAGCGGGTATGGCCTTGCTTATGTATCCTGCCGTTTTTGGCAGTAACGCAACCCCTAGCGGGCACACTACACGGACTCTGTTCTTTGGCTTCTGTGCGTTGTGTGTGCTCGTGGTTGCCTACTTGTTGAACCGGCAATATGTGGTTCACCAACTGCGCAAGAACTTGGTCGAGCAGAAAACGGAAATGGTACACCTTCGCCAAGAGGCGAGCGCTGATTTGCTGGGCACCGTGCCGGGTTTCAGTCATTTTCAGGATCGGCTGATCATGGGTTTTCGCCGTGCCACGCAGACCGGCGAGCCACTCTCTCTTGTACTTGTGCGTCTGAAACCCTCCCACATGTTCGACAGCCCAGCGGAGGTCTCGGTAGCGCTGGGGGACGCAGCCAGGGTGCTCCTCCGCAAGCTGCGCACGGATGACTCACTCTACCATTTGTCCTCGGCTGGGTTCGCTATGGTCCTGCCAAACACCTGTGGAGCTGATATGAATCAAGTCGCGGGCCGGGTTGCGGAAGGCCTCGCCGACGCCTCCGGCGCTAGCAACCGCTTTACGTTTGATCTGCAAGTGGTTAACTATCCGGAGCAAGTCTCATCGGCTTACGAGATGGAACGCATAGCTAACTCTTTTTCACTTCATAAGGGATCAGCGGCAGGGAAGGCTGAGGGAGCATAAGAACAATTGTGCCCTCCGGCAGAGCGATCGAAGCCCTCCGCTTCCAAGTTAGGACACTAGCGTGGCAGCTTTACCTCGCCAGTGATCTGGAACTTTGCCTCGAGGCCATGGGCGCCTTCCGTGGGCTGGCTACCACCCACGAAGACGGTGTAGCTGCCGGGCATAATCCTATGTTCGCCTTTTTCTGTGACCTGGCCCAGGTCCCGCGGATTGAGCTTGAAGGCGACGTGCCGGGTCTCACCCGGAGCGAGATGGACGCGCTCGAATCCTTTGAGCGCGCGCAGGGGAGCGCCTGGCGACGGCGGGTACTCGAGGTAAAGCTCCGTGACCTCATCGGCACTGATCCCGGCCGTATTGCGGACGTCGGCCTCGACGGTGAGCGGCTGGCCGGCTTGCAGCTTCTCGGATGAGAGCCGGAGATTACTGTAGATGAAGCTCGCGTAGCTTAGACCGTAGCCGAAAGCGTAGAGCGGCTTGCCGCCGAAATATCGGTACGTCCGCTTCTGCATCGAGTAATCGTCGAAGGGCGGAAGCTGATCGAGCGAAGCATAGAAGGTGACGGGCAGTCGCCCGCCAGGGTTGTTAGCCCCCGCCAGCGTCTCGGCAATGGCTGTGCCGCCTTCCTCGCCCGGATACCAGGCTTCGAGGATAGCGGCAGCATGCTGCTCAGCCCAATTCACCGCCAGCGCGCTGCCGTTCAACAGCACCACTGCCAAAGGCTTGCCGGTGGCCGCCAGCGCCTCGAGCAAATCCTGCTGGGCACGGGGCAAGCCAATGTCCGTGCGGTCGCCGCCGCTGAAGCCCTCAACATGGATGCCCATCTCCTCGCCTTCAAGATCCGGCGAAAGCCCCACGAAAGCCACCACCACGTCGGCTTGCTGGGCAATTTTCACGGCTTCGTCGCGCAGGGCTTCGGCCGGCGGCTGCCAGTTGAGCGTAGCGCCGGCCGCGAAGCGCGGCGACCGGTGCGCGTACTCCAGCCGGAAGCTGTGCGGCTGGGTATCCGTGAAGTGTGCCTGGAAGCGTGGCGCCTTTAAGTTACCAATGTCTTCACCTAACGCACCTTCGGTCACCAGCTTGTCGTCCATGTAGAGCCGATAAGTCTCGCGGTCCTGGCAGGGCCAGCAGTGAGGCTCGCCGAGGCTGAAGGTATAGTCTCCCACCCCAGGCGGGGTCACCGTGCCGCTCCAGCGCACCCCGAAGGCTGACAGGGGAATTCCCGCCGCAGGTGGGGCGGCGTCCCAGTCGAACTGGATCTGCGGGTCAATGCGGGTGAGCGCCGGCTTGCCGGAAAAGTCGGTATTGGGGAAATACTCGGCCTTGAGGCCCGGTGCAGACCCGGAGCTGGCAGTATGGAACACTGTGCTGGGCACGGGCACGGGCAGTTGCGACACGTAGGCCGAGCCCTGCGCGTAAAGCACCTTCGCCTTGCCTGCAAACTCTTTGCTCAGACCGTCTACAGGCAGGACGGGGTGCGACGGGGTGCCATTGTAATTGCCCTCGAGGGCGGCCAGCGCCTCGGCGTTTGGCCCGATCACCGCAATCCTTTTCACACTTGCCTTGAAGGGAAGCAGTCCATCCTGGTTCTTGAGCAGAACCATGGATTCGCGCGCCGCCTCGAGCGCCAACTGACGATGCGCCGGCGAGTCATCCTGGGACATCGGAATCTGGCTGAAGGGAACCGCGCTGGGCGGATCAAACATGCCCAGCCGGAAGCGTGCCGTGAACAGGCGTTTGAGCGCCGTGTCGATCTCGCTTTCTCGAATCAGGCCGTCGTGTACGGCCTGCACCAGCGCGACGTACTCGTCGCCGCAAGTTGTGTCGGTTCCAGCACGCACCGCCACCACCGAGCCATGTTCGTTGTCCGATGTAAAGTGGTGTCCCGTGCTGATGTCGCCCACCGCTCCGCAGTCGGAGGTCACATAGCCCTGAAAGCCCCAGGCTTCGCGGAGGGTCTTCTCGAGCAGGAAGGTGTTGGCGCAGGCCGGCGCGCCGTCGATGGCGTTGTAGGCACACATGAGGGAGTCAGCGTGCCCTTCGGTAACGGTGGCGCGAAATGCCGGAAGATAAGTATCCTCCAGGTCGTGCGGCGAGACGTCGACATTGAAGCCGTGCCGCTTAGTCTCCGGTCCGCTGTGCACGGCGTAGTGCTTGGGCGTGGCGACCACCTCCAGATACTTCGGGTCGTTGCCTTGCAAGCCGTTCACGAAGCCCACTCCCAGCTTTGCGGTCAGGAAGGGATCTTCACCGTAGGTCTCCTGACCGCGCCCCCAGCGGGGATCGCGGAAGATGTTGATATTCGGCGACCACAAAGTGAGCCCGAAGTAAATACTGTGGTTGCCTTCGCGCTGCGCTTGGTTGTACTTGGCTCGGGTTTCGATGGCGATGACTTCGGCCTCGCGGCGCACGAGATGGGTATCCCACGAGGCCGCCATTCCGATGGCCTGTGGAAACACGGTGGCATACCCTGATCGCGCGATACCGTGCAGCGCTTCACTCCACCAGTCGTAGGATGGAATACCGAGCCTGGGGATACCCGGAGCGGTGTGCTGCATCTGCAAAACCTTTTCTTCAAGTGTCATCCGCGAAACCAGATCATCCACCCGCTTATCGGTCGCCACGGACGGGTCGCCATAGGTCGGCACTGCTTCCTTGGCCGCATTCTGCGCGTGAACCGACCGAACGAGAGCACAACCCACTACCGCCACGATCAGAAACTGAAAGAGAATCTTGCGTATGACTTTACACCTTGACATGTTCATAACCCCTTCCCACACAATAATAAAACAGGAAACTGGAAACTAGAAATTGGAAACTGCTATCACGTCCGACGGGCAAGGACATGCTCGTTGGTCCGAGGTGAAGCGTCGCCAAGAATCAGAACTAGAAAACAACGCGGCCAGTTTCTAATTTCCAATTTCCAGTTTCTAGCTTCTGCTTTGTCTGCGCCACCCGGTCCACGATCCCCCAGGTGGCTAAGGGCCTCAGTTGACCTCTGCAACCAAAGGCCCGGCAAGGGCCTTTGTAAAGTAAAGGACACCCGGCTGCGTTGGCATCCAGGTGGAAGGCACATGACGACTGGTGGGGTGCCGCAGTGTGACCCACAGCGACAGACCCTGCCATTGCATACCGCGACCGAGTTCGCCATCCGCGCCGCCAATGGCGTAGTCGGCGCGCGTAAAGAAGGCCGGTCCGATGGTGTTGGCGAAGGCAGGCACCAGCGTCGTCCGACTTTTGAAGCTGGTAATGGCATTCTGTTCGATGGTCAGCGGGTGCAGCTTAGCGCCCAAACGATGAGTCTGCTTTCGCCAATCTTCGTCGTTGGCGAACTCAAGCCCAAAGTGGGGTTCCCAAAAGGCAATATGACAGGCGCGCCCAATGCCATAAACCACTACCAGCTTTGCCCCTTCCTTGCGCAATGCGCCGATCCGATCCGGATACTCGGGGAGCAGGCGTCTGGTGGCAAAAAAGCGCTGCTCCGCCGGTATGGTGAGGTTTGCGAGAGGGGTGTAGAAGGCGGTCTCCATGGCGTTCTGGAAAGCACCTGGATTGTTACCGGGAAGCGTGTTGCCCTCGCTGTCGCTCCACTCGTCCATATTGAAACCGTAAACGTGCTGGCAGGGAATGTTCCAGTCGCGCAGGAAATAGACCGTCCAACGGTACATGCCCATGGGGCCGACAGGCAGAATCAGAGCCAGCTTGCGGCCGGCTTCGCGGCAGCGCCGAATTTCCCTGGCCAGCTCATGGCCCAACATCACGTCAAAATCCGCCAGGTCGCCGGCCATGCGGATTGAGAAGTCCCGGTGCCATTTTGGCTGCCGATCGAAGATGGCATTTGGATCGTCGGCCACGCAGGCGTCCCACTGCGCCAAGTCCCATGCGGAAGGGAAGAAGGATTCAAGCAACGAGCCTTTCAACGTTGTTAGAAGGTTCATTTGCGTTAACCTCACGATGCAGGATTCTTGTTCAAGCTAACTGACCATCCGCCGCTCGCAGGGCGAAGACATAGCCTCTTGTGCGATCTCTGCGGCGGGAAGGTTACTGATTGAGGCCCAGAGGCATTCAGATTGCCCCCTGGCGTTCGTCGTCCGCCAAATCTAACTTAGGCCATGACAGCGTTGCTGACCTGGCACATGGGGATTGTACACCTTTGACATGTTAGGCGCGAAGAGTTGGGTTACATCCTAAACGGCGCGTCCGGTTACATTTTTCAATGACTCGACAGCGCCTCACCGGTTACATTTAACATTACTCTACACGAGGCGTATAGTGTGGCATTCTGCAAGTGCTAAGATCCGATGGGTGGTATGAGCAGCGTGGCGGTCACCCGATCCTCAGCGAGTCGTTGGTTGGTGGCGATTGCCGTGATGTCCAGCGCGGTGATGGAGGTGCTGGACACTTCGGTGGTCAACGTCAGCTTGCCGCACATTGCCGGCAGCCTTTCGGCCAGCGTCGATGAAGCCACCTGGGTTCTCACCTCCTACTTGGTAGCCAACGCCATCATCCTGCCCATCACCGGCTGGCTCGCGAACTACTTTGGCCGCAAGCGATTGCTGCTGACCGTCGTCACGGGTTTCACTGTCTCGAGCCTTTTGTGTGGGATTGCCCCCAGTCTGCCAGCGCTGATTTTCTTTCGCGTGCTCCAAGGCACTACCGGTGGAGGGCTCCAACCGCTTTCGCAGGCTGTGCTGCTCGAGGAATTCCCTGGTGAGGAGCGCGGCAAGGCCATGGCGTTTTGGGGGCTGGGCATTGTAGCCGCCCCCATACTTGGCCCCACGCTCGGCGGGTGGATTACTGACACCTATTCCTGGCGCTGGGTCTTCTATATCAACCTTCCGGTCGGCATCGCCAGCCTGATCATGATCGGCCTCTTTATTTCCGATCCGCCCTACCTTAGCCGTGGTAAGTTGCGCGCCGACTTTTGGGGTTTTGGCATGCTGGCGGTAGGCATGGGGTCGCTACAAATCATGCTGGACAAAGGCCAGGAAGAAGACTGGTTCGGCTCCCATTTCATCATCACCCTGGCCGTGCTGGCAGCCGGTTTCCTGGCGGCTTTCGTCATCCGGGAGCTGACCACGGAACAGCCCATCGTTCATTTCCGGCTGTTGAAGTATCGAAGCTTTGCGGCGGGCATCGTGTTGGTCACGCTGCTCGGGTTCGTGCTTTACGGCAGCCTGGTCACTTTGCCTTTGTTCATGCAAACCCTTCTCGGTTGGACGTCTACGATCGCCGGGCTTTATACCAGCCCGCGCGGCATTGCTACAGCATTCTGCATGCCGCTGGTGGGATACCTGCTCGGCAGAGGCTGGGATGCGCGTTGGATGCTCGTGTTCGGTTTCGCGGTCGCCAGTCTCGCTTTCTTCGGCTACTCCCACATGGACCTTGATTCCGGCACCTGGGACATCCTCGTGCACCTGCTCAACCAGGGCGCCGGCTTGGCCTTCGTCTTCGTCCCCCTCACGGTTCTGACCATGGATCCGATTCCAAAGCAAGAGACCGGCTATGCCACGAGCCTTTATAGCGTCGTGCGTAATATCGGTTCTAGCATGGGCGTTTCTTTCGTCACCACCTGGATCGCGCGGCGTTCCCAGTTCAATCAATCTCTGCTGGCCGCGCATGTGACGGACAACAGCCCCTTCACCCGGCAAGCACTGGAACAGGCTCGAGGGTTGTTCTTGCGGGGCGGTTCCGACCCCGCCACCGCGAGTCGCCGCGCCCTGGCGATGCTCTATGGCTTGGTGCAACAGCAGGCGGCGTTGTTGAGCTTCCTGAGTGTATTCCGGGTGATGGGCATCCTGTTTCTGCTCCTCATCCCGCTGGTGTTCATCCTCCGAAGGCCAAAGGGGAAGATGCCTGTTGGTTCGTAGGGAATTCCACTGATGAGCCGTCCGTGGCTCGCCACTCTTCGTTTTCGCTTCTCGGCAGACTTGTAAGCCAAGCAGATTTATGGAAGACTGGCGGTGACGCTTCCCGTCACTTGCCACTCGTCACCTGTCACTATGCCTTTCAATTGCTGGAAGTGCCGCGAGAAGATTGCGTATCCATCCGGAAGCCGTGTGGGCACGCTCCACGTCTGCCCCAAGTGCGACGCCGACTTGCATGCCTGCCGCAATTGCCAATTCTACGATCCCGGCAAACATAATCAATGCGCGGAAACGCAGGCCGAATCGGTCCGCGATAAAGAAGCCGCCAACTACTGTGACTACTTCCGACCTAATCCAACCCTAATGGCAAGCGCGGATCGCCCCGCCTCTAAGACCGACGACGCCAAGAAGAAGTTCGACTCGCTGTTCAAGAGTTGACGATGTAGTATTAAGTCACTGCAGGGTGCGGGGAAACTCGGACAAAGCACGCTGCTTCTGTAGCACTAGTTCCAAACTTCTTCGTTTCTTGCGAAGAATTTCTGCGGTCATCGCTTGGCCCAGGTTGGCTGGAATTGCCGATTTTCGATTGCCGATTGCTGATTGCTGATTGCTGATGAACATTGGGTACTGGTGTCATTTGCGAGACATGGCCGTTGCAAGCCGCAGTCATTCCCGCGAAAGCGGGAATCCACTCCGCAAACCTTTGGGAATGTGCTGTCGTCAGACTGGATTCCCGCTTTCGCGGGAATGACCGGCGGCTCAATAAGTTGAAAGAAAGGTACGAGGCAGGCGTCAATTCCGAAAAGCGAAAGTGGGCGCACCATGCCCAACTCCGTGAGGTTGGCTACAACGCCTCACTCCACAGGACCGCTCTCCTGTTTCGGCGCAGGGGGGCCCTCTTGTTTCGGCGCGGGAGCGCTCCCTTGTTTCGGAGCAGGAGCACTCTCTGGTTTCGGCGCTTGGGTGGCGGCAAACGCTTCCCCACCCCGAGGTGAATACTTCTCGAGTCCGGCGACAAGTGATTTTGCTTCGGGCGGAACATCGCCCTGGCCTTCGATGAGAAGCTCCTTGGGGTCCACGATGTGGCCATACAAACGCGCGTTGGCCTCCCCATCCTGGGTAATGGCAGTTCCTTTGAGAGAGACGCCGGCAAACAAGCCCCGGGACCGGGAATAAGTCAGAATTTCAGCGGTCATCATCAGATCGGTGGAGGCAGAAGCTGTCCGTCCGACCGGCCCGGCCGCGGCTGAGGCATCGGCGCCAAGTTCCGTCCTGCTCCTGAGCAGCTTGCGAATCCCGCTGGGGTTCATCACCACAAAAACCAGGTCGGTCTCCGATCCTCCCAACTGAAACCCATAGCTACCACTGCGCACGGCAATCATCGAAGGTGCGCCCCAGGGGCCGTTGCCGCCTCGCCTGCACACCAGCACCCCGCGCCCGTAGCTCGCCCCGAAAATGAAAGCCAGTTTCTTCTGCCCGGGGACTACGCCCACGCAGACCGCCCTGTTGAGCAGGTCTCTCGGAATCGAGTTTTCAGGCGTGTTCATGATTTCGTACATTACCATGGCGGCGTTCTCGAGCCGGTCAGCTACCTTGCCTGGCTTAGCCTGAAGAAATTCGACCGGCAGGGTCAAGATCAGGGTAGCAACCATCAGGTATCTCATTTGGTCATCCTCCTGAGTAGTGGAGCTTGTGGCTGGTTACATGTCCTTATGGCTTTCTCGGAAGAGCGGCGCAAGATCGCACTCCTCGGGCCGGCCCCCCACTTGGCCCACATCCGCCCGGCGCTCCCTCGTCTCACGGGCGACTTCCGTGCGGAAAGGTGGTTGCGCATCTGTAGGTTCGCAGCACGCCCAACTATAGCCCGAGCAATTGGCGTTCCGTTATTCGTGCATAATTGGGATGCCGAATCTTCTCAAAGGGTTGAGTAGCGTTGTTGAACTCTGAACGTATGTGCTCGAAACGCCATATTCTGCTCGGAGAAGGCAAAATTTGCACTGAAGCTGGCTTTGTCAACCTGGTTTGGCCCCTTACTTCGTTCAAGAATACCCGGCAAAAGTCGCAGACCTGCAAAACAGGCTTACGCTACACGCTCCCATACTAAGCGAAATCGGCCACCCAAGTGATCTCTGTTGGTGGTGTCATTTGGAACGGGATCTATTTCAAAATGCCCGTGCCCCGCAAATGGCCCTGCTCGCCGTCACCCGATGTTTTGGAGAGAAACGTGCTCTGCAAATGGTCAATTAGGGGAAGAGAGGAGGCACCCGTGAATCTTGGACTTCTTTGGGTCATATTTGCGCTTCCTGCGCTCGGCGTCGGGTATTTGCTGTTTCGAGGCCTGCGGTCCTACTCTAAACTGCGAGGACAGAGGCTGGTCACTTGCCCTGAAACTCAGAAGCCTGCCGCGGTTGATTTGGACGCCATACCCCTGGCGAGGGATGCGGCCTTTGGTACACCGCAGCTTCGCCTGAGCGAGTGTTCCCGCTGGCCGGAACGGCAGGGATGCGGGCAGGATTGCCTGAAACAGATCGAAGCGGCTCCGGAAGGTTGCTTGGTTCGCCGCATCGTTGCCAACTGGTATGCGGGCAAGACCTGCGCCATTTGCGGTGAACCCGTGAATGTAACTGAGGAATGGGTTGGACACGTGCCGGCCCTGCTGAACCCGGAGAAGAAAACCGTTTGCTGGGACAAGATTGCGGCGGAGAGATTGCCGGAGGTATTCCAAACTCACTCGCCCGTTTGCTGGTCCTGCCACATCGCTGAGACTTTCAGGCGCGAGCACCCGGATTTGGTCGTGGACCGCCCCGCAAGATGGTGACGGGCGGCAGCGACGAGAAAGGGGGCTAGGGACTGGGGGCTGGGGACTGGGGCACATAGGCATTCAGCGATTGATTCATTGAGTCATTGGAAAGCGGTGCCCAAGGCTGGAGCAATTACGAATTCTGAATTGCTTTGTATCGACTCCCCATGCTCCGTTCTTCTGGCTTTCTTTCTGTCACCTCACCCCTGGCGCCATTACTCCTCCCTAGCCCCCAGCCCCTAGCCCGACTTTCGCAGTTGGGAGCGATTTTCATCTGACTTTTGGCTTTCCTGCCGGATAAGTTCTTGGCGATGAATGCGCACTTGTTTCAGGTCGTTGTAGTGTAGACCTACCCCCTTCCCAATCCCCT
>Ga0208821_1000391_pt1 | contig 35468 bp, 21 predicted proteins | sample June2015DPH_20_5_FD_184720 | JGI IMG/M metagenome (GOLD analysis project Ga0208821, IMG submission 184720) | Peatland microbial communities from SPRUCE experiment site at the Marcell Experimental Forest, Minnesota, USA - June2015DPH_20_40... | ecosystem: Environmental > Terrestrial > Soil >...
AGAAGTTTGCGCTGCCGGGTGCTGCGTCTGATCCGGAAGAAGTACGGGGGAGAGCCGGGGCAGCGGTTTGGGCCGACGCTAGCGGCCGAGCACTTGGCGGAGGAAGACGGGATTGGGATCGGGGTGGCGACGCTGCGGGGCTGGATGCTAGAGGAAGGGTTGTGGAGCCCAGAACGGCGGAGGCGGGAGCGCAAGGCGCATTTTGGGGAGTTGGTGCAGTTGGACGGGAGCTTTCACGATTGGCTGGAAGGGCGGGGGCCGGAGGGTTGCCTGATGAACATGGTGGATGACGCCACGGGGACGATGCTGAGCCGGATGGGGGAGGAGGAGACCATCTGGGCGGCGGTGGGAGTGCTGAAGGTGTGGATGGAGCGCTAGGGGGTGCCGCAAGCGCTGTACACGGACTGGAAGAACGTGTATGTACGGGAAGGCGGGAGAGCGCCTACGAGGAGAAGTGCCGGTGACCCAGTTTGGGCGCATGTGTCAGCGGCTGGGGATGGGGATTGTGGCGGCGAATTCTCCGCAGGCGAAAGGGCGAGTGGAGAGGAATCACGGCACGCATCAGGACCGTCTGGTGAAGAAGATGCGGCGAAAGAAGATTAGCAGGCTAGAGGACGCGAACCGCTACCTGGAGGAGGAATACGGCGAGGGGCATAAGGCGCGTTTTGCGGTGGGCGCGGCGGCCGAGCAAGACTACCACTTGCCCAGCCCTGGGGGGAGGGAGTTGGAGAAGATTTTCCGGCTAGAAACGGAGAGGGTATTGAGCAACGACTGGGTGGTGCGAGACGAGAACCGCTTCTATCAAGTAGAGCGGCAGAGCCAACACCATGCGCCGGCGAAGAGCCAGGTGACGGTGTGCGAGTGGGAGGACGGGAGGATGGAGATTCACTACCGAGGGCAGAAGCTGCGGTGGGAAGAGATCGAGGCTCGGCCGGTGGCCGGTAGGCAAGGTGATGAGGCAAGGGTAAGAGAAGCTCCCCAAGCGGCGACCAAGAGGAAGTGGAGGCCGGGGCCCGACCATCCCTGGCGGGGCGGTTACCGGGAAGGGAATTTGGGAAGCTCGCCCCTGGCCCGGCCCGCCGGCGCGCCGTTGTTGGCCTCGGCCTCCGCTTCGCCCTAAGCGCTCGGCCCTTCGGGCTCCGCAGGGCTGCGCTCCGGCCGAGGCCAACGACCTGATTCAACCACAACAAAAACTCAGGAGAGAAGAACAAGAGGAGACAAAGTACGAGAAAGACAAAACACAAAAAGGGGACACTTCTAATCGGATAAGGATGGGGACATTTCTAATTGGGCTTGAAACACCGTAATTATTTTATTGACATGCACAGAGAACTGTCATACAATATTGCCAGAATCCCAGCGTGTGCTTAGTCGTTAGGTAGGGGCGACCGGTCACGTTGTCCATGTACTCCTCTGCGCCCATCGAGTTGGCGCCAGCCGAGGGTTAGTCTTGACGAATTCGCAGAGGGAGTGGCGAAGAAAGCTGTAGTGTGCTCTCCGTTTGGAGATTGACTGCGATGGGTTCCTATCCTTTCGACCTCTTCCAAGGCGCGGTGCTCCCGTGGCTGCTGGCGGCAATTATCCTCTTGCTCATTTTGCTCATTTTGTTTCTGGTGCACTTCCGTCGGCAGTGTGTTCAGCGCGAGAAGAACAACGCTGATTTGCGGTGGTTTTCGGAGCTCCATCTTTTCGGCAAAGCTCTGGCCGAAAGTCCTGATCCGAAGCAGATGGCCGACAAGACCATGCAGCGGACCACTGAAATGTTCGGGAGCGCGGACTCCTACATTTTAGTTCAAACCACCGGGTCGGACGCGATTAGCCATGTGTGCGCCCAAGGACTCAGCGCGCGAACTGTCGAGCGGCTGTCCAGCGAACCCTTGCATTCTTACCTGGCCACGTGCGGAGAAAGGTGGGGGAATTTACTGGTTCTCCCCGACCTGTCTCGTCCTTCTGTGGAAGTTGCCTGGCAACGCGACGCGATTTTCCAAAAACTCCGAGAGGTTTGCGTACGGGAGGGGCTGCGAACTCTGCTGCTGGTTGGATTGGAGGTCCGCGATAGCTCATATGGTGTACTGATGATGGGAAGCCGCAAGCTGAGAATCTTCCGCCCGATCGAACTGCGCTTGCTCCTGGCTGTTGGCAACCAACTTGGCGTGGCAATGGAGAATTGGTCGTTGCACAGGGCGGCAGAACGACACAGCCAGGAACTCAGGATGCTGCACCATGTGAGTGAATCGTTGCGCGCCACCTTTGATCTCGAATCACAGGTGGAGATCCTCCGCCGGGAGCTGAAAGGGGTGCTCGGTACGACCAACTTTTCCCTGTCTTTGCAGGACTCGCCGGATGGGCCTCTCAAGACCGTCGTGCCCTTCGAAACCGCCGATGGCGAGGAGACGCCTGGAGCAGGGGAGGTTGATGGACTGGCGGAGTTCGTCTGCCAGGGACGCAACCCGCTGCTGCTGAACCAGGAGCTTCCGGCTACCGCACGCCGCCTGGGGATCAAACCTGTGGATGGCCGGCTGCGCACTTGGTGCGGAGTGCCCATTCATTTCTCGGATGGCGCCTTGGGTGTGCTGGCAGTCGGGGACTTCGACCGCGAAAACACCATTAATCAGGAACAGTTTGCGCTGATACAGGTTCTTGCCGACGAGGCCGCGAGTGCGATCGAGAACGCCCGGCTTTTCCAAAAGGAGCGACGACGCTCAAGCCATTTGGCGCTCCTGAATGAATTGGCACAGAAAGCAGCTTCGGTCCTCAATCCGAACGAGCTTCTTGACAGTATTTGTGGGGAGGTCCGGAGCGCCTTCGATCGCGACTTGGCGCGGATTGAAGTGGTGGACCTTCAAAATAACGAGCTCGTCGTGGAGGCTCAGGCCGGTTACGGAGCGGAACTTCTGGGCCGCCGAGCCCAATGCGGCGAAGGGCTTTCTGGCACGGCCGCCATGAGCCGTGAGCCCGTCCTGGCAAATTCAGTGCTGCGCGACCTTCGATACGTTGCGTTACACCCGGGCGTTCGGTCTGCCCTCAGCCTTCCCTTGAGGTATCGCGATGATCTGCTGGGTGTCTTGAGTTTGGAAAGCTTTCGGGAGCGTAGCTTTTCTCAACAGGACGTGCTGACCTTGCAGTCACTGGCGGACCAGCTTGCCATTGCCTTCCACAATGCGCGTGCCTACCAGTTGGCGCTGGACCAAGCCATCACCGATGGCCTGACAGGTCTCAAGACTCATCGCTACTTCATGGAGGCGCTGGACATGGAATGGCGCCGGTCAACCCGCACCGGCCGGCCGTTCTCCGTGATCATGATGGACCTCGACGGCTTTAAGCGGGTCAATGACCACCGGGGCCACTTGGAAGGCGACAAAGTGCTGGCGGCTGTGGCCGCCCTGCTCGATGCTCGATCAAGGCAATCCAATGTGGTGGCGAGGTATGGGGGGGATGAGTTCGCCCTACTATTGCCTGAGACAAACACAGAACAAGCAGAAATTCTGGCAGAGAGGCTGCGTGCCGCCCTAGAAGCGGACCACTTCCTGCGCGGCCACGGGGTGACTGCCAGTTTCGGGATCGCCACCTTCCCGGACCACGGCCCAACCCAAGGGGAGATTCTCGGGGTGGCGGATTCCGGAATGTATCTTGCCAAACACCGTAGCGGAAACTGCGTGAAGCTGGCGGCGCTGAGCCCCAAGCCAGGGGATGTGGAACCTGGTCAGCGACTTGTGGAAGCGTATCTGGGAGTGGCGGTGAAACGGATGTTTTCCGCGGGCCCCGAAACCTTCAGCCGGTACCTGCACAAGTTCGAGCAGATGAAGCCGCTTTTGGATATGATCACGGCACTCGCTTACGCGATTGAAGCCAAAGACCCTTACACAAAGAACCATTCCAAGAGGGTTTCCATGTATGCAGCCCAGATCGCAATGCAGGCGGGATTATCTGAGGCAGAAATCGAAGAAATTCGCCTGGCGGGCCTCGTTCACGATATCGGCAAGATGAAGGTGCCTGACGTCGTGCTCAACAAGCCCACCCTCCTGACGCCGGAAGAGTACGAGACCGTGAAAAGCCATGCGCACTGGAGCGCGAAGATAGTGGAACCTTTGAAAGTGACAGCCATCGAGCGCATCGTGCGCCACCACCATGAGTCCTTCGACGGGCAGGGTTATCCCGACTGCTTAAGAGGGGAGCAAATTCCTCTCGGCGCCCGCATTATGACAGTAGCCGATGCCTTCGACGCCATGGTTTCCGACCGTCCCTTCAGGAAGGCCCGCACCGAGGAAGAGGCCCTGGCTGAATTGCAGCGCTGCCGAGGCACGCAATTCGATCCCTTGGTGGTGGATGCTTTCCTCCTCCTCCGGTCAATTCAGTCCCTTAGCGGGGAGCAAAGGTCCGATTCCGACGTGAGCTTGGTGATTTGAAGCACGGCGTGCGCGGGCCGGGAAACGGTCCTACCCCGCCGGGACCACCTTGCTGAAAACTTCGGGCGTGGGTAGTGCGCCAGTTGGGTCTTCCAGCCGTGCAGGGCCAAAACCGCCTCGACATCAAACTAGCCTACTACATGAGCGTCCCTTCCCTTGTCGCGTCGCGGGTTTCAGTATCACCCTCAGAATTGTTCCGGTACACCAGGTCGGTTGTTCCATAGTCACGGCAGGGTGTTGAGCGGGTGAGAATACCTTCGAGTAGCATGAAGTTGCCCCCGGGGATGGGCCCCTCGTCAACGCTGGAGGAGAGACTGCGCCGGCTGCGAAAAGGTCAGCGTATTTGCGAAAGGAAATGCTAAGGTTTGCCTGCGGGTCCTTGTTGTTCCTTGGGCGCGTGATCCGCAAGAATCCGGCTCAGTCTGGAGCGAAAGTCACCAAAGGCTTCCTCGATAATCCTTTGCGGTTTCTCTAACAGGGGGTCGAGGGCAGGTCGGAGAGGGTCTTTGGATGCCCGGAGAGACTGAAAAGGGGAATTGCTGGACTCCTCGCGGGCCACCCCCTTGGATTGGCCAGCGTCGGCTTCCACACCCTCAAACAGTCGAGCGGCCTGGTGCAGACGACTCTGGAGCAAGCCTTTGAGGGATTCCGCGTCACTGCGCTGCCGCTCCTGCGCGGCCATGGTCAATCCTTCGAGCTGCTTCTGGAAAACCTCCAGCAGGTAGCTCAAATGCGCTTCCAGGTGCGTCTTGGCTTGCTCCTCCCATTCTTTTGCCACGAGGGCGGCCATCCCAACGCTTTTGTAGAGCCGGTCCGGGAGTTCCTGAAGGGCTTGCTCGCCCCTGCTCCTGACCTCGGCCATCACCCGGGCGGCGGATTCGTCGGCTGTCAAGCGAATTTGAGTGCTCAGGGATTCTAGGAGACCCTGCAAACTGTTTTGGATTCCCTTTTCCATCTCCTTGGTTTGCTGCGCCTGCATTTCCAGCAGCGTTGTGTGCAGTCGCTCACGGAAGGACGCTAAGTTCACCCCGGCTTCACTTTCCAGCGAAGCCAAAGTCGATTCGCAGGCCGCCACCAACTGCCTCTGTGTCTCATCAACGCACTGTTGTTGGGCGGATCGGAGTCCCTCTTTCAGCAGCTCCAGAGCATCTTCGGCTTGTTTGTTAAAGTCTCTGGCCACTAATTCCAGCGCCCCTTCGACGGCACCTTCGAGCTTTTCCGATATGTCCCCGCTGGCTTTCTCCGAAAACTCGCGGGCAGTGGATTCCACTTCGGATTGCAATTGGGCGGCGAGCGCCTGTGTTTCGGCGCGAAACTTCTCAAGCACTGATGCGGATGCGTCGGCTAACCGCGGGAGGCACTCTTCCGCCGCCTTCTTCGAACTGAGTTCAAGGGTCTGGCGGGCTGCCTGCAGTTTCGAGACGGCCTCGTCGCCGGCGCGATTCAATGAATCCACGGCAGAGTCCACGCAAACGGAAATTGCCTTGGCTGCCGTCTCGGATTCTTCCTTATAAATCTTCCTGGCCTGGGTTGCGGCGTTTAGAATCTCTGCCTGAGTTTCCTGTTGCATTCTTTCGAGATTTTGTTGCGTGGAATCCTCGCTGCTCCTGCGGGCGCGCTCGATTTGCGCCTTGAATTCTTCGAGCTGCTCGCGGGCAACCTGCTCTGCCGATCGCTCGATTTGAGCGCTCAGTGAGGGTGAAACGTCCTCCATAACTTTCCGGATGCGCACATCCACGACGGCTGTCGCGTCCTTCACCAATTCATCGAGTTCAGCCTTGGCCTGTTCTGCCGCGCGTTTGCACTGAGCGAGGGCCGCCTTGGAGAGGCTCTCCTGCACCAGCGGTGAAAGACGATCGCCCATTTCCTTGGCGACATTTTCGACTATGCCGGCGGCTTCAGCCTGCAAACGCTGCCGCGTTTCACCGGCCAAACGCGCGGCTGCTGACCCAAGCCTTCGCTCTACTTCCTGGTCCAGCCTGGTGAGCGCAGATTGGAGCTGCTTGCCACTCGCCTCTTCGACTTTCTTTGCCACTTGTTCAGCTTCAAATGTCCCGTCGCGCTGCGCCTCGCGGGCTTTCAAGAGGAGATTCTCCACTTCCACCCGCGCCGACTGCACCCGATCCGTAAGGACGGTCAATTCCTGCCTGAGCGACTGTGCCTCGCTTATCTTTTCTTGTAGGGCCTTGAGGGCAAGCGGGTCCGGGGCTTGCGGATGCCCCGCGGGTGCTTTCGGAACTCCCATGGCGTCCTGTCTATGCGATGCCGGTTGAGCCGGCGGGGCGTTGGCTTCCAGGGCGAAACGAGACAAAGCACTTACAGCCATGTTGAATTGACTGAGTCCTCCGGTGTGCTCTTTCAGCTCCGCCAGCGATCCTCGTGGCGCGAGATGCGTCGTTTCGACCATCCCGCCTTTCTCAGCGGTTGCCGCGGGCGTCTTCGGAGCTTGCGGCGCGGCCTGCGGGGTCGGGCTTTTCTGGTCCCCCGGGACAATCTGATGCTCCTTCCGCCAATCCTCGGGTGGGAGCTTGACTCCCCAAACGTTCTGCGCTTCCAGCAGTTCAACGCAGACTTCGTAGGGGTCCTCAGCAAAGCGTTTCTCACAAACCCTGTTGACCCGGGCCTTGGCGGTCCGGCCCAGCAGTGGGTTCTCGATAACAATCTGGTCGTCGGGGGCTAGCTGATGGAAAGTGGCGAGCCTGCCACCGTGCTGGTTAACGCTGATCGTCCAGGTGTTCTCTTTGAAGGCCTGCCCGGCCGCGTCAGTTCCGCGCACTGTTACGGGAACTATGATCGAAAGGCGGGCGCTGCGACGCCCAACCATACCCGGAATATCGACTTCGTCAGGACTCGGTTGCATATCCACGTATAGAAATGTTAGGGGATTGACATGGGCAAGTCAACGGACCCGGGATGGTACGGAAGTACCGCGACCATCGGTGTCCCGGATGGCCCTCAAACGGTTCTCCGCCACTGCACAAGACTCTTGGGTACTTGAGGACTTCCACGGCGGCATGCGCCGGTGTCGTGACCGATTCTCTTTTTTGCTGCGTCACCCTGGGCGCTGGATCGCCCTGCCATCACGCAAAGCGGGTTGGCCGATAAGCTTCGAGGGAGAGAGAGGTGGAGCGGGCGAGAACCAGCTCGGAGATTTGCTGAGCTGTGACGGGAGCCAAAAGGATGCCATGGCGAAAGTGACCAGTGGCCAGGATAAGATTTTGCAGCTTGCTGTAGCCCAGAACCGGCAGATGATCTGCCGTGTCGGGCCGCAGCCCCGCCCAGGCGCGGCGGAAAGCGCAGTCCTTCAGGAAAGGCGCGAACCTCATTGCCCCGTTGAGGATGGATTGTAATCCCTCGGCCGTGACCGCTTTATCGAACCCGGCATATTCCGCCGTGGTGCCCACCACGACCCGGCGGGCAGAGCGGGGCACCAGGTAGTGGATTCCAGCACGAACCACATAGGGGAGTTCATGGGGCGATTCGAATTCCATCATTTGGCCGCGACAAGGTTGCATGGGGAGCGCAAGCCCGACCTGGGCGGCAAGTCTTTCCGACCAGCAGCCCGCCGCAAGCACGAAGCACCCTGCTGAAAAGAGTGTTGTTTCGCCGCCGGCATGGCCGGAGTTGGCGTGAATTGCTTCCACACGGTTCTCGCGGACGTTCACTTCCTCCGCCGGGCAGTGGGCGTAGAATCTCACGCCCAGGCGTTGGGCGGCTTCGATCACGGCCCGCGTTAACTTCTCGTTGTCCACCCAGTAGTCCTCAGAAATGCCGAGGGCAAGCCGGATCCCACTCGAAAGCCCAGGCATCCTGTGCTGAAGGCCGGCCGGAGTGAGTCTTTCCAGTGGCAGGCCGGCGCGCGTCTGGGTCCAGAAGAGCTTTTCAAGTTCTGCGACCTGCTTTTCCTCAACCGCGACCAGCAGGCTACCTTCGCGACGAAAGCCTACCTCCTGCCCGCTCAATTCCTCAATTTCCGAAACGAAGTCCGGATACAGAGCATGGCTTGCGGCGCACAAGGCGAAGAATGCGTCGGGTTCAGGAGTTTCGCCCTGGGGAGCGATCATTCCCGCTGCTGCGCTGCTGGCTTCAGCCCCAGGCTCGCCGCGATCGAAAACCATCACCCGGAGCTTTGCTTGCGCCAAGCGCAGTGCGATTGAAGAGCCGATCAAGCCAGCACCGATAACGATCACGTCTGCGGTGCGCGAATTGTCCAAGGTGATAGCCATCCCTGCAAGTGTACCAGCGGGATGGTTGGTTGGCTACCGTTATGGGACCGGGGCGAGGCGTGTGGCGCCCGGGTGATGGTGGAATTTGGTCCGTCTTACAGGAGTCATCTCCGAAAACGCCGAGGGAGCGCCCAAGCGTGGCGTGTCCCCGGCGAGGAGGCCGCGGGAACTATGGCATAATAGGAGTTTTGGCGCAGCGGCAGTTGCGCACGCCCTAAGGAGCGCTAATTGACCTGTCCTATTTGTAGTAAGCGCAAGGTGAAGAGGTTTTGCCCCGCAAGAGGTGAAAACATCTGCTCGGTTTGTTGTGGAACCGAACGCGAAGTGAGCATCGACTGTCCCTCGGACTGTCCCCACCTCGTGGCCAGCCGCGAGTACGATGGGGGGCGCCGCCAAGTCGATTGGGAGAAGATTCCCTTTCCTGATGTCAGGATTACATTTGAGTTTGCCCAAAGCCACAGCATACTCCTGATAGCGTTGATCTCTTCCATCTGGGAATATGCTCGGCGCCATCGCCAGGTAGTGGACACGGACGCGATTGCGGCGCTCCAGGCGCTGGCCGAGACTTATCGTACGCTTTCGAGTGGCCTTTACTACGAAAGGCCTCCTGATTATCTCTACCGGCGTGAACTCTACCACGTGCTCAAGGCAGCCCTGGAAGAATTCAAGGAAGCCGAAATTCAAAGGCTTGGTTTAGCCACCACACACGATAGCGAAATCCGGGATGCACTGACCTACCTCACCCAGCTCGGCGCCATCCGCGAGAACGGTCGTCCAAAGGGCCGAGCTTTCCTTGACCTGATTCGGACCCAGCTTGGTCCCGAAGCATCCGCCCAACCCGCTTCGAATATCGTGCTGCTGCCGTAATGATCAAGGTAGCGCAGGTTCTGCTCTCCCGACCTGCGGCCCTCAGGAATTGGACCCTTGATTCCATTGCGAAAAACTGCCGACGCGCACCGCGCTAGGTGCAGGCCGAAGCTTGCACCTGGCGACTTGCCTTTACTGTTCGCTAGGTGTTTTTACCGCCGGCGCGTTGTTAGTAGAGGGCCTGCCACTCTTGATCGTGTAATTGGGTGGCACCTGGAAGAGCGACGCGTCGGGCTCGGCGCGGACCATATTCGTCAACTGGAACGTCGTCTCGCCAAACTGCGGATTGACTTGTTTGCGCATCACGTCGGTTTGTAGCTCCGGTGAGTACCAGCGCTCGGTGACACTCACGATGGGGGCCTGGTTACCGACCTGCCCGGCGGGAATGGTGCCCGTGATGCGTGTCCCTTGCGCCGTCACTCCCCCGATTACTTGCGCGCCGAGCGACTCGGTTTTGATGTTGGGGTTCTCAGGCCTTTGCCGTGCTGTTTCTGCACCCGGCCCTGCTCCCGTGTGCGCTCGGAACCGCATCTCGCGCGCTTCCTGCTTATCGGGGTTCAGCGTGTGGATGAATCCGCTGACGGGATCGGTAATGTAGATTACCTTGCGTGGAGTCCCTTGCGTTGCCCAGGGGCCGATGGCGCCGATTTCCCCCTCCCACCGCGTCCGTCCCTGGCTGTCGCGGTAGACGTTCGCGGTGGTCGTGCTATGAATGGCGTTCCCATCTGCCAGGGTCTGGGTGTGCTCGGTGACCGCTTGCGCGGAGTAAGGCGCACCCGTCACGACTTTACCTCCAGAGAAGGGCTCTGCACCTGCAAAGCGCGCCCTTCCGAACCTGCCATTGGGGGGTGGTGGATTTTGTGCCTTGGCGTTCGGCAAGACGGCCGCAGCCAGAAACATCCAGCACACGCCCACCGCCCAAATCAACGTAATTCTTAAGTTCCTCTGATTCATTTTCATCGTCTCCTCCATGATTCGTCCGGTAGGTAGTAGGTCGTTGGTCGTAGGTGGGGAAACACCACCCAATGTCTGCTGCCTTCTGTCTTCTGTCGCCCGTCACTGCCCTACCAGCACCCAGTCCCCCAGCCCCTGGCGCCTGCTCTTCCCCCACCTACCACATACCACCTACTACCTACCGTTTAATTCACAAACCGTATCGCGGATGGAACTCCATCGCTTCCGATAACGACGTCAGCCGCGACAGAGTCTCCCGCAACCCAATCGTTGTTTATTGGAAGTCCGAACGCCAGCAGCGCCTCAGCAGGGAGCGTCACACGGACGAGCATTGCCTCATCCATGCATTCGGAGTCGTCACAAGTCCCCAGGGGAATGAAATCCGTTGTCACCTCGCTCGCCGATTCGTCCAGCGCAGCCCTCTCCGCGCGCCCGTGGGAAGCAGCCTGTGCTCCTGAATCTGGCTGGCGATGGTCGAGAACCGAAGCGCCGGGCTTTCGGTTCCTCAAACGTGCCGCCCCAGGCTCATCGCTCTGCCGGGCCGCGACTTGCGATTTGACTCTCTCGCTTTGAGCTTTCACTTGCCGTTCGCTTTGCCCAGGCGCCAACCGCAGCTCTTCATTGGCCTGTGAGGGTTCGGACGACGCCAGCGGCGGGTTGCTCGCGACCTGGGGTGGGGGGACGCTCGAGCCCCGATGAAGGTGCGGCGCCTGCAAAATTACTATCCACGTTGCGGCTACTGTTGCGGCAAATACCAATCCCCAGCTCAGCCGGCGCCACAGCCGCTTCCCCGCGAGCCAAAAACGTGGTGCGGCCGTCCGCCAAGTTCTTTCGCGAAAAGCCTGGACCAGTGCTTCCTCCACGCGGGCAGGCGCGCGCTGGACATCAAGGGTCCTCGCGAACGCTTGCAGGCTTTCCGTCAGCTTGGTCTCTTCGTCGAAGCGCAGGGCGCACCATAGACAATGGCCGGCGTGCTCCAAAGCCTCGAGCTGCTTTGTCTTGTCAGCCGCTCGCGGGCTTACAATCTCGTGAATCGTGCTTTCGAAATCTTTGCAGTTCATGCCAGGCACCTACTCGGATCAATAGCCTTACTACCGGCTTCGACCTTTTTCCCACCCGCCAGCTTCTGGATGAGCAAGGCGCGGCCGCGGTGCAAACGCGAGCGCACCGTGCCCACTGAACATCCCAAGACCGACGCAGCATCCTCGTAGCTCACTTCATTCAAGTCGCACAGAACCACAGCTTCGCGGTAGTGCTCGGGCAGGCTCAAAATCGCTTGTTGCACCGTTTGGATCGACTGCTGGCGGCTCATCGCCCAGTGCGGGTCCTCGGAAGAGAAAGGGGTGAGATCTCTGCCATCCCTCGACCCCTCTTCGATCGAGACATACGTCCGGTCGCGCTTGAGAAGGCGCAGCGCGTGATGGCGCGCCATTCCCAGGAGATATGCGCCGAGCGGGCCGCGCGAGGGGTCGTAGCCTCGGTTGTCTCGAATCAGCGCCATGAACACTTCCTGTGTGACGTCCTCGGCGAGAGCGGTGGAACCACTCATCTCCAGCACAAAGCGGTAAATGCCTCCCTGACGGCGGCGATACAACGTCGTGAAGGCGTCTTCGTCCCCACCCTGCATCATCCTCAGCAACTGCTCGTCTCGAATCTCAGTGAGTCCGGCCATCGTCCGCTGCTTTCATCAGGTATTGCTCTTCGAGCTCCCAAAAGTTCCACAAAATGTTTCGATTTCGGAAGCCTCAGCCTCATGGACGTATCCAGCTTCCTGTAAGTTGCGAAGCAAGCCTGGCGCCTCGACCTATCGGGGCGGCTGATGAAAAGCAGTAGGCAGTTGGCAGAAACGTGACGCAGACCCGTTTTCTAATTCTGCGGCTTCCGAACCGGGCCCACAATACCTGGAATCCAACGAATGGCGTTGTCGTGGTAGAGCTTGCGCAGGACCGACTCCGGCAGCCGGAGCCCCCGGGCGTTGTGTCCTTTGTACTCTACGGTCTGGTCCGTGGCAAAGAACTTCCAATCTCGCTCGTAGGTACTTGTCCATTGCTGCAGAGCTTTCTCCGTGTTGTCTTGCGGCATGACAACCAAGTCGGTTGCATAAAGAATGCGGTCCTGATACTTGATCAAGAAAGCCCGAACCTTCTCGCGCGGTTGAAGGATGAAGTAGGGAATGCGGGCGGCGGTGTCCACTGCGAAATTGGGATAGCGGTCAAAGCGCTGGGCCATCTCATTCAGGTCCGCTTCCATACTGCCCAGATGAGCACCCACTACACGCAGCTTGGGGTGCTCAGCCAGCACATGGTCTCGTGCCGCGAGAATGGCGGCCTTGGAAGGCCACTCGGGATGGGCGTAGGCATATTCCTGGGGATGCTGCGCGTAGAATTCATAATCCGGGCTGGCGGGATTGGGCGGCATCCAGCACGAATCGGGTTCCGCAAGGTGAGCGACTACCGTTCGGTGGTGCGCCGCTATATCCTCATACACGGGGTTGAAAGCAGGGTCATCGGGCAGCAGATACTTGCCCGCTTTCGTTTTTATTTCCATGCCAATGGTCTTGTAGATCTTTACGGCTACCGCCCCATCGGCGAAGTCTTGGTTGAGTTGGCGGATTGCCCTTGCGCTGAATCCCGGCTCTTCGAAGTCATAAGGGCTGAAAGTCGTGCACAAAACGGCGCGGCCCGAAGTGCTGTGAACGACCCTCTGTACGTCGCCGCGTTGTGGCTCTATCGCCTTGAAGAAAGGATCACGATCGTCAATCAGGCAGATGTCAAGGATACGCAACTTCAGCCGTTGCAGCAGAGCGCCAAAAGCCGGGTCGTCCTTGTAAAGGTGTACGTGAGCATCGATGGGATTCATTTCTGCAAAAGCCTCGAGCAGCGCACTGTGGTCACTTGCGGCCACCCCAGAGCCCTGCCCTGCGAAAAGAACGGAAGATAACTTCGGGGCGCCAGCGAACATCCCTGCCCCAACCAGAACGGTCACGAAGAACAAACTAAGTGTTTTCACCTTTTCCCTCCATTATAGCCGCACGCCGTCAACCCAAGAACCGCAGACCTTCCAAGAAGCTAAACTGTGCACTCAACATGGCCGAGTTGTTCGCCGCCGATTTTGGCCACCGTGCCGAGAGAAAGGTCTAGATGAAAAGATCCACGGAGATGTGGAAGAACTCCGCGAGCTTTCTTGCCTGGGCCTTGCTGATCTCACGCTTCCCATTAAGGATCTCAGAGACGCGGCTTTTGGATCCCAGTACCGGCCAGAGGTCGTGAGGTTCAAGGCCGCGTTGTTCCATGAGGAACGCCAACATCTGGCGGGGCTGGATGGGCGAAAGCGGATAGTGTTCACGGTCGTATTCCTCGATCAGAATCGAGATCATTTCGAGGAGCCATGTTTCTTCCGGTCCCAGGTTTTCTTCCCCCCGATCCATCAGCCGGCCAACCTCGGCGACCAGGCGGTCGTACTCGGCTTCGTCTTTGATCGCGTGAGGCTGCACCTTGGCCAAAAGCTTTCCATAAGCGACCGGATTCAGGGTTTGAGTGCTCATAGTTTCTTCCACTTCCCTTCCGCGTATTCCTGGTGGGTGAGAATGTGCCTTACGAACAGCGTCTGGCTCCGAAATCGGAAGGGCAGGGCTTCAGCCCCGCCGCTAGAATTTGGCCTTTTGGGGTCGCTGTTTCGCTTTGTTTGAGTTTCTTGGCGTACTCTTGGCACATTTTTCGGCCTCTTTTGGACGCGTTTTGGGTTCGTTTTTTGGGCACTTTTGTTGATTCTAAAGGACTTGTTCGGTTCGTTCCGTTAGATTTAACATCTTTTGTGAACTTCCTGCGCGTCTCTGGAACTTTTGCCGCGGCCATGCTGGAGCACTCTGTCGTCGGAATTGGCATCGCCCTGACCAGCCGAGGATCTCCGGTAATGAAAATGAGTCCTACCTCCCTGGCTTCGCAGGGCCGGTGAGGGCTGCGACCTCGCAAGCTCCAGACGGCCTCTTCGTCAAGGTCCATATTCATAGCCTACCTTAGGGCCGCACGTTTGTCAAGACCTCCCCACCCCCTGGTTGACGAGCACGATGAAGTATCTGGAGGTTGGCTTGCAGTCAGAGTCCAGCGGCTGGCGCAGCGACGCATACCTGATCCACAATCGTTGCACCATCTCTCAGTGTGATCGTTTTGCCGGAAATCGCCGGCACGCGCTCGCCTGGTACAATGATTCCGACCAAATTCAATGGGTCGGCGGCGGAGAGGGTGACGATTTCGCCGGTCGGCGCGAGGTGACGCGCGGCGCGCAGCGATTCGAGCGCCACCGGCAAGGCGAATTGCTCGCCCAGGAAACCGTCCACAAAGCGGCCACCTCGCACCTCGCCACGATCCTCGAGTCGCCTGAACGTAATCAGCAGTTCGCGCCATTTGAACGGGAACTCCTCGCGCCAGGTCAATTCTCGAAACACCACGCCGTAACGTTCCAGCAGCACGCCGCAAACCGCCTGGACGGCCTTGGCGCGATCCGTCGCCTCGCCTGAAAAGAGCAGTGACCATCGTCCCGTGCTGTGTCGCGGGCGAGAGCGGCGCCCTCTCCCTTGCCCGGCCCGCCGTTTGGGATCGATGAGGGCGCGCAAATTGTCGAAGCCGTCGGCGGTGAAGAGTCCCGCCGCCACCAATTCCCAGAGCGCGGTTTCGACTTCGGATTTGAGTTTGCCGGTTCCGCGTACAATGTCGGCGAAGAACGAAGCACCGCGCTGCCGGACGAATTCCAGCGCCTCCCGCGCGACGTGGCTCAGCGCTTGGGACGCCACCGTGAGCGGCGCGTGGCGCGGAATCATCCAATCGGATTCTTCCCGCACGAAGAATGTGATGGGAGCCACGCTCGAGGGAACGACACGACGCGCGGCAACGCCCGGCATGTCATTCCGAGCGCAGCGAGGAATCTCGCTCTGCATCGGGACGGAGAAGCGCTGATCAGGAAGAAGAACAGAGCGAGATTCCTCGCTGCGCTCGGAATGACATGCTTTGGTGAGATTTCTGGAGAGCGGGGCGGCAGAGGCCCCGCCCGGTTCGAGGGTGGCCGGATGCGGTGACAAGCGTCCCCAGCCCACGGCGCCCGTCAGGCAAAGCTGGTCGAGGAGTTGCGGATCATAGCCGGCCACTCGAGACGCCAGGAGGTGCAACTCCCAGGCATTGGCGGGCGCCTCGAATCCCTGCAATTGCCGGATGACTTCGAGCACGCCTCGTTCAGCAACAACTTGCGTGCCCGGGGCGACGTGTTGCCAGCGCAGCAACCAGCGCATGAACTGAGCTCGAGTGACAGGCTGAATCTCCTTGCGCAGCGTGCCGAGCGTGAGCCGATGAATGCGCGCCAGCAGCCGGCGGTCGCACCATTCGATCGGGGCCGCACCAGTAAACTGTCCTCGAAGCACTCGACCTTCGCCTTCGAGGCGAAGCATGGCAGCCTCGATTTCGGCCGCCGGCAATCCCACCATGCACGCCAGCCAGGGAATCTCGACCGGTCCGGAGTGTCCCATCCAACCTCGAACGAGTTGAAGCAGGGCGTCGTCTCTTGCAAAAACCGGTTCACCGATTTCGGCAGCTTGCGTCTCGAACCTTGCCCCAGGGAAGAGAATTGAGAACGTCTTGATTCTCTCCGCCGCGACCCACACGATATCGTCACCCAGCAGCGCGCGAGCAGCGCGCCTCTCGGCGACAAGTTGACGAAAGAGATCGCCCCACTGTGCGGCCACCCGTGGCACAGGCACTCCTGCCTGTGTAGTTACCTCTCCCGAATGATTACCGTACACAGGCAAGAGTGCCTGTGCCACTGATGGGCCTCGGGGCGGCACGAAGTTTTCGGGCAAGGCAACAAATACCTGGAGCACTTCGCTCAATTCGTCTGCGTCGCGAACATCCGGCCAGGCTTCTTCGCGGACTTGCGCGATGGCGGCGGGATCAAGCCGGCCGATTTCCGCGAGCACCGTCTCCGGCAGAACGCGGCGCAGAGAGACGGCGCGCGCCCGGCGCTCCTCGAGCGGGGCATCGTCGAGATAGGCGTACGGATTGGCGTTCAGAATCTCGTGAGAGAATGGTGATGGAGCAGGCGTGTCCACCGCGATGCAGCGAATACTGCCATCCCTGATTCCGCGCAGCACCTGCTTCAATCCTTCCAGGTCCAGCGCTTCCGTGAGCACGTCTTTCATCACCTCGCGGATCAGGGGGTGGTCCGGAACGTGGATGTCGCCCTCGAGGTTGTCCTGGCATGCCGCCGCGTCCGGGAAGACCGCAGCCAGCAGGTCGTCCGCGCGCATGCGCTGAATTTGAAGCGGAATCTTCTTTCCGTTGCGAAAGCGCGGCAGCGCCAGAGCGCGTGTGGCGTCCCAACGCCAGCGAGTGGCGAAGATCGGCGAAACGAGCGCGGCCTGCTCGAGGACGGCCGTAGCGGATTCCGGCGCCAGAAAATGGAAGACCTCAGCAAGCGGAAAGCTGTGCTGCTCGCCCAGCGAGATGTTCAGGCCTTCCTCGGTGGCAGCGGCTTGCAATTCATAATTGAATAAACGGCAGAACCTCTTGCGAAGCGCCAGCCCCCACGCTTTGTTGATTCTTCCACCAAACGGCGCGTGGATGATAAGTTGCATGCCGCCGGCCTCATCGAAAAAGCGCTCGGCAACGATTCTGTTCTGAGTTGGAACCGCGCCCAGCATGGCGCGCCCAGCGAGGATGTATTCCACCGCCTGCTCGGCCCCGGCATCATCCAGCCCGCATTGCTCCTTCAACCACGATACGGCGGCCGCTGTAGGGGCGGCCCTTGTGGCCGCCTCTGCCAGCGACGGCATTGCCGGGCCCTGGGCAGCCACAAGGGCTGCCCCTACTCCAGTGTTCAAATGGGGTGCTACCAGATCACTAATCTTCTCGCGTATCTCTGAAACTCGGGCCGAGAGTTCCTGCGTCCGGGCCGGCGCCTCGCCAAGCCAGAAAGGAATGTTGGGCGAAGCGCCGTGAGCATCCTCCACCAACACGCGTCCTGAACGACCTTCGATCCGGGTGATGCGCCAGGACGTGTTCCCTAACAGGAAAACGTCGCCGCGCATGCTCTCCGCTGCGAAGTCTTCAGCCACCGTACCGGCCACGGCGCCTTCCGGCTGTGCCACCACCGTGTAAAGCGCGGATTCAGGAATAGCGCCGCCGTTTGTAATGGCCACCAGGCGGCTGCCGCGCCGGCCTCGGAGGCGATGCCGGACGCGGTCGCGATGCAAATAGGCCCCGTAGCGGCCGCGGCGAGCCGTGATTCCCTCGGAAAGGATTTCGAGCACTGCGTCAAAATCCTGGTGGGCCAAATCGCGGTACGGGTACGCCCAGCGCACGACCTGGAACAGTTCCTCCTCGGTCCACTCATCGCACGCGCACATCGCCACGATTTGCTGGGCAAGGATGTCCAAAGGCGCGTCCGGAATCTCAAGCCGGTCGAGCTCACCCTGTCGCAGGGCTCGAATGAGCGCGGCGCATTCGATCAGCTCATCGCGCGTCATGGCGAAAAGCCGGCCCTTGGGCACTGCCCCGCGCCAGTGGCCGGCCCGGCCGATCCGTTGCAGGGCCACCGCGATGGAATGGGGCGATTCGATCTGGCAAACCAGATCCACCGTGCCGATGTCGATGCCAAGCTCGAGGGAAGCAGTGGCCACCAGGACCCGCACGTCCCCCGACTTCAACTTGTTTTCCGCAACTAGCCGCACCTTACGCGCGAGGCTACCGTGATGCGCGGCGACGGCGTCCGCGCCCAGCCGTTGGGCGAGGTGGTGTGATATCCGCTCGGACAAGCGGCGCGTGTTCACAAAGACCAGCGTGGAGCGATGTTGAAGCACGAGTTCCGCCAGCCGGTCGTAAACCTCTTCCCACATTTCGTTGGTAGCGATGGGTCCAAGCTCGCTACGCGGCACTTCCACCGCCAGGTCGAGCGCGCGCCGGTGCCCAATGTTGACGATGGCGGGTTCGGCCCGGCCATTTCCGACAAGGAACTTGGCCACCAGCTCGATGGGCTTTTGAGTGGCTGAAAGTCCAATTCGCATCGGTGGGCGGTTGGGGTGTGACTGCGCTATCAGAGCTTCTAACCTTTCGAGTGAAAGCGCGAGATGCGCGCCGCGCTTGTCGTCCGCCACGGCGTGTATTTCATCTACAATCACCGTTTCAACGTCACCCAAGATGGCGCGGCTCTTTTCCGCCGTCAGCAGGATGTAAAGAGATTCGGGCGTCGTCACGAGTATGTGCGGTGGGTGCGCGAGCATCGCCCGGCGCTCCGGCGCCAACGTGTCGCCGGTGCGGACTGCGGCGCGGATGGGTGGCATCAACAACCCTCGCTGACCCGCCAGCGCGGTGATTTCACTCAGCGGGACTTCCAAATTCCTGCGAATGTCGTTGCTCAACGCCTTGAGGGGCGAAACATAAAGGACTTCCGTGCGATCCTGGAGCCCGCCGCCCAGCGCCTTCCGAATCAGGCCATCGATGCAGGCAAGAAACGCGGCCAGCGTTTTGCCGCTGCCGGTGGGCGCGCAGATCAGCGTGGATTTTCCGGCGAGAATAGGCGGCCAGCCCTGCTCCTGCGGTTCAGTGGGCGAGCCAAACCTGCCCGCGAACCATTCCTGAACGAGCGGATGGGCCCAAGATAGAGAAGCCACGAAGCTCTGCGGCATGTTGTCGAAGCCCGAAGTTAGCATGTCATTTAAGTTTAGCCGTGTGCCACGAAAATGCAATCGGCGCGGGATCGATTTCGAAAGACACGTCATTCCCGCGAAAGCGGGAATCTATTCTTGAACCCTTCAGAACTGCGCTGTCCACAGAATGGATTCCCGCTTCCGCGGGAATGACGAGTCGCGGGGATGACAAGAGAATGCAATGTCCCTGAGCCGCAAAATGACGCCAGTCTTCCTATCATCGCACGCCATAGTAAGTGGGTGCCTTGGCCGCACCACTCCTGTATAATGTCCATTGGAGTCGGATACGACGTCCAGAGCAAAGGGGACCTCCATGCCTAAAACCCTGGTTCGGAAATCTGCTTCACGGGGTGAGACTCTGGCTCCTCAAGAAGCCAGGAATGAAGCAGCGATTTCTTTGTTGAACAAATGGCTGGCCGATGAGTCTGGTTACGATGAAAGAGTGTGGCCTATAGTCAAGAAGGCCATCGAGCAGAATCGGCCCTCGTATCGGAAACGCTTCCGTGATTAAGCCACTCCTTCTTGATTCCGGCCCGCTCGGAAAAATTGCCCACCCACGCCCAAATCCTGAGCTCCTCGCCTGGCTGGTGCGAATGCTCAGGGGACGAGCTGAGGTCATCATCCCTGAAATTACGGATTTCGAAGTGCGACGTAACCTGCTGTTGGAAGGGCTCATGGAGTCCGTGCAACGACTCGATCAGCTCAAAGCTGTCTTGACTTACTTGCCGCTCAGCACTCGGGTTATGCTACGAGCAGCGGAGTTCTGGGCGCAGGCCCGCAAGCACGGCAAAGCAACGGCTGACCCCAAAGAGTTGGACGTCGATGTAATTCTGGCAGCTCAAGCCCACGAGGTAGGGGGCATTGTAGTAACCGAGAACGTGGGGCACCTTGCACTCTTTGTAGAAGCGAAGGAGTGGCAGGAAATTGAATAGGCTCCAGTCCCAGTGCTTTATGATGGTGGACAAGCCTAGTGTGCTGTTTCCTGGGGCCCAGGAGCGCCGATGACCCAAACCATCACACGACGCGCCAGATCATCACACACCCCCGAGTCGCTGGCGAGGATGAAGGCTCAGAAACTCAAGAAATTGCTCGATACGTGGCTAGCCGATGAGTCTGGCTACGACGAGCGCGTGTGGCCTCGGCTCAAGAAAGCTATCGAAGAAAACCGCCTCTCCTCGCGGAAACGCTTTGACGACTAGATGCATTATTCTTGACACCGGCCCGCTTGTCGGTAAGCACTAAGCGTTATTTTGGTGGGAGGGTTGGCTTTCGCCTGACATGACGATCTTGCCGGCGACCTGTGCGCCGACCAGTCTGGACGCTCTCGCCGGCGCTATCATTCTCGTAGAAACATTAGGACGCGGTCGGACGTCCAGGTGGCGACACCACAGCCGAAAAAATCCGTGTCTTCCGTCCAGATGGGGCATCCGAGCGCCAGTGCAGAAGCTAAAAGATGATCAAAGCTCTACTTGACATTCCGCCTCTTCTCGCGCGCAGAGCGGCGGATTTCCTTGTACTCGTCCATCAACTCGTCTTCAGTAGCACCCCACGAGGTGATCATTTCGTCCAGATCCCTCGCGGCGGCCCGCATGGCTTCGAGTTCAGCCTTGCGGCTGCGTTTCTGGGCGGGAATGTAGAAGCCGAGCGTCTCGCCGTGTCGCGTGATCGCCAAGGGTGTGCCTGATTCGAGGTAGCCTGCGAGGTTCTCCCGGAATTCACGTATCCCGATCTTGAGAGTTTCCATATTGTGTACTCCCTGTACACAAGATACCACAGGTCCGAACCCAATAGCCAGCCGAGTCCCCCTGATTCCGAGCTCCAGGCGTCAAAATGTGTACATCCTGATCAATGAAAAGCCGGCGCATCAATCGCGCAGACCGGTGATTCCCGTCGCCTCGATGGATTCTTTTGCGAACTGGACGGCAGCCTTGATGTCATCGTCGGCGAGGCCGGGGAAACCCTTACGAACTGCGTCGAAGGACTCACCGGCGGCAAGCTGGCTGAGAATCGATGTGACAAGGATGCGGGTGCCACGAATGACGGGCTTGCCGTTGCAAACGGCGGGGTCGATTTCGATTCGGTCGTGGTACAACATACTCCACCCGGCCCCCTCCGGTAATCGCATACCATATCGCGCGGAGATACCAATCCCTTCTGGCGGCTTATTTCGGGAGACCGGTGGCGGGTAGTGGCTGAAATTTGTGTTGATGGGTAATAGGTTGGCTTAAGGGCGACGGTTGGCGGATTCGCAGGCAAGTTGCTCATCTGAATCATTCTTTTTTCCCACATTTCTAGGTACGGAGGCCCGGTTCTCCGTTTTGGCACCCTGGACATCTCCGCTCATGAATATCAGAACCGTTCGCGCCATAGATCCAGCCACACAAACTGCAGCCGAGCTTGTAAACATTCTGAAGGTGGTCGGTTCCTGGCTTACCAGTGTTCCATATTACGACTTGCCGGTTTTTGTTTACGAAACCGATTGTGGTCGTTCCCTTTTCCATGGGAGATTTATACCATGCCAACAGATGGCGGGTGAGAATAGAGGGGCTTTTCCACAAAACCTGAAAACCAGTAATGCAACGTCTGGCGTGACATGAGTGGGAATTGTTATTCGCAACGATTCTCGGGCTATTTTCTCAGGCACGACCGCTTGCCTTGCACACATAATCGTGGTATTTGAAATAGAGCAATCATGAGAGTTTTAAAAGACCTGTTGGTGTGTGTTCTTGTTGCAGGCGCTGTTCTTCCCGCTGTGGCGCAGAATCAGGCGTCGCCGAAGGAACAACAAACTAAACCACCGGCAGCGGCTGACGCACTGGAATTCCTGGGATCCTACTCCGCCCCGAATGCCATCATGGCCACAGAGACGGGCCACACGAGTGCCCATCCTCCCTCGCCTTCCACAGATCGGCGACTTCGCCAGATTGAAGCAGGGTCAACGATTTTGCCGCCGTGGCCAATGGATTTCCTTTGGCCGGCAAAATCGTTGCAAGCAGAGTGCAGCGCAGCGGGCGCGGCGGAAGGCGAGAGTCTGGTTCGTGAGGTCCAGCAAGCTGAAAGCGCACTCAATGAGAGTCGCTTCGGAAAAGCTGCGGCGATCTTCAACGAAATCTTGAAGGAGCGATCCACCTGCACGCTCGCCGAATGGAATCGCGCCGTGGCTCGAGCTTATGCAGGATTCCCTTCCGCACTCACGGATTTGCTTTCCACCTTATCGAACGCTCCGGAAGCAGCGAGCGGCCACCTGCTCTTGGGACTCGAGCGCATCGCCGGTGGAGACGCAGACGAGGCTCGAAGAGAGTTGCTCCCTCTTCTTCATGAAAGGGCGCCCGGGCTCCCGGAGCGCGACTGGGTTTGGGGTCAAGCCGTCCTGGCGGGGTCGTCGGGCGCGCCGGCTGAAGCAAGGCAGTGGTTGTCTCGCCTCTTGGTTCTGGAGAGCGAAACCCCGGCAGTGTGGTTTGCAATGGGAGGCGTTGCGCTGGAAGAAGCGCGCGAAAATTCCCGAAGGCTGGGAGAACTGGCTCCCGAGAGCATTTGGAATCGAAAACTCGAGAGTGAAGCCCTGGCCGTCCGGTATCCATCGTTGGCGCAAAGAGTGATGGCGAAGGGCGCGACTTCAACTTCCGGCGATGCTGGAACTGTCCCGCCAGCTTCCGCCGCAACTCAGGCAAATGCGAAGGCTTCAAGCGCTGACGAAAATATTCCGGGAGAAACGGAGAACCCCGAGGTCGCGCTTCAAAAGCTGACAGCTTTCCCTGACTCACCCGAGGTCTTCTACCTTCGCGCACGGGCCGCCTTGCGGTTGAGCCAATCGGCGTACGCTCGCGCCGCGCTATCTCCAACCTACAACGCCCAGCTTCGTGCATTAAGGGCACTCGCGGCGGAACAGGAACATGACGAAGCGGCGGCGATTGGTGAATATCGCGTTGGGCTCGCCGAGAATCCGCGCAGCGCTCTCTTGCACGCGGGCCTGGGTCATCTTTACCGAGCGCGGTCAGATCTGGAGCTGGCACGCGTCGAGCTCTCAGAGGCGTCACGCCTGGATCCCTCGGACCCGGTGGTGGCCTTCGAGCTGGGGGATGTTTACCTTCGCCTCACACAGCCCAACCGTGCGCTCGAGCTTTTGAATCGAGCGCTGGAACTGGATGCCGGGCTTCTGTTGGCTCGCTGGAGCCGCGGCAAGGCGTATCTCGCCCTCGGAGATACCGAGCGCGCTCGAGCGGATCTCGAAGCCGCGGCGCCGGTAGACACCACCGGCGATCTGCAATTCCAACTGGCGCGGCTCTACCAGAAGCTCGGACGACCTGACCTCGCACAGCAGGCGCAGAAGCACTCCGAAGAACAGCGGAAGACGAAAGAGGGTCGGCAGTAAAGGCAACCGTCTGTCATTCTGAGCGAAGCGAAGAATCCCGGCATTTTTTCGCACTGACTGAGCTTTCAAATGCGGGGATTCTTCGCTTCGCTCAGAATGACAGACAATGGGGTTATCCTCTACGAATGACGGACATTGCGTATGAATTCCAAAATCGACTCTCCCGCCGCCGCTTTCTTCACACCGCTGCGGGCGCGTTCGCTGGCTCCTGGGCTCTGAGCCACCCGTTCGCTCGCCGGCTCTCCAGCTTCTCGGGTCTACCTGGGCCGCTCTCTGCGCACCCATTTTTCGCCTTTCCCGGCGCTTCCGGTCTCCCAGGCCAAACCGCCGGGCCGGGAAGCAAATGGACCGCGCTCAATCAGGCGCTGGCCCGATTCGACACGCACCGGTTCGCGTGTGAACGACGCTTCCAGGCTCTCGCCCCATCGCTCGAACGGTTTCGGGCCAGCTTGTTGTCCGGCGGCCAAGGGCTCCACGAGCTTCTGTCGCCCCGTTTCCAAGGTTTGGCGCTCACCTCGGGCCGCGAGACAATCCTGCGCCAGGACACCTGCTTCGACGTTCGGCGCACGCTGTGGGGGGGCAACTCAACCGCGGGGCATCTCCTGGACGCCGGAAATTTCACTACCGATCTCGAGCGCTTTCTGGCGCCGCATGCTCCTCTGGCTCTGGCCGACCTCGAATGCACGGCCATCAACAAGACAACGAATCGTCCTGCGGCAGGCTCCAGCGACGCTCCTGGCAACCTATCGACGCACCTCCGCGTCGAGCTGGCAAACACTTCACGGTGGCAAACAACAGGCGAGTGGGAGATCGAATGGGAGCTGGCAGACACATCATCGTGGAAAGGCCCCGCCACGCCTACCGGTCCCACCGACTGGAGGATCGTCGGCTGGCGACCGCTTGCCATGACCAGCGTGCAAGCCTCTGCCTTCGCGTTTACTGACGTGACTGCCGACGCGTTCGGCCAGGACCCGAGCTATGCGGCCCACCTCCTCCGCGACACCAATTACTGGCGTGCAGTTCTTGACGAAGCGAGCGGCATTGACATCTTTGGTAACTACGGCGTGAGCGTAGCGGACATCGACGGGGACGGCCGCGATGAGATTTACATGTGCCAGCCCCAGGGTTTGCCCAACCGGCTGTATCGGCAGTCGAGGCCGGGCGTCTTTGAGGACATCGCCCCTCACGCCGGCGTAGACTTTCTGGATGCAACGCCTATGGCGCTGTTCGCGGACCTGCTGAACCGGGGACATCAGGATCTCATCCTTATCACCCAGTCCGCGCCCCTGCTTTTCCGGAACGACGGCCACGGGAAGTTTACCCTGGTGCGCGAGGGGTTCCCGCCCTCTCCCCAGCAAGCCTCGCTCACCAGCGCCGCGCTGGGGGATTACGATCGCGACGGCTTCCTTGACCTCTACGTCTGCTCCTACGGCTACTTTCAGGGTCAGGGAGCAACACGTGTTCCCCTTCCTTACTACGACGCCCAGAACGGTCCACCCAATCACCTCTACCGCAATCGGGGTGACGGCACCTTCGTGGATGTGACCACGGCCAGCGGACTCGAGCACGGTAATAACCGCTTCAGCTTCGCGTGCGTCTGGGCCGACATTGACGATGATGGCTGGCTTGACCTTTGCGTTGTGAACGATTTTGGGCGGAACAACCTGTATCACAATCGTCGCGATGGGACCTTCGAGGAAATCGCTGACGGGCTGCCAGGATACGGCGCCGGCATGAGCGCGGCGTTTGCGGACTTGGACCGCGACGGCCTCGGCGAGCTCTATGCTGCCGGCATGTGGCAACCCGTGGGAGAACGCGTGTCCGCCGACCCCGAGTTCCAGCAGCGCTTTGCCGACGTCGGTGTAGAACCCCTCCGTGACTTTGCCATGGGCAGTAACCTGTATCACACCACTCCCGCGACAGCCACAACCCCGACCGCCTCCTCAGGGCACGAAGAAGCTGTCCCGCCGAAAGTCAGCCCCAAGATGGCGGCGGTTCCCGAAGCCGCCGGAGCTCGCCGGGCATTTTGGAACTGGTGTGCGGACGCCTTCGATCTCGAGAATGACGGTTGGCTGGATATCTATTGCCTCAACGGCTTTCTCTCTTCGCCTACGCCCGACCTCGCTCCGCTTGACGCTTACCTTTGGGAGGAGGTGATGGCCCTTTCGCCTCATACCAATACGCCCAGCGCCGAATACCGGGCCGCTTGGGCCGCCTCGTTCGATCTGGCGCACCGGGGACACCCTTGGGATGGTGGTCAGCGTAACGTATGCTTCCTCAATCTCGGGGCAGGACGTTTTGCGGATGCGTCGGCGGCAGTGGGATTGAACTTCCCCGACGATAGCCGCTCTTTCGCGGTTCTTGATTACGACGGCGACGGCGATGCAGACATTGTGATTCACAGCCGCACCGGACCTCAACTGCGGCTGCTGCGTAACGAAATCGGCCACAAGAACCGGTCGCTGGCGATTCGCCTGACCGGGATCCGGAGCAACCGCGATGCCATCGGAGCCCGGGTTGAAGTCGAGACGCCTAGCGGACGCCAGGTACGCTTTCTGAGCTGTGGCTCCGGCTTTCTTGCCCAGCACAGCAAGGAACTCATTTTCGGCCTGGGTAACTACTCGCAAGGTATCAAGGCGAGGGTCCGATGGCCGCGCGGGGGCGTGAGTGAGTTCGCGGACCTTTCCGCTGGCAACCGGTATCACCTGATCGAAGGCCAGCCGAATCCGCGCGCCGAATCGCTCGCCACTGCGGATTCCGCGGGCGCGCGGAGCGCCAGAAGCGAAAAGGGCAACCCGCCGCTGCCCGCGCGATTCTCCGCGGTTCTGGTGGACCCACTGCCGATGCCCTCTCTCGGGGCGATCGGACTGTTTGACGAACTGGCAGCGAAGGAGACCACGGTCGCACCCCAGGCCGTCAGGGCCCACCAGTCTCATCGCTACGCCCTGCTTTGGCTTTGGGATTCGGCGCAGACCGAGGGCGGCAAGCTCAGCCAAAAGGGTGAGGACGCCCCAGGTCTCGAAACACTGCTCGAGCTTCAGGGCAGGATGCCTACTCGGCTGGTGCTGTGGCGAAACGGTTCCCTTCCCCCCCGCGCCGCCCAGCAGCTCGAGGTCCCGGCCTGGCGGGCCAACGAGCGCTTCCGTCTTTTCTGGTCCACGGTGCTAACCCACCTCTTCGATTATCGTCGAGAGCCCCCGCTGCCCACCGGCCTGCTGTTCGAAGTGGGGCCTGACGCCACCCAGGATCCCGCCGGGCTGGCGTCGTTTCGCAAGCTGGTGAAGCTGTATTGGGGCGGCGCGGACGCCGAAGAAATCTTGCGGGACGCGCACAGCGGAGTGCCGTCCGGCGCGGCGGCGCTCCCCTTTCCGGGGCGCAGTCTGCTCTGCTCGTTTGGGCGCGATTTCAGGTCCCTCGGGGCGGTGCTGCCGGCGGTGGCATTCCCGGGCGCGGCGGAAATCTATTTGGCGCAGATTGTCGAAGACAGCCCTGGGGACGCCGAGGCCCAATACAATCTCGCTCTCTCGCGTCGGGAAATCGGCAAGACCGAGCTGGCCCTTTCGGGGGTCCGTGCAGCCTTGGCGGCGCGCCCGGAGTTTCCTGAGGCCGAGAATCTGCTCGGTGTGCTTCTCTCCCAATCCCGCCAGCTCCCGGAAGCTCGCCTGCACCTGGAGAAAGCCACGCAGCAGGCCCCGGACTTCGCCGAGGCATGGAACAACCTTGGCTACACGCTCCTTCTGCAAGGCGAACTGGCGGCGGCGGGCGAAGCGCTGCAAAAGGCTCTCTCCCTGGCGCCTGACTTTCCCGACGCCCTCGACAATCTTGGCATTGTCATGGCGCGACAACACAACCTCGATAGAGCCGGCGAACTCTTTCGCCGCGCTCTCGAGCTGCAACCCGAAAATGAGCAAGCGGCCAACAACCTCGGAGTTCTGTACGCCCAACAGGGCAAGACCCAGGACGCCGTGGCCACCTTCCGTGCCCTGCTCCAGCACAATCCGGAGGCGTCTTCTGCGGTGTTGAACCTGGCCAAGCTGGAGTTATCTCTGGGTGACGACTCAGAGGCCAGGCGCCTGCTCAGTTCCTGGCTCGCCCGGCACGCCGACGATGCCGCGGCGCGGAAACTCCTCGATCATGCCCAGGTGAAGCGCTGACCTTGGGCTTCGGACTTCCCGGCCGACGAAGAATTGCCGATTGACGATTGACGATTGACGATTTGAAGAGGCGTCAGTTGTCAGTTGTCAGTTGCCGCTCATCCGGAGTCCGCTACTGCAACTGACGACTGACAACTTCTTCCAATCGTCAATCGGCAATTTCCCAGGCCACACAAAAAAACAAAAGGGGCGGGCCCGGCGGCCCGCCCCTGTGAGGTTGGCGTAGGGGCGCATCGCGATGCGTCCCTACAGTTGGAATCGGTCAGAAAGTGATCCGGGCCGACAGCGCGATCATCCGGACGGAGTTGTCGCCGCCCAGGCCCGAACCGAGCAGGCCTGTAGGTGGATTCGCCGTATTCGTGAGGGTAAAGGCGTCAATCAGCGTGTCAGGTATTGAAGGCACGCCAGCGTAAGCCGCACCCCCTCCACCCGGTAATGCGTAGTTGGCGTGGTTAAAGAGGTTGTAGAACTGCACGTCAACCCGCAGGTTCATCCCCTCGCGGATCTTGAAGTTCTTGCTGACGAACATGTCCGTCCACTTGAAAGGCGGCCCGAAGACATTATTCCGCCCACCCTTGGCATACTGGCAGGTGGCGGCGGTGTTGCCGGCGCCGTTCAGCTCGCCCAGGGTGCATGCACCGGTATCGGGGTCAATCACGCTCTGGAACGCCATCGGGTTCAGCCACTGAAGCTCCGGATATCCGGGTGTCTGAGTGGAGAGCTTTTGGTATTTGGCGTAGGGGTTAATGCCCATTGGAGTAGCATAGTTGGGATCGCTCCCCTGGTAGGCGTCATTGATGGGACTGAACACGGAGAACGGATAGCCACTGTGCAGGAACAGGTCTCCGGACACCTGCCAGCCGTTTAAGACTCCTTTGAGAATGGCGTTGCCGCGGATAGGCGAGGGCAACTGGTAGATGTAGGAGCCGTTCAGCGAGTGGCGAATGTCATAGTCGCAGTTGCCGCGGTTGAGGTAAAGCTCGCCCGGCGAAACCGTCGTAACTGAGGTGGCCGGATCGAACCCGCCGGTCAGCGAGCCTTCGTTCGAGAGCGTGTCGATGCAGTGGCTCCAAGTGTAGTTCAAATTGAACGTCAGCCCGTGGCTCATCCGTTTCTGGAGGCTAGCTTGCAGGGCATGGTAGATGCTGTTGGCGCCGTAAGTGTACTGAGTGACACCGCCGAAGCGTCCATCAGGACCGCTGTAGGTCGGGTCGTAGAGATAGGGCGCCCAGCAGCCCGGGCAGTCCACCTGGAAGCCATTGGCCTGGACATCGTATGGTAAGTCGACCGCCCTGGTTCCCACGTACGCCACTTTCGCTGCCCAGTTGTTGCGGAACTGGTGCTCGATTGAGAAGCTCCATTCCCCAAAGTAGGGGTACTTGTACTCGCCCTTGGGCACGGCCGCGAAACCGGATGGCATGAGGCAGTTCGGAGGCGGAGCTGCGTTCGGCGTATAGCACGAAAGCATTCCGGCCTTGAACCCGGTCAGCGTAGTATTCTCGGCGGAGGCGATGGCAGTAAGCACGTCGTTGTTCGCTGAGCCGGCCACACCATTACCGGAGCCGGGCACGGCATAGGTTGCGAGGATCGGTTGACCCGAGACCTTGCTGCCAGCGGTAAAAATGTTGTCGTTGGGAATATTTTCCAGCGACCCATCCGCCACCGAAGCGGGGAAGACATCGCTGAAAATACCGCCACCTGCGCGGATAACCGTGTTCGGCAGCACCTCCCAGGCGATCGCCGCTCGGGGCTGCCAATCGATCCGCGTCGTGCTGAAGGCCAGAAGCGAATTGTGCGGAGTGATGATCGAGTTCAAAGGCTGGTTCACATCGTGGGTGACGTCATAGAAGCTGGCGCCCTTCGAGAACTCCGAGAAATTCGAGTGCTGGCTCACGGGGTCGGCGTTCCAGGTGGCTCGTATCCCGTAGGTGAACGTCAGCTTAGGTTTCACCTTCCACGTGTCCATGAAGTAGGCGTCGAAAGCCACGAGCCCGACGGGCTCCGAAGTGCTTGTCGGGAAGCCGTGCTCGCCAATATAGCCCGGCAATGCTCCCGCCACGTCGTACAGGTAGCCGGCGAGGTCCCCCGTGCTGACGTAGCCGGTGCTATAGGTGCCCGTATCATGGTCGCTCACTAGCGTCCGGCGCAAGTTCTCCCCGAACTTCAAGGTGTGCGAGCCACGGGTCCAGGTGAGGTTATCGAGGATCTGCCAGTTGGTGACGTTGCGCCCTTGAGGCCAGTCCCGAGCATCACCGAAGATGGCGGTGAAACCCCCTCCGGTAAACTCGAAAGGCGAGGCCGCGCGCGCCGCCGCAAAATTGGTCGGCTCGAAGATGGCTGAGTACCAGTAGTACCCGGGGTTGAAGTCATTCACGAGCGTGGGGCTGAAAACGTGCGTCCAACCAATAGCGGCCCCGTTCTGAGGCTGCGTGGAGTAAGCGTTAAACGCCGCGTTCACCGAATCGGTGTAGGTGGCTTGGACGCCCTTCTCCCAGTCGAACATGTACCAAACCTTATTAGCCGTGCCGCTCTGCTGGTCAATCCGGGCCTTCCAAAAGAGGTCGTGCGTCTGGTTCGAGATTCCAAACACGCGGCTTAGCGCGCAGCCATTACCGTGCGGAGTCTTATTACCTACCGCCAAGGGCAGCGCCGGGAGTCCAGTGGTGGCATCAGTTCCCAGCGGACAATCGCTCAACGGGTCCGGGATGCCGCCCGCAGGGTTCCCGTACAACCCAAGCGCATGTTGATAATAGGTGGTGGCTACGCTTGCATTCGGTGGCGGAGCGTAAGTTGTCGCCGTGCGCGGATCATAGCCGCCCAGCGGGATTTGAGTCAGGGCGAAGGTGTCAAACGCTTGCGTGGGGTAGACCTCCGTCTTGGTGGTCGGAATCACGATGCGGATGCCTTCCATGTCGAAAAAGTAGAACAGCTTGTTGTGCATGATCGGCCCGCCAATCGAGCCGCCGAACTGGTTCACGTTGGAGCGGTTCCGGTGAGCAGGTGCACCGGGCTCCGCGTTGATAAACCAGTCCACGCCATTCATCACGGAGCCGTTCCAGGTCTCAAAAAGGTTGCCGTGAATATGGTTTTCGCCCGATTTCGAGATGTAGTTCACCTGCGCCGCGCCCTGCCGTCCCTGATCGACGGAGTAGGAGAGCGTGTTGACGCTCGCCTCCTGCAAGGAGTTCAGCCCGAGTTGCAGGTTGGTGGCCCCGGAGTTGTTCAGGTTCAGGAACGGATCGTTGGCGTCCATTCCGTCAATCGAGAAGTTGGTGGAGGTGGCGGGCAGGCCGTTAAACTCCATATTGCCATAGCCGCCGCTGGTGTTCATGATAGCCCCTGGGGCCACCTGTGCCACGTAAGTCAAGTCATTGCCAGGGTTGGGAAGGGTGGCAAGCGCTTCGTTGTTCATGGTGGCGGTGGTATTGGGGTTCTCGGTTTGAATTAGCTGCGCGTTCGCGGTCACTTCCACAACCTGAGTGGTACTCCCGACCTCAAGAGTGATGTTGACGGTGGATGTCTGCGAGATCGTAACCGTGATGGGCCCTTGGTCCGCGGTCTTGAAGCCTTTGGCGCCGACCTTGATCCGGTAGCTCCCCGGATCAAGCAAGGTGATTTCGTAGGTCCCAGCGGCACTGGTGGTCACCGTGCGCGTGGCCCCCGTCCCAATGCTGGTCACCGTGACGGTAGCGCCAGGCACCACGGCGGCAGTCTGGTCGGTCACCGTACCCGCAATTGCTCCTGAGGTGAGCGATTGCGCCGAGACGCGAGCGGAATACAAGAAGAACGCCGAGAAAAACGCGACAACCAACCAGAACGGTCGCCGCGCCGTACGTGAAGCTATTACCATCATACGTTTCTCCTCATGGTGATTTTCGGAAAAAGGCTCCACGGTTCTAGGCTGGAGCCTGCTAGCACTTGTGTAAGACGAGGTCTTGCGGGTAGGATCCTGACTCGCCACCGCTGGTAGGATGACTGAGTATCCAGTTCGATGAGCGACGGGCGCTGGCGAACCCACGAAACTGGCTTCGTCTTGAGCAATCAAGAATCCGATTTGATTGCGGTGCTCCACTGGGTACACTCCCACTCTGGAAACCTCGGACGAGACTTACGTGCAAGGCTTGGGCCAAGTTAGAGCTTTTTTATTTTGCCCTATCTATATGAAACGTCAAGTGATAGCCTTGACCTCCATAAAGGATGTCCGATCTTCTACAAATTTCCGTATTCAAGAAAAGGAAGTATACGTTTTTTCATATTTGTCCTTGCCCGAGCTTCCCGCGTGCGACGACACCAACTGGGGATAGTGGGTCAATTTGATGTAGGGGCGGCTTTACGCCGCCATTTGGCGATCCCGCTCGGAGCGGGATCGCCGCTACAGCATCAGATTGACCCACTACCCAACTGGGCGCCCAGCGTCTTGTTGAGTGCGCCTTCTGTGAGAACCTAATTCGCGGAATCGTCTCCAGCTACTCGAGATCTTCCGGCAGTCGTACGAGCGGCTTCAGGCGAAGCTTGGCGCAGATTTCCCGCAAAAACGCCTGGCGGGCGGGATCGTTACTGCCGAATTCCAATCCCGCCTGACCCTGCACGTTCTTCCAGATGACCACCGCAGGAGTCCGGAATTCCCGGCCTTCCCATGCCACGGCGAGTTCGCACTCCTGGCGAACCTTCAGCCAAGGCGCATATTCCAGCAAGCAGCCGAGCGCGGACAGATCTTCCACCATCACCTCGAAGGTGGTGCCTTCCGCCGGCAAACTGAGGCTGGCTTTCAGATGAGTCGAATAACGGGCAACGCGTCGTTGTTTGTTGACCATACCCGGAGTGTAATTCCTCCTTGTTGAAATCGCAACTGAGATCAATGGCCGATAGTGGTACAGCGCGGCCCACGGCCGCAACCAAAACGGGCCATGATTGCCGATTGCTGATTGCCGATTGCTGATGCACATTGGAAGGAGTTGCAACACCACTTTTTCAATCGTCAATCGGCAATCAGCAATCGGCAATGAAAACCTGGCCTTCGGTTGCGGCCAAGGGCCGCGCTGTACCACTACCCAATGGCCCACCATCGCCCAGCGACTTTTCCAACGCAATCCTAACCTGCCGGGCGGGTCAGCTATTCAAGCAACAAGACTACCGCATCCTGGTACGGCACAGTGAGCTGTACAGTGTTGCTGACCATCGGCCTGTTGACTCTGCGGTGAAGGTCCGTGGCCTTCTTGTAGCGTGGCGGAAGTTTGATGCTGGCGGCCTGGTCTTTGGGCGTGTCGTTGAAGATGACCAGCAGGCTGTGCTTCTCTCCCTCCACCAGTCGCGGTCGCACTTTGTCACCCGTGACCGGAGGCTTCACAACCTTGGTGATGATGGCCCGCAGTAACTCGATTCCGCCCTCGCTTCCCGCCGCGATGCTGGCGCCGAGGTTGGTGCCGAAATAATAGACCTGCCCTTTCCCCACTTTCCTCGTGGCAGCCACGGTCATGCCTTCAAACCTCGCGATGGGTTGTGCGGAAGTGACTTCAATCGGTGTCAGGTAAGTCTTCCCGAGGACGCGAATCGCAAGGGGCGCTGTGAAGGCAATTTCTGGCTCGTAATAAACCCGATCGGAAGCCGGAACGTCCGTCGGAGCTTTCTCATTCTTGAGCCAGAATGCTTCCCCTTCACGATAACCAAACACCTGGTCCAGTCCGTACGGCGGAACGGTGGGATTGTAGTAAAAGTTCTCGTCATAAAGACCAAAGCCCGTTTCGATAATCAGCGTACCGCCCTCTTCTACAAACCGCCGCAATTGCGCGCAGGTGCTTTTCTTCCCGATAAGGTGCCAGGGCGCGATGAGCACCTTGTAATTGCGCTCGCCCAGGTTTGAGGGCTCGAGGAAATCCACCCAAAGGTCCAGGTTCCAGAGCGCCTTGTAATAGCCCCGAAACGAAGATGTGGAAGGATCTTCATCGCCCTGCGCCGCGTAAGTGAGGATGGCGTTGTCCTGATCGGTGAGGATGGCCACTTCCGCTCGGGGATGGAAGTCCTTGATGATCTCCCAGTGGGCCTGAATGATGGCGTTATTTTTCGCGGCTTCCTGGGAGCGATCCGTTGCCGCTCCACTGCGCGCCACCAGGCCGTATCCTGTTGCCTCGCGGCCAGTGGCTTCGGCCTGGTAGTTCCAGTAGATGATGCCCTTGGCGCCCATGGCCACCGCAAGCCAGTTGTAAACGCGGATGTCCCGCGGCCGCATCTTTGGGCTTCGCCAAAGGCCCTCGTTGCCGTGACCGGCTTCGAGTTCCGTCAGGTAGAAGGGTTTCCCGGCGGCGTTCGATCGGGTGATTTCGTACTTGGCGGCAGCATGGTAAATGATGGGAAACTGCCAGCGCGGAAACAGCGACATCCCCCATGCATCGAGCAGCTCTGCAAGGCGCCAGGCGTTTGTGCCGGTGGTAACGCAACCATCCACGGGCGGATGGTGCGCGGCATGGCTTTCCATCACGTGCTGGGGATCGGCCGCCCGCGCCGTTTCCACGCGGAATCTCATTTCCCGCGTGCTGCGCTCAATGATGAATCGCCGCCAATCGACCCAGTCGGCATACGTACCCAAGTGGCGTGGTGGGTCGATGACCTCCCAATTCGGGTAGCGGCGCGTCCAGGCGTCGTTCAAAGCGTCGAGCGTTCCGTATTTCTGTTTCAGCCAATCCTGGAAGGCTGCGATGGTCCTCTCGCAATAGCAGAACAGGATTTCTTGCGGCTGGGCCCAGATGTTGCACGCCCAGGCAGGCTCGATGTGGGGCTCGTTCCAGCAGTCGTATCCGAAGAGCGACTTGTGCGGCGCCACCACCTTAATCAATTCCTGGATATACTTGGCGCCGGCTTCCCGCACCGGCTCCCAGTCAGAACACAATCCCGGCCAGCCGCCGGTGACGTTATTGGGGCTCGACGCGATGCGTACCTGCTGGCCCTTCGCGTCCGTAAAGCGCGCGCCCGGATACTTCTGCTCCAGCCACCAGGGGACAAGTTCGAACATCAGGCCGCAAAGCACCTTTAGCCCGAACTCATCGCAGTAACTCATGACCTCTTCCACTTCGTCAAAGATCCACTTGTCCGGTTCGGGGTTCACGTAATCCCAATTGGGCCAGATTCGAATCAGGTTGAATTTGTACTCCTCGGCAATGGTCCTGAGCATGTCGCGGCGCATGGCGCGCGGGGGATTGGGTGGCCGATAGAACTGCGACCCGTAGAGGAACTGATCCGCCGGCACGGGATTCGAGTTTGCAGCGCCTAACCGGGCCGGCCCCGCACCGCTGCCAGATCCTGCGGTAATCCGCATGCCACTCCATGCCAGGCTCACGCCTCCTGCGGCGGTCCGGATGAATTGTCTCCGTGATGATGGCATTTCTATCCTCCTTAGTCCTTCAAAGACGGCGCCGTTTGGCGCCACCCGATTTAACTTGAGGGTATGATTCCACAATTCTCCGAAACGAACGCCGGTCCGCAGCGCTCCGTGGTATTCCAGCAGCAAGCGCCGCGCATTCTTTCACATGCGCCAATGTCAGGGATTCGCCCGCCGCCGTCAAGAAGAAAAATAGCCCCTTCCTCCACAGCGCCGCCCTTGGCCGCAACCAAAAGCAGATTCTGCGCTGCGCTCCGCTCTCTCCAGAAACTCGACGCATCACTCGTTTCCATTGAGCAGCTCGGGCCGAGCCTGTCTGAGCCGTCCTCGCCCCGCAACTAACCCCTCACCCGGCCCGCGACGCCTGAAGAAAGCGGCGTCGCGGTCCACCCTCTCCCCTTGGGAGAGGGCGGACACACTTTGCCATG
>Ga0208821_1000392_pt1 | contig 35427 bp, 42 predicted proteins | sample June2015DPH_20_5_FD_184720 | JGI IMG/M metagenome (GOLD analysis project Ga0208821, IMG submission 184720) | Peatland microbial communities from SPRUCE experiment site at the Marcell Experimental Forest, Minnesota, USA - June2015DPH_20_40... | ecosystem: Environmental > Terrestrial > Soil >...
GGCAGCGTGAAAAAGACGAGGCCCGAAGTTACGGGAATCAGGCGTACCGCGATCTCTCCTAAGACGGTTAGATATGATAGTAGCGTGAGTAAGGCTGCAGTCACGATTGCGGTTTTTCTTCCGGCCGTTACGGCGAAGCTTCTCTTTCCAGCCTTCGAATATGGGTCGAAGAAGATTTGGTCATGGTTAATCAAAACACAGGCAGTGAGCAAGCCTGGCGGGATACCCATTAACAGCGACAAAGTCGAAACCGCGGTTGTTTGAACGTAGTAGCTACCGAGGACAGGAAGGAGCCCGAACGAAAGGAAAATTCCAAATTCACTTAGGCCTAGGCCGCGGTACCCCAGCCGAAGTGGCGGGGCTACGTGGAAGTACGCGAAGAATACGCCTACCAAACCCAGCAACAAGACGATCGGACCGGCAACGTAGGCTAGGTAGAGGCCAATGATGATTGCCGGTAGGAAGAAGGAATAAGCCAGATGCTTTGCCCGTTTGAAAGTCATTAACCCTCGGGGTAAAACCTTCCAACCTCCAAAATCGGCTGGAAACATGTTGTTCGATATCACATCGACACCGCTTTCGAAATCGTAAACGTCGTCAATTGCATTCGCACCGAGGTGAAGGAGAATGCTCGCCAACAGAACCAACGCGAATATCAGTGGAATGAAAACTCGTTGGGCGGACCATGCAAGTGCCGTCCCGATAAGAACGGGCGAGATCATTACAGGAAGAAACTGGGCTCGGGCTAGACGAAAGATACGTCCCGATGTCGAACTGGACATAGGTTGGTCAATATTTGCCAGATAGTGTGTCTCAGCTTAAGGTGGTTGGGTAGGAGGTTTTCGACCACTCATCCCCACGACGATCAGTACCAACCCAACGATTACAGCAAGCGCCCCTGCCGCCGCCCAGAAAGATGAGCCGGTCATGAAGCTGCCCGGCAGAACTCCAATCCCCTGAAGAAACCACACAGAGCCCATAAACAGGAGAATCAGCCCAACTGGAATGCCCAATAACCTCATTCGCATCCTGACACCCTCTCAAATTTTACCTGTTACCTTCCATGATTTTTATTCATTACGGAACAGTGTGCGAGTCGAATTCTCAGAAACCACGCAGATTGGCTGGCGAAACACGGATTTGAGTGCTGTATGATGCGGCGAAGCTCTCAGGCGTGAGGCCAATTTTGGGGATGTGCGCGCGATACTTCTCAATATATCTTGGGTCATGCGGTGGAGGCTTCTTGTCTATCGAGGCGTTACCCGTGATAACGACTACATCGCCACCTTCGTCGTCCGCTTGAAAATTTACGGACACTCTCGGGTTGCGGGAGATGTTCTTTAGTTTGTGAGAGGTAGGTTGAGCGTAAATGAGAATTGACTTCCCATCCCAGTAGAACCAGACAGGATTCGGTTGGGGCGTACCGTCCCGCGATACCGTCGTCAGCCAAATCACATCGTCTTGTTGAAGACGCTTAGCGGCCTGACCTCCTAGTTTCGTAGTTAGATCAATCATCTTCCATCTTCACAGACCATAGTCCTCTCTAGTATTATTGCTGAGATTGAGCTATGTGCGATCTAAATGCCTCCTTACCTAATTCTCTGCCAATAGCCTACCACAGAAAGCAAAACAAGCCGGCGTCTTCTAACATAGTTCGTTGGGGTTGAGCATTTGGAAGAGGAGTATGAGGGTTTCAAGTTTCGGGTGCTTTTCAATAGATATGGCTATACTCCGCATCACGCGGAACATTTTGTTGAGAATGGACACGAAAAGCTGCTCATGGCCGACCCGCACATGCGACGGTCTATCATCATCTACAACATAGACAAGGATGAGATAGAGTGGGAATATCCCGTGAAGGGGGATGCAATACCTGCCAACCCTCATGTCGTTAGAATTCTGCCTGAAGATGTGCCAGAGATTGGTGCCTCACGTGGGAGCGTCATGTTTGCGGACCGAAATAACGAATGGAACTTTGTTCAGATAGGTTCCGGTAATGTACAATCCAAACTCACTATTCCCGAAGTGAAATGGGCTCATGATATCCTTCTCTCGAAGAACAGGGACGGTTTCATAGTCACCGATTACTCAGCTCAATTCCTTAGCAAGATAGATTTCAAAGGGAATGTGATTTGGCGGCATGGCGACTTCGGGCCTATGGCCAAACTATCCCTCATAGAGGGAAAGACGCCGAGTGGCGTGCACTCAAACAGTTTCGGAGGAGACTACCTGGCCGTGAGGAACTCCACGCCTTACGGCGTATTTGAGATAAAGGATGAAGACGGTGCAGTTGTGGAAAGCATACCTCGTGGCCGAGGGACACTGAATAACTTCTGGTGCTACGCCCCCCATTCCGCATTTAGAAAAGGAATCGCAGAAGATGGCGGCAACTTGACGGTGATAGGTTTCGAAGCTGGAGGCGGCATTGTGGCGCTGGATCAATGGCAGAGGCCCCGCTGGGGGGTGATGAAAGGCTTCACTGATGTTGGAGGCCCGAGGTACATTCCCTCACGTTACGGCCTCGTGGAGACAACACACGTTTTCCCGACTCTAAGAGGCGGGGTTGGGGCTATAGACTGGTCAGGCACTTACTCTTCACGCGTAATGGAGATCGTAAAATGGCCAAAATCGACATTGACGTTCATGCTTGCTTGGGACTATGACCCTGGCGAAGGTTCGTTCCTCGACCCTCCGATAGACGTTATGGAATTCAACGAAGTCACGATTAGCGTGACCAATACTGGCGAGGCTGCGGTCACCGGGAATCTGTACGAAACGGCGTTACCCATTATTTTCACCAGTGACATGAGAGCGAGTGGATGGTCACCGATGTTGGCCTCACTGGACGTGGGCGCGCTAGAGACACGCAGACTTGAATTCCCTACGAGAGGCCGGAGTTTCCTAAGACTATTCCTGAAGCGGTCTGACCTGCAAAAACCAACCACTGTTAACATCGCCGTCTCGTATCAATAACCCGCCCTTGTTTCAAGCCAAGGAAAACGTACTCAGAAAACTTCAAGACTACTGGAAATTAGGGCATGAAAAAAATACTTTGGTATGAAGGACGAAATTCCGGCTCCGAATTGAGAAAGCTTGCGAAGTCAGAGTTCGAAGCCGCAGTCTGGGTTGGAACATTTCCAACTTCCACTTCCGACCGGGAGTAGGACACCCGATTCACATTTTTTGCACTGCGGGAATCCACCAACATTTATGCTCACTGCCAATCAGCTCACCTCTGACGTGTTTACTCGTATATCAGTAGGCAGTTGCCTGATCTGACTTCGCCGCGGAACCGCTGTGGGGATACGAAGACCAGTGGATGAGTTGATGGGGTTACTCTGCTAGGCCAGTAAGGGTCGTAGGTGAAAGTGTGAGTCGGATAGGGGACCAGAATTGGACTCGAAGCGTAGCATGGGTATGGGTTTTGCTCAGGGTAGTAGGGGTATGGGCTTTGCTGAGGGAAGTATGGGCTTTGTTCAGGGGGCGCGTACGGGTTGAACATAGGTTGCTGACATTGACACATCATCTATCGCCTAACGACCAATCTTTGAAATTGCCCAATTAAGCGTATGTGCAATATCGCGCCATCATTTAGTTTCATATGCTTAAGAGAAGACGAATGAGACGGGACATTGGCATATCGTGATACACTCAAGAACAATGCAATCGCTCTACACGGCGCGCTTCTCGTAAGAAAAAGAGAGTAGGGAGGCTCACCTCCCTTTCACCGTTTCACGTTCACTGACTGGTTTGAGGCTCTAGTATGGCCACACGTAGTAGCCGTACCATGGGTAGTAGTATGGGTAGGCAGGGGCGTAGTATGGAACTACCGCATACCCTGGATAGCAGTCAGGGACATTCATCTTCACAGTTTTCATCGCGGTATTCACCTCCTCCAATCTACACCTTACTCGTATCTCTGCCTCACCGAGGCGGAGGAAGGGTCAACCCCGGTTCCAATAATGATTAGTAGTAAAAGTAGAAATCCGGCCAACAAAGTTCCAAGTCTACATGAGACGGCAGTCCTGATTGACTGCCTCGCTCATTTGATTCGAGGCATACAACGATTCTTCAGAGTGAAGCAAGTTCATATGAGGTCTGAGGCACAAGGCTCGGGATATTCATGCTGATTGTTCAGGTCTCAGACATTCACGTCGGCCCCGAATTCCGCGAAGAAACCTTTCAGAAGGGAGTTGAGGAAATCAACGATCTAAAACCGGATATTCTCTTGGTTACTGGTGATTTGACTGAGAATGGGCTTCTTTCACAGTATGAGCTGGCATCGGAGCTAATGAAAGGCTTCACTTGCCGTTCGAAGATTTACACTAGTGGAAACCACGACTATCGAAATACCGGATACTTACTGTTCAAGCACTTCTTTCCTTCCACGCCTATAATTCGGAGGAAAGGTCTGACGATTACGGTAGTGGGCACTGCTAGGCCTGAACGAAATGATGGTGAAGCAGGATACCGGCAGATCGTCTGGCTTGAGAAAGCCTTGAGTCATGAGAAGGGGTTCAAGCTTGTGATGATGCACCACCACCTAGTCCCCGTGCCTGATACAGGGCCGAATACGATTCCGATCCTAGACGCAGGAGACGTTCTCCGCGCCTTAGGTCGCTCGAAACCAGACTTGGTTGTATGTGGGCACCGTCACAGGCCCTGGAAGTGGACCATAAACGGTATTCCGATAATCCACGCCGGCAGCTTCTCTTCTGAACGGTTGCGCGGCTTCTTCTCTAACTCCTACGATGTAATCAAGTTAGGCGCCGGAAGGTGCGATGCTTGGCTGAAGATAATCGACGGGCCACGTCTCGAGTTCGATAAAATAACCAAAGGCGAATCGGGCCTTTCAAACATACCTTGACGAAACCTTATGAAAGCTCTTAGCTAGATCAGAAATAGTGTTGTAAGACTTCACGGATGTTAGCTTCGTAATCGCCAAAAGGCGACGGTGCAATGAATACATCATCGACGCCGCTCTTATGATATTCCTCCACTCGCTCCCTCAAATCCTGGATCGTGCCCAAGACTGTGAGCTCCTTAACCATTTCATTGGTTACGGCTCTTCTCACTATGTCTCTATCTTTAGCCTTCCAAGCCGCCGTCATGGCTTTCGCTTCCGACTCGTAACCTAGGCTTGTGAATAGGGATGCGTATGCGGGAGCGCTTGCATAGAAAGCTACAAGATCCTTGCCAGCTTCAGTTCCTTTCTCGCTACTTCCCACGACGTACGAGTAGAGCATTACCGATAGATTGGGCCGTGGTTTCCCGCCTGCTCGAGTGCATGCTTCACCGATGATTGACAGGTCATGCTTGATTCGTTGAGGTGGATGCAGGTTAAGGATCACTCTATCGGCAACTTGCGCAGCCTTCGCAATCATCCGGTCGTTCAGGGCTGCAAGGGCGATCTTTGGAGAAGGCTCCGTCTTCAACCTAGCACCCTTGGGTGAAGAATACAAGCCCGCGTAGCTGACTTTCTCTCCTGAGAAATATTGGCGTAGGAGCTTGACAGTCTCGTCTAACCTATGATTTGGTTTCTGGAAGGCTTGTCCGTGCCAGTTCTCCACAATGGCACCTGTACTGACGCCTAAACCCAAAGTGAATCGCCCCCCGCTAAATTCGTTAAGAGTCGCAGCCAACAACGCGAGTTGGCTTGGTGTTCTCGTGAACACATTCAGGATTGACGTACCGATCTGGATCTTCTTAGTTGAACAGGCAGCGAACGCTGCAAGTACAGACGCGTCACGTAGGGTAGTTTCACCGAACCAGAGGCCATCGAAACCTCGCTCCTCTGCTTGTTGACTGATCGCAGGAATGAGTTGGGAGGAAAGTTCGCCGTTTCCGCTCAACATTAGGCTAGTTGACATTTCAACTGAGACGCCTTCCTGAGTATGAATAAAAGGCTAACGAACATAAGTGGCGAAGAAACACATCGTCAAAACCAAACTCTTATGTCGCAACAAACCGAGTACGAGGGCAGAGGGTAAGAAGCGTCACCCTTAACGCTCGTTAATAACAACTTCAGTGTTGAATTGAATACCCAGAAAACGCAACGAGATAACAGTGAAAAATATGAGCAAAAAAGGAATGAAGGAATCATTCTTCTCGGCAAAGCAAATCGTTGCAATGGCTGTTGGTACAGCCCTCTACGCAGCTCTCACTATCCCATTCAATGTCTTTCAAATACCTGGTGCCGGTGGCCTAATCGCGGTTAGACCGACGGTCGCGATTCCGATGCTGTTCGGTATTGTTTTCGGGCCCGTTGTAGGATTCGTAGTAGGATTACTCGGCAACATACTATCTGACTTTGCATCTTTTGGAGGGTTCTTCTGGAACTGGGACATCGGAAACGGATTACTCGGCGCGGTACCAGGAATCGCATACTTTGTGATCAAGAGAACAGATTGGACCAAAGCGAAGACTCTAGCCATAGCCGCCGTTCTAGCGGTAGTCGCCTCGATTATCGGTATCGGCTTTGCAGCAATGACCGATTATGCGTTCCAGGTTGGCCTCAACACACTTGACGCAGCATTTCTAGAATTCAATTCGGCGGCGTGGACGGACGCAATTAACGGCGCGATTCTCACGCCAATACTGTTGTATGCGTATGCGACGGCAACAGCCCGACGGCCGCGGCGAACTTAAGCTGAACTCAACATAGTCATGGTTAATTTGATCTAATATTCAGCGGTTCAGTAGCCGCATAGTTCCTTCCGGATAACGTTCACCGGAAAATGCTCCATGAGGCAACGCGTCGTTTATGCGACGGAGATCGTCTGATGTTAGCTTCACTTCCAGCGAACCTATGTTCTCTTCAAGATACTTTCTCCGTTTGGTGCCGACGATTGGAACGATATGATCTCCCTGGGACAAAACCCAAGCTAAAGCAAGCTGCGCGGGCGTGCAGCCTTTCTCTTCAGCAATCGCTTCAATGGAACGAAGAACGTCGAGGTTTTTCTGGAAATTCTCGCCCTGAAAGCGTGGAGCCCCATTTCGCCAGTCGCCTTGAGGCAATTCAGTCAAACTTTTGATTCGTCCTGTCAGAAAACCGCGGCCAAGCGGGCTGTATGCCACGAAACCAATACCTAGCTCCCGACAGGTGGCAAGAAGTTCGTCCTCAGGATCCCGACTCCAAAGTGAGTATTCGGTCTGCAAAGCTGTAATCGGATGGACAGCATTGGCACGACGCAATGTTTGAGGGGAAGCCTCTGAAAGGCCCAGGTATCTCACTTTACCCTCCTTGACAAGTTGAGCCATGGCCCCAACGGTCTCTTCGATAGGAGTATTCGGATCAACTCTATGCTGATAGTAGAGATCGATGGTGTCCACTCCAAGACGATGAAGGCTTGCCTCGCAACAGGAACGAACATACTCGGGTTTCCCGTTCACCCCGCGGAGGCTGGGGTTCGCATCGTTCCGCACGATTCCGAACTTAGTGGCCACGATAACTTCATCGCGTCGATCACGAATAGCGCGGCCGACAAGCACCTCATTCGTAAGCGGTCCGTAAATATCCGCCGTATCAAGAAAATTGACTCCCAAGTCGAGCGCTCGACGAATAGTGGCGATAGACTCCTCGTCATCACGTTTCCCATAAAATTCGGACATGCCCATACAACCCAAACCAATCGCCGAAACCTTCAATCCCGTCTTCCCTAGCTCTCGCATCATCATCTTTCCACGCCTTGTTGGAATGATCTAGCGCGGTAGATATTATGGCTTTGATAGCAGACCAAGACGTAGGCATCGACCAACCGGAGAGGAGAAAATCGTAAGGGTATGTCGTATCCACGGACGCTAAACTTCACTACCGCCGGTTTCGAGGAAGCATTTTTATGAGTCGTGCGTCACTCATCCCTCAGTAATCCATACGTAATAAAAGGCGGTAGGGAAATGGCCACTGTAATGGAACCCCAACTTGAGTTCACTGCGAAGGCTCTGGCGAGAGCTAAGGCCATCCTCGAAAAGCCTGAGAATTCCGGAAAAGCACTGCGGGTCTTCGTTTTCGGCGGTGGATGCGCAGGCCTCAATTACGGTATGGCGATGGGTTTTGTGAAGCCAGACGATTACGTGCTTGAGAGCGACGGGTTCAAGGTCGTGGTGGATCCGAAGAGTATGGAGCTCTTGAAGGGCATGAACGTAGATTACTACGAGAGCATCCAATCATCAGGGTTCAAATTCAACAATCCAAACGCAATAGCAAGCTGCGGCTGCGGCCTATCCTTTAAGACGGCTCAGAAGACGGATATGGCGCAGACTAAACCCTGCCATTAGTCAGAAAAGGTCTACCGCAACTCTACGGTGTGGGTAGTCTCTTGATCGCGAGCTGAATGTCTTGAGCTTTGACTGTTTTCCTGCCTGCATGGCGAGCTAGTCCCGTGGCTTCCTTTCCGACCTTAACGGCGAATTCTTCCAGTATTTTTCCAAGTTCGTCCACAGCATCGTCGCCGACTCTGTCGGCCCCTGCCATCTCGATTAGTCGTCGGACTGCTGCTGTAGAAAGCTCATCCGGAGGCATGAAAAAACACCGATTTTTAATCGCGTGCGCTTTGAAGCTATTAAAATTTCCCCAGTCAGCTGAACTGGGCTCGATAGAGAGATGTTTTGATTTGATTAGCCTACATTGGGCGAAGCGAACAGTTTTGTTGCAAAAAACGCCTCGCTGACCCGCATGGGCAGGCTAGAACGAGGTATTACTCACCATAAGGAGCCTGATTCCGCAGGTTCATACCTTGAGTTTTGTCGACGCCCACATCCACCTAGCCGACCCGGGCTATACGGGAAGGGTTGAGGAAGTGGTTGAAAACGCAGAACGGCACAATGTTTCGTGCATGTTCTCTAACGCCACAGACTACGAGACTTCCCTAGCAACAATAAGCCTAGCCAAACAATACCCAAGCAAAGTCCTTGCGGCTGTAGGCGTGCACCCATCCACAGCCACCAAAACCGAGTCGGCTCAGCTGGAGAAGTTCGCAGCTCTAATTGACGAGAATGCGGACTGGGTGAGAGCTATTGGCGAGATAGGGCTCGACGGAAAATACACTCAAGATACACAGATCAAGACCCGACAAAAGGAAATCTTCCGATTCTTCCTAGCCCTGGCAGAAGAACGAAATCTCCCTGCAGTCGTACACTCAAGACAAGCCGTAACAGAGATACTCCACACTCTGGCCGAATTTAAGGTCCCGAGGATTCTATTTCATTGGTACGACGGACCGATCGAAAACCTTCATCTCTTCAAGGAGCGAGGCTATTGGATTTCCATCGGGCCGGCCGTATTGTACTCGCGCCGAATCAGCGAAATCGCACGGGCGGCAGATCTCAGCTTAATTTTGAGCGAGACTGATGGACCTGTCAGTTACCATGGGCTCTTCGCGGACGAGCTTACGAAACCATCATTCGTAGTCGCAGTGGTTCGGAAAATAGCTGAGATCAAAGGATTAAGTCTTGATGTGGTGAGAAACCAAACCCTTTCGAACTTTCAGAAGTTTACATTACATTCACAAGCCTAATTCGGGTTCTGTCAAGTTCTATGGCAATTGAAAGCACTGTAAAGTTCGAGAGATGTACGAGTAATGTGAAATGAGAGCTAATCCACTCCAAGCATCACATTTGATGCTTTGATTATGGCGTAGACCTCTTTTCCTTCTTTCAGTTCTAGGTTCTCGATTGATGTCTTCGTTATGACTGAAACCATTTCAAGCCCAGCCGCGAGTTGTATCACAACTTCGGAGTTGACGGCGCCCTGCTTAATGCTCTTGACTTTTCCCTTCAACACGTTCCTAGCACTTACCTTCATGCGTTCACCTCCATCATATGATGACACCTCACACACCAGAGAATTTGAACATTTCAGGAGGAACCAAGTCGAGGGTCACGACAAGTGGCTTACGTTAACCCATAACGCAAAGCGCGATGAGGTTACGACCCCTGAGCGATAGATATATTTGAATCGACTAGTGGCCGTTTTAGGAATAAGGTGCTTTTGACCTGACTGGTTCAAAGTTCGTGACTTTTCTTTTTGCCGGAGCTAAGGGTTATGGCTCTTATGCGTTTTTTGCGTTGCGACTTGTCTTGGCTGCTTACTGGTTACAATCCGATATACCACGATGGGTAAAGTTGGCGGCTGGAAGCCCAGCAGCGAACGAGCTGGTTCGAAATCTATTTGGTGCAAGCATGGTGGTGCCTTTAACTTATATTTTCACTGTCCTTGAAACTCTTGCAGCGATCTTTTTCCTCTTGGGATTTGTGACGCGGCTAGCCGCTGTTTGGGCAGTAATAGAGTTCGCGATAATCGGCACCTCTGCCCTTTTGAGTGGAAACCCCGAAACGGCTTTGTTCCACTCTTTGCTCTTCAGTGCGTCATTGGTCTTGCTTCTAAACGGAAGTCTCGCGCTGAGCCTTGATGGGTTGATTGCGAAGCATCTGAAAACCAATCACAACTGATTGGTAAAATTCGCGGTTGACTTTACTTCAGAACGACAAGAAGTCAATGAGTTTATTCGATGGCGATCCGCTTCGCAATCCAATAGCCGGAGTAGGCAAGCAATCGCAGCCGCGACCAAAACCCAAATGACTCCTACCGGGGCGAGCGAAATATGGTTTCCTCTTCTAGAAACTTGGCAAAATGGCCTTGGTCGATTTCCGCCCTAGCACCTTAAGTGTGTTCAATGTAGACTGAGCTGCATGGAGGGATATGAGAATGAACGGAAAATCAAAAGGAATAGTTATCGCTCTTGCCGTAGCCGCAGCTGGAGCCGTTGCAAGTCTTTGGGCTTCAAACCCCAAGAATCGCAAGATGCTCGCTATACAAAGCAAGAACATAAGCGACCAAATTAAGAAAACAGTCAACCACAAGAAGCATAATAGAGTAGCTTAGAATTTTTCTGCTACGACGATAACCCGAAGCCTGACGTTCATATCCAGGCTTGCTGGCGGGTTACGCCCTAAGGACATGTTTTGCAATATGAAATTACACAGGTTCAATACGAACACATCTCCCGCCACTGGCAGCGAAAAAAATCTCTCGCACACTAGCTGGACAGCACAACAATAATACAAATGCGTCAAAGAAAACCCGAACCTAAATGCCTGAAAGAGTTCAGAACCAACAAGTTAGATGATAGCACGGTTCACATTCGCCAAATCACCCTAGCCGGTCAACACAACAATAACAAGTTGGAGCGCATGAACGGCGAAATCCGTGACCGTGAGAAGGTAACTCGCAACCTCAAGAAAGAAGATACCCCGATTCTAGCGGGGATGCAGATTTTTCACAACTATGTACGTCCACACATGGCCTTAGACGGTTCTGTCAAATCCTAGGGAGATGGGACCGACTGTCAAGTCTCGGGAGATGTGTTCGACGCAAATGTGAGTTTTCTGCGGTCTGTGGCATCGGTTTCTTCTAGCTTTTTGAGTTGGTTTACGGCTTCCAGATTTCTGGGATAGTCCAACTAGTCCAACGGTGAGAGAACAAAGCGAAATCAGGTCCAAGATTTATCGAAAGAAAAATGCTATCTCTCCTGTAGGAGCCACGTCAGCACTTCGATGACCAGATAACCAGTTTAGTAATTGGTTGAGAGACCTCTTGAACGTAAGCGGTGATGACGAATTCAACATTTACTATTTTCATTCCTCCATTTGGTATTTTGAAGTCTGCCCCAAGGTTGAATGTGTGCGTTGTGTTGAATGTTTGATTCTTGTCTATCCATTGGTGGTTGACAGTAACTACTGTGCCGTTTGCTAGAGTATAGTTAGCAAATATGATTGTGGCAGAAATATAGTGAAAAGGCAGGTTCAGATTATTCTGGATTGACGCTTGCAAAGACTCGATTTTGAAGCCGTTGCTCCCATTCAAGCAAATGGTGAATGGTACGGGTGAAATGTTGAAGTCGTTTATTGATAGCGGACTAGTTGTTGAGGAACTTGGACCGCTTGTACTAGAAGTAGTGTTTGTCGAGACCGGCTGATTGCCTAGTCTCAATGCCGAGGCTGTTATGCCAACTAGAATGATGACGATTACTAGAGTTATCAAAATCCACTTGCGATAGGAGATTTTACCTACGTTCCTGCTTACCTTAAAACTTTCAAGCCCTTTTTCTTCGGTAAGCTTCGTCTCAAATCCGTCCGGCCATTTCACATTTGAGTGAGCATCATGCCAATGACCGTTCAATGCTTCATACGATTTGAATTTCTTATGGCAACGCGGACATGAAACCAAAGCGGGCTAACCAGTTCTTCACGAACATGACCCACGGTAATAACCTGCCGCAACATGTAGAGTACCAGAAATGATTCTATAGCGAAGGGTCAACTAAGATAGAGAAAATAGCAAGGACACCAAGTAAACAATTAGCTGTAAGTCCAAAGATTGATACCATTTGATTGGAAAATATGTATAAAGCCAATAACTGCACACTAAGAATGACCACCATTATCAGTAGTGAAATAGGCCAAAGACCAGTAACCCAAGACGGAAGAACAACGGTTATTTGTATTCGACTATTTTTCGGATTAGCTTTTGTCTGCCACATGATTGCTCAAAGGAAAAATGCCATATACGTAACGTCAACTTGTCGGGTGTTCAGTTCTTAGGTTTCCCCTGTGAAAAGTCAGTTGACGTAGCTTAGGGTCCTGTCAAGTTACCGTGGCATTCTGTGACCTGTCAAGTTTCGAGGCATGATTAAGATTTGGACTGAGGCTTCTTTTTCAACCAGTCTTTGAGAGCCTCTTCTACTGCGGCACTAAGATCACCTTTCTTACCACCAAACCTCACCACAGCTTCCAATCGCAGTCGTCGCTCAGTCTCGTCTGAGATTACAATGTACATTTTTCCCAAGTGTGTAACAACCCTCCCATAAAACTAAGTATAGCCTACTGCGACGATGAATATATGTCTATGTATCTAGTTGTCATGTGGTAATCGCTTGTTCTTGCTCGCATTCTGAATGAGCGTCAGCCACTTGTTATCTCCTTCAACTTTGATTCCCGCGGCTTCGCTCGGAGTTTTTCCGTTCAAAGCCTCATGTGGCCGAACATAGTTGTGGAAGATTTGATAACCCGTTAAGATGGGCGTGTCCGATTTCTTTAACCCACGAAACACTTTCTCTCGGTCCCTGATTTCTCCGTTGAGCCGTTCCATCTTGTTGTTGTGGTGCGTTCCCGCTAGGGTAATGTGGCGTATGTGTTGTGTGCTTGTCTCTAGCTTGTTTGTTCGGAATTCTTTGAGCCATGCATTATGATACGACCTCAAGCCGTCTGTTATGAGAATCTTAGGGTTAATCTCCGTAACTTCCTTAGCCATTTGGAATAGGTGTTGTGCGTCATGTCTCTCCTTTGAATCAGCGACTTCTTGGGCGATTAGGAAGCGGGTTTGGTCGTCCATGATTGCGAATAGGTACTTCATGTCGCCTTTGATTTTCACGTATAGTTCGTCTGCTCTCCATGTGCCTGAGACTTGTGGCGTGATCTTGTCCAGATATTTCGCCATTAGAGCCGTGTATCGCTTGATCCAGTTGTAGATTGTTTGATGGCTGACATCTACGCCTTGGAGTTTGAGAAACTTCTTGGTGTTCCGTAGGCTTTCTCCCGTGAAGTAAAGCTGTAGTGCGCTTGTAACAATTTGCGGAGTTGCCTTTAGACGTTCAAAGCCTAGGTTCCGCACGAAGCGTTTGCCGCAGCTTCTACAGGTGAAGCGTTGAATGTCCCCGTTTATGTTGTGCCTTATTCCGTCTCTTACGATATTGGGAGATTCACAGTAGATACAATTTTCGAGATTGAGTGGTTTGATGACTACTTGGTTGCTGACTTCGGCTCGTAGTGCTTGCGAGAATTCGACAGCCCAAATATGCTTACACTTAATCTCTCGATAGATATGATCAGGGCAACTGCAACGCCAACCACGCCCACGCCTCACAACTGAATACACACCGTTGCCCGATTGTGAGCTTACCTGATACGTTTGGTCATCTAGACGTTGCACTTGATTGCCTAACTTCACTATGGCTTGAGCCTTCATCACGCGACTTTCGCTCAAAGACTGTTCAGTTCGCATCTCAATACCTGCCACAATATTGTGGCGTAACCTAAATATAAGCCTTGCCACTATATTGTGGCATGGTGATTCGTTACGGTACGAAAGGAAATTCTAGGTCAATCCGAGCGAAAAATACTGGAAGCCTACCTGAAAGGCGAACGACTGAAGGGGTACAACACACTACTCTGGCGTATCCGAACAATTGGCTTGAAAGCAATCATCGAAGGGTGTGAAAAGGACCTCACACTGCTTCGTAAATTAATGCACCTTGAAAACGTGAAGGAATAACCCCTTGTCCTAACTTAAGAACATAAGAACCATCCGTATTACGATGAAACTTGTGGGAACGGAACTAAGTAGCGAAAGAACACAATAAGCAATATCAGCGCACTAAGGCACAGTGTTATGATGAACACCAACACCGCTCGATAGGTTATGTCGAAGTCATGTATCTTGAACGACTGTTTCTTCACTAGAATGGCTACGAATGAGAGTAGGGCACCTACACTCGCGAGATAACCCTGATAGAGTTCGTAGGTCGCACGTACATACAGTTGCGTGACGAGAGTATCGTTGTTGGCTTTGGAGCCGTCTAGATCGGTAAGAATTGAATGTAATACCAGACTATTCGTCACATAAGAATCTCGGAGTTGAAAGAAATAGAAAGCAGTCACGGTGAAGAATGCAACACTCGCGGCCAGCACTGTTAAAGAAAAATTCTCTTTTTCTTTTTGCTTCTCTTCATCAGACTGTTCTTTCTGAGTGGGGGCCAACTCAGGACGGGCCTTCGTCTGCGTTTGTTCCTTTGTGGGTCGTTCTCTGTGTCTCTGGTTGTCCCGTGTTGACATAAACAATGGCGAGGCAGTCTAGACTATTTAAGACTAGAGACTAAGTAAGATATTCTTTTAGCAATGGATAGAGCATCGCCAAGATTCCGACCAAAATCAGAAACGTGGAAAGTTTCAACGTAACTTCTACCCACAAAGGCGAGTTAACAAATCCCAGATACACAAGTTCGCTTACGACGAACACTAGCAGAAAAACTCCCACTGTGGTCGATAATAGGCCAACTTCAGAGACTTTTTTGACTGAAATGGCCATGCTTCTTATTCACACTCCTAGGATTTAACTGTGTGACCATTCTCACAACCGAAAAATGAGTTTCATGTCACCCTCAATTGCCAAAAAGAGTGACAGGAAATGAAAAAAGCTATTTTGCATCGCTCGCAGTCCCATGATGGGATTGGATGACCTCAGTTTCATAAACCGGCATGTAGAGGAGAAGCCGCTCACGAAACATACGAAGAAATGACTATTTAACAACGAGAAATTGGAGCGGCATTAGAGAAAGGAAGAAACGTATGTTCGGCACAATACCCGAGACAGCTAGGATAATTTTAGGAGAATATCTTGGACAGATATCAGATGACAAAAGAGCTAGTCAATAAAGGAGTGCTCGCTCACGTAGCGTTAGTGACTTGAGATGCCACATAAGCTTCTGTTAACATGGGATTTCAAGGGTTATGTTGTCAGGGATGATGTCCTAGACTTCAAGATATCAGTGGATAACATAGGAGACACAGCCTTCTCAGGCAAGTTTGCTTCGATAGCCCTTAGGTATCCTGAAGTTTCGGGATCAATATCTTCTCAAGAGTTGCCGACCATTTCAAATCTTCTACCAATGGGTACATTCGTTACGCCTTCTCTCAAACTGTATGTCATGAACCATGGCTTGAGTTGGATTCAAAACCATGAACATGTCCACCACGCTGCGTACTCTCTAGTTCTTTTGCCCTTAGGCTGGCTGCTCTATGAGTACGGTTACATCATCTATGCTGAGATTCTTGCCGCTATCACATACGCGTTCATAATCAGCGAAGTGCATTTGCTGATAACGCCCACACTGATGAAGTATGTACGTCGAATATCTCATGGAACGGACGCACTAATCAAGCGCGAGTTAGCAGACTAGAACGTACATTCATGAGGCAGTAAGAGCCGCACTAGGAGAATACTTCAAGACTAAAGATTCCAAGGGTTAGGTACTCTTAACCAAAGCAAAAGAAGAATTCGTGTTGCAGTATCTACCCAGATTGGGAGACACATTATGGCAAGAGTAGCTGGGATTAGGTAAGGTCGTGTTCTATCTCCCTTCCAGTAGTACCTCAAACCAAGGTAGAGTACCAAATAGGGAGCAAAACCCACAAAGAAATATGTCCAAGAAATTGTGAGAGCTATGTTGTGTGGAAGCGTTGATCCGTTAAGGTGCGGATTCCAAGCATAGATGTTCGATAACGCAGCCAAAACGCAGAGAGCGAGGGTCACATCAAATGGAGCCAGTCTCAGATCACCGATGTCGCGTCCGAGCCGAGGAATGCTCGCGACGATTACGAACGGCACGGGAAGTACTAAGGTCGCTATCACAAAGCTAGTCAAAGTAACTGAAAACATCAGCGGCTTCGTCAGAAACCCATTAAGTGGATTCGACATGTGCCAGAATAGGTAGTCGGCAATGGCAGCGACACTGTAGAACAGGAACGAAATTAGGAACAGGTTTCCAAGAGCGTACAGATTAGTCCTAGCACGAGACTCTCTTTCTTCTTTGGCTTCCTTTATTTCATTCGGAACCTTTCTCAATTTCTTGATTTCTTCATCGTTCAATCTAGCAAAAGTCAACCAGCCGAATATGGCGGCAAATCCGAAAAACTCAATGAGATTGAATAGATCAATCAAGTACAACACATCGAGTGTAGATATAGAAAACGCACTTGCTCCTCGTGATAAGAACCACGCGGTATAAGCCCAAACCATCGCTTACTCCACTCCCTGCCAAGAACATGATTTTTGACAACAACCAGAATTCTTGCTTGCTGTCTGACCCGATAGAGACTTAGCAGTTCCCAGAAATGAGCCGCGAGTTAACACCCCAAAACCGACAAGCCATTTTTCGGGCGTGAGCCATGAAGTTAACAGAACCCGCCTAGACCATCTCCCGATTTTACAGAGTTTTCGTCTCCCGCTCGTTTGACAGAACCGGAATTAGCAAAGTTTATGTTGAATGCGACTTGCATGTCGATTTCTACATTAGGGCTGTTCGAGTTGGGTAAGGTTCGAATCGATACCGTAAAACGGACTTCCCGTGAGTTGATCAGGAGGTACCCTGAACGTTTTACAGGCGATTTCGAATCTGACAAGCAAGCGGTCAATGAGCTTGTGATAACCCAATCGAAGCGGTTGCGAAATCGAATCGCAGGCTATGTAACTCGCCTGAAGGTTGTTGAGGCGGAACGTGCCGCCGCTACCGAAGTGTCGGAAGTGGAGCCTGAGCCTACCGATCCTGGGATTGACGAGTAAAACCTGCACTTATCATTCATGCGTCCATCCTTTCCTACTTTAACACCGGTTTACGGCCGGAGTTCGTTGCGGGAAACGCTAAAAGGTCACATTGTAGACCACGCCTAAATCGAATTCAAGGTTACCCGCAAAGGGTCGAGAGTCATTGCATATTGTCGTGTGCGTCAAACATGTTCCTGATGCAACGGACATCCGTTTCGACCCTATAACCCTCAACCTAATCCGCGAAGGCGTACCGTCAATAGTCAACCCGTTCTGCCTAAACGCCATTGAAGAGGCGGTCAGGCTGAAAGAGAAGCTAGGGGCAACGATTACAGCCGTCGCGATGGGTCCTCTTCAGGCACAGGAAGGCCTTCGCGAAGCACTCGCGATGGGTGTCGACAAAGCGATTATGGTTTCTGACAGGGAGATGGCTGGCGCAGATACACTAGCCACATCATACACGCTGTGGAAAAGCATCGCGACCATCGCCAATGAAAACCCATTCGACTTGATCCTAACTGGAAAGGTCGCCATCGACGGCGAAACCGGCCAGGTCCCGCCCGGCTTAGCCGTCAGGTTCAACATACCCATAATCTCTAACGTAACGAAAATTGAAAAACTTGACCCACAATCCAAAACAATAGTCGTAAAGCATCGGTTCGACGACGGCATCGAGACCGTCCAAGCGAAACTGCCTGCAGTCCTCACTATAACCGAGGAAGCGAACAAGCCGAGAAAGTTCACGATAGAGGGTATGCTCAAAGCAGAGCGAACAAAAATTGAAGTTTGGAACAAAGACAAAATCCAGGCGGACCCAAACCTACTCGGCCTAAAGGGTTCTCCAACAATCGTGAAGAAAGTCTTTCCACCGCCCGGCAGGAAACAGGGAGAAATATTTGATGGAACAAACGACCCGCAAGGAGCTTCAAGATGGCTTACTCAGAGACTAATCGGAGCCCACGTCCTCGGAAAAGGTCGGCTAGACACCGCTACGTCCGTATCTCAAGCGTCGAACGGTAACAATGTCATCACGAAAGCAGCTGGTAACGGCAAGTATGGTGAAGTATGGATTTTCGTAGAGCATTTGCACGGCAGATCAATTCAGGTTCCTTGGGAACTTTTAGGGGAGGGAAGGCGTCTTGCAAACATTTACGGCACCAAACTGGGCGCTTTGGTGATCGGACATAACGTTGGACACCTAGCCAAGGAGGCTTTCGTGCATGGTGCAGATAAGGTCTACTTGGTCGAGGATGAAAGGCTTGAGGATTACCGCACGCAACCGTACGCAGTTGCAATGGAAGAGGTTGTTAGGAAGTTTAAGCCCGAGGCTCTATTGGTGGGCGGTACGGTGAGGGGGCGCGACCTTGCTGGTTCCGCCGCTACCTTTCTCGAAACTGGCCTAATCGCCGATTGTACTGGATTGGATATTGACCTTGAAACTGGGACGTTTATGGGTACAAGGCCGGACTATGGCGGGAACCTCATGTCGACCATAATATGTCCCAAACAGAGACCGACAATGGCAAGCGTTCGCCCCCGGGTGATGAAGAGTCTACCCGTTGACGAGCGACGGGATGGTGAAATAGTGAGGGTGGAGCCGAATCTGAAACCCGACGACCTCAACACCGAAGTGACTGAATTCGTTCCAATCGAGCGGGTCGGCATCCGCCTTGAAGACGCACAGATCATTGTGTCTGGCGGAAGGGGTTTGGGTTCCGCGAAAAACCTAGCTTTAGTCGAAGAACTCGCGAATGTTCTCCATGCTCAAGTTGGAGCGTCCAGGGCTGCCGTACGAGCAGGTTGGATTGGGTCGGATCACCAAGTAGGTCAGACTGGCCTCACGGTGAGACCACGTCTATACGTGGCGGTTGGAATCTCAGGCGCAATTCAACACATCGTTGGAATCATGAACGCAGACTATATAGTCGCCATAAACCGCGACCCCGAAGCACCAATCTTCAAGATGGCAAACTTCGGAGTCGTCGGCGACTTATTCAAGATTGTTCCGGCGTTGATGGATGAACTGAAAAAAGCTGGCTTAGCTGAGTTGGCACCATGACAGAAAAGTTCGACTCAATAGTTGTCGGGGCCGGGCCTGCCGGAATAGCCGCCGCCTACACCATGGCGAAAGGCGGCCTGAACGTTCTCGTTTTAGAAAAAGGCGAAAAACCCGGCGCAAAGAACATGTTCGGTGGAGTCATCTTCAGACACCACACCGAGAAGCTGGCGCCTGAATTTTGGAAGACAGCCCCCATCGAAAGGCATGTAGTCGAATATCAGTACTGGTTTCTTGCCAAAGACTCCCACGTCTTAGTAAACCATAGAAACCAGAAGTTCAACGGCCAATACAACGCCTTCACCGTTCACCGCGCAAAGTTCGACCCTTGGTTCGCAAAACTCGCAGAAGATGCAGGCGCCGTGCTCATCAACAGAACCACCGTAGACGACGTCCTGAAGGAAGATGGAAAAATCGTCGGAGTTGAAACTGAACGTGGAGACGTTAGGGCTGATGTGGTAATCGCAGCCGACGGCGTTAACTCGATGCTTGCAAAACAAGCGGGCCTCAGGCAGGAGATACCTGAAGATGCAGTCGTGCTTGCGGTAAAGGAAGTGATTGCTCTCCCTAAACAGAGAATTGAGGAACGCTTCAACCTCGGCCCTGAGGAGGGCATTGCTGCCTTGCTCGTTGGATGTGGACCGGGGATGCATGCGGGCTTCATGTATACAAACCGAGATACAATCTCGCTCGGGATAGGCATAAACATGCGAGACCTGGACAAGAGCAAGCAACGACCTAACGACCTGTTCGAACAATTCAAGAATCACCCCTCAATCGCGCCGATTGTAAAGGATGGAGAACTCAAGGAATATTCGGCGCATTTGATCCCCGAAGGAGGTTATGATTATGTCTCCAAAATTTGCATGGACGGCATGTTGGTTGCTGGGGACGCTGCGATGTTGGTGAACGCCATAAACTGGGAAGGCGCTAACTTAGCAATGACATCGGGAATGCTCGCCGGCCAGACAGTAATCGAAGCAAAAAAGAGAAACGACTTTTCAACACGATCCCTGTTCAAGTATCGTCAGCGACTAGAAGACAGCTTCGTCCTGAAGGATCTGAAGAAGTACCGTGATGTTCCAAAGTTCTTCTCTTCGAATCCACAATTCTTCACAACCTACCCACAGGCACTAAACGAACTAGCTTACACGTGGCACATCGTCGACGATGAATTGAAAGCGGACAGGATCAAACGGATGAAGACCATGCTCTTCAAGCGAAGATCGAAGCTACGCCTCATGCAAGACGCTTTCCACTTGTGGAGGCTCTTCTCATGAGCGCCCAACACACAATGGCTATCACGGACAAGCTTTATCGAAATAGGTACAAGGTCGACGAAGAATCACACTTGTGGATCAAGGATCCGAAAATGTGTGTCAAGTGCCCCTTCGAGTTCGCATGCATTCGAGTTTGTCCCACAGACGTATACAAGTGGGATGAGAATAAGATCACAATCACCTACGACGCCTGCGTGGAGTGTGGGGCGTGCCGAATCGCGTGCTACGATGTGGGTTGGAAGAATCCTAAAGGCGGGTTCGGAATTTCATACAAGTACGGCTGAAGACCCTACAACTTCTTGGATTCGTAACTTATCCGCAGGCCTCCGTTCGTACCACTCCAATGAAACTCAGGCACGTGCCGCCGGAATCGTTTGAACCGCTGGCTAAGGCCATGAGCGACGATCGGTAGGGCTATGGTTGCGTCGGTGAAGCACTGAACCATCTTGGATTGTCGGTTATACTTACCCCAGCTTTGGGCCTCCTCGAAGGTGGAACCACTCAATCCACCCCATTGCGGAACATCGGTCGTGAATTGTATGGCGAAGTCGTGAGTATGATCGTGACGGGTTTGATAGCTTGCGATTACGGCTGTTTGCTGTATGAAGTTCTTAGGAACTCCGCCGCCGACCACTATAACCGCCGTGTGCCGCGCTTTCTCAGTTATCTTCGAGCTTTCGTCGACGTCACGCATATGATCGACTATGAAACGCCGCTTCCTGCGACGGTTGGCGAACATTAGGGAAAAACCTAGGCCACTATCGCAGAATGCAGGCACGAAGACTGGGACACCCATTTCATACGCCGCTACACATATTCCATCTCTGTCTTTCCTCTTCTCTCTAATCCATTTACCAAATTCATACATTATCTCCCTTGAGGAATAGGGTCTGCCAGACTGGAGACGGTTAGAGAATTCCTTCTCAATCATTACATCTAGACGATAGAACTTGTTCTCGTCTGCATAGACGTCATAAACGCGGTCGATCCGGTGATGTCGTAACATCACGTTATCTATGACGTCGGTTCCCAGAAAGTGTTTTCCGCCGATGGTTTCGTAAGCATCGTGGTAGAGTGTGGCGCCGGTGGTTACAAGGACGTCGACCATTCTTCGCCTAACTAGATATGTGATTAGTTCTCGCATACCAGCGGGAACCATGGCGCCCGCCAAGCCCATCCAGATTACGATCTCACGTTTTTTCAGCATCGCCGTCCAAACGTCTGCCGCTTCGCCAAGCTTCCTGCCTTGAAAGCCAGTAAGCGCCATTTCGCTAAGTAATTGGCTGATGGTCTTCTCAGGTTGAACCTCGACAGGACGCGTTGGACGCCGTAATACCTGCTCTCTTGTCTGCAATGTCCCCGCCCAATAGTGTGTTTTTACTTCAAATAAAACCTGCGAAAGACGTGTTTTTCAACGAAAATTCATCGTAGCTAGGATTTTCCGAGAATTTCTTCAATCAAATTTCCTTCAGGTTTGCTCTTGGTTGTTAGATTGTTCTTCCAGTGTTTCTCGAATCGATTAATGATCGCTAATACATCGCTTATGGGAACCCAGTTGGAGGTGATTGGGTACATTTTTTCGGCGGCAGGTGAATTACCGAGATTCTCAATTTCTTTCTTCATTTGTTCAACGTTCATTATCAGAACGCCCTAGACCAAAATACAGCTACCGAATCGCGATTTAGACTATTCGAAACGAAATTCGTGTGGTTATCTCAGAGCTTTCAGAACGGTCCTAAGCGCGTGAGTATCAAAAGAATTCGTGTTTACTACATGAATTCTGATTTTTCCTTTGAACTTCCTCTTGATAGATTCGGCCACTTGTTCCTGCCATAGTTCATGCACGACTATGACGCAACGCGAGTAGTGGAATCTCTTGAGGTATTCTACCATTCGTTTGCGTGCATGATTAGTTGCCGTCGTTGTAGGTCTAAGTGCAGTTTCTGTTTGCGATAGCGGGTACACGTCTAGCAGTTCCTGTGGGACGATTGCGTAAGTGAGGCCGTATGAACAGACGTGAACGTCAGTTCGTCGTTCGAGTCTTTCAATTGGCCCTGCATCAGGTGGAATGTCGCGAAAGGGCCTGAGATGCTCTTCGGGTAGGAGGAGAAGTTTCTTCACATGCGGTGGAGGTTGGTATCTTTCCAGTAACCGCTGTTGGTGGCGAGTAACCTCGGGACGAAAGAGTGACTCTTCCGATAATATGAACGGCCCCTTCCGCTTACGAATAGGCGTCTCGGCTTCGAAGCTGTCAGCATACGCCAGCATACGTTGGAATGCTGCCTGCAGCGTAGGGTGGTTTCGAGATCTGGTCTCGACGAGTTCCCATAGCCTCCCATCCAGGATCGCCTGTTTGATCGTTTGAAGCTCTGAGTAACAGGCATACAGGTTGTGCGAGGCGAGGAAACGGTCACGTTCCATGAGCAGCAATCTTCTGACCTTCTCAGGCGTCTTCTTATCGCACGCTGGGCAGCTGCAAGGGAAGTACTCCAGTTCCTCTATCTTCGCGGTACCTTGCGAAGTCATGTACCGGCCATTTCTTGCGAATAGCGCGTACGAAGCCGAGTCAAATATGTCGCAACCAAGCGCCACTGCGAACGCGAACATCATCGGATGGCCCGCGCCAAAGAGGTGAAGTGGTTTATCGGGCGGGAGATGCAATTTTGCTGCCATTATCATATCTACGAGCGTTTCGAAGCGGTATTGTTGCATAACAGGTGTAGGGCTTCCGAGGGCATAGATCGAAAAATTCCGTTTCGCCATTTCCCGGGCAGAGTATGACACCAGGTCCGGATAGACACCACCTTGGACGGGCCCGACCCAGAGGATATCCTCTCTGCTAACGAGCTTTAACGATTGATCGGCTCTTCGTAAGGTTTCTTCGACAGTCCATTTTGCCCTTTCCTTCGATCCCTCCTCTCCCGTCGGTACATCTAGGATTACGGCGATGTCGCTGTTTAGTTGCTCTTGGAACCGAATGATCTCGCTCGGTTGAACCTCCACGTCTCCGTATTGGAGAATCTGGTAAGCTCCTGAATCTGTTTCAATTACTCCATTGAATCCCAGCAGTTCATGTATTTTTGGGACTTCCTTGTCTTCGCGATGCTTCCGCCATACCAAGTAGGAGTTTGTGATAAGCGCGTTAAAGGAGAAAGTGTCCCGTAATTGCTGAGGAGGAATCGTCTGAGAATTTGGGTTCACGACAGGTAGGAGAAGAGGAGTTTCTATGGAACCGCTCTTAGTTCGGAGGTATCCCACCCTTCCTAGAAGGTCTTTGTGGCGAATCTCAAAGGACAATTCGGAGTCAAGCTTCGACCGAACGCGCTCAGAAGCACACTTTTAGGCTACTTCGTTAGGGTTGCGCGGCTGCGCGAATGAATTCATCGTAAACTTTCTGAACCCTTTCCGCAGCGGGGCCCGTTCCTTCGAGTATTCCCTTCTCTGAAACCCGTATTCGGTCCATCACGACGATTACGCCCGCACCTTCACTCACTTTCACCATTCGTGGAAAGACCCGCTCAAGCCTATCCGCTAAAGCCTGTAGGTTGAAGGGTTTCTCGGAACTGTATATTTGAGCAACTCTGTTGCCGCTTATGAAGAGTTTGTGGACGAGACGCCCGGACTCATCCTTAACATCTGATAAGCAGACGCTTAGGGAGTGAGAGTCTAAGCCGGATAGCACTCCTGTGTAACTCTTCCCATCAGTGGTTGAGATAGTAACTACCTTCTGCAATAGCCCGCTGATCTCCTCCAGGAATCTACGATCTGGTAGTGAAGACATAGGATTCGTCCCACCCATACTCGCTGAGGTTAGTAACATTATCGGCTGCTTTACGGCTCGATGATTTCATCTGTTGATCTTGGGTTTTTGCCTCTTGAAGAACCCGCCTTGCTTCCCTCGGATTTTCTGATCGAGCGACAATCTTCGCATCCGAGGCTCTCACACGTTTACCACAGTAAGGGCACATGCGAGTTTCCTTATCCGACACACCCAGAAGAAAGCGACCGCAATTCGTGCAAGCCAACACCAGATACTGCTTCTTTGGTTTCTGCAATCCTCCATTACTCCAAGTATCTTTCCAAGCCGCGTTCTCGCTTTAGGGTGGCGATCCAATTGATCGTAACGCCGGCGCTGGTTGGCTGCAGCGCGATCTTCTTGGCTAGAGCCACGGACTTCTCAAGGCTACGACTCGAAGTATCTAGTTGACAGACCTTCTTCGCCCCATAATAGCTGACTGCAACCATGTAGCACGCATCAAGCATCTCAGCCAAGACATTCTCCCGCACCTTGTTGCCACTCCAACCTTTCTTGCGAAGCCTCGACTCGAGAACCGTAGGGTGGCAACGTAATACTATGACTTTTCGAGTGCGCTCTCTCGGAATACTATCGGCAACGTGCGTATCGACAAGTATCATGGTCCCTTTCGAAACTAAACTCCTCAAACTCCTCCTTGTTCTCTCTATGTCTACAATCTTCGTCTTTCTTTCGCGATCAATTGCAGTGTATAGTCCTTTAGCGGTGACGAATCGGGTTAGAGAAAGATAGTCCGCATGAATCCCTTTGGCAAGGGCCTTGGAGATTGTCGTTTTGCCTGTTCCAGGTGTTCCAGTGAGGATAATCATGTTGCGACGTGACAAAGGCCGGGTATGCGGTTTCATTTCTTCGGCCTTTCTTTCTTTTGGCGTAAGTATTCGCGTATTCCTTCTTTGATGAGCTTGTAAAGTTGCGAATAGGGGATGGTTTGTGGATCCTTCGATTCTTTCCTTGCAATGTAGCTCCTGATGAACTCTTGAAAAGTCTTATCGTCGGGATTTATGTTTGCAGAATAGAGCTCAAACATTCTGACGATACGTGCGCTCACTCGGTCGAGGTATAGATCTAACAATGAGATACGCGCCTGTCGGGTGATTTGTGTTAGCTGAAAGCCGCACTAAGCGCATCATGATCATCGCTGCTAAGGTTCCAGCCCACGGCTCCTGCGTTCTCTCTGACATGTTGTAGATTTGCGGCCTTGGGTATGGCGACTACTGGTTCTTTGGCGATTAGCCAGTTCAGCGCAACTTGTGCTCTAGTTTTGCCATATTTCCGAGCGATTTCGTCAAGCGTTCGCCAACGTTCGTCTCTGCCGCCGTGAGCAATGTTTCCTCTTGCGACGGGGCTGTAGGCAATTATCGTAATGTGCTCTTTTGTGCAGTACGGGAACAGGTCTTCTTCAATTGACCTCTCAACGAGGCTGTACTCGACTTGGTTGGAAGCTAAGCCTATCTTCGATAAGGCATCTTGAGCTTCGCGTGTCTGTTGCATAGAGAAGTTGCTTACCCCTACGTCCCGGACTTTTCCTTCCGCCACTAACTGCTCCATCGCCTTCATGGTTTCCTTTATTGGAACCTTTGGATTGGGCCAATGGACTTGGTAGAGATCTACATAGTCAGTTTTCAGACGTTTTAGGCTGAATTCGCAGGAACGTAATACGCGTTCGTGGGATAGGTTCTCGGGTGATACCTTGGTAGCGATGAAAACTCTCTCACGGGTTTCACTCACAGCCTGCGCCACAACTTCTTCTGAATGTCCGTTCGCGTAAACTTCGGCCGTGTCGATAAAGCTCATGCCCAACTCAATCCCTAACCGAAGGGCTCGGACAGCGTCACCATCTCCGCCCAAGTGTCTGGTACTAAACCCGCCCATTCCCCAAGTACCTAAACCCAGTACAGGAATCTCCGTTTTGCTCTTGCCAAGCTTCTTGAATTCCATACTCTTCAACTACCAATTCTCACGGTTCAGTCTAGTACGTTTTGGTCGCTCCTTTCCGTGATCTTATAAGAAAGACTTCGAATGCACTTACTAAGTAAATTGAAGTCGATATCATTCTCAAACCATGATCTCAAACTCACACCTCATATACCTTATACGAACATAGTAACGGGAAGTCGTAAATTACATGGACTGCTGAGGTATGGTTAGAGCAATAATTTTGATAACGGTGCTCGGAGGCACAGGAGAACGCTTGGATTGGACCAAGGAGACTACAAAACAACTGAAACAGATACAGGGAGTCAAGGAAGTGTTTGGTGTTTTAGGTCGATTCGACCTAGTAGCCATCGTAGAGGCTGGAAGCCTAGAGGAATTAACTTCCTTAGTTGCCGACAAAATGCGTTCGGTTCCAGGAATCCAGGCGAGTGAAACGCTGACCGTTGCCTTTTGAAAGCCGTCTTGCTCAGGATGACTCGTCGCCTCCCAGACGTAACTTAATCGAGTAACCGTGCGCTATTGTCAGGATCTAATATTGAATTCCGACTTCATTCTTGACCGTAGTACAAACTCTATCCGTCAGTGATCTTGCCGAGCTTCTCGGATTTCATTATTTCCAGGGTTCGCATTCTCGTTGTTTCATTTAGTATTTTTTGGGCGCGTCTATCTATCTGCTTGAGCGAACCGAAATTTGACGGACCAAAACCCTCCACGACGAATGATGCTACCGCTGAACCAACCGCGCAAGACCATAACAAATCACCCGTCCTGATCCATGAGATGAGGAACGCTCCAACGAGAGCGTCACCGGCACCAGTTGGGTCTCGCACATGGGTCGGGTATGCTGGGATTTTGTGAACTCCCTCGGTTTTGGACCAAACAACCGTGCCTTTGGTTCCCATTGTGAGTAGAATTATTCCAGGCCCCAACTTTGACAGGCGTCCAAGAGTAATGTCGTTTCCTTCGATCGCGCGAAGTTCACTCTCCGATGTCTTCATGACTTCGACATTCTTCAGTAGGCGAGCATTATTCCACTTTCTTGAATTTACCATCCCTTTGCTGTTTAGCCTACGAGTATAGCCCTGTGCTTCCAAGCTCACAACACAATCCCGCTTCGCCAGGCTTATGGCTAGTCTTTCCGGAACTTCATCTAAGACGGGGCCTATGTGAACTGCTAACGTCTCGGGCAATCCTTCCAAGTCTGAAAAACTCAGTGGGTCGCACCTGCGTGTTACGCGCATCGTTCTCTCAGCATCGCGATTGTCAATGCTAAAGCAAGTCGTTGGGGACTTGGCTATTCGAATGTTCTTGATGGATATTCCGCGTTTGGCGATCCACGCGAACTCCTTTCGCGTGAAGTCCTTGCCTACCTTGCTCACCGCAACGACCGATGCGTCAAGAGCGCGTGCGGCGAGGCTGGAATAGATGCATGGTCCACCAAGACTTACGGCGCGAGCTCTCTTTCCACGAGTTATGTGGTCTCGAACTATGTGGCCAACAACGGCCAGGTCATATTTCACGGAGGAAACCTCTAGAAATTTCACGCCTCGTTCAGATTGAGAAGAATTATGAAGAGTGGAATTGAGTTGTAGGGTTAAGAATGGTATCACGCTAGAACAAGGCTTCGCCGCCGTTGATGTGTATGGTCTGGCCAGTTATGAAACTCGCCTTGTCTGATGCAAGAAAGGCAGCAAGGTATCCAATTTCGTGTGGTTGCCCCATTCTGCCTAATGGAACTCTTTCCAACGACTTTTTCCTCTCTTCCCCCACTACTCCTGAGGTCATATCTGTCTCAAACCATCCGGGCGCGATCGTATTGACCGTGATGTTGTATGGAGCGAACTCTAATGCTAAAGCCCTCGTGAGACCGAGCAAGGCCGCCTTAGATGTTCCATAGTGAGCCTCATGGTCGGTTCCAGTAAATGCGTCGCTTGAGGAGATGTTGATTACCCTACCCCATTTTCTCATTCTCATCTGAGGCGTGAATGCATTCGTGCAAAGAAATGCGCCGTCGACGTTTACAGCCATAATACGCCTCCATTCATCCTCATCAATTTCCCACGATTTGAGATGGTGATGAATTCCAGCATTGTTGACCAGAATGTCGACTCCACTCTTGAACTCGGCCATGATGGTTTCCCGCATTGCGAGAACCTCTTTCTGATTCGAGACATCGGCTTTCACAACCAAGCTCCGTCGTCCTAGCGCCTCGATGCCACGTGCAACCTCGGCGGCTTTCTCTTTCTGGTTTTCGTAGTTCACTACCACATTAGCTCCCTCCCGGGCTAGCTCCAATGCGATCCCCCTTCCAATTCCCCTTGAAGATCCCGTGACGAGCGCCAGTTTCTCTGAGACCAGCAATCACATCAACTCAAGTCGAAGGTGCGAAATGTCTGGCAGCATCCTTGATCGCGTGAAGGAACATGCCAATTTCTTCGATCGTGTTGAAGTGAACTGGGCTGGCACGAACAGCAATTGATTTTCCATACGTGTTGAGCGTTCGGGAATAGAAACCACCATGGTCCTCCGCCAGTACGGCTATCGCATGTTTTTCCCAAAGATATTTCGCGACATCCAGCGGATTAGCGTCAGTGATATCGAATGTGAAGGTTGGGACGCGAGAATGAGCTTGTGCCAGGTCAGTTATTCCATAGACCTCGACGCCAGCAATTGTGGATAACCCTTCGACGTCTTGGGTACCTCCCAACATCGCAACCGACAAAGCATGCTCGTAACTCTCAATCCAAGTGAGTGCGGCCTTCAAGAGGCGACTACGGCCTGCGTAGGCACCGATCTTTTCTCTTACTTGCGGTTCGACTTTGCTCCCCAACCAGTCGAGGTATTGCATAACTGCGCTTATCGAGGCGAAGAGTGATTGATCACGGGTGCCCATCTCCCAGTTCGACGGTGGTTCTTCCGGAGCGGGCACAACCTTGTATGGCTTAAGAGACCTAAGAAGTTCCTCGCGACCGTACATGAAGCTGCCCCGTCTACTGAAGAGTTTGTACGCAGAGAAAACGACGAAATCGAAGGGGGTCTCTTGAACATCCAGTGGAGTGTGGGCAACGGTGTGCACTCCGTCTAGGACGGTGTAAGCGGATACTCCTTTCGCGATCCTTGAAACTTTATCCAATGGTGTCTTTGAGCCAAGAACATTGGAAACTCCAGAGACCGAAATTACTCTTGTATTCTCATCGACGAGGCTTTCGAGGTGAGACAAATCCAGCATTGCACTATTAGGGTTGAATCTTGTGAACCTTACCTCCTTAACGAGCCCTCTGCGTTTGAGTTCTAGCCATGGGCTTATGTTTGCATAATGCTCATAATCTGTCGTGACTATGTTCTCCTTTCCTGACAGTTCCTTCCCGATTGCGTAACTGAGTTGGAAGAGCAGGCTGGTCGCCGATTCTCCTGAAACGATGCAGTTGGAGTTAGGTGCGTTCAGAAGATCGCTGATCGCCTGTCTTCCTTCAGATATGACTTCTTCGTTTCTCTTGGATTCCCACGAAGGGCCGTCAACATTTGCCGAACAGTCTATTCGCGCCTTGGCCTCCGCATCCGCAGCACGTTGCAATACCAGCGAACCAGCAGCGTTCTCGAAAAAGACTCTGCGCCTTCCATTTGCATCAGTGTCGGCTCGAGGAAACTCCTTCCGTATTAGCCGTAGGAGTTCGTATTGGCTTTCAGTACTCTGCAGAATCAAAGGTATGTCACGTGAGGCATCCTTAGCTCATTATAATTATTTCCGGCAAATTCCTAACCCCCTGTAAGGAGGTTTGATGGCCCAGAGGCGGTCATGTTCCAGATGTTAATATGTTTTGAAAAACTACATCGTCTATGTTTCCGCCAGTGATTACCGCGACCGTTTGTTTTCCAGTGAAGCGCTTTGGTGTTTCAACAAGCGGCGCGATGGAGATTGCTCCCGAACCTTCGACCACTTGTCTCTCCTTCTCCCAGAGGAGGCGTATCATTTTTCTGATCGTGTCCTCATTGAAGAGCAATATTTCATCCACGTATCTTTGGATCAGTTCGAATGTTATGCATCCCTTCTCGATGTTTCCCGATATGCCATCCGCAATTGTGTCTTTCATCTCGACGTTTATGATCTTGCCCGCTTTCAAGGAATGGTACATGGTAGCGACCGTCTCAGGCTGCACCCCAAGAACCTCTATGTCGTGTCTAGTGTTCTTTGCTGCGACCGCGACTCCCGCCAGCACACCTCCCCCACCGACCGGCACGATGATTGAATTCACAGTCGGCAAATCTTCGAGAATCTCTAATCCGACGGTGCCTTGGCCCGCAACAACAATTGGGTCGTTATAAGCCGAGATAAATGTCAGGCCCTTCTCCTTAGCCAGCTTTCGGGCGTATTGCTCGGTATAGTCATAGATTTTTCCGTGCAAGATCAAGTTGACGTTGTGTTTTCTTATTTTCTGAATTTTTATGTTCGGTGTCGTTTCAGGAACAACGACTGTGGCCGCTAGTTTCAGTTTTTCTGCGCCAACCGCCACGGCTTGGGCGTGGTTTCCTGAGGAGGCAGCGATGATTCCGCGACGCATTTCTTCGGGTGTGAGATTCATCATTCTACTGAGGGCGCCCCTGATCTTGAAGGAGTTTGTCACTTGCTGGTTCTCGAGTTTGAGATAGACTTCTCCAACACAGAGATCAGAGAGATACTGCGAACGCACTAGGGGAGTTTTCCTCACCTCATCTCGTATCGATGCTCTTGCATCCTGAATTTCGCGTAGACCAATCATAGCGTAACCACTAACTGACGGATCTTGAACCGCACGATTCGAAGAACCACGCCATATACTAACCTGTTAGCCGAATAAACCACCTTTGGATTTCGATAAGTCTTTGCAGAAATTCGCGCGAGACAGAGCCCAGTGGGATGCTTACGTTTCTGTAGATGTTACCAGTAAATAGACTCCCTTCGATTCCTTCGCAAACTTGGTCCGAACATAGTCGCCGCTCGTCTAGTTCTAGGCAGAAATCCACTCTCTTACGCCATTCCCGCAGGACAAGAAGAAGTTGTTACCGTAGACCGAGCGCCACCATGTTCATATGAACTGTCAAAATAACGAAAGAATTGTATTCGCGGCTCCACAATGCGCGCAAAATGTGAATCTAAGCTGGCTTTGAATTTATGGATCTGGCAACATCTTAATGCTAGAAGACTATCGTTAGAGTTTCACTGGTCTGGATTCCCGGAACCCCTCTGATTTCATCTGCAACCAAGGAAGTGCGTTTCTCTAAAGTTTCGGCCTCCACGAGAGCCGCGAGGTCACATCGTCCCAATACTCCGTAGACCTCATTCACGCCCGCTATTTTTCTCAACCGATTCTTAGTTTCTTTCGACCAATCTAACTTTTCGCCTGTTCCTCCCAACATAGTAAGTAACACTATTGCTCTTATCATGCATCGTTACCTATGGCTGAAGGAATTCTGTGTAGATTTATCGCTTTCCGCCAAGAATCGATCGTAGCGCCATTATCGTCTTGAGCCGGATATTCGAACCTTTGTCCACACTGCAATATTTTTTTGCATTGTGACGCGTTCTTACGATCGAGAACGTTTCGCGGTTAATAGTTCTAAAGGTTGCAAAAAAGGGGGAAACGCAAGTTTAGCTTGCGTTGTCTTGCGTAGTTGAATTTGGTTATACTGGTGGGATTTCGTGGAATGCTAGTTCAATGTCGAGGCCGTGCTTCTTGTGGTAGTAGACACTTGCGTAGTAGACTATGAAGCAGCCGATGATGATTCCTAAGGCGATTCCTGCTCCCGCTGAAGTTGGCACAACGATCAATGGGTTGATCAGAGCCAAGTAGCCGATGTAGAAGAAGGCAATTGTCGTCAGTAACCCCAGTATGCTAATGACGGGTACGGTGGCTACTTTCTTTCTCATCCACCCTGGGGCAGAATCTAACAGGTCCTTCTTTGTGTAGGGGAAGATTGTTGTCGCTATTCCTGGCACTACGAAGCAGAATGCCCAGAGGAATGTGCCTATGGTTTCGGCGGTAGCCCATGAGGTGAACCAGTAAAGGGCGAAGATGAGCACTGACATCAGCGTTATGGTGAGTATGGAAATGTGTGGTGTTCTGAACCGTTTGCTCACATCAGCCATCTTGGTTGGAATTATTCGGTCGAAGGACCATGCGAAGAAGTACCTGCTTGGAATCCAGAAGTAGACGAACGGAGCTGTGAGGGAGCCCGCTAGCATTGTGAAGAGCACTAGGAAGACTAGGAACTGGTTCGGGTAGACAATTAGGGAGACCATCATGGGATAGGTCGGTGCGTATGGCAATACACCTGAGTAGGCGGAGGGAGCATTGTCCCAAAGATAACCCACTGAGTACATCCAGTTCGCGCCGAGGTTATTCAACGTCAATATGGCGGTGACTGACCAGATTACTATGCCGAGGATGAGGGAGAGCAGTAATGCAATTGGGATTGTGCGTTTAACATTCTTCACTTCACCCGCTACGACGTTAGCAAAGTTCCCTCCGAGGAGGAACAGGGCAGCGAACGGAGCGCTAGCCACCGAGGCTGCTAAAGTGATAGTTGGCGGGGTCCATCCCGATTGGGTTGCTAGTTTTGTTACCCCTGCATAGGTTGAGAATTGGCCCAGAACACTGTCCCATTTAGCGGCGAAGGCTGTTGGGTTCGTTGAACCTACGAAGGCCCACATCACAATAATTCCTATGACAGCTAGGGCCCATGCTACGTAGAGGAATCCTCTCACAGCTTTCGCTCCGACGATGGCAAGAACTGCGAAGCACGCGGTGATTAGAATTGAAAGTCCGAATCCTCCCACTGGACTACTTAGATACGTACCTAACGCGATTAGCCCTTGCGAATTGTAGAGGAAGCCCCAGATTGACAGCGCTGTCGATATGCCGGATGCGTAGGCGGCTGTCCCACCAACGTACGCTGTGGCAAATACTGAGAACATGTAGAGGAAGGACCAGGCGAACCCTACGGCCGGATGCAGAATCCGAGCAACCCAGACGTAGTCGTTGCCAGACCTAGGCATTATGACGCCCATAGCCCAGTAGATCAGCATCAACAGAACGAATGCGATGCCGGTTATGACCAAGGCCAATGGAAGGTTCGCGCCAGGGTTGAACCCGTAATACCACGGAAATTGAAGGATCGTGTAGGTGAGGGCGAAAACGGCGGCTGATGCGATTAATAGAGTGTCTAGTGTTCCGAATTCTCTGACTAAACCACTTGATGTTCTTGCGAAGTAGGTCTTTTGAGTCATTACATGATCACGTCTTGTTCGTAGATATTCAGGGCATAACGTGAACCCGTCAGGATATAAAACATTCCAAACAAGAACAAATTCTTGGAGAGGACTGCTTCGGTAGCAAAGAATAACTGCTACACGCCCAAACCCTTGGCTGTGTCCGTTCTTGGAAAAGCAAAATCGCGACTTAGCTTGGGGATGCTATGACAACTAAGATCTTTTTTGCAACCGACCTGCATGGGTCGGAGAAGTGCTTTCTGAAATTCGTTAACGCAGCTAAGTTCTACAAAGCCGATACGCTCATCATGGGCGGCGACATTACCGGCAAGATGATTATACCAATCATTAAGGAAAACAACGGCAAATGTCATGCGACGTTCTCTGGAAATAAGCGTTCAGCGGGGAACGAAGAGGAGCTTCAGGATTTGCAGAGAGCAATACGATTCGCCGGTTACTACCCATACATGACGAACCCCCAGGAGATGGAGAAACTTCAGAGTGACGACTCGAGAGTGCAAGTCATTTTCAAAGAACTCATGCTGAACAATGTTAAGCGATGGGTTCAGCTCGCGGAGGAGCGACTGAAGGCGTCTAACGTAAAGGTCTACATTACCGGAGGGAACGACGACATAGCTGAAATCGAAGACATAATCGGTAGTTCAAGTTACGTAATCGACCCCGAGGACAAAGTTGTAGATGTCGCGGGTGAGTTTGAGATGGTCAGCACAGGTTGGAGTAACCCAACTCCTTGGAAGACTGCACGCGAATGCTCCGAAGACCAGCTTTGGGCTAAGATAGAAAAGATGGCGGGCCAGGTCAAGAACGTAAAGAATAGCATATTCAACCTGCATGTGCCGCCCATTGACTCGGGCCTCGACACGTGTCCCAAGCTTGATGACAACCTCAAGCCTATAATCGCCGGAGGAGAAATCGTGATGACCGCTGGTGGGAGCACATCGGTTCGGAAGGCTATTGAAACATACCAGCCGCTCTTAGGCCTGCACGGTCACATCCATGAATCCAAAGGCTTCTTGAAAGTCGGACGGACTCTCTGCCTTAACCCTGGAAGCGAGTATAGCGAGGGAATTCTTCGAGGAGCCCTAGTCGAATTAGACGATGGCGAGGTTAAGAATTTCCTGCTCACACAAGGTTAACCAACTCGATTTCATCGGTTACGGCCTGGCGGTACCGAAGGTTCGATGGCCAAGGGAGCAAGGCTCGCGTTGAGCTAGCCCACCAGTAATCCGTCATGGAGCCCTCTAATAGAGGCAACAGTTTCTGTTTGGTCTACGATCGCGCATACGGTCATCTCTGAAGGGGTCTTGATAACAATAACCGGCTCTACGCCCATCTTCCGGAGGCTCTCATACACCTGTGATTGCCGAAATCGTCCCCCGACCACGGCAACTAATGATAGATCCCTACGAACATTCACGATCATCTCGGCTCCGATTTTTCTTACAACCTCCACCACCTTGTCACTGCGGTTTTCGTTGGTCACCAAAGCTATTTCGTTCTTGAACAGCGGGGCGACAGCTATCGGATCATCATCTGGGTAGAGCCCGTCAAGTTCGCTTAGAATGGAAGCCACCGTGTTCAATCCATGGATTTCAGACACCTGTACCATAGCCATGCTTTTCATGCATGAAGTGGCTTCTCCTGTTCCTTCGCTTGAGATCAACGTGCCATTACCTTCCTTTTCAAAGGGTTTTACTT
>Ga0208821_1000393_pt1 | contig 35412 bp, 40 predicted proteins | sample June2015DPH_20_5_FD_184720 | JGI IMG/M metagenome (GOLD analysis project Ga0208821, IMG submission 184720) | Peatland microbial communities from SPRUCE experiment site at the Marcell Experimental Forest, Minnesota, USA - June2015DPH_20_40... | ecosystem: Environmental > Terrestrial > Soil >...
GACTTTCGGCATTTGTCCTTTGGTGAGGATGTACCATCGAATTCTGAAGTAACCAAAATTTGGAAAGCTCACAATCGCCCTATTTCCTACGCGGAGCATTTCCTGAATAACAAGGGTCGGCTTATGAACGACTTGTAGCGTCTGATTTAACACGATGTAATCGAAAGATGCGTCATCATAGTCGCTAAGCCCTTCGTCGATATCGCCTTGAAAGACCGTGAGCCCTTTGCGCACACAAGCGGCTATACATCGATCGTCGATTTCAACGCCGCGGATATCGGAGACACCGCTTCGTTGTAGCTTCGTCAGCAAGTCCCCGTTTCCGCAGCCGAGATCAAGGACGCGTGCGCCACGGGGAATCAGATTAACAATGATATCCTGGTCAAATCGTTGCACCGCTACCGCCCGTACACGTTATCGAGAAACCCTGACAGAAGTTCTGTTATCGGCCCGACCTCGAGCAGGAATGCATCGTGGCCTCGCGATGACTGAACGTCGCAGTACGTAACGTCTTTGCGTTTCCTGCGCAACGTTCTCACAAGCGCTTTCAGCCGCTCCGGGGAGAATAGCCAGTCTGACGAGAATGATATTACCAACATTTTCGATTTGATTGAAGTGAGGTCGGGCAGATCAAAATAGTCCATCGCTTTCGTTATGTAAAGATACGAGTTGGCATCGAAACGCTCAACGAATCGGTTCCCCTTGTAGTGCAGGTAACTCTCGACCTCGAAATCTTCTGAAAACTTGTAGCCATACCCATCCCCCCCCTTGAGCGCCCTCCCAAACTTTTCGTGCATCGACTCCTCGCTGAGGTACGTGATGTGCCCTATCATTCGGGCGAGCGCAAGGCCTGTGCGCGGCGGCGTGCCGTCATAATAGTCGCCGTTCTGCCAGCACGGGTCTGCCATGATCGCTTGCCGGCCTACCTCGTCGAAAGCTATTCCTTGTGCGGAGAGTCGATTGGCCGCGGCGAGTATCACGGCCGATCGCACGATATCAGGATAATCTACGGCCCACTGCAGCGCCTGCATCCCCCCGATAGATCCACCGATAACCGCCGAGAGGGTTTCAATACCCAAGCTATCGATCAGGCACTTCTGCGCGCGGATCATGTCGCCGATGGTGATGACCGGAAAGCGAAGCCCATAAGGGTGCCCTGTCGCGGGATCGATACTGCCCGGCCCCGTTGACCCGCTGCACCCTCCGAGGACATTGGAACAGATGATGAAGTAGCGCTCTGTGTCGAGTGCCTTTCCTGGTCCAATAAAGTCATACCACCAGCCTTGCTCGCCCGTATCATTTACAAAGCCTGCGTGAGCGCTGCCAGATAAGGCGTGCATGAGCAATATTGCGTTATCTTTGGCAGCGTCCAGCTGGCCGTATGTTTCATATGCGACCTGAACCGGCGAAAGCGTCCTTCCGCAGTCTAACGTAAGTGCATCAATCGTGTAATGTTGGATCCGCGGAACGGCGTCTACGACGTACATGCGAGTGCTTGGTCAATATCCTCAATGATGTCAGCAACATCTTCGATCCCCACAGAAAGCCGTATAAAATCATCGCTGAGTCCTGCTGCGACGCGCTCTTCGGGGTTCAGTTGCTGATGAGTGGTGCTCGCTGGATGCACCACGAGCGATTTCGCATCACCAATGTTGACGAGATGGCTCAAAAGCTTCACGCTTTCAATGAACGTCACGGCGGCGCGATACCCACCCTTGATGCCGAAGCCGACGAGCGCACTGGCACCGTTTGGCAAGTACTTCTGCGCTAGTCGATAAGAACGGTCATTCTCTAAACCAGGGTAACTCACCCACGAGACGCGTTCGTGGTCATTCAAGAAGCGAGCGACGGCAAGCGCATTCGCAGAGTGGCGTTCCATCCTCACGTGGAGTGATTCAAGTCCCTGGAGGGTCAAGAATGCATTAAAGGGGCTCAAAGCGGGACCGATGTCGCGCAGCAGATGCACCCGCGCCTTTAGTATGAACGCGAGTTCTCCGAACGCGTCGGCGTACACAAGTCCGTTATAGGTATGGTCAGGCGTGGTAAAATCAGGGAATTTCCCGTTCGTCCAGTCAAAGTTTCCCGAATCAACGATGAGCCCGCCGATGGAAGTACCGTGCCCCCCCATGAACTTAGTGAGACTATTGACGACGATATCCGCGCCGAAGTCGATTGGTCGGCACAGGATGGGCGTAGTTGCAGTGCCATCGACGATGAGGGGAACACCGTTGTCGTGCGCTATCTGGGCGGTGCGCTCGATGTCGAGAACGTCCAAGCTTGGGTTGCCAAGCGTTTCTCCGAAAAACGCCTTCGTCTTATCATTGACGCGCTCATTGTAATTATTCGGATCCGTCGAGTCTACCAAGTGAACCTTGATGCCCATCTTTGCCAACGTCGACGAGAACAGGGTGTAAGTCCCACCATACAGTTGTGATGATGACACGATCTCGTCCCCGGGCTTCGCGATGTTGAGGATTGATAACGTGGTCGCTGCTTGACCGCTCGCAAGCGCCAGCCCGGCTTTACCGCCTTCCAGCAGGGCAACTCGCTGTTCGAGCACGTCATTCGTCGGGTTCATTATGCGCGTGTAGATATTGCCCATCTCTTGGAGCCCAAAAAGTTTTGCAGCGTGTTCTGTGCTGTCGAATACGTATGAAGTCGTTTGATAGATCGGAACGGCCCTCGATTTTGTTGTAGGATCGACCGATTGCCCTCCGTGAACTGCTATCGTTCCAGGTTTTTGCATGATATACCTCTTTAAACGGCAACTATTTTATATAACGATTGTTATAATACAGTTTTATAACAATTGTTATACCATATATACGAGCTGTTATATTGAACACCAAACCATTAAGGTTTCGGAGCAGGCAAAAATAGCATACGGCAAGCCGTTTTAGGCGAAGCTGATGTCCTATGAGCGACTCATGAAAGCACAACGATCGCCCTGTGAAACAGCGGTCTGGAGCATCCTTCCCACCATCCGTTGCGAGGTTTCAAAGGAGCTGGCAAAACTAGGTCTATCGCAAATGATGATTTCGGAGCGTCTCGGCGTCACGCAGCCGGCGGTCAGCCAATACGTGACGAGCAAAAGGGGGACAGCTGTCGCGGTCAGCGATGACGTAAGGACGCTCATTCAATTGCTAGCTGAAGACGTTGCCGAGGGAAAAGAACTCAACTTGAACGAACGGATATGTGCGATATGCACACATATCCAAGGCGATGAGAAGTGCACGGCCTTCAATCGGTAGCCATGAATAGCCACCTAAAACGCCTGAAAGAGGAAAACGACGCCGTCATTTTGGCGCACAACTACCAGCGCGATGAAGTTCAAGACGCCGCTGATTACGTGGGCGACTCATACGAGCTCTCAAAGATCGCGTCTGAGATCACGTGTGCGGTCATCGTGTTCTGTGGGGTCGACTTCATGGCAGAAAACGCTGCTATCCTCTCACCCGACAAGCAGGTGCTGTTGCCCGTGAAGGAGGCGACGTGCCCGATGTCGCACATGATCACCCGAAACGACGTGCGACAACTCAAAAAGCGCTATCCGGGTACGCCCGTCGTGTGCTATGTGAACACTTCGGCCGCCGTCAAGGCAGAAAGCGACGTGTGCTGTACGTCGGCAAACGCCGTGAAGATTATCAATGCACTTGATGCAGATCGAATCGTGTTTATTCCCGACCGGAATCTCGGGGACTACCTCGCCACAAAAACCGACAAGGAGATCGTTTCCTGGGACGGCTTCTGTCCGACGCATCAAGTGATCACCTTAGGAGACGTGCTGGTCAAGCGGGAGGAGGTACCCGACTGCGAGATCGTCGTGCATCCCGAGTGCCGGCCAGAGGTCATCGCAGCAGCTGACTTTGTGTACGGGACCGGCGGCATGCTGCGTCACGCCGCAAAAACCAACGCACGTCACATTGCCATTGGAACCGAAGTGGGCATGCTCCATCGACTCGGGAAGCAGGAACCAACGAAGGAATTCTCGGCGCTCGCCGAAACAGTGTGTCCGAACATGAAACGCACGCACCTTGAAGATGCTGTCCGCGCGCTCGAACAGAAGCAATTCCTTGTCAGTGTGACCAAGGATATCCGTACGGGCGCAAAAAAGGCGCTCGACAAGATGCTTGAGATTGGAACGTGAGGTTCGGCACGTCCGCTGCGGCTTCGTCAAGAATGAAAAGTGCCCAGACATCTTAGCCTATTGATCTTAGATCAGCTGAATTGGAATACGACCCTGCTGGGCCGCACATTATGCATGATTGACTCTCGATTCTTAAACCCCGCATTTCACTGGTTCTTTTTGACGCTACCAGCAAGTATTTGTGTTCCTTTATGTATGATAAGAAGCGCCGGGGTGACTGACCGGCTAGGTGCGCGGCTGCAGACCGCGAGAATTGGGTTCAACTCCCAACCCCGGCCTCATGAAGATCCAAAACACCATGACTGGAAAGAAGGAGAACTTCCAGCCCATTCATAACAATCGCATCAATCTATTTGTCTGCGGTCCTACAGTTTACGACGATTCGCACATCGGTCATGCCAGAACCTACATCGCCTTCGATGTGGTGGCACGCTATCTCAATTATAAGGGCTTTAGCGTCTTCTACCTGCAGAACATCACCGACGTGGACGACAAGATCATCCAGAGAGCTGCGGAGACGGGCGTTAGTCCCCGATCGCTGGCGCGCAAGTTCGAGCAGAGATACCTGGAAGACATGCGCGCTCTGGGGAGCACCAACGTCAACTATTATGCTCGCGCCACTGAGCATATCCCTGAGATCATCTCCCAGATAGAGAGGTTGAGCGAGTTGGGCTTTGCCTACGAAACCGAGACGGGCATTTACTTCGACGAATCTCGTTTCGGAGGTTTTGGAAAGCTGTCGCATCAGGGTGCTGAGGATCTGGAGAAGCATAGAATTGAGCCGGATTCGACCAAGAGGAATCCGGGAGACTTCTCTTTATGGAAGAAGCGGCAGGACGGAGAGGAGGTGACATGGGACTCGCCTTGGGGCAAAGGTCGGCCCGGGTGGCATATCGAGGACACGGCAATCACCGAGAACTACTTCGGAGCGCAGTATGATATCCACGGCGGAGCTATGGATCTGATCTTCCCTCACCACGAGGCGGAGATCGCCCAGATGGAGGCTGCCTCAGGAAAGAAGCCGCTGGTGAGATACTGGATGCACACCGGCTTTCTCAATGTCATGGGCGAGAAGATGGCCAAGTCTCTCGGAAACTTCACAACCATCAGGGATATGCTGCGAGAATATGAGGCTGACGCCTTCCGATTCTTCGTTCTTCTGGCGCACTACAGAAGTCCCATCGACTTCTCAGAAAAGGCTTTAGAGCAAGCTCGCAAGAGTCTGGAGCGGATACGTCAGGCCGCGAAGATCATCGAGGAACAATTGGAGAAGGCCGCAGAGTCCTCTGCGCCTGAACAGATGGACCCCGTCGTGGCCCTGGCCAGAGCTAAGTTTCTGGAATCTATGGATAACGATTTCAATACGCCTTATGCCCTGAGAGCCGTTTTCGACCTGGTGAGAGAGGTAAATCGTCGCATCAATGAAAAGACTATCTCTCAAAAGGGGCTGCAAGATGCAAGCGAGCAGCTTCGGGAATTTGGGGAGATCCTCGGTCTCAGCTTCTGTGAAGTAGGAAAAAGGCCGGCGGAAAAAACAGATGCTATAGCCGGCAATCTGAGCGAGCTCTTGATCGAGACCAGGCAAAAGCTTCGCGAGAAAAAGGAATGGCAGCTTGCTGATGAGATTCGAGCCAAGTTAAGCGAGCTGGATATAGTCATAGAGGATGCATAGGAAGGCATCGGAAAATACACGACCAAAGGGTCGACAATAGGTTAGAGGAAAAAGCCAAGAGAAATTGACACTCTCAATCAATTCTCCAGCTCTTTCTGATCCTTGTCCACTTCCTGTCCCTTTCCTAGATAATCTGCTCTACATCCTCGTTTTTTAGATGCCTAAACCGTGCCTGCCTGAAGAGAGAGTCCCGTACTAATGCGAACTCCTTGGGATTTCTGTTTAAGACGAACTCGCCATCTTCCCACCCCGCCAGGTACCACAACCCACAGTCCACCACCTCCTTACCGATATCAATGGCACTGTCTGAAGGCGCGCCCCATCCTGTCTGGCATGGCGCAAATACATGGATGTGAGAAGTCCCGTCCTACAGACTTTACTTTGTTTACTTTATTCAGCAGATCCTGAATGTAGCCGACGCTGGCTGGGGCTGTATATTCAATGCCGTGGGCAGCAACTATCTCAAACATGTTCTTCTTGCGGGTCTGCGAACCTCTGATTCTCTTCCCGGCCGGGGTTGCAGTCGTTGCTCCGAAGGGCGTGCTTCTTCTCTGGATTCCTGCGTTCATGTAAGCTTCATTATCATAGCAGATGTAATCACTCGATCTCCGCGCTCAATGTCCGCGGAAAGCGCCTGTGGGAACCAGGCGTATGCAAACGTGCTCGCGAATGACGAGAACATTGTGCTTTTTTTAACGCCCATGTGGGCTGCCTATTGACAGGATCTGCGCGAGGAGTTCACGTCGATGAAGCATGGCGGTTTAAGAAGATCGCCAAAGTGGGTACCGCCCTTTCATATGAGCCAGACGTTGATACGAACGTTTAGGACTTTGCAAAGCAGTTCAGCCTGCACCCCGTGCTGCTGCGAGGCACTACAAGCGTGATTCAAAAGAGTTACTTAAGGGCAAAAAAGGGGATATCCAGAAACGGAACCTCTCCATAACCGCGGACGCTCAACCGTCCATTATGTAATATTGATTCTCGGTTTTAAACCGCTGGAATTTCACGGGTTTTTTACTTGGCGCGCTAATCAGTGCTTAGTCGAGTGCGGCTAATCACAACGATTAAGGTGAAGCACCATCCTCATTCATCACTATTCTAGCTTCTGAACATCACGCCAGATTGCGTATATCCCTTTGCGAGTTGTTCGCTTTTTTTTACGCAACGAACTCTCTTCTCACGCGACTGAGTGCAGAGACTAAACAAACGAGGTCGCTATCATGCTCACCGATTCTACTAACGTTTCGACCTCTTCAGCCGTATTGTATGCCCCGAATGACGCCCGAACGGTTCCATTGATGCCGAGCGACTCCAAGGCGGGCATCGCACAGTGGTAACCGCTTCTTGTACAAATAGTACTAGTCTCATCGAGGATCATTGAGACGTCGTGTGGGTTCAGCTGTCCTACATTGAAGGGGACTACTCCCGCACGGTCCTTTGGCCCGTAGACCGTCACATTATCGATTTCTGAGAGTTGTTTAGCAGCGACTCTAGCGAGATTCGCAACGTGTTTTTCGACATTCGAAACGCGAAGCGTGTTCACGTATTCGACTGATCGCCCAAGGCCGATAACGCCTGGAATATTTGGGGTTCCTGCTTCGAAACGGGCAGGGGGTTCGAGCAGTTCGTATTCGCAACCGCGCACCCATTCAACCGCGCCCCCGCCCAACGTAGTCGGGCGCAGCCCCTCAGGATCTTGCAGAATCAAGATCCCCGTCCCTTGCGGACCAAGCAGCCCCTTGTGCCCAGGTACCGCCAGAAAGTCGCAACGCAAATCATTCGAGGACAAACGAAGGTGGCCAGCGGATTGCGCTGCGTCTATCAACACAGGTATGTCATTTCTCTGTCCAATCTTTATGACGCGGGTTATGTCTTGTACGGAGCCAAAGACGTTCGACACGTGCGAGAGGGCGATTAGCTTAGTTCGGTCAGTAATGGCCGCATCAATCCGAGCGGGGTCAATTATGCCCTCTTGATTCGATTCAACCACATCGAGTATAACCCCGTGCGTGCGGAGAGCGACCCACGGCAGGTAGTTGGAATGGTGTTCAATCGTTGACGTAATGATGTGGTCTCCAGGCGACCACTCTTGCCCGTGTGCGACGATGTTGATACTGTCCGTCGTATTCTTGGTAAAGATGACGTTTGTAGGTTCGCACGAAAAAAAGTCAGCCACGGTTTCGCGGCTGTTTTCGTAGTGCTCGGTTGTCTGTCGGGCAAGTCGGTGCGCGCCTCTTCCGTAATTGCCTGCGTAAGTGAAGAAGTACTCGTTCATCGCTTCCACTGTGGGCTTCGGTGTCTGGCTAGTGGCAGCGTTATCAAGGTAAATGACGTGTTCAAGAATGGGGAAATCCTTCCGTATCGCGTTAACGTCGTACATCAGGCGTACATAGTAGATGACTCGAATAGCTTTTGCGGTGAAGGAATATTGCACTTTCTATAGTCTTAGGTCAGGGCAGTCGTCCTTAGGTGAGCTACGCCATCCGGTTACCCCAAACGTCCGCAAAGCTTGCCGGACTACTAAGGCGCCGATCTACCGGACTGTGCACGACGGCACTAGCATTTTTCGTGGTCATATTAGGCACAGAAAATCCACAGAAAGCGCAAAAGCCTCCGTCTTCACATGTCAAGGCGGGGAATTCTAAGCTTTTGCAGCCTTTTCTTTAGGAGATATAACAACGAGAAAAGCCAACGTTCCCTTCTGAACCGTCTGATAGATTCGCGCAGACAAGCCTGCAAGTCGCGAGAAGGTATAGGGTAGCCGTATTGTAGGGTAGCCGTAGCCATTTTTTGCATGGTGCAGAGAGATTTTACTGCTATGAATCTCCAACAGCTCGTGTGTTGGCAACGAAGCATCGTCTACTAAAAAGTCGTTGTGTATTGCAGCTAGCATAGGTTGAATGAGGTCAATGCTTGACACTTACTCGTTGTTATTAGCCGCGTGCGACTAAGTGTAGACTCATCGTGAGAAAAATAAGAGAAGCGAAATACGTGCTGAACTATGTATTGTGCAGCCAGAGTTGTAACCGCATCGTGAGCTTGTTTTTTTATTTGCTGAAAACGTGACTTTTTTTCGAGTTCCTTTGATTTCTAACCGGTTTTTCTCGATGCCTCCCTCCTCGAAAAAATGCCTTAGAAAGTCCCAAATCCTCCGTCTTCACACGACAAAGACAAATAAGAGTGCATAGAAAGCGAGTTGCGTCTCTATCGTGGGTTCGTTAAGCCAACAATGCCGCCTATATCAGGCGGGGGGGTATGTTCCTTGTTTGAGTGACTGAATACTTGGATTCTGTCATCGAATAAGTACCACTAGATTCAAAATGACTTTTTTGGAGATTACAGACTGCCCACCGCTGCTTCGATTCTGCTCAATGCTTCCTCTAGAATGGCCCGAGGGCAAGCGATGTTCATTCTCTGAAATCCTGCTCCACCAGCACCGAAGACAAAGCCATCATCAAAACCTACCCTGGCCTTCCCCTGCATAAAGCTCCTCAATGCCATGCTATCCATTCCCAGCTCCCGGCAGTCAAGCCAGACAAGATAGGTCCCCTGCGGCTTGATGACTTTGATTTTCGGCATATTCTTCTCAAAGTATTCGGTCACAAAGTCAAGGTTGCCCTGCAGATAAGAAAGAAGCTGTTCCAGCCACTCGTCCCCGAAACGGTAAGCAGCTTCGAGCGCCGTTAAACCAAAAACGTTCGGCTCTGGCTGAATACCAGTTCTAGCGTTTAGGAAATCATCCCTGAGTCTCTCGTTGGGGATGATAATGGAAGAAGCCGTGAGCCCGGCGAGATTAAAGGTCTTGCTAGGTGCCATGCAGACCACGCAGTTCTGTTCAAACTCCGGTGAAATGCAGGCAAAAGGAGTGTGTGTGTATCCATTGAAGAGTAGCTCGCAATGGATTTCATCGGAGATTACTTTGGCTCCGTGGCTGATAACAATCTCCCCCATCCGGCTCAATTCCTCCGTGTTCCACAAACGACCTACTGGGTTGTGTGGGTTGCTCAAGACTATAGCCTTTATTCGGTTAGCAGAGGAGTCCATACCAGCTCGGGGCTGGAAAAGTCCTTCAAGGCCCGCATAATCCATTTTATAGCAACCATCTACCAATTTAAGTTCGTTGTTAACGATGTGACATCCGCTGGACGTCACTGCCGGGAAAAAAGGATAGTAGACCGGCGGTTGCAAAATGATTTCGTCGCCCGGACGGGCAAGAGCTCTGACCGCTGCATGAAGCCCGGGAATGACACCTGGGGTAAAAACTACCCATTCCGGTTGGATGCTCCATTTGAGCTTCCGCTGCATGCGGTCAACAACAGCTTCGGTGGCGCTTGGACCTGCCTGAGTGTACCCATAAAACTCGTGCTCTGCGCGTTTCTTCAGCGCCTCCACAATCGGTCGGGCAACTGGGAAATCCATGTCGGCAATCCACATCGGAATGACGTCATCGCTACCAAATACCGCTTTAACGTTATCCCATTTGACGCTATTGGTATTGCTCCTATCATACATGCGGTCAAAATTGTATTTCATTAGTTAGTCCCTTAAAATGTCAATAAAGCTAAGGACACACAAAACATAACGCTGATGTTATGCGCTGCGGATAAAACTCGCGTGCTTTGCGGATGAGCTGCAGCCGCTCAGAGAACATAGCGTACGTCCTTCCAATACTGCGCATACACATCGTACACGTGCTCAGGCAGAGGGTGCTTGTAATTTTTCCAATCAATTCCACTCACGTCGTGTGTCATAATATATGCACGATATGACTGATCCCACTGTATAATAACACCAGATTGCTCCGTGAACTTCCTTAGGTCACCACTTCTTTTTACACGTCGCCTTAAAAATAATATGTTTACCGGCACACCCTCCCTCTCGAAACCTCTCTTCAACTCGTCGCCCTTTTCAGCAAAGAACCGATCCTCGATTGCCCACTCCATGTTGTTTTCCCGGTAGATGCGGTTTGCATAGTGATAGTTGAGCCGGTCCACCAGGACGAAATCAACGGCACCAGCAAGTTCGCGAGGCAGCTTTTCAGCTCCGGGCAGGAGCGGAGCGATCATGACAAAAGTCTTAATCCCTTTGGCGTGAAGCGATTTCAGGGCATTGATCCGCTCCTTGATCGTGGAGCGCGCAGAAATAACATTGTGGGACCATTGCCGCACATCGCATTGCCCGTTGAAATAACGAGTAAAGTTAACCAGTTTGGTTCATTAAGCTTGTTTATTCGACTTAGGACAGTTTTCACTCGCCCACAACATTTGGCTCGCTGCTCTGCAATCCCGACTGCGCTGGTTGCCATGTTTTGAATAGCTGGCTACAATGGCCTCAAATCACGCACCTAATGGTTTGAATTCGAATTCACGCGATGCAAGTCCTGTAATCGTATCAACTTGCCTGATGGTAGCTTCAACTAGGATTCAAAAATCTTTTTAGTCTATACAACATCATCATATGTTTGAGTTCGCATACAGGACGCATGCACGATGTCAAAGATGGTCCGCCTCGATGAAGACGTTTATCTGAACTAAAAACGCGCGCATCAATCGAAGGGAAAACGTTGAGCCTCAAATTACGGGAGCGCTGGGAGGGGCACTGCGCGGCAAGGCTGACATACTAGCCGGGCACGAAGTTTTGCCACGCAACGGCGCTCCGCTATCCGAGCGGTGATCCGAGTGAAGTTATTGATGTTTGATACGAACGATTTCTGGTATAAAACGTTTGAAAAGACCGTCGATCACGTCAGCTCGATAGATACAGAGGCATCAGTCCAGGACTCACTTGTAATCTTCATAAATGTCGAGAAAGAGGACGAGGCGCAACGGGACAGAGTCGTTAAAAAAGCGGTTGAAAACATCAGCTGGCTGGCGAGAAAGACAGATCGAAAAAGGGTCGTTCTCCACTCATTTGCTCATCTCTCGGAAAGCAAATCGAGCACAACGTTTGCCGAGGCGGTGTTCAAATCAATCATGGATGCGCTCTGTGCGAAAGGACTTGAAACTCGCATGACGCCTTTTGGCTATTTCCTCGAATTTACAATTCATGTCAGGGGAGAATCTCTCGCAAAGGTATGGAAGTCCATCTAAGGGAAAAGGTTCATCAAACGTGGGCGTCTGCGACGCATCTCGCGCGGGCACTTACGTCTGTGGTTTTGCAAAAACGAACCCATAATGGTAGGGCTTAAGGTCGTGACTGCTCAGGCAGGTAAATCCGGCTTTTAGTGCCCACTCATAACACTGCGCAGGTTTCGGTCGGATGTCCATCGGCGGCCCCCGTGGAGTCCTGCTATCATAATTCCAATGAATGATGCCGACACTCCCTTTTGGCCTTAGGATGCGATAGGCTTCGTTCAGGATGCGCTCAGGTCTCTCGTCGTGCAGTATATTAAAAAGCATCACGTAATCCACGCTCACGTCGGCGAGTCCTGACCCGTCGGCGATAAAGTCGCGAAGCATTAACACTATATTCGCGAGCCCGCTGCCCTGCGCGCGTTCTTTTACCGTACTGATCATTTCCTGCTCTATGTCGATTGCATATATGTCGCCGGATATGAGCGTCGCTGCAGGGATGGTGAACGTGCCGTAGCCGCACCCAAACTCGGCCACGTCGACGACTGTACCATCAATCCCGAGGGCACTCAGAACTTCTAATGGCTCGAAGAAACCCTCCCACACCTCTTCAGCGGGGATGTCACTCTCGCGCACTTTCATGGTGATCAGATAAATACAACATCAATCCGACCCAGTTATCGGATCTTTCGCTCGCTGAGCAGTATGTTGACATTAAGATAAAGAGTTAGCTTATTACGCCTTCAATCGCAGCAATTATTGGTATATACACGTTTATTTTGAAAGATGCCGCGCGTAGGAAAAGTGAGCCGTTTGACTGCGATGAGCCGTTCTTTTCGTCAAAAAATGCGATGATAAGAAGAGAGACTAGGAAATATATGCAAGAACAGGAAGTGGCTCGCCGCGCTTCACGGGGTATTGCGAGTCGGAATAGCTTTTCGAACACTTAAAAGGTTTTAAGTTTGCGTTAGTCAAATTACGTTTTTGAATTAGCTATGCGAGGCACACTTGACGGAGGCGGAAAGTGGTTCGACTTATTGACGACAGGGATTACGACATAAGTTTCACCGAAGGTGCCAAATACATCGTAGGGAACGCAGAAGAGGTCTACTATATGGAGCCGGGCTACAAGATCTTCGGTAAACATCTTGTCGGCACCACCGCGATTCCTGTTGGCATCGCCCGCGATCGTATACTCTTAGTCTATATCACGCCGCCATATTATCGAGGGTACCTCCTGGCGCTCCCTTGGGATGAAGAGGAAGTGGCTAAGCTAAGACAGCTCAAAAAGAATCAAAAGAAAAGAAAGCGCGCAAGAAAGTATCTAAACCCCCTAAGCTGTTCTGGCTCTTGACATCCTTATCGTGCGGCTGCGCTTACTACAGCGCTCAACGTCCTTAGTCTTAGTACTTGTCAAGCAGGAGTTCCACTTCTTGCTCAAATGTGAGACTTTCCAATGCTGCCAGCTCTGTCTTTTTCACCCCGACGTACGCGCGAGCAAGTTCCTTCCCAAGCGCAGCCAAAATGACATCATCGCTTTCGAGGATTCCGAGGGCATCGCTCGCACACGAGGGAAGGGGTGAGATGCTGAGCTCCTCACGCTCGCTCGGCGACAAGCTACTGGGATCGAGTTGGATCGGGGCGCTTAGTTCCAAGCATCTTTCGATCCCGTCCAGGCCAGCCGCAATTGTCGCGCCGAAGGCAAGATAGGGGTTCGACGACGCATCCACCGTTTTGAGTTCAAAGTGCCTGATCCCCTGGTCGCGGTCGACAACGACGCGAACAGCGGCCTCTTTATTATTGAAGCCCCAACACTGGAATGCACCGCTCCAAGTGGATGGCTGGATTCTTCTGTATGAATTGGGAATCGGTGTGGTAAGTGCCATCAATGCAGGAAGGTGACTTACAATCCCCGCTATAAACTGGCGTGCACAGTTCGACAGCCCGTATGTGTCTCCTTCATCTGACAGAATGTTTGTTGTGTCGTGCCACAGACTCAGATGCAGATGACACCCATTACCACTTTTGGCTGGGAATATCTTAGGAACAAAAGACGCCCGCAGACCGTGCTTCTGTGCGACCGCCCGCACTGTTTCCCTGAAGGCTATTTGCTGGTCACACGCTTGAAGTGCCGAGGCGTACCTGACCGTGATCTCGTGCTGGCCTGGCCCCGACTCGGGATAGTACTGCTCTGCCGTGATTCCCTGCGCAGTCAGCGTTTGGATAATATCCTCAATAACGTCAGCGCTGGTATCCATAGCATGCGTCGACGCGAAGGTCGTGTTGTCGACTGGTTCGACCTCGCCCGGCACACTTTTCAATAAGTAGAATTCGTTTTCAAATGCACCTTTAACTGCCAGGCGCATTTCCTTCGCTCTCGCAATCATCCTCTTTAAGAAGCTTCTCGGACAGCAGGCCCAAGGTACGCCGTCTTTTAGCATGTCCCCCATGGCCCGAGATTGACCGGGAGCATATGGGAGGGGGACGATACTCGATAGATCTGCAGTCAAGTGAACCTCCCCGATATGACTCAGACCGGTCTCTTCTGCAGCTATATCATACATAACTGGCAACGCTTGCATCACCTCAGAAATGCTAACGAAAGCCTCTGATGCGGGAGTGCTCTTGGCATTTATGCACAAACTCTTTGCCCGTATCAAGTTCGCATTATCGCACCACGCTATCCTAAGCATCGCAGTATCCGGTGGGACTTCGTTCAGGGCGTCGGCACTCCCGTCGGCCAGCAGATCACCTAGTTCTAACGATTTTCGGGCCGGTGGGACTTCGTTCAGGGCGTCGGCACTCCCGTCGGCCAGCAGATCACCTAGTTCTAACGATTTTCGGGCCATCTCGCGATTGTTATCCCTCTTTCATAATCGCGCACCGGCAAGAAAGGTTGCAAATGAGGCGTTAAATGGATCCAGGGTAGATATCCGGCAAACGGCTAAGCGCAACCCTTCTTGGACACGAACCAGTGCGAACCCCCGGAGTGTGGAGGCAGATGCCTATTTGCAGCCATCTCCCATAAAAGCGGGTTAAGCGGTAAAACTTGTCTTCATTCGCGCGCTCCTCTCTTGATCCGCGTTACGCCACCCTTAAACCGGGTATAGATAAGCACCGTGTTTCCGGACATACGCTACACGCAACGCAAGATTAGGTGAACCGCATAACCACCAAGGGAGGCGGCCCCTGCCTTGAAATCGAAAAAAGAAATAGTGAGTTATAGGCTATGGAACGGGTAAAATAACTCCTTGTTCGCGGGAACTGGCTACGGCGCCATTGTAGCATCGCGAGGTTGCATAAAGCCCTGTAATCTGGTTTTTTATTGGGTTCTACCGGGTAGCGCCCAAAATAAGCAACGGTATAATCCGTTAGATCAAACACCAGAGTGGTATACGTGTTTTCTTGACGCGCCGGAATCCGCCCTGTGAAGTAAAACGCCTGGGCAACACCTATTCCTGGACCATTTTTACCCCAATCCAAAGGCCTTTGTTCTATTGACGCAAAGAGCCGAGGCAACGCGCCAGTTCATTGCCATTACGGTCCGCTGCAGACTGAATGGATACGCGTGATGAAAAAAATATGAAAAATAATGTAGGAGAGTAAACGATTATGACAAACGAAATCGACGTCACCCATATCAGAAATCTGGACGTGACCGCAAACCCGGCGGCGGTCTCGCTGACTGCCATAGGGGCGGTACTCGTCCTTTTGAGCTTGAGCAATGCAGGGGTCTTTGGGGTCGGCTCTATGATCCTCGCGATGGCATTCTTCTACGGGGGTCTCGCCCCCATTATTGGGGGGCTCATGGAGTGGAAGAAGAACAACACGTTCGGGTTGACCACATTCCTGTCTTTCGGGTTTTTCTTTCTGAGCTTTGTTGGCCTTCTGGTTCTCCCGAAACTTGGACTCGCGGCTCCCGAGAGTGCGAGCGGTATGGCGGCCTATTTTGCGATTTGGGGACTCATTACGTTCGTCTTGTTCATCGGTTCGCTCAAAACAATCTGGGCATTGAAACTTGTCCTTGGCCTAATCACCTTGCTGCTCTTCCTGCTGGCGATTGGTGCGCAAACAGGGAATGCGACGGTTACCACGGTTGCTGGCTATGAGGGGATCCTCACCGGTTTCGTCACAATCTATGCCGGCCTCGCGCAGGTGTTAAATGAGGTGTACGGAAAGACAGTTGCTCCGGTGGGGGGGTGAAGAGCACTCCCTGCACCACTCATAGGATTAGAATCTGCTATAATATCGGCGCCACAATATCTTTTAGATTCGTCCATTAAGTATCCTCTTCCCCGTAACAGAAAAATGAATCAATGATGAAGTGAAGATATGGCGCAATTTAACAATGTACTGGAAGCCATCGGGCGTACGCCCCTGGTGAGGCTGAACAATATAACAAAGGGAATGAAGTCCGAGGTATACGTTAAAGCCGAGTTTCTTAATCCCGGTGGCAGCGTAAAAGACAGAGTCGGCCTAAAGATGGTTGAGGCAGCAGAGCGCGATGGTACGCTTAAGCCGGGTGGCACAATTATTGAGGCGACCGCAGGAAACACCGGTATAGGGCTGGCACTGGTTGCGGCTGTAAAAGGGTATCGTTGCATCTTTGTTATGCCGGATAAGATGAGCCAGGATAAAATTAATCTGGTTAAGGCTTACGGTGCTGAGGTTGTTATTACGCCTACTTCTGTTGCCCCGGATTCTCCTGAAAGTTACAACGGCGTTGCTGACAGACTAGCTAAGGAAATACCGAATGCCTACAGGCCGAACCAGTTTGAGAACCCGAATAACCCCTTGGCGCATTATCTGACCACCGGGCCTGAGATCTGGGAGGATTCAGAAGGCAGAGTTGAGGTATTTGTTGCGGGAATGGGCACCGGCGGCACTATTTCAGGGACGTCGAAATACCTTAAAGAAAAGAATCCTGATCTTATTATAGTAGGAGCGGATCCTCAAGGGTCCATCCTCTCCGGAGACAGTCCCAAGTCTTTCAAGGTCGAAGGCATTGGCGAAGATTTTATCCCCAAGACTTTTAACCGCCAGATCGTTGATGATATGGTTAGGGTGACTGATAAGGAATCGTTTAATACTGCAAGGCGGCTTGCCCGAGAGGAGGGATTGCTGGCGGGCGGATCCGCCGGGACAGCGTTGGCGGCTGCTTTAAAATATGCGCAGCGGCTCCAACAGCCTAAATACATTGTTGTACTTTTGCCTGATACTGGCAGGAACTATATTAACAGGATTTACTCAGACCAGTGGATGCAAGAAAACGGTTTTTGGGAAGGGGCGAAAGTGCAGGCAGTCAATATTAGAGAAATACTAAAGCAGAAAAAGAATACTCTTCCGTCGTTACTTGCCGTTTCTCCACATGACAAGTTAATAAGAGCGGTTTCCCTTATGCAGGAATTTAATGTCTCGCAGTTTCCTGTCATCGAGCATAATGATATTGTAGGGAGCCTCAATGAGGCGTCTCTTATGCAACTTCTGCATGAAGGTATTGAATTTGACAGACAGGATATCGCAACGGTTATGGGTAAGCCGCTGCCGTCTCTTGAAGAAACAACTGATGTCTCCGAGGCATACAGAGTGCTTTTGTCTGGTGCTACGGGAATTGTGGTAAAAAAGGATGGCGTTCCTATTGGTCTAATTGCTAGGGCGGATTTAGTTACTTACTGGATATCGCAGAAGGGAGGGGGTCCTGATGAGATTCGAGACGCGAGCTATTCATGACGGCCAAGAGCCAGATGCTTTGACCGGAGCAGTCAATGTTCCTATATATCAAACTTCTACATATGGCCAAGATGCCATAGGTAAGCATAAAGGATATGAATATTCACGTACCGGCAATCCGACGCGCGCCGCACTGGAAAAGGCGCTGGCTTCAATTGAAGAGGGAAGGTTTGGTCTGGCATTCGCATCGGGAGTTGCGGCCACGATAGCGTTTTTCAGTATCCTAAAAACAGGGGATCATGTCGTGGCTGGTGATGAAATGTACGGTGGCTCTTACAGACTTCTCGAAAGAATAGTCAGCAAATGGGGGGTCACAACCACATATGCAGATGTCGATGATCCAGGCAGTTTCGAGAGAGCGCTTCAGAAAAATACTCGGGCGATCTGGATGGAAACTCCTACGAATCCGCTCTTGAAAATCGTCGATATAGAGAAAGTTGTTTCTATCGCACGTGACAGAAGAATAGCGGTAGCGGTGGATAATACATTCGCGAGCCCTTATTTTCAGAAACCGCTTCTTTTAGGCGCTGATGTTGTGGTGCACAGCACGACAAAATACATAGCCGGACACAGCGATATAGTTGGCGGCGCTGTTATTACAAATAATGAGGCGCTATATGAACAGATCAAGTTTTATCAAAATGCGGCAGGGGCTGTCCCCGGGCCGTTGGATTCCTGGCTGGCGCTACGCGGTATAAAAACCTTGGCTATACGAATGAGAGAGCATGAAAGAAATGCCTTGCATCTTGCGCGCTATCTTTCTACGCATCCGAAGGTGCGAGAGGTTTATTATCCAGGATTGCAAAAGGACAAGAACTTCAATTTGGCTAAAAAGCAAATGAGCGGTTTTGGCGGTATGATTAGTTTTGAGTTAAAAGGCGGGCTTTCCACCGTGGAGCGGTTTATTTCGAAACTTAAATTGTTTATTCTTGCTGAAAGCCTAGGCGGAGTCGAATCGCTTATCTGTTATCCTGCAAGGATGACGCATGCCTCAATTCCAGAAGAGGAGAGGCTGAGATGCGGCATAAAAGATAATCTTGTAAGGTTATCAGTCGGCATAGAAAATAAAGTGGACTTAAAAAACGATCTTGCTCATGCGCTATCGTTTGTATAAAGAATTAGGAAGAAAACAACGGCAATCAAAGTTGGTATTAATGGGTTCGGCCATATCGACCGCATAGTTCTGCGGCTACAATAGCGTTCTTACCTACTCATGAGCCACGGGGCGCATCTTCTGGCGTATTCGACCTACATAATCTTTATTTTCTACATTCTGTTGCACGTTTTCATGCACAGATCCTACGGGCGCTCGGTAGACACGGTGAAAAAAGGTCCAGTGAGCATGAGCCCGGCCCGGAGGAGGACCTGCAAGCGATTGTGCGCGTGAGGTCTTTAGTCCCTCGTTCTAATCAGCTCCGGATAATCACGATTAGTGGTATAGTATCCGTGTGACGTAGTGAAGAGAGCTATCTTTTCCGTGCATCTCTGGACTGCATCCATTCCACTGAGGGGGGAGCATAACTCCTACCGATTACAAAAGGTGAATGAATAAAAGCGGGGTTATTAGAGGTTCTTGACTTGCTCAACCATGAGAAAGAAGACCTAGATCAACTGTCTAAAGACGTTTCGTTCCCTGAAACGACGCTGGCCCGTTCTGCTGCGATGACCAATAGACGGGTGAGAGGAATCTTAGAAGAAGTTCTTGAGGGCATTAAGGATGAATAAATGGATCTATCGATGTAGTAGAACAATTCCACTAAACAAGGATTGAAGCACCGATGCGCACATGCGACAAAACTTCAGTCTTCTTCACCCCCCCCCATTGATCGCACGTTTCGTCGCCGGTTAGTATCTTCTTTGATGGTATGCGGTCTGGGCATATATCGCAGGTTATCTTCCCGTTTAGATTTCGCTGATAGTGAACACAAGTGTTACAAATATGGGAATAAAAGCTATATCAGTCCCTCTACTGTAAGGATCCCGGCCTTGGACTCACCAAATCTCTCCAGTTCAAGGTGAGGGCATTTGCTGAAACCTCCCTTCGACGAGATTTCTTCTGCATAATCCTTGCACTATCTGTGACTGCGTTCGCTGCAATTACAACCCCCCGACATTTTGGATATTTTGGCTATATCTAAACCCTTCCTTCTGCTGCCGGACAAAGTGGTCCCAGTTCCAGGGCTCATCAAGAACCTTAACCTCAACCTGCCGGATGCCATGCAGACCTTCCACCCGGCGCTTTACCTGTTCGGAGAGGTGGCTGGCCATGGGGCAAACCTGAGAGGTCAGCACCAAGTCGACCTCCACCGTATCGTCGTCGCGTATGATTATATCTTTGATCAGGCCCAGGTCAACGATATCGATGCCCACTTCGGGATCGAGCACGTCCCGTAAAGCTTCCCGAATCTCCTCTTCTCGCTCCATTTGGGCCATAAGCCTCTCGGTCTCCGGTCCCGGCATGGTTTTTTGCATGGAGCGCAGCCGCCCTTCCAGTCGGTTTTGCCTGTCAAGTAGCCTGCTGACCACGCGCAGCATGGGATCGGGCAGATTGGCATAATTTAGGTCCGTTCCTGTGGCGGGGCATTCGGGCTCGGCAATTCTTCCCGGAACACCGACAACGGTCGCTCCGGCCGGGACCGGTCGAACCACTACTGAGCCTGCGCCGACCTTTGCACCTTTTCCCACGGTTATCGGTCCGAGGACGCTTGAACCTGCGCCTAGGACCACACGGTCCCCGATGGTAGGATGGCGCTTCACTTTTTCCAGGCTTGTGCCGCCCAAGACCGTTCCCATGTACATCAGCACGTCATCTCCTACTTCTGCAGTCTCGCCAATCACCACGCCCGTGCCGTGGTCTATGAAGAAACGCTTGCCGATTTTTGCTCCAGGGTGAATCTCCACGCCGGTCAGGAAGCGGGCTATGTGGGAGCTGAGCCGGGCTAAAAAAAAGAGCTTGTGCGTCCAGAGGAAGTGGGAGATCCGGTGCATCCAGATGGCATGCAGGCCCGGATAGCAGGTGATGACCTCTAAAGTGGTTTTAGCAGCGGGATCTTTAGCAAAGACCGTCTGGATGTCCTCTCTGATGCTCATCTCCCGGCCACCTCTTACATCTCGAAGAGCTCTGTGCTCAGGTATCGCTCGCCAGTATCAGGAAGTATTACCACTACCAGCTTACCTTTGTTTTTAGGTCTCGCGGCCACCTTCAAAGCAGCCCAGGTTGCAGCGCCGCTTGACATTCCTACTACTAATCCTTCCTCTTTGGCCAGTCTGCGGGTTGTAGCGAAAGCATCTTCATTTGTTACCGGGATGATCTCATCAACCAGATCTAGTCGCAGAACATCCGGAATAAAGCCTGCACCGATTCCCTGTATCTTGTGAGGTCCTGGCTTTCCGCCCTCCAGAACAGGGGACGCGGCAGGCTCGACGGCAATGGCTTTAAAGCCGCTCTTGCGGGACTTTATTACATCAGCAATTCCCGTGATCGTTCCGCCCGTGCCCACACCTGACACCACTATATCGACCTTGCCGTCCGTATCACGCCATATCTCCTCGGCAGTAGTCTTCCTGTGGATCTCTGGATTGGAAGGATTCCTAAACTGCTGGGGTATGTAATAGTAGCGCGGGTCCTTGGCCAGCATATCTTCTGCAGTTGCAACTGCCCCTTTCATTCCTAAGGGGCCCGGAGTTAACACCAAGTCCGCCCCCTGGGCTTTGAGGAGCTTGCGCCGTTCAATCGACATCGTTTCAGGCATCACCAGCACTAGCTTATAGCCCTTGGCAGCGCAGACGAATGCTAGAGCTATGCCGGTATTTCCACTCGTCGGCTCCAGGATGATGGTGTCATCTTTAATACGCCCCGCTTTCTCGGCAGCCTCGATCATGGCCACCCCTATTCGGTCTTTAACGCTTCCCAGGGGGTTGAAGAGCTCAAGCTTGGCAACGACTGTTGCATCCAGACCCTTTGTAACTCTATTCAATCTGACCAGAGGCGTATTGCCAACGGTCTTGGTGAGATCTTCGTAGATCTTTTCCATAAGTCACCTTCTTTTTTATGAACATGCAAGGATGAATTAAGGAGGCATTGCTTCTTGGTCACAAGAGATACACGCTGAGTTTGGTAGCGCTCCCTCGACCGTGGGCCGGTGGTGGAAAACGCACAGCACGCACTTTTTGAGCCCTTCTTAGGCAAGGCCTCTGTCTATCCTTCAGGCTTTCTTTTCCAAGGCAGCTACGCGCTCGCCCATCGGACCCTGACACGCCCTGAACTCTGCACAGCACTTCTCGAGCTCGTCTACGCGCTTCTTTAACTCGTTTATTTCGCTCTCGTATTCCATATTTTCACCTTCTTGTGTAATTGGTAGACTGAAGGGCTCTTAACACCAGCCATCGTTTTGCTTTCCTTTCTTTATGCTTCTTCCACCTGAATGGATTATGGGTACCCTCGAGGTCTACTTCGTGCAGGTAACAATCGTGTTTCCACTAACCGGGAGGCAGCGTGACACGAGACCATAAAAGACCGGTATATTATAGCGGACTTCGGTCCGCGATAATCTTGGACCATCGCAGGCCGTTTGCTTGCGACAATGTGCTAGAAACCACATCAAGAGCAACCGCCTACATGAATCGCTGCTCCATTCTCGCGTTTGTCAAGCAGTGACTTGATTTTGTTGCACACGTCGCAGAGGTGCACCGACAGGGCCTCGGGGTCGTCTTTGTATTCTTCAAGGTAATCGTCGATCACCTCGAGCATCTCGGTGTCTTGTCCTGCGGTTCCCCGTTTGCTCTTGACGTACTGATTGACAGCAGCAGGAGTAACGCCGAGTATTCGTGCGATTTGTGCCTGAGTGATCCCTTCCTCCTTCATCCGTAGCGCCATCTCTGCCCGTATCACGGGAAGGACGTGCTGCACAATGATCTCACATCGCGGCCTGATCTTCGACGGCCTGTCAGTTTCAGTCATAGCTACAGTAGGTCATATTTCTCAGCTATCTCCTTAAAGACATCTGCCACGTACGATGTCTGGTCCCACGTCAAGCCGTACGTGTTGAGCTTCCACGTGCGCGTCGCTCCGGCAAACTCGCCAACCACGCCCCTTTGTTTCAGCTCGTCGCTGAAGAAGAACCCTCGTCGCTTGTGGGTTGTAGCGACCGTGTCGAAACTGCCCGTGGTATCCACCTTCGTCAAGGTGTGCTTGCGCGGGTGTTCACTCAAGCATTTGTTACCCTTAATGTCAAGGATCGCGTCGATGACGATGTTCGACTTCGCCACGTACTCCTGCCAGTCATTGATGCGTCTCTGGATGGTCGGGAAGGAGGCCATCATGGCGAGGAGGTTCGCTCCCATGAGCGTGCAGCCGAGCATTTCAACCTCTTTGATGCCAAACTTGCGTCCTGTGACGTCGCCGATCATCTGCGTCGTGCGGAGGACTTGATCAGCATACTCGCTCGTCGTTGCCAGTACGCCGCTTGGAGCAGGAGATGCCATCGACTTGTGCCCGCTGCCGACGACGAAATCGACGCCGAGCGCTTTGCCGTCGACCGGCTTGATACCGACGGTGTAAGCGCCGTTATAGAGGATCGGGACGTCATACTGGTGCGCTGCCTTCGCAGCTCCCGCGATATCGTGCTCGTTTGCAAACGAATAGTCGAAGTGGTCGAGCATCACGAGGGCGGGCTTTTTGCCCTCTTCGCGCGTCACTTCCTCGATCTTCTGCGCGACAGCGTCGCCTGTGACGACGTTATCCTTGTTTAGGGGGACCTCTTTGACCGCGGCCCGCGCGTTTTCAACCGCCAAGAACTCGGTATAGTGGGCGAGGGCGGAAACGAGAACGATATCCCCTTTCTCCGCGAGTGAGAGGCAGACGGCCTGGAAGGCACGACGTGCCCCCGGCGTGGCGCGCGCTTCGTCCATGTTAAGGAACTTAGCGAGATCGCTGTGGAACTCAGCGATGGGCGGCTTGGTAATCTTATCGAGACGGAACGGCTTGCGGCACTGGTCGCACGTCGAGTAGCCATCGCCGTAGGCGATGAGGGCTTTCATCGCCTCTGCTGTAAGGCGGCCTGCCGCTTGGATTGGATGAATGTTAACGTAGTTCTCTTCAACCTCACGGACGGGTATGCCGTTAATCTTCATTCTCGAAAACTCCTTCCAGCCTCAACAGCGCTTGCTTTGCGCGAGCAACCGATTCGCGCGCCTGGGCTCGCTGTTCCTCGTTAAACTTATGCAGCGGTGCCGTCTCCCTGAGCAGCACGCGCAGATCGGTGAGCGCGAACAGCGCTTCAAAAAGGGTGTCTACCTGTTCACTCATGCTTCAACCTCAAAGGTCGTCGTGTGTGACGTACCATTCTCTATCATCTGTCCTCTGTGGACGACAATTCCTCTAACGTTTAGTACGGTACGCGGACTATTGAACGTTCATAAAAGGACAAAATATGCCTACAACTGCACGCTGATTACTGCGGCGGCAAATAGAACTACGTACGAACAAATTGACCATGTACGAGATTTGCTGTAGGTGTCGATTGATCGACGTAACCGGGGGGATGCACCATTCGACTTCTTCTGATCCACGCGAATAAAATCAGCTACAAGGCAACGCAACGAACCAAAGTAGCCGAGGACATAGAATCGAAAGAAGATAGTATGGAAGACTGTCTTGTCGTTTTCTCGAGCGTAGAAAAGCTCGATGAGCTCAACGCCAGCGGTGTAGCTGATGCGGCAAAGAACAGCATCGTTGACGTGCTGGGCAAGCTCAAAGAAAATCGCGTCATGCTCTTCCCGTTTGCGCATCTTACGAGCACCTTAAGCTCCCCCCAAGTAGCTTTGGAGATACTCGTGTCGCTCGAGGCTTCGCTGAAGAACGACGGGTTCACCGTGAAGCGAGCGCCCTTTGGGTGGAACAAGGAATTCGACATCAAGAGCAAGGGACACCCGTTAGCGGTCCTTTCTAAGGTGATCTGCCCGTATGGCAAGATGGAGTGCGATTTCCTATGCCCCTACTGCACGAATCCGATAAAGATTCAGGACCTTAGCAGCCTGCGTGAAGCACCCCCCACGGCGTAGCTGATCTTGAGGGTGACGAACGTCACCAACATGTTCTGATCAAGAACACACGAGCGATAAATAAAAAAAGGCTAAGCGCGTGCGATAGTGTATTCACGCGCGACAGACGCACGGGAGGCGAGGAGTTACATGTATAGCGATAAAGTGATGCTCCATTTCATGAACCCGCACCACATGGGGGAGATCGAGAACCCGAGCGGTGTGGGGGTGGTCGGGAACCCGGTGTGCGGGGACCTCATGCAGATTCAGATCAAGGTGGAGGACGGGATTCTCACGGACGTCAAGTTTAAGACGTTCGGCTGCGGGGCGGCCATAGCGACGAGCAGCATGGTAACGGATCTAGCAATCGGAAAGACGATTGAGGAGGCACTGAAGATAACGCGAAGCGACGTGGCCGAGAGCCTTGAAGGGTTGCCTCCGGTGAAGATGCACTGCTCGAACCTGGCGGCTGATGCTCTGCACGCAGCGATTGAGGATTACCTGAAAAAAGAGGGACGCGGCGAGTGGTTCGACGGTAAGAGCACAAAGAAGAAGAGTTGAACAAAAAAGGGTGCGCGTCGGCGGCGGGCCGCCTGACGCTGCGTCTAACACAGCCCGCTGCTTATATCACTGCAGTCCTACCCAGCATTTATTTGTGCCAAGATAGTGGTAGCATCGGAAGGATTCACGTAAGTACCGACTACATTACCGCTTGAGTTTAGCAAGATGACCGTCGGGTATGCCTTCACCCCATATTGCTGAACCATGCTATTATCACCGCTGAGTACCGATTGCACAAGGCCCGTTTTTAGAAGCTGTGCGTAGCTGGGTGTACTCTCGAACGCTGCGCAATAGGGACAGCCTATCTCGTGAAAGTAAAGCACGGTCGCGACTGCACTTCCTCCCGAAGGAGAGGCAGTGGGCGTTTGCGTTGGGGTTACCGTTGGCGTGGGGGTTGGCGTTGGCGTTGCGGTCGGCGTGGGCGTTGCGGTCGGCGTGGGCGTTGCGGTCGGCGTGGGCGTTGCGGTTGCTGCCGCGGTAACGGCTTGAGATGAAGAATTTGTAGTAGTCGACGCATTCGGTGAGGACGTGGTCGAACTAGTGCATCCGGCTGCGGCTACGCACATAAGAAGTGCGGCACATATTGCGATCATTGCTGCTTGTTTTTTCATGAAAGTCATACCTCGGAAAATGGACGTTCACTGTGAATACAGAGAAACTTGGCTTAAGCTACATAAGGTTTCTGTATGGGACATCGTTTCACGTGACCATAGGGGTTATTTGCCCAGAAAGGGGGCATTTATCGTTTTTTTATCGTCTTCGACATAGTTGGATCCGCGCCAGCGAGGCATGCAGTGGGTTACCTGAACGCTGCCTTGATGCCAGTGATGATGAACCGCGCCCCAATGATAAGGAGGGGGCGCCCGAGCGGTATGGCTGAAACCCGGTGTGCGGGGACCTCATGCAGCCTCAGATCAAGGGGGAAGACGGGATACTCACGGACGTCAAGTTTAAGACGGGAGAGTGGCTCAACGGTAAGAAACGGGTCACAAAGAAAAAGAGTGGAGCAAAAAAGGGTGCGCGTCGGCGGCGGACCGCCTAACGGCACTTACTACCTCTAAACTAACTTGGGTTCAGCAGGCTGGCTATTTGTGCATTGATGCCGGTAGCAGCGGTAGCAAGCTGGTGGTAGCTCGAAGTGCTCTCCAGTGCTTGGCAATAGGGACATGTCGGACTATAGAAGAAGAGCACCGTCAGATTGGCCGACATCGCAGACGCAGACGCAGACGCAGACGGCGTCACTATTGAAGCTGAAGTTGAAGCTTGCGCTGAAGTGGTCGTGGTCGAAACATTCGTAGCATTCGATGACGACGAGGTCGAACTAGTGCATCCTGCTGCGGCTACACAAAAAAGCAATATGGCACATACGGCCACCATTGCGGCTTGTTTTTGTTTCAACGTTACACCTCTGTAAAATGACGGGTCACTTTGGATATAAAAACGTGGATCAAGATAATAAGGTTTCTGTATGCGCCATCGTTTTACGTGGCCATAACGGCTATTTGCCGAAAAGCGGGCGCCACTTGTTCTTTTGTAGCCGCGTATCGAGCCATCGGGTTACTGAAACTGTATGTTAGGACGCAGCCTTGATCCCAGTGAGATGAACTACACTCACATAGCGAGGAGGAGTCCGAGCGGTGTGGGTGTGGTCGGGAACCCGGTGTGCGGGGACCTCATGCAGATTCAAATCAAGGTGGAAGACGGGATTCTCACGGACGTCAAGTTTAAGACGTTCGGCTGCGGGGCGGCCATAGCGACGAGCAGCATGGTAACGGATCTAGCAATCGGAAAGACGATTGAGGAGGCGCTGAAGATAACGCGAAGCGACGTGGCTGAGAACCTGGAAGGGTTGCCTCCGGTGAAGATGCACTGCACACGGCGATTGAGGATTATCTGAAGAAAGAGGGGCGCGGCGAGTGGTTCGACGGTAAGAGCACAAAGAAGGAGATTGGAGCAAAAAAGGGTGCGCGTCGGCGGCGGACCGCCTAGCGCGAATGATATCTAGCTGCTTTCAATCCTAACTAAGCAGGCTACTTATTTGAGCATTCAATTGATCAGTACTCGTAGGACCGACCGATGGGCTCCCGACTTCAGAGCCACCGTTCAAAATGACGAATGTCGGGACTTCTGTGGCCCCGTATGAATGGAGCTCGTTATAACCTGACTGGGTGGTGGTGTCTACCCATTGCACGCTGACCTTACCACCATAGGTCGGAATTTGCTGGACCTGTCCCTCAATCGCTTCGCAATGCGGACAGGTCGGACTATAGAAGAAGAGCACTGTTAAACTTGTTGCCCCTCCCGAAGGAGAGGCCGTAGGCGTTGCGGTTGGCGTGGCTGTCGCGGTTGGCGTGGGCGTTGCGGTTGCTGCGTGAGATGAAGAATTTGCAGTAGCGGACGAATTCGTTGACGACGAAGTCGCACTAGTGCATCCTGCTGCGGCTACACACACAAGAAGTGCGGCGCATATTGCTATCATTGCTGCTTGTTTTTTCATAAAAGTCATGCCTCGGAAAATGGACGTTCACTGTGAATGCCGAGACTCTTGCATCAAGATACATAAGGTTTCTGTTTGAGGCATCGTTTCACGTGACTGTTAGGGGTTATTTGCCTAGAAGAGGGGCCTGTATCTTTCTTTTTTCGATTTCCATATAGTTAGATCATTGCCCCAGCGAGGCGTGCAGTGAGTTAAAAGAACGCTGCTTTGATGCCAATGATGCTGAAACTACACCTAATGGCAAGCAGGAAGAGCGCCGCTGTGTGGGAGATGATCGGGAAAAAAAGTGCGCGTCGGCGACGGGCGCCTAGCGCGAATAATACCCTTGAGCTAACCGCCTTTGAACAGGCTGGCTATTCGTGCATTGATAGCACCAGCATCGGTGGGAGCGACCCAACGAGCAACTTCGTGGCCGTTGTTCAGCAGGATTAGCGTCGGGATCGTCGTCACATTGTACTGATCGGTCAGTGAGCTCGTATAGCTCTGGATCGGCGTCACGGTGACCTTGCTTGTGTTTTCAAGCTGGTGAAAGCTCGCAGTGCTCTCGAGTGCCTGGCAATAAGGACAATCAGGCTCGTAGAAGAACAGCACCGTCAAGTGTGTCGGCGGCGGCGTTGGTGTTGGTGTGGGCGTCGCGGTTGCAGACGTTGTAGCTGTTTGAGATGAAGAATTTGCAGTAGCGGACGCATTCGGCGATGAGGTCGAACTAGTGCATCCTGCTGCGGCTACGCACATAAGAAGTGCGGCACATATTGCGATCATTGCTGCTTGTTTTTTCATGAAAGTCATACCTCGGAAAATGGACGTTCACTGTTAACAAAAAGACTCTTGGCTTAAGCTACATAAGGTTTCTGTATGGGACATCGTTTCACGTGACCATAGGGGTTATTTGCCCATAAAGGGGCCGTCATTTGTTCTTTTCCAGCCGCCGTGTACTAAGCTATCATGTTACTGAAACAGCGGGCTAAAACGCTGCCTTAATGCCAGTGATAATGAACTGCACCCCAATGGCGAGGAGGAGGAGCCCGAGAACGCGATTGACGACCTTGAACTCTTTTTCTCGGATGCCTCCCGCGATGATGTAGGAGTGAACCATCGCATAATAGACCACGTAAATTACCACAAAAATGGTCGCTAAAACAACGGCAATTGCAGCCCAGCCCTCTGCGGTAGCATCCCCCATAAGCACAATGACTGTGGTTATGGCCCCGGGACCCGCAATGATTGGGATTGCTAGCGGCGTCACTGCCACATCCTCGGCGTAGGCCTCTGTGCTTTGCGGGACAGGCTGTTTGGTGTAGGACACACGGGCGTAGACCATCTCAATTCCGATCAAGAAGAGGAGGATGCCGCCTCCGATTCGAAGAGCCGCGAGCGTTATCCCAAAAAGCTGCAAGATAACAGGACCCGCTATGGCGAATATCAGCAGGATAACGAGCGCGTACAAAGAGGCGTCACGCGCAATCGCTCGTTGGTGCGCCCGATCAACGTCCTTTATCAGCGAGACGAAGACGAGCGTTACGGTAATGGGATCAATGAGAACGATGATTGAAGAGAAGGTCAACAGAGCAAAGCTTAGCAGATCCATGAGTGTCCCCGGCGCGATGGCCAACGTTATGCTTCACATTTTGCTCTGACATGCCGAGCGTTGCGAGCGTGTGACAGAAGCATCGGCGGGTATATAAGGACATCTTGCGAGGCTTCACCGCATGCCGTCTTCGGGCACATCCCGCGTGCAAAAATAGAGGCCTGTGAGGCCGCACTCGACCCACACGAGGCACGAGTTGCACGGACATCCCTTCTTCTCTGGAAGCGGGTGACGTTTGCCAAGAGCGCAGAAAAGGCCTCTGCTTAGGTTGTGATGTCTGAATGGGCGGCAATCCTTGGTAGCATAGCCATTTGCCATATCCTCATACGTGTGTCGCGCCGTCATGTTTCGGCATAACGCGGAAACGCGCCGTGTGCTGCAAGGCGACATCCAGGATAACGTCGACGCGACAGTCGATAACACGCCGGTTGTTCTCAGGGACGCGCATAGCACTCCTGTTCGCACTAGAAACCTTTATTAGACGCTGCGAGAGTGGAGCGTACGACGCGAGCGCGCGCTCGCAGGATCAGAACGCAGCCATGAAAGTACTCATTACCGGCGCAAGCGGCCTACTCGGCAGCGCCCTCCTCAGAGAGGCGTCGAAACAGGGCACGGCCAGCGTCGCTGCATACAACAGTCGTCCGCTGCACGGCGGCCTCCAAATGGACATCACTCAGCAAGAGCAGGTCCGCACAGCCATAAAGGACGCTGACCCTGACTATGTCATACACGCCGCGGCGTTTACCAACGTCGACGCGTGCGAAGTCGAACCGAAACGCGCGTGGGACGTAAATGCTCTTGGTACTAAGCACGTCGTTGACGCGTGCAGCGAACAAGGCGCGCACGTAGTGTACATTTCGACCGATTTCGTCTTTGATGGGGAGGATGGCCCCTACTCGGAGGAGCACCCGACTCACCCCATAAACATCTACGGCGAGTCTAAACTCGCCGGCGAACGATTCACCCTAGCGCACAGCGGCAACGCGGTCGGCCGCGTGTGCGTGCTTTACGGGCCCGACCGACCGAACTTCGTAACGTGGGTTATCGATTCGCTGCGCGCGAACGCGCCGATACACGTGGTCAACGATCAGTACAACACGCCGACCTATGTCGGGAACTGCGCACGTGCTCTCCTACGCATGTGTGAGCGTGGCCTTACGGGCGTCTATCACGTTTCAGGGCGCGAACAAGTCAATCGCTACGACTTTGCCTGCGCGATCGCGGACGTCTTTAGGCTCAATGAAAAGCTTATTAGCGTGACCACCACAGACACATTGCAGCAGCGGGCGCGACGGCCGATAAACTCCTCGCTCAGCGTTGAAAAAGCCGAACGCGCCCTGGGAATGCGCCTTGCGAACGTACGCGAGGGGCTTACCCTTCTACAGGACGAATGGCGATGAAAGGGTTATTGCTCTCAGGAGGCAGTGGCACGAGGCTCCGTCCGCTGACCCACAGCGGCCCTAAACAGCTCATCCCCGTCGCGAACAAGCCAGTGCTCATTTACGCACTTGAGGACCTCCAAAGGGCTGGTATCACCGACATTGCAGTCATTCTTGGCCTCAACGGCAGGGAACAGGTCATCGAGCGGATCGGTGACGGGTCGCAGTGCGGCGTGAACGTCACCTACATCGACCAAGGCGCGCCGCTCGGGATCGCGCACGCGGTCGCGTGCGCCGAGGACTTTATGGGTCAAGACCCGTTCGTTGTCTACCTCGGCGACAACATCCTCCGCCACGGGATTGCCCCGCTGGTCGCTGAGTTCGATGAGGGAGCGTGCGACGCCGTGGTTGCGCTTCAGAGCGTCGACGACCCAGAACGGTACGGCGTCGCCGAGCTTGACGAAGCGAGCGGTCGACTAATACAGCTCGTTGAGAAGCCTAAAGCGCCTAAAAGCAATCTTGCGCTCGTGGGCGTGTACCTTTTTACCACCCCGATATTCGATGCGATCAGGCAGATCGAACCGTCGTGGCGAAACGAGCTTGAAATCACCGACGCCATACAAAAGCTCATCGATACCCGCTACATCGTAAAGCACCACGTCATCCAGGGATGGTGGAAGGATACCGGCATGCCCGAGGATATCCTCGAGGTCAATCGGCTCCTCCTCGACGATCTCGTCCCGTGCGTCGAGGGCGCCGTCGAGGGCGGTGCCGTGGTCAAGGGCCGAGTATCGATCGGCAGGGGCTCAGTGCTGAAACAAGGGAGCGTGGTGTTCGGCCCGGCCATCATCGGAGAGAACTGCACGATCGACGCAGGGACGTACATCGGCCCGTACACATCAATCGGCGATAACACGCATGTTTCGGGAGCACACATCGAAGATTCGATTGTCATCGGTGATAGCGTCATCACGTGCAAAGAAACGATCGTCGAGAGTTTGATCGGCGACAAGACGCAGATACGATCGACCGATCAGAAGCTGCCGAAGGGCTACCGCCTCATCGTCGGTTCCGGCTCGTCGATTGACTTGTGAGCGGCCGGCGTAAGCGCGGAAGTTCGATGGCGCTTGAGCCTTATTTTAGCAAAAGAGTTATTACGAGCTCTCTTTATTACCGTATGGTGATCTATATGGAGGATAGCAACGCAACTATAAGCGAGGTCCTCGCCAATTTGCAGTCCATTTTCAGTGGCGTTGAGTCCCTGGGCAAGGCCGTCGAATTTGGCGACAAAGTCGCCGTCCCCATCTACCAGTTCAACTTTGGAACGGGCGGTGGCGGAGGCGGTGGCGGCCGTGAAGGACGAACGAACGACGCCGTCGCGTTTGGACTCGGCGGAACAATCGGCCCGGTAGCAGTCATTATCCTTGAAAAGGACGTGCCTGGTCCCGGTGGCATACATATTCACGAGTTCAAGTCAAACAAACTCGGCGAAGCGCTTGCAGAACTTATGCTCCGTTTGTGGGATATGGTTGAATCACAGATGGGCGGCCGGACGAAACTGTCAGCCGAAAAGAAAGAAAAACTGATGAACATCTGACGAATGGAGAATAACGCATGCCGCAAAAAGAAGAGGTTGAGCGCCTCATAAAGACGTGTGAAACCGGGAAGGATAGCGTCGCCGCGTTTTCACGCAGCATTGATGATTTTGGCGCAGTGGTCGAAGAACTGCCCGCCGTTGCGAGGCCCCTTGTGAGGCGTGACTTGCAGGCGAACAGCGGCATGAGCGCCGACGAATGGACGACGTTCCTAGAGCGACTCGGCGCGCGCTACGGCGCGATATATGATGAGGCGCGACGCGTTGCTGAGGCGCTGGATGAGGCGAACGACGGCAAAGTCGCTGAAGCGACGGCAGCTCTCAAAGACGCGGCAGCAACGAAGCGACAGCAGTTCTCAAAGACGCGGCTGCCCCGCTCGTAGAAAGCGCTGACGTCGCCGTCGAACAAATGCAGACGATGGAGGCATACCTGGAGGGGCTTCCAGCGAAAATCAACATGATACCCGACGCCTTCCTGAAGGCTGACACTCGTGAGGGGCTGGTCAGCTCCATGCCAGGATACGCCGAACGCGCCCGAGCGGTGAAAGAACTTCTTAACGAGACGAAAGAAGTACTAAGCTCCGTAATCGCCGGTTAGCCGACGCGATACGTCGATCACTGCGTTTTTATGACGGTGTAGCCTCGTTGCCGACTTTGAACGGCTAGTCATGGCTCCCGTTAGCGCGGAAGCGCCTGCAGCAGGTAGTTTTTTTGACAGGCGCTGACCAGCGGTAGCGTGAGCCCGTCGCACCAAACGACTTGTCTATAATGGCGCGCGGGGCAACGGCTTCCCTAGCCAGGTCAGCTACGCCCGAGAGAGACGCGATGCCGGTCTCTGAGCTCCTGCTTCTTGCCTTCGTTCCAGCTTGATACGGCGCTCATGTACCCAGTGACGCGGGCGATGTGTTCCACGTTTTGCGAACCACAGTTGGCACACTCCTCATGGATGCCCCCTTCGACGTGCGAGTCATCGAGGCACAGCGTCAAATCCCGCCCCGGAGCGAAGTACCCGATCTGCGTGTTCTTGACGATATTCAAGCCGAGCTCCATAAGCCCTTCAGGGTCGGGCTTCGACTCGCCAAGGAACACGTGCGTCAGATCCCCACCGTCAAAGCAGTGGTAAAAGACCTCTTCGTAGCGAAGCCGCTCGAAGAGGTCGATATCAGCGCTCACGGGGATGTGTGTGCCGTTTGAGTAATAGATCGGCAGATCGCGCGACTTCGACTTTATATATCGCTTGATTGCCTCAGAGACGTTCCCCTCCACGACGCGGCGGCACTTGTCGGTGAACTCAGGGTTGAGCAGATCAGCAACGGCGAGTCGCTGCGCACACGATTCTGCGGGCGTCCGCGCGAGGGCGATCTTGATGCCGTTTTCGCTCCCCACCTGTCGACAGTACGCCTGAAGCTCCGTCATGGCGCGTATCGCGAGTTCCCACGCGGCGGGATCCTCGTGTATGGCGGACCCTGTGTGGTACTTGACCGCGTCATTCACCCCGACTACGCCGATGGTATAGACGAGGCTGTCAAAGTCGTAGAGCTGCGGCCCTCGCTCGCCCGTATTCGGGTCGCGCGGGTGCTGTTGCAGGAAGGGGAGGCGATTGCCCGCGAGGAGCGGTTCCATCCACTTGCGCTTGATCTTGAAGAACTCAACGGCGCAGTCGACGAGGTTCTTGAGGTTATCGATAAAGGCGTCAGTGTCGTGTTCGGCCTTATATGCCGCACGCGGGACGTTGAGCGTGACGACGTGCCACGAGCCCATAGAGAAGTGCGCGCCGTCTCTGAAGTAGAGCTTGTCCTCAAAGTGCTGGTCCTCGTCTCTATCGACCTTGAACATATACGCGCAGCACTGGTAGCAGGAGATGCCCTTGCCCGCGCCACGGTACTCGGGAATCATGTTGTCGAAGTAGGTCGAGCCGAACTCGGCCGAGAGCGTGAACGCGGCCTGGTAGTTGTCCTCAATGGTGGGGATCTCGGGGTGACCGTAGTAAAGGTCCTCGGTGCGCGGCACGATGAATGAGGGCTCGATCGCCACCTCGGGCTTCGGGAAGTTGAATGGCTTGCCCCAGTTATCCCCCGCCGTCATAACCTCCATGATGGCCTTGAATGCGAGACGCACCTCCCGTTCAAACTCGCCGTAGGTTCGCAGCGGAGCCTGCGTGCCATCCCAGACCTTGCCGTGTAGTACTATTGGCTTGTCCTTCCACAGCTCGGGGACGCCCGGGGTGAGCTGCAGGCTGCTGAAGACCATCTGCCCGCCGCGCGCGATGAACACTTGCGTGAGCTCGTAGACCGTCTCTTGCATGAGCTGCTTGATCTGGGTGTAGTCGAGGTGCTCGAGATGAGGAGCCAAAAACGTTAAGAAGTTGTAAAAGCCCTGCCCGCCCGCGCAGTTCGTCTGTCCGGCGGCGAGCGCCTTGACCGCGTGCAGTATCGCGACCTCGGGGCTTTTCGCAGGGCCGGCGACGGAGGGGCTTTTCGCAGGGCCGGCGACGGAGGCGTGTGCTCCGGTGCCGTCGGGCATCAGACCGTAGTAGAGGAAGTACCGCAGGTCATAGTCAGCACAGAACGGCCGTACGTTCGCGTACTCCATGTCGTGAATGTGAAAGTCGCCGGAGCGGTGGGCGTCGCCGATGCTCTGGGGGAGCATAAGCAGCACCTGTTGCTTGCTCAGCTTGTCGTGCTTCTTCTTGGCTGACGTCTCCGGGTTTGCGGTCAGATTGGAGTTCTCCTTCGCTTCGAACCCCTCACCGTGGTCGATTTGGTAAGCGTCGTACAGTGACGTCCCCACACGAGAGCACGCGCGTGCCCAGTCGCCAAACCCCTCCTCGAGCAGGACGACGTTTACAAACTCGCGAATGAGCGGGCCGCTCAGCTCGCGGACGTCCATCGGCTTGATCTTCTTTTCGACGACTTCAGCGATGCGCCGCGCCTCGGGCCGCTTCATGCCCCGCTTTCCATAGAACGTCTGCGCCAGGGCCGTTTCTCGAACGAGTTGCTTTACGATCGCTTCGCTGTTCCATGGCAGGATAAACCCGTCACTGGTCCTGACGTTGGGCATCTCCTCGGCCTGTTCGCCAAGGAGCGTCGTCTGGAGGGTCCGGGGCTGAAGCATCGGGAGCAATGACTTCTT
>Ga0208821_1000399_pt1 | contig 35150 bp, 22 predicted proteins | sample June2015DPH_20_5_FD_184720 | JGI IMG/M metagenome (GOLD analysis project Ga0208821, IMG submission 184720) | Peatland microbial communities from SPRUCE experiment site at the Marcell Experimental Forest, Minnesota, USA - June2015DPH_20_40... | ecosystem: Environmental > Terrestrial > Soil >...
CCGTGGCGGAGAAGGCACCGTGATAGCCGGCCAGGCTTCGGCCATCAATCTGGCGGGCTGGACGGTTGAGGAGATGCTCATTCGCCGCTCCGTAGCGATGGTGGTGGAGTGGCCCAGGTTGCAGACCCGGTCTTTTGACCTCGCCACCTTCAGTCCCCGGGAGCGCCCGTTCACGGAAGTGAAGCAGGAATACGACAAGAGAATCTTCGAGCTGACGGACTTGCTGGAGCGAGCGCGCCATTACGCCCAGGCCATGGAAAAAGGCTCGAGCGAGAATTACGATCGCGACCTCAAACTCGAAGCTCTTGTGCCCGTCGTGCAAGGCAAGCTGCCGGTGCTGGTGGTGGCCAATCAGAAGCGTGCCATTCGCGATGCGGTGCAGTTCTGCGAAAAGCAGAAGCTCAGGATGATCCTGGGCGGCGGGTCCGAATCCTACAAGGTCAAAGACCTGCTGGCCTCCAAGCACGTTCCTGTGATTCTCGGGCCCACGCAATCTCTGCCCGAAGACGAAGACGCACCCTACGATCAGTCCTACGCCACTCCCGGCCAACTCGAGGCCGCCGGCATCAAAATCGCCCTTGCCAGCTTTGACGACGCGTCCTTCGCGCGCCGCCTGCCCTACCAAGCCGCCAACGCTGTTGCCTATGGACTCCCTTATGACGAGGCCTTGAAAGCCATCACGCTCTATCCCGCTCAGATGCTTGGCCTCGCCGACCAGCTTGGCACTATCGAGCCCGGGAAGATAGCGGACCTCATCGTCACGGATGGCGATCCGCTCGCCATCCCTACGCAGGTTCGTTATCTCTTCATCAATGGCCAGTTGACTCCAACGGACAACAGACATTCGAGGCTCTACGAAGAATACCGCAAGCGCCCCAGACAATGAGGCGCGGGAGGCGCCCCGCGAGATCGGGGCGCCTCCACGCGATCCCAGAGCGAGATTCTTCGCTCCGCTCAGAATGACAGACGTTGGGGTTTTCCTCTACCAATAACGAACAGTGGGCATTCGGCGGAAAAGTCCAGAGCGAGATTCTTCGTTGCGCTCTCCAGAAACTCGATGCATTACTCATGTGGATTGAGCAACTTGCACCGAGCCTCTCTGATCCGTCCTCGGCGTGCAACTGACCCCTCACCCGGCCCGCGACGGCTGGTGAAAGCGCCGTCGCGGTCCACCCTCTCCCCAGGGGAGAGGGCAACACCCGTTTGCGACGTACTCCGTTTCTGACATCACGGATAGCCGTTTTCCGCTATGGATGCTCAGAATGACAGACGTTGGGGTTTTCCTCTACCAATGACGAACAGTGGGCATTCGGCGGAAAAGTCCAGAGCGAGATTCTTTGCTGCGCTCAGAATGACAGCATGGCAGCGGAGTGCAGGTTCACTCGGTAGGGGGCTTCAATTTGCGGACCTCGGCAGCCCCGCGCGCATCGCCGGCGGCCTCGAGGGCCTGAGCTTCGGCGGTATACGCCTGCGTATAGGTCGGATCAACCTCGCGGGCAGCACGAAATTGCCCAGCCGCCTCCCGGTACTTGCCGAGTTTCATCCAGCAGGTTCCGAGGTAGAAACGGCTGCTAAGGTCCTGGGGATTCACCTGGACGGCGCGCACGAAATACTCTGCTGCTTTCGCGTAATCACCGCGAGGAAAATAGACCGTGCCAAGGATGTCGTAAGCAAGGCTGTTATAAGGCGAAGCTCGCGTCGCTTTTTGGAAGTAAGCCAGCGCCTCATCGTGGCGGCCCTCGAGATCGGCGATCTGGCCGAGGCCGATGTAGGAATCGTAGGTGACGGTATTCAACGGATCAAAGCTAGCCTGGTTGAGGCGAAGGGCCGTCTCAAACTCTTTCCTGGCGCCTTCGAGGTCGTGCTCGCGGAATTGCAAATCGAGACCGTGGTGTATACGAACCAGACCAGCGTCGGGAGCGACATTGAGGGAATAGCCGAAAAGGCTTTGGTTGTTGCGCCAGTTCGGAACCGCCCGAACATCCTGAAAACACCAGAAGCACATCACGAGGCCGAGGACAGGCAAGACGACCGGAGCCAGCCAGACGCGTGGCAGTTGCCGCGGCAGCAGGCCCAGACCCAGGTAAGCCAAGGCAAGGCAGATGCCAACGGAAGGCAGATAAGAGAACCGCTCCGCCAGCAACGGAAAGCTGAGCTGGCGAATATCCAGGCAGGGGAGCAACGTCACCGCCCACCACACAACCAGAAAGCCCAAAACCCTCTGGCGCTCCCGTAGCGCGCCTGCCGCGAGCAGAGCGAGTAGGGTCAACCAGGGCCACGGCGAGCGCAGGCTCGGCCCGAGATCGAAGTTATGAAAAACGTTAAGGTGGACAGGCCAGAAGAAGAGCTTGGCGTGCTGACCCAACAACCCCATGGCGGCAGCGATGATCTTGGGCCGGATTTTCCAGAGATGGTGCGCCCCGGAGAAATGTCCAAGCGCTGCAACGCGCGCCGCCGAGTAGACTACGGCTGCGCCAGCGTACATAGCCCAGCAAGCCGCCCTGCGGCGCCAGGTCTCGACGGCATCAGAAAAGAAAAACCAGTAGGCAATCAATAGCAGAGGAAAACTGAAGGCAGCCTCCTTGAAGAAAAGCGCCGGCAAATAGGCAAGCACGGCAAGAGCGTGACGGGCCACGCGCCAGCTTCCTGCCTTCTCGGCGCGCAAGAAAAGCCGGAAAGCCAGCAGGTAGAAAAAACCGCAACCCATCTCCGGAACGGATGCGATCCAAGCCACGGCTTCCACGTGCAGGGGGTGCAGGAGCCAGAGCAGTGAGCCGGCAAAGGCTGCCAAATCGTTCCCGAGGAGTTCGCGCCCAATCTGGAAAACCACTAGCCCCGTGGCCATGTAGAGAATCCACTGGAAGAAATGGTAGGCAGCGGGGTTAGGCCCTGCGACGCGCCAAATCAGCCAGTACGAAAAAATGTGCAGAGGGCGGTAGAAGTTCGTTTCCGCCCCTGCCCCAAGAAACGACCAGACGGAGCCGGTGAAAATTCGCCACCAAAGGTGAGCATTGCGGACGAAGGGATTTTCAAGGAGTTGCTTGCCATCATCGTAAACAAATCCATTGGACAACACCCCCGAAAACACTACGGCGGTCACCAGCGCCAGCACGGCGCCGGCCGCATAGGAGTGGTTCTTCACATACTCGTTGCACTTGCTCAGCAAGGCTTAACCTGCCCGCGAGTTTTTCCAGTCTCCAATCCTAAAACTGTTTTCATGTTTTTGACATAGTACTTTCGACCAGGCTTCGGGCCAAGCACGTTTTTAAGTAGTGGGTCAGTTTGCGCTTGTAGCGGCGGGTTGTGACCTGCGAACGAACGGGAGACCCCCTCACCCGGCCCGCCCCGGCTGAAGAAAACGCCGGCGGCGGGCCACCCTCTCCCCCAAGGGGGAGAGGGCAGAGAATTCTTACGCCACTGACATCGCTGAGAATGGCCAATCTCCAGACCGTCTCCCCCAGGGGGGAGAGGGCAGAGAATTCTTACGCCACTGACATCGCTGAAAATGGCTAATCTCCAGACCGTCTCCCCCAAGGGGGAGAGGGCAGAGAATTCTTACGCCACTGACATCGCTGAAAATGGCCAATCTCCAGACCGTCTCCCCCAAGGGGGAGAGGGCGGGAATGTGGACGACGCCAACAGATCGGAGCACAAACGTAGAAACCCTAGCCACGGACCAAATGGTCCATCAATTGACGGATAAAGCCGCCTCAACATCAAACTGACCCACTACCTGCTTTTAGGCGCACAAGCCCTTCACATGGTTTAGAATGACATTCGCTGCGCTCGGAACGACAAGCCTAATGCCTGGTTTAAAATCCTATCGGTTGGAGCGTGGCTCGCGGTCGGGAAACAACCGTCAACGAGGAGGTCTTGAGTTGCAGAAATTAATTCGGAATTACGAAGCGGGCGTTGGGAAGGCGGTTGTGTTCTTGACGTTCGTTCTGTTGCTGGCGATTACTGGATTGGCACTGAAGGTTACGAACCGTGAGGCGCCTTCTATCAATGTGCAGCGGGAGATAAGGGGAATCGGCGTGAGCACGCCCGTGCAATTCCAGGTTCACGATTTGCGCTACCGCATCAAGTCGGTTGAGGTGGAAGTCCATCAGGGCGACCGGACATTTCAAGTTCCGGTGGAGAGCAGCGCGTGGGCGGTTCGCACGCCAAAGTGGTGGAAGTTCTGGTCGCGGCATGTCGAGAGCAGTGCCACATTCAAGGTGAGCGTGGGGCGCAAAGAAATACCCGACCTGAAGGAAGGTTCCGCAACGCTGATCGTCACGGCAACGAACAATTCCTGGGGCCGATTCTTCCGGGGTGGCCGGAGCCAACTCATCAAGGACTTGCCCGTCCGCTTTGTTCCGCCTACCGCCGAAGTTCTGACCGCGCAGCACTACATCAATCAGGGTGGCTGCGACATGGCGCTTTTCAAGGTTTCCCAAGGGACTGTTGAATCCGGCGTGCAAGTGGGCAATTACTTTTTTCCGAGCTGGGCGGTGAAGGATTCCGCTCCCACCACCCGGATGTGCATCTTTGCATATCCATACGACGTTGACCCAACAACGCCGGCCCGCGTGGTGGCGCGTGACGACGCCGGCAACCAGACACTGGTCAATTTCAATTACAAAGTCTTCCCCAAGAAGTTCAAGTCCGACACGATTAACGTCACTGACGACTTCATGCAACGTGTCGTTCCTCCCATAATGAGCCAGACGCCTGATTTGCAAGATCAGGGCAGCCTTTTGAAGAATTTCCTGCTGGTCAACGGCTCGCTTCGTCGGATGGATGCGCAGCAGTTGGTGGCCTTCAGCCAGAAAACCAGTTCGCACCTCACCTGGACTCGACCCTTCGTGCAACTTGGGAATTCCAAAGTGGAGGCGTCGTTTGCTGACTATCGGACCTACCTGTACAACGGCCAGGTCATCGACCACCAGACGCACCTGGGGTTTGATCTGGCGGTTGTGCAGCACACTCCGGTAGTGGCCGCCAACGATGGGAGGGTGATTTACGTGGGCTTTTTGGGCATCTACGGCAATGTCGTGGTGATTGACCACGGCTGCGGCCTGCAGAGCCTTTATGCCCACTTGAGCTCGTTTGATATGAAGGAAGGCGAAGAGGTAAAACACGGACAAGTGATCGCGCACAGTGGCCAAACCGGGCTGGCAGGCGGCGACCATCTGCACTTCACCATGCTGCTGGATGGAATCCCCGTTAATCCAGTCGAATGGTGGGACCCGCACTGGATCCACGACCGCATTGAAGCGAAGCTGCAGCCTTATCTATAGGTGTCAGGTCCCAGGTGTCAGGTTTCAGGTTATTTGCGATTTGCGATTTGTGATTGGTGATTGATCTATAGGTGTCAGGCAGAGAGCCCACGCACCTGTCAATCACGAATCGCAAGTCACAAATAAGAACTGACACCTGATACCCGACACCTGTCAATCAGAAATCACAAATCGCAAATCACAAATTAGAAACCTGACACCTGAGACCTGACACCTGTTCTTAACGCGCCACCCGGCTCAAATAAAACTCGAAGAACCTCTTGGGATCCGTGCGCATCCCCACCGTAGCGTTGGCGGGCTGGCCTTCGACGACTCGAGTGAATCCTTGCCCATCAACCTCGATTGCCAACTGTTGAGTCTCGACGAGGCTTGGGTCGACGAGCATCGCCACCGCCATGGGGTCAAACAAAGTCGGAGTCTCGTTGCCCCAGAGGTGGTAGAAAATCGTCAGGGCGTTGGTGAGCGGGGTGAGATGAGTGAAGACGCGGCGGCGTCCGGCGGCGTCGAGTTGCAGCATGGCCGTTCCGTCGAGCGGAGCCATCAGCAGGGGCACACCGGATGAAAACACGGTCTGTGCCGCTTCAGGGTTCGACTTGATGTTCCACTCCGCTTCGGGCTTCGAATCCGGCGCATAACCGCGCGCGACAGATCCGCCCATCAGGGCGATGAGTTTGATCTTCTTCGCCATGGAAGGGTCGGATTTCAGTAGAGCGGCTACATTGGTCAGCTCCCCGATAGCGATGATCGTGACCCTTCCAGGCCGCCGGTTGATTTCAGTCTTCATGAAATCAACTGCTCCACTCCTATGCAAGGCGGAACTGGTGAAGCCATTCGCCCAGCGGGTCTGGTCAATCGGCTGGGGCTTTCCAGGCTCGCCTGCATAAACCGGAACTTTGCGCCAGGTTCCGCCCGCTTCCCAAAGCAGTTTGGCGGCAAGGCGGGCTCGCGCCTGGGTGTCACCAGCCACGGTGGTTACGCCCAGGAGTTCTAACTCGGGGCTGTTGATAACGAGCGCCAGGGCGAACGCATCGTCAATGTCCGTGCCAATGTCGGTGTCGAGGATGATCGGGATCTTCGACGGCGCAGCAAGAAGGGAAGTCACGGCGAATGCGAAACCAACCAATAGCAATCGAATCAGGTTCTGCATATGAATTCTCCCAGTAGCATGGTAAGAAGCCACTGATACGTTGTCATTCCGAGCGAAGCGAGGAATCTCGCTCTGGAAACCGACGACTTACGAGATTCCTCGCTTCGCTCGGAATGACCAGCAAGGCGGGTTTTCAGCATCCTGCCAGGGAGGAGACTTAGGCGGGGCGACCAGTCGCCCTCAGTCAGATGCACGCAGATGGTTGAAGTTAATGACATCGATGTTCTGGCCTATGAGATACTGGGTCAGCCGAAAATCGTCAGTGAGAACGACGTATTTCCCGTTTGCGGCCTGAAGGATGGCTGTGTCGGTGAGCCCAAACTTGGGGAAGGCTTTCTCATCTCCCAATTCCTGGCTGGGTGTGTAAAGCTCGTGCAGGTTTTTGAGCCCATGGGCGAAATGCTGCCAACAATAGTACCTCAAGTTCTCAGGTAGTTGCCCGAGTAGGTTGCTCACTTCCGTGAGGATACTGGGGGTGGTAACAACCTCTTTGAACTGTTCAATGTAATCGGCTAAGAGCTCAAAATCCCCAATCGTGAATTGGTCTGTCCTCTTGAATTTCTCGATTCGGGTCGGGTCGTACTGGCCCACGAAGAGCAAGAGAAGTAAATTCGAGTCGATAAGGAGGCCTTCCCTGCGGTGAACGCTCCCTGGGTCGGAAGCACTACTCGACATGCTCGACCTCACGGATCTTCATCGAGATGACCTCCCCGGTCTCACCGTCGACCTTGAAGAGTTTAAAGGCACGCGGGCCTTTCCTAGCGAACTGGGGCAAATTGGAAGGACGGTCGTACCCGAGGGTAATGAGCCAATAACGCCCCGTTCGCTCGACCTTTCGCTCAGCCTCTTCAAGAAGCACATTTGTGAATTGGTCATGATAAAGGTCCGTGAAGTACTCAGCGGCCTTCTCTGCTGCCTCTTTGACGCTTATCATTGGAATCAACCCCTCTCCACTTGCTGGGTGTCCACAAAAGGAACATACCAATCATGTATGGCGCCCGGCAACCCTTCAAATAATTATTCATCCGTTGGTCTAAGGAATCAACCCATCACTTTACCACCGGTGCCAGCGCCACGCACACCAGGCCGATGATGAAAAGGGCAAACATCAGCGCCAGCAGCCGCCTGGTAGTTGTATCTGCGCCTTTGAATTCCTTCCAAACGAACACTCCCCAGATGGTGCCCACCATGGTCGAGCCCTGGCCGAGCGCGTACGAAGCTGCCGGACCGACCATCTGGGCGTACGATGCAACGAAGTTGGAGATCGTGCCCACTCCCCAGAACATGCCCCCCAAGATGCCCCAGAAGTGCCACGCCCCGGTGCCGCGAAAATAATCCCCGACCGAAACCGGAGGTCCCGAAACCGGCCTCCGCATCAAGACATAATTCACCGGAAAATTAGAAACCAGCACTCCGAGAGCAAAGACGAACGCCACGGTGTACGGACTGAGGTGGCTCTCTCCTTTGATAGCCTTGGCGATGAAAGGATAGAACAGTCCCATCACCGCCCCACCCAGCAGGCTAATGGCGATCCCTTTAATGCTCACGGTCTGATACTTCGCATGCCTTCGGTAGGCCAGAGCGTCCAGCAAAATTGCCAAGCACACCAAGCCAATGCCTCCAAAAAGCATCAACGGATTGCCTTTTGGCGTGACGAGGTAATTCAAGATCGAGCCCACCACCAGCGCCACCCCGACGCCGATCGGGAAGGCCACCGCCATGCCCGCAATGGCGATAGCTACCACGATCAGGATGTTGCCGAGGTTGAAGACGATGCCGCCCAGGAAAGCGAGCAGCAAGTGATGACCATCCGCAGCCCGGAGATTTTGAATAAAGCTATCCGGGCTGGCAGGGGCCGTGCGCCCCAGCGTAAACCCCAGGATCAGGGCCATCAACAAGATGCCCCAAACATAATCCCAATAGAACAACTCAACGCGCCAGCCTTTGCAAAGCTTTTGAGTATTAGCCCAACTGCCCCAGCAAATCATGCTGAGAACGATCATGCAGAGTGCGACCGCATAAACGGTGGGTATGAACATAAGTAAGTTGGCCTCCCGGGGCGGGTTCCACATCAGCCCGCGCGGTTATCGATCTTACTCCGGCGTGGTGATGGGCACCGTCCGGCCTTCGCGCGCCGACTGATAGATGGCCTCCATCACGGCCACGTCGCGCATACCCTGGACGCCGTTCGGTTCGGGCTCGCGCTTGCGGCGGATCGAGTCGGCAAAGGCATCAATCTCCAGCGCCAGCTCGTCAATGACCTTGAACTTCTTCTCGAACCATCGGTCGCCAGTCTTGCCGAAGAGACAGCGCTCTTCGTCGTAGGGATACGCCGGGTTGAGGGCCGCCCAGCCTTTCTCACCGTGGACCTGCAAAAACGACGACTGCGCGGCGCTGAAGCTCGCGGTGGCCTGCGCCACCAGCCCGTGGGGGAAGTTCAGCCGGAAGGCGATGTTCTCATCCACCTTGCTGAATGTCTCGGGATCAGTCGTCCACTGATACGCTGAGGCTTCCAGGGGTTCCTCGCCCACAAGCCAGCGTATGGTGTTCACGCAGTAAACTCCCACGTCTGGCAGTGCGCCGCCGCCCGAGAGCTTGGGATCAAGATGCCACGAGCCAGCCTTCCCCCGAGCGCGGATAACGATCCCAAAAGCCGAATGAATGTATTTCAGCCGCCCGAGTTTCCCGCTCGTGATCAGTTTCTTGAGCTCGAGACTGGCAGGCTCAAAATACTTGCGGTAGGCAATCATCAGGCGAAGGTCGGAAGCGCGGCAGGCCTCCAGCATCTGACGGCACTCTTCCACCGAATTTGCCATGGGCTTTTCGCAAAGCACATGCTTGGCGGCGTTTGCAGCCTGAACTGCGTAGTGGGCGTGCGAGCCGTTGTGGGTGGCAATGTAGACGGCCTCAACCTGCGGATTGCTGAAGCAGGCCGGCAACTCCTCGTAGGTGTAAAAGGCCCCAGCGTGGAACTTCGTGGCAAGGCGCTTGGCCTTGGACTTGTCACCGCTCACCAGGGCCACCAGCTTCGCCTTCTTGCTGTGCCTGAAGCCGGGCAAGATCGCGCCTTGTGCAAATCCCCCTAATCCAATCACGGCATAACCGACGAGTTTAAAAGTTGCCATTGGGTTCATTCCTTTCTCGCTGAAGAGGCTAACATCACCTTGGGCTGTCCATCAACTGTCAAGTCAGTATAACGCTTACCTTACAAACAAAATCGCAACGAACGCTCCCTCGCGGCATTTGGAGTGCGACTGCCTTGAGAGCTTGAAACTTAAATGACGGTGTAATATCATGCCAGGGAGGTGAAGATCAAGTCCATTTCGGACGGAGCTGTTCCCCATGCCTGGATGCCCTGAAGGTCGCGCGGTCTTAGCTGGGGAGGCGCGATTCAGCCCTCAGTATGGTATGCGCGTTTCCGCCAGCCAGCGGCCGGCAAAGGCCGCAAGGAGGGATCAACGTCCCGCCCGCTGCGCCGCCAAAAACTGTGGCGGTGACGCCACCACAACAAAAGGCGCCGCCCGTAGCAAGACCTGGAAAGGCTCCTGCTGCCGCGCCCGCCTTTATCGGCTCATTGAAGAGTAGAGTCTGACCCAGGATCCTACTGACCATCAAAAGTGGCAGGAAGCAGTTGCCGGTTAGTGGATGCCTTGGCGCGAAAGGAACTTCCCATGAGTCGGCCACTAGCATCAATCTTGCAGAAGTCAGGCCTGTTAACCGCAGAAGAGGCAACAAGCCTGCTCGCCCGGGCGGAACGAACCCAGCGGACGTTCTGGGACATCATCCTCAATGAAAAGAAAATCCCCGAAGAAAAGATTTCCAAGGCCCTTGCGCGCACCTTACATCTCCCTCAACTGAAGCTCGCGGCGGCGACCATCGAGGCTGAGACGCTGCACCTTGTTTCCGAGGAGATGGCGCGCAAATTCGTCTGCCTTCCGATCAGCAAAGAGTCCGTAGAACCTTCCACGGAGTCAGTGGGCGTAAAGCGCCGTCCGGTTCTGGTGCTCGCCATGGCTGACCCAACTGACTTCCTGGCCCTCCAACACGTGGAGTTCAACACTGGGTGCGTCGTCAAGCCTGTTGTGGCCAGCCGCACGGAAGTCCTCGATGCCATCAAGACCTACTATGAGCCGGAAAAGTGGCTGGAAGAGTTTTTGCAGAATATCGAACAAGAAGTGGACTTCCAGGTCCTCGGGCCGCAACTGGACGAAGAACTCAGCACGGAGGCGACTGAAAGAGGGATCAAGCCAGGTCCCGCGGTCCGGCTAGTGAACCTCATCCTTCAAGCCGCCATCAGGCAAGGCGCCAGCGACGTTCATATCGAGCCTACTCTGCATAATCTCCAGGTGCGCACGCGCGTGGATGGAATGCTGCGCGAACTCATGCAGGTTCCCAAGTGGCTGCGCGAGTCTCTGGTATCGCGTCTGAAGATTCTCGCAGTTATGGATATCACCGAGCGGCGCGTTCCCCAGGATGGGCGAATCAAGGCGAGTTACGAGGGTCATGAAATCGACTTGCGCGTCTCGACTTTGCCCACGCACTACGGCGAAAAGGTGGTGCTGCGCATCCTCGGCTCCAGCCGGGAGACCCTGCCCACTTCCTCGCTGGGACTCAATCGCGCGAACCTGCGATTCCTGAAACGTGCCGTGGACCAGCCCCAGGGCATCATCCTGGTGACGGGGCCGACGGGCAGTGGCAAGACCACGACCCTCTATTCCCTTCTGAACGAAAAGAAGAATCCCTCCATTAATATCATCACGGTCGAGGATCCCATCGAGATCCAGCTCGAAGGGATCAACCAGGTGCAAGTCAACCTCAAGGCGGGCCTGACCTTCGCCTCCTGCCTGCGATCGATTCTTCGCCAGGATCCTGACGTGATCTTGGTGGGCGAGATTCGAGATCCCGAGACTGCGGAAATTACCTTCCATGCGGCCATGACGGGCCATCTTGTTTTTTCCACGGTACACACCAACAGCACCGTCGCCACGATCGGGCGCTTGCGTGATCTGGGAGTGGAAGCGAGTTTGATCCAATCTTCAGTCAACCTCATCCTGGCGCAGCGCTTGGTGCGCAGGATTTGCGGACGCTGCAAAGAGGAAACTCTACCAGAAAAGACGCTCCTGGAGAGGCTTCGCCTGGAAGCTGCGGATTTCCCCTTCTTTCACGGGGCAGGATGCCCCCGTTGTGGAATGACGGGGTATTCGGGAAGGGTTGGCGTGTACGAACTGCTGCGTATGACCCCCGATGTGAAAGCACGAATTGGACAGCGCGCCTCAGAAGCAGAGCTGATTAAAGCTGCGGTGGCTAGTGGCACGATCTTCCTGTACGACGACGCTGTGGATAAAGTTCGGCAAGGATTGACCACCGCCGAGGAAGTCCTGCGCGTCATCCAACTTCAAGAGGAGGAGGTTTTACGCTGCCCGCATTGCAGCAGCCTCATCAACCGCGATTTTGCCACTTGTCCTTACTGCCTCTTTCCGCTCAAAGCCATCTGTGATTCCTGCCGGCAGGAGCTGAAGCTGGAATGGAAGATCTGCCCGTACTGCGGTGCTCAGGCGGGAAAGACGGCTGCCCCCCTAGCCGAAAGCCCTTATCAAAAGGCCGAGGTAGAAGGCGGCGAGATTCCAGTCCCTCCGCCACCTCCGAAACCTGCAACGACAGCTCTTCTCCCTGCCCCTACGGGAGAGCCAGGCAGGCGGCCGCGCATCCTGGTGGTGGACGACGATATCGTGGTGCGCACCATCGTGGTTCAAGCCCTGGAAGCACTGCCTTTCCTTCCGGAAATGATTCAGGCCGCTAATGGCGCGGAGGGTCTTGAGGCGGCAGAGAATCTGAAACCCGACCTGTTGATTCTCGACCTGAACATGCCGGGAATGAACGGCTTCGAGGTTTGCGGCAAGCTGCGCGCCAATATCCAGACCGCCTTTATCCCCATACTGATGCTGAGCGCAAGCACCGATGAGCAGAGTCGTTCTCAGGGCTTTCTGGAGGGCACCGACGATTACATGGGGAAGCCGGTCTCCATTCCGGAGCTCCACACGCGCGTGACGCGGCTGCTACGTCGCACTTATGGCCTGTAGCACTATTGGCCAACTTCATCGCGTGGCGCGAAGAAAAGCAGATCCTTCGCTGCGCTCAGGATGACATGTCATTCTGAGCGCAGCGAAGAATCTGCTTTTGGTTGCGGGCAAGGACCGCGCTGTAGCACTAGTTCCAAACCTATTCGTTTCTTGCAAAGAATTCCCAAGAGGACGCGTGACCCCTTAAGAAGTTGCGGAAAATGCCCTCAAGCGGTCGGGGGCTTTTCTAGCTCACTGCGAAGCGCCGCCACCTTCTGCTGCAGGTCCGGCAGTTGCTCCAGCGTCAGGAGCGTATCAGGCCGGAAATGCATTTCGATCGTGCGCGCTAGCTTTGATCCCTCCGCGAAGCCGAGGGTCCCCAGCGATCCAGCCAGCTTGTGAGCCTCCTGCTCGGCTTTTAGCCGAAGCGAGTCGCCGAGTTTCTGCTCCTGCAAAGCGGTTACGGCTTCTTCGAGGACTTGCACGCGCTCCCTGATGGCGCCGCGGAAGGAATCCCAGAGTTGCGCCACAGCCATGCGGGCCTCTTGAAGAGCGCTGGCTTCCATGTTGGTTGGGCTCAACTCCTCCGAGTCCCCACCGCCACGGCAATTCCCAGGCGCCTGCTGAACCCAGCCCAAAGCGGTCGACACCTGGGTAGCCAATTGCATCGGATCGAAAGGTTTGGCGATGACCGAGGCCACCCGTAGCGTCCTAAACGCCTGTTGGTCAGCGGCCTGCACCTTCGCCGTCATGAGTATGACCGGTATTTTCTGAGTGGCAGGGTTATCCTGAAGCGCCCGCAGTGTGGCCGGCCCATCCATTTCCGGCATCATGACGTCAAGCAAAATGGCATCTGGGTATTCGGCCTTTGCCATGGCTAACCCCTCAGCCCCGGACCTTGCGGCCAGAACTTCCCACCCTGCTACCATTTCCAGGCTGAGCTTTGCCACTTCTCGGATATCATCTTCATCATCAATAATAAGAATGCGTTTAACGTTCATGGAGATCCTCTTTCGACTGTCGCGGACATGATTCCCTTCAGCAAGCCAAGCACCTGCTTTTCAAACTCCTCGTGGGACCCCCGTCCTTTCGTAAGGAAAACGGTCTTTCCAAGCCTCAGCCTGGCGCGCTCGGCGTCATCAAGGTCCTTCGCGGTGTGAACCACCAGGGGCACGCAGCGCAACACCTTGTTCTGGCGAAGTGCGCTGACCACCTCGAACCCATCCCCTTCCGGCAACACCAGATCCAACACAACCAGATTTGGCAGCACGTGCTCCGCCAACTGGACCGCCTGGCGGCCCGTCTGCGCGACGTAAACCTTGTGACCGTGGCGCTCGAAGACTTCTCGGATGACACGCGCCAGGTCCACGTCATCCTCGACCACCAGCACCCGAGCTGGCTTGCCAGGCCTGCTGATGGCGATCGAGAGGGTTTGGAACAACAGGGTTTCATCAACAGGCTTCTGAATCCAACCCGCCACTTCAACGTCCGTTTTCCTGAGGTCACGCGGCGGCAGCACGCTGAGAATGATAATAGGAATTTCGCAGGTTTCCGGGCGCTTCCTCAGCGCGGTCATGGTTTCCCACCCGTTCATCTCAGGCATCAAGAGATCGAGCAGAATGGCGCCGGGCAACTGGGCGACTGCCTGCTTGACGGCCTCCGGACCGGAACCCACCGCCACCACCCGGTAACCGCGTTGTTGCAGCAACTCCTGCACGACGGCAAGGATCGACGCATCATCGTCACACACAAGGACCGTTCGTGCTCCGGGAGCCTCTGCCGGGATGACGGGCACGACTTCTTCCTCTGCCGGGATGACGGGCACGACTTCTTCCTCCATAACTGGCAAGGTGAAGTAAAACGAACTGCCTTGCCCCAAGACACTCTCCACCCAAATGCGGCCGCCGTGTTGCTCCACGATGCTGCGGCAGATTGCGAGGCCCAAGCCCGTGCCCCCCTTCTCCCGCCGATCCGACGCATCGACTTGCTGAAAGCGCTCAAAGATGACGGTGAGTTTATCCGCCGGAATCCCCCGCCCCCGGTCTTTCACCTCGAACAACATGTCGCCGTTCTGCCGCCTGAGATTGAGTGAAATGGTACTTCCTTGTGGAGAGAACTTGATGGCGTTGCCCAGAAGGTTCGTCATGGTCTGGATGACGCGGTCAGGATCAGCCAGGATTCTTCCCGGCCCCGGTGACACCTCCAATTTCACTCCTGCCTTGTCCGCCAATTCTCGCACCGAATCCACCGCCTGTAACATCAGGCTGGCGGCCTCGCAGGCTCGTTTTTCCATCTTGACCCGGCCGGACTCTATCCGCTCGATATCGAGAATGTCGTTAATGAGGCGGACCAAGCGGTCGGTATTGACCATGGCAATATCAACCATGCGCCGCGCCTTGCCGGGATCGGCGGCCAGTAGGCCTCCGGCCAGAAGACCCAAAGACCCGCGTATGGAGGTGAGGGGTGTTCGTAATTCGTGACTTACTGTGGAGACGAACTCGTCCTTCATTTTTTCTATTTCCCGGCGGGCGGTGACGTTGCGGAAGATGCCGCTTGTGGCGACCGCCTTGCCGTCGACCAGCTTGCAATTCACGGATCCCTCGACGGTAATCTGTGTACCGTTCTTGGCCACAAACACCGTTTCAACGTCATTCACCGTCTCCCCGGCCATGACCGTCGCCGCTACCTGCTGATAACGTGTTAGGTGCTGAGGAGAGAGGATGTCCGTGATGGAGAGACGCGCAATCTCCCCCTCGCTGTAACCGAGGGTTTGCCGCCAAGCGTGGTTGACGTAAAGGAACTGTCCCTGCGGAGAAACACTCTGGATAAGCTCGGCAGCGTTTTCAGCCAAATCCCGGTATCTTTCCTCGCTCTCTTGCAGGGCTTGCTGCGCCCGCTTGCGCTCCGTGATGTCCTGAATGACGCCGAGGACCGCTCTTCGTCCGCGAAAATGCAGAGCATGGGCATCAACTTCCACGTCAACAACTCGTCCGTCTTTGAGTCTGTGGCGCCCCTGGCCGCGATCTCCTGACTGGGTGCGAAGCACCTGCATTTGGGAGAGAACGGCGGGGGCGGCTTCAGGCGGCAGGAGGTCCGTGACCCGCATCCTCAGGAGCTCGTGGCGGGAGTAGCCGGAATGAGAGACGGCAGCGTCATTAACCTCGAGGTACTGAAGCGTCTCCAGATCCCAAAGGAAGGTGGGCAGGGGGGTCGAGGCAAACAGCGAGCGAAATTGCTCTTCTGCCTCGCGCAAAGCCTGCTCGGCGCGCTTGCGCTCGGTGATGTCTCTGCACAGTGCGACGATACGGACACCCGTAGCGCTTGGTAGGAGTGTGGCGTTTATCTCGATGGGTGTGCACTCCCCATCTTTATTCACGTGGTCGACCTCGAGATTGCGCACGAAGCCCCGCTCCAAACACTTCCTGAACCCTTCAGCATTCCGTGCAAGGTCGTGCTGTGCCGTCCATTCGGTCACCCGCCGACCGAGGATCTCCTGTAATGTCCCACGGTCGGTGAGCCGCACGTACTCCGAATTGGCGTCGAGGACTCTCCCCTCCACATCCACGATCGCATATCCGGTGCCCGTTGTTTCGATCAAGGCTCTGTACTTCTCTTCGTTCTCTCGGAGCGCCTCCTCCGCCCGCTTGCGCTCGGTGATGTCCTGTACCATACCGACGGCGTAGCTCGGTACGCCTTCCCTGTCCTTCACAAGGGAAACCACCAAAAGCCCCCATATCACCCGGCCATCTTTATTGAAATAGCGCTTTTCTATCTCGTATTTGTCGCGTTTTCCTTCCGCCAGCTCGCCGTACAGCCCTCGGCCCAGCTCACGGTCCTCCGGGTGGGTGAACTCGGTGAAAAGCATGCCGCTGCTTAGTTCTGTCTCGTTATAACCGAGCATCTTCTGGAGCGCGGGGTTGCACTTGAGGGGGTGCCCCTGCCTATCCACAAGCGCCATGCCGATCCCGGCATTCTCGAAGGTCGTACGAAAACGCTCCTCGCTGGCCTGCAAGGCGTTTTCGGTGCGCTTTCGCTTGCTCATGTCGAGGTTCACTATGAGTAACGAAACCGACACCGTTAACAAACTCAGCAGGCTCCCCAGCGCAATCAAGCTCACCACGGTTCGGGCGCTCGCCTGGCTTCTGGCTGCCCGCTCGATCAGCAACGTCCCTTCTTTCTGCTGCATTTCACCCGTCAGCCGCCGGATCTGGTCTGACGCTCTCTTGCCCTGTTCAGTCAGTAATTCCTGATCGGTCAAGGCGGTTCCCTGCTGCTTGCGGAGTTCGATGCTGGTCTGAAGGTTCTCTAGCTTTTTCTGAATTAAGGGTTTGAGCTCCTTGAGGCGTTCCTGCTGGAATACATCGTCAGCGGTAAGTTCCTGGAGACGCCGCAGTGAAGCCTGGAGTTTCTCTGGGATGGTCTCGTATTGGTCTAGAAAGCTCGGGTCCCCGGTCAGGACATAGCCCCGCCGCGCGGCTTCACCGTCTAGCACGAGGGAAAGAACTGTGCCGACTTGCTCCAGCACTTCGTGTGTGCGGTTCACCCAACGAGCCGCCTCAATCGACTGCACGGATTCTCGAACGCTAAGGATGGTAGCAAGCGCCAAGAACGTCAGTCCAAATCCTAAGCCTAGGTTCACTTTCGTTCGTGTAGGATGGTTCATGGCGTGGCCCGCTCAGGGCTTTGGGAGTCAAGAGTGGCGAGGCGACCTGGGTCACTAAACGGGCGCAAGACTATTCTTCTATTGTCCTTTACTGCGCTTGGGCTATCCCACGTCACTGGGGGCGCAATGCTGTCCGTTTTTTCGACAGATTACTTTCTTCCCCTTTGCCTCTGATTAAGCAAAACAGCCCGTTTTAATAAGGCCAAGAAGGATTGCGGCTTCAAGTGAATCGCTTTCGAAGTGAATCCTTGACTGTCTGTCCTGCCGATGGGAGTCTTGCCGGGCAACCCTGAGACTTGCAACACTGGCACCCATCGCGTCGAGACTCGTTCAGCTTGGCTCCCCTACCAAGCTCCGGGGCTGCCCCGGCCTCGCGAGCCGCCAACCGGGCTACATTTTAGCACGTTGCTGGCCAAACTGGAGGATTCTTCGCATCGCGGACAATGTGTGGTTTCTCTTTGAGTTACATAGTGTGGGGGGCATGACAATCGCCAGGCGCTTGCGCGGAAACATCGACAAAAAATTGTCGATGCCGGGTTCCGCCTCATGTGCCTTCCGGCTGCCCCGAGGGGGCCACTTTTTCCGAGCGAAGTCTCAGAAAAAACTCAGAAATTTTCATTCGCCGAACTCGGCGCAAATGACTCAAATTTTCGTTCCCTCGCTTCGCTTCCTGTCGCTGAGAGCCTCGGCAAGCTCGGAGTGCGCGAGCCTGATACATGGCAGCACAATGAGGCCCAGTGCTACCAGGAGCAGGAAAGATAAAATGCCCGCTTGACTTTAAGTCCCCGCAGGTATACAAAGCGAACATAGGTATAGCTGAATCCGTCCGCAAAAGGGAGGTCACCATGGACCGGAAATCCCCGTGGGAAAATGAGTCTGGTGTACAAGTCTTAAGGCTTTACAAATCGGATTCGTACCCTGATTGGCCTCGGGCCGTGAACAAAACAGATTTGCACCCTGATTGGCCTCGGGTCGTGATTCTGGACCTGACGGCCGAACAGTTTAGTGAGTTTGATCGGGACCCCTTGGCATTTGCTAAAAAATACAACCTGTATCCTGAACAGCCGATATTGTGGATGTCGCAGTGCGCAAAGCCGCCGATCGGTAAAGGAATTCCCCGGGCGACTGAGTCATCACGCTGGACAGTGGTTATCCCCCACACTCCCAAAAGTTCCGCGGCTTGTGCAGCGTGCCCTCAAACAACAACAGGGTGACGCTGCTTCAGGGGGACAATTCGGGGCCGAGCCGGCCGCCGGGGCGTTGGATGCCACTTGGCTGAAGGAGGGGCGCAAGACACCCTGGGGTTCTCAGGGGTGAGTTTGCTCGGCTGCGAACTGGACTCTGCGGCCCACAACCAACCGCGAAGTGTGCGGAGCACGTTGGAGAAAGTCCTTTCGAAGAGTCTCTAGGGCGGGAGGCCTAGACGACGCATAAGAGCCTGGAAGCCCTGGTCGGACCGAACAGAGTCGAATGCGGGCTCCACCTTGAGCCGTGCCAGGTATACATCACGATCGGCGTAGGCCGTTTCTAGCCAAGCAAGCCCCTGCTTGTTCTCCCCGAGGGCGATATAGATTTGTGCGAGTAAGGACGGGGGTACGTAGGTTCGCTTGGCCCGTACCCGCAATTCATTTAAGGCGTTGCGTGCGGCGGTTTTGCTTCCCGCCAGTGCGTGGGCGCGCGCCAGACCCACGGCTCGAGTCAAATCGTTGCCGGAAAGGTTTACGGCCCTTTGACACTCTGCGATGGCTTTCTCGTACATTCCCTTGCCCAGGAAGCTGAGCCCCAAGCAATCGTGGGCCCCGAGGGAATTAGGTTCCAACTCGAGGATTTTCCCGCACTGTTCGATGGCCTGGTCGTAGCGACGAGCATAGTAGAACGCCCACCCGACGGTGACCTGGGTCGCGATGGAAAGCGGGTCGAGTTCTTGGGCCCTGCGGCTTTCCGCCAAGGCTTCCTCGCTCCTTCCCATCGCCGATAAGTAAGCTGAGTACATGCGATGCGCTTCCACGTTGCCGGGGTCCAGTTCGAGGGCGCGTCTAAATTCGCTCTCGGCCTCCACCCAGTTCCAATCCGCGTAGAATCGGACAGCTCCCAGCGAGGTGTGCGCCTCGGCCAGAGTGGAGTCAATCCCCAAGGCCTTGAGCGCATACTGCTTCGCTTTGCGAATGCCCACGTCTGGAGGCAGCTCATCCGTTGACCAGTAGTAATCAGCCAAGCCGGCGTAGGCGGGAGCGTAATTCGGATCTATCTGCGCTGCTTGCTCGAAGCATTGCCGGGCCTTCTGCCAGTCGTTTGCAGTTTCCTTGTTGTAGTGATATCGGCCTTCAAGATAAGCGTCGTAGGCTGCGGGGATGACCGGAGCCGCGCTGGTGAGGCGCCCGCGCTCTTGCGGCGTCACGGCAATTTTTATTTCATTGGCAATAGCGCTCGCTACCTCGCCCTGCAGCTTCAGCACGTCTCGCGCGTCGCGCTCGTAAGTTTTGACCCACAGGTTCTTGTCGGTTGCCCCCTGAAATAGCTCCGCATTGATGCGTACGCGGTTGTCGGAGCTCAACACCGAACCTTCGATCACCGCATCCACGGTCAGTTCTCGCGCGATCTGGGGGAGAGGCTTTCGCGTGCCCTTGTACTGCATCATCGTGGTCCGCGAGATCACCCGGAGCGCGCTGATTTGGGAGAGATCTGCAATCAACTGATCGGTCATCCCATCGGCGAAGTAATCCTTCTTGAGATCCCCGGAAAGATTCTGGAGCGGTAAAACTGCCAGCGACTGAATTCGCCCCGGACCCCTCCTGCTTGCTTGCTGTTGCCACCATCTCCCAATACTCAAACCAACGAGAATCGCTGACAGCGCCACGGCTAAGGCGGTTGCCACGCCTGGATGTCGCCGCCAAATCGGCAATCGCCGCACACCTGTCCCCGATCGCGGAACCTTGAGTGTTGCCAACTGCCGTAGATCCACTTCCAGTTCTGCGGCGGACTGGTAGCGATTTTCCGGCTCCTTCTGTAGGCACTTCAGAATGATCCGCTCCAGTTCCGGAGAGATCCTGGCGTTCACCGCGCGGGGTGGGACGACCGCCTGGTGCAAGATGGCGTCCGTCAACCGGGGCGCTACTCCATCCCGAAATGCCCGCTGGCCGGTCGCCATCTCGTACAGCACCGCACCCGCTGAGTAGAGGTCACTTCGAGCGTCAGCAGGTTCAGACCGTAGCTGCTCAGGCGCCATGTAGGGCAAAGTCCCTGCCACGGCTTGATCCCCGGTGGCGCTTTCAGTTGTGACATCATATTTGGACGATTCCCTCGTCACCCTCAACGACTTTGCAATTCCGAAGTCGAGTATCTTCAGTCGCCCGTCAGGGGTGACGCGCAAGTTGCTTGGCTTAAGGTCGCAATGTACAACCCCCTGGCTGTGCGCGGCCGCCAACCCGTTGGCCAACTGTACGCCTAGCCGCGCGATCTCCCTCTCCGCCAGCGGCCCCTGGGCCAGGCGATCGCTCAGGGTGACCCCGGGGACGTACTCCACGACAAGAAACTCTGCGCCGTCCTTGCTGCCCAATTCGAAAAGGATTTCGATGTTAGGATGATTAAGTTTAGAAAGTGCTTGCGCTTCTTTGCGCAGGCGCTTGCGGACAGACTCGTCGGGCACCAGATTAGGGGGCAATACCTTTACTGCCACGTCCCGTCCTAGCCGTTCGTCTCGGGCTCGATAGACTTCGCCCATTCCGCCGGCGCCTATTTTTTCGAGAATACGGTAGTGGCCAAGTGTTTGGCCGATCATGGAGGGAAGCCCCCACTTCCGATGTGGATTTTAGGTTGGACAGGCAAGCCGTGTCAACGCCTAGGCGGACGAGTTGGCTTGAGGTTTCTTCCTCCATCGCTTGGCCCAGGATGGCTGGAATTGCTGATTGCCGATTTTCGATTGCTGATGGACATTGGAAGGAGTTGCCACACCACTTCTTCAATCGTCAATCGGCAATTAAAACTTGGTGTTCGGTTGCGGCCGCAGGCTGTTTGGCGAACCCTTGCGAAACTACGCGAGCGAAACGTCATTAGGGCCTGCTCCAGTCCTCAATTCTCAACTCTCTTACCCGCCGGAACGCACGATCGTTGGTAACCAGCACAGCTTGGGCAGCCAGCGCATGGGCGGCGATCATCAGGTCCAAGTTGCCTATGGCCTCCCCATCACGTTCGAGGTCAGCGCGCACTCGCGCATAGTGCTGGGCGGCCTCCGAGTCCCATGGCAACCGATCGACGCGCAACAGAAACTCTTCGACGGCGGTCTTCAGCCGCGCGGCCTCCGGTCTGCGGGCGACCCCAAAACGCAACTCCGCCTCGGTAAGCGCCGAGATCGAAACCTGGGCCATCGGCACTTTCAGCAAGCGCTCCCGCACACGGGGGATGTTGCCTTTGATGACATAGCTGGCCATATTTGTGTCCAGCAGGTAACGAGTGGGCATCAGAACAGCTTCCGTTTCTGCGGGGGCGCATCCTGGCGGTGCGCCAGAAAGTCCTCCGGCACATCGATGGTCTTCATCAACTCGAAGAAGTCCTGCCAGGATTCCGGCCTCCGCGACAGGATGACATCACCGCTGGCAGGATCACGGCGGATGTAGACCTCCGAGCTCTCGAAGCGGTATTCCGCGGGCAACCGGACGGCCTGGCTGCGGCCATTGCGGAACAACTTGGCAGTACGAAGCATAGCGCCCTCCTCGGATATATACCATGATAGATCACAGCCCGAGAACGATCAAGTCCACTAATTATGAAGGCTGGATCACGGCAACGCGGCGCCACTCATATGATTTCTACACGCTCGCGGTGGGGGCTGTTGGGAGGGAGCAAAGCCAGAACCGCTTGATCCATGGTCGCGAGCTTCCCCTTCTTGTGGATGGCCAGACCAAGCAAATAGGCGTCGCTTACTTGCTGGTGCCCCACGAGTCTTCCTTGAAACGACTCGACGGCTTCCCCAAAGCTGATTTCATCGCTCCAAAAACGGTGGTAGCGGTGCTTTAGATTGCCGGTCAACAAGGTGATGGCTTCTTGCGGCGTGACGGCATCGCGGGAGAACGCCGGGTTGGACACGAGTCGCACGAAAGCTGCCTGGGTAAAAGGACAAGTCGCCCAACCCAGGCGCACCTGACGGGCGAACCAGTCCTGGACCTGCGAGTGTGACTCGTGAGCCGGCCACATCAACGCAATCAGCACATTCACATCCAGGAGGAAGCCGGTCATTCGTCCTCCAACTCGATCTGCCGAATCTTCTTCCTGCTCACGGGAGGAGAATCCGCCGGCAGGTCAAAAACCTGGAGACCGTTCTGTGTCCGTGTAGGCCGCTGAGCGGTAAGCCCCCGGCGTGCCAGCTCCGATACAGCCTTCCCGAGGCCAAGCGACCGGCTGTCGGCATAACGCCTAATTAGCTGCAAAACATCATCATCTAGTGAGACCGTGGTACGCATCCATTAATGATGCGCGATCTTCGGAATGATGTCAAGCAAGCGCTTGGGCATCGAGGTCTGAAGATGATGCGCTGACTTGCACACACCATATTCTGGCTGGCGCGTACACGAAACGATGAGAACATCGGCTCGATATCAAAGGTCTTGTTCTAATAATGCCGGAGGCTGGTGTTCGCACTTGCACCAGCTCGGATTGCGCGTAATATCTTATGGAGAGAATGCTTGTCATGAGGAGTCATCGAATGTCTAAATGGGGTTTTGCGCTAGCCTTCTTGATAGTCGCGATTCCTTGTTTTTCCGCCCTGGCGGCGGAGGGTCTTCTGCGACCAGTGAATTTGCGGTGCGAGTATCGCCAGAACCCGCTCGGCATCGATACGTTACAACCGCGCGTGAGCTGGACACTCGAGCCAACCGATCCAAAAGTGCGGGGCCAGAGGCAGACGGCTTACCAAATCCTGGCGGCCAGCAGCGAAGAGCGTTTACGCAGCGACCAGGGAGATCTCTGGGACACTGGAACGGTCAAGTCTGACAAGTCCATTCATGTGCCTTGCGAAGGCAAACCGCTGGGTTCAGGCATGCAGGTGTGGTGGAAAGTGCGGGTATGGGACGACCACGGAAACCCTTCGGCCTGGAGTGAGCCTGCCTTTTGGTCAATGGGGCTGCTCAAAGCCGAGGATTGGAAGGGGAAGTGGATCGGACTTGACGGTGGCGAGGGTAAGCCGGAGCAGGTAAAGGAAGCTCACTGGATCTGGTCGTCCCAGCCCGGTCCCGGCACGAGATACTTCCGCCGGACAATCGAGATTCCGCGAGAGACTACGGTCTCGGATGCCCTCCTGTATCTGGTGGGCTCCGGCGCTTCTACGCTTTATATCAACGGGAAGGAAGTTAAGTCAGCAAAGGGGCTCAAGGATCCCATCTCGCAGGACATTACGCAGGCCCTGCACAGCGGCGCCAACATCCTCGCGGTCGCCGTGAGCGTTTCCGGTGATGCTCCTTCAGGACTGATTGGCGCACTCGAAATGGAGCTCGCGCGCGGCGATACGGTGGTTATCCACACCGACGGGCAGTGGCGAGTTTCGCCGGCCGAGGTCCACGATTGGAATAAGAGTGAGTTCAACGACTCAGCCTGGGGGGCAGCCAAAGTCCTGGGGGAATACGGGATGGCTCCCTGGGGCGAGGTGGGTTGGGCGGAGCGGCGCGTCCTGCCAGCCCGAATGCTTCGCAAGGATTTCAATGTGGAAGGACAGGTGAAGCGCGCCACACTCTACATTTCCGGCCTGGGCCTCTCTGAACCTTACCTGAACGGCGCCAAGGTGGGCGACGACGTGCTGGTTCCCGCCTTGACCGAATACGACAAGCGAGTCTTCTACTTGACCTACGATGTCACCCAGCGTTTAACGCCGGGCCCCAATGCGGCCGGTGTAATCCTCGGCAACGGGCGCTATTTCGCGCCGCGGCACGAGGTTCCCACATTTATGCGGACCTTTGGCTACCCCAAGCTGCTGCTCGAGCTCGAAATCGAATATAGCGACGGAAAGGTCGAGCGCGTGGTGAGCGACGGGAGTTGGAAGCTGACCACCGAGGGACCGATCCGCGCCAATAGCGAATATGACGGCGAGGTCTACGATGCACGCCAAGAGATGGAGGGCTGGAGCCAACCGGGCTTTAACGATCGCGGCTGGCAGCAGGCGCGGGTGGTGAAAGGTCCCGGCGGAGTCCTCGCCGCTCAACCGATTGAACCCATCCGCGTCACGGAAACCCTCCACCCGGTGGCCATCACTCAGCCGCACCCCGGCGTCTACATCTTTGACATGGGCCAGAACATGGTGGGCTGGTGCCGCCTGACCGTCTCGGGAGCGAAAGGAAGCCGGGTCTCGCTCCGCCATGCCGAACGGCTGCGGCCCGACGGCACACTCTATCTGGACAACCTTCGCTCCGCAAAGGTGACCGATGTCTACACACTCAAGGGTACTGGGACCGAGGTGTATGAGCCGCGTTTCACCTACCACGGCTTCCGCTACGTGGAGGTGAGGGGCTTCCCCGGCAAGCCAGACTTGTCCTCCCTGGAGGGACGAGAAGTTCACGACGCCGTGGAACAACATGCTGACTTCGCCACTTCCAATCCGCTGCTCAATCAGATTTACCAAAACGTGGTCTGGGGGACCAAAGACAACTACCGCAGCATGCCTACCGACTGCCCGCAGCGCGACGAGCGCCAAGGTTGGCTCGGTGACCGGGCTGCCGAGAGCCGAGGGGAACCCTACCTATTCGATGTTGCCGCTCTTTATGCCAAGTGGGTGGACGACATGGCGGACTCGCAGGATTCGAAGGGGAGCGTCAGCGACGTGTCCCCGGCCTACTGGCCTTTCTACAATGACAACGTCACTTGGCCAGCCGCCTACATCATTATCCCCGACCACCTTTACGATCAGTACGGCGATTTGCGGGTGATTGAAAGGCACTATGAGGGAATGAAGAAGTGGATCACTCATATGCAGATGTACCTCAAAGACGATCTCATGCCGCGAGATACCTACGGCGATTGGTGCGTCCCGCCGGAATCTCCCGAATTGATCCATTCGAGCGATCCGGCTCGCAAGACCGAGGGCCGCGTGCTCGGCTCAGCCTATTACTACCATCTGCTGCGCCTGATGGCCCGCAACGCGACGCTGCTTGGCAAGGAAAGCGATGCGAAAGACTTTAACCAGCTTGCTGACAGGCTGGTAGTGGCGTTCAACAAGACCTACTTTGACCAGCCGAACGGCCGATACAGCAACGGCTCCCAGACCTCCAGCGTCCTTCCTTTGGCCTTCGGCATGGTTCCGGAACAGGACAGGCAGAGAGTCTCAGAAGCGCTGGTGCGGAAGATTGAGGAGCAAAACAAAGGGCACATCGGAACGGGTCTGATCGGCGGCCAGTGGCTCATGCAGGTGCTCTCCGAGAGCGGCCGCCCGGATGTCGCTTATGAGATTGCCTCCCAGAAGTCGTACCCGAGCTGGGGCTACATGAGCGGCAAAGGCGCCACCACGATCTGGGAACTTTGGAATGGCGATACCGCCAACCCGGCCATGAATTCGGGTAACCATTTGATGTTGGTGGGCGACCTTATCACATGGTTCTATGAAAACTTGGCAGGCATCCGCCCCGATCCGCAACACCCGGGCTTCAAGCACATCATCATGCACCCCACTCCGGTCGGCGACCTGACTTTCGTAAAGGCTTCGCACAACTCTCTCTACGGCGAAATTGTGAGCGCTTGGAAGCGTGACGGGGATCGCTTTACCTGGAGTGTTACCGTGCCCGTCAACACCACGGCAACGGTGTACGTCCCGGCCAACCCTGCGGCATCCGTAAAGGAAAGTGACAGGCCGGCGGGCGAAGCACCGGGTGTCAAATACCTTCGCGCGGAGGCGGGCGCGGTGGTTTACGAAATCGGTTCGGGAAGTTATCACTTTGTCTCGAGCATGACGCGCTGATGCGGTGCGAACGTTTAGGGACGAAAAAGCCCGCCCCGTGTCATTCTGAGGCCCCCGTTCTTTGGGGGCCGAAGAATCCCTGCAGTTTCTTTGAACGGGCAGCCAGTGAATGCTCCCTGCGAACTGCGGAGATCCTTCGTCGTCCCAAAGAGCGGGACTCCTCAGGATGACATGCGCGGGGTGTGCGCCCTGTCTGCGCAACTCGAACTTCCGACTTCGGGTTCAGGCGGAACATCATGTTTTATAGCGGAGCGGGCGCCTACTCCACGATCCCTTCGCGGTGGGCTTCCCGAGCCGCAAAGGAGCGTGCAATGAAGGATTCAAGTTTTACGGCGGCGAAGACTAACAGGCGCCTCGCCTTCTGCTGGGGAATAGCATTCATAGTCGCTGTTACTTGCTTCAGTTGCCCTTCGAAAGTTTCCGCAAGTGCCCTCGATAACCGCGAGAGCGCCGTGTCCGCCGCAGAGCTGGAGACCTTTGGGACCGCGGGTAAGGAAGGACTGCTTTACCCTGACCGCGAGGTAGTGCTCTTCCAGCATGAAGGCGCCGGATGTTTGACGCATATGTGGTTTGGCGGCGACTGGCCGGGATATGACCGCACCCGAATTCGCTTCTATGTCGATGGAGAAACCAAACCCGCGATTGATATGGAGCTTTTTCTTGGCCACGGAATCGGCTGGGGCGATCCCTCCGCCCCCTGGGGTTCCGAGCGCCTGGGAAAGTCCGGCCATCCCAGCGGTCTCTATAATACTTACCGAATCCCCTTCGGTAAGAGCATCCGGGTTACCGGGCAACTCGGCGCGGGGGTCGAGAAACCCCAAGTGTTCTGGTGGATCATCCGGGGAGTCGAGAACCTCCCGGTTTTCCTTGGCAATATCCGCCTGCCGGATAAGGCACGGCTGCGGCTCCAAGTACGCGACAATGTCGAGTTAGAGCCTCTCCAGATTTTTGACATCTGCCAATCATCGCGCCCCGGCGCCCTTTACCAAGTGACCCTGGCAGTCGCCAGCAAGAATTTCAACTTTCTCGAAGCCGTCCTTAGAGCCTATATGGATGGCGCAAAAGAGCCCCTTTTGCTCTCCTCGGGAACCGAGGACTACTTCCTTGGCACCTATTACTTTAACCGCGGCATGTACCACTTCCCTATCGCCGGCCTGACGCACAAAGAGCAAGATGCGGACGGCACTTGCCGTTTTTCTGCCTACCGTTTTCATGAGGAGGACCCGATTATCTTTCAAAAGGGGCTTCGTCTGGCGTGGCGAAACGGCGAAGAAAAAGACGGGAAAGCTTATGGAATGCCGCAGCGCAGCCGGGCCACGAGCTATGTCTGGCTCTATGAATGGTGAGCGACCTTGTCGAGCAACCCCTGCACGGCCAGCACCTTTTCAAGCTTGGCGCGGTTTTCGGGTTTCATGGGGACCATGGGCAGGCGGTAAACTTCCTCGATCATGCCCATCATGGCGAGTGCGGCCTTGACGGGAATGGGATTGGTCTCGATGAAGTTCACTTGCATCAGGGGCAACAGGCTGAAGTGGAGTTGGCGCGCTGCCTCGAGTTTTCCCTCCAAAAGCAGGTGCGCGAGTCTGGTCATCTCGCCCGGGATTTCGTTGGAGATGACGGAGATGACACCCACGCCACCCAGCGCCATGAGCGGGAAGGTGAACGAGTCGTCGCCTGAAAGCACGCGGAAGCCCGGCGGGACGGCGGCCAGGACTTCCATCTGTTGCACGATGCTCCCGGAGGCCTCCTTGATGCCGATGATGTTTGGGATTATCGCGAGGCGGGCCACGGTGGGGGGCTCGATATTCGACGAGGTGCGTGCCGGAACATTGTAAACAATGATGGGAAGGTCGGTAGATTCCGCCATAGCTTGGAAGTGCTGGTAAAGGCCTTCCTGGGTAGGCTTGTTGTAGTAAGGGGCTACGGAAAGAATTCCCTGCACGCCCAGGCCGCGCACCTCGGCGGCAAGATCGATCACTTTCCGGGTGTTATTTCCACCGACTCCCGCAATTACGGGGACCTTCCCCGCCACTTCCTGGACCACGGTGCGGACGACGGCGAGGTACTCAGCATGCTCGAGCGTGGGGGTTTCTCCCGTTGTGCCGCAGGGGACAAGGAAGTCGATGCCGGCGCGGAGTTGGAACTGAACCAAACGCCGCAGTGCATCAAGGTCCAGGGAGCCATCCTTCCTGAAGGGGGTCACTAGCGCCGTGCCGCAGCCACGAAGTTCCAAGCTCATGGGACATCCTCCCTTCCGGAGCCGAAATTAGAAACTGGAAAATAGAAACTCGAACTTGCTTGGCCAGTTTCCATTTTCGAGTTTTGAACCGGGAGAGTCTCAGGGTTCCAGAAACGCAACCTGCGCTACGCCTTCAAAACCTCAGCAAAGCTGAGAAAACCTTTCCTGCCGACGATCCAGCGTGCCGCGTACAGGGCGCCTTCAGCGAATCCCTGGCGGCCGCGGGCCGTGTGCCGGAGGATAATTGTATCCGCTTCGGAGTCGAAGCCCAACTCATGGGAGCCGGGGATGTAACCAGCGCGCACGCTGGTCAGGGGAATCTCGCGGCTTTTGAATTCGGGTTGAATCTGGCGTTTGATTTCGAGCGCCGTGCCGGAGGGCGCGTCCTTCTTGAACTTGTGATGGGCTTCGGTGAGGTAAGGGTCGTACATCGCGAAGGGGGCAAAGATTTCCGCCGCCGCGCGGGCCAGCCGGTAGAAGAGATTCACACCGATGGAAAAATTCGCGGCGTAAACCATGCCGACGCCGACGCTTTCGATGATCTTCCGGACTTCCTCCAGCCGGTCATGCCAACCCGTTGTCCCTACCACGAGATTCACACCCAGCGCCGCGACACGACAGATGTTCTCGAAAGCCGCATCCGGTGTGGTGAAGTCCACGCAGACGTCGATACCCTGGAATTTCTCGCGCGTGATGCCCCGGCCTTGCGCGTTGACGTCAATATCCATCACCAGGCGCACATCGAAGCCCCGCTGCGGCGCAAGCTGCGCCAGCGTCTTGCCCATTTTCCCGTAGCCGAGCAGTGCCAGGTTTATACGTCTTGCACCGGGGGATTCAGCAGAAGCGTTACTCACATTTCACCCGCCTTGGGGAAGAGGTTTCAGGTTTCAGGTGTCAGGTGTCAGAAGGACCTCGCCATCAGCCTGTGGAGCAGATAGGCACGGGGCCTGACCGACACCTGGCACCCGACACCTGGCACCTGACACCTAGTCGAGATACCCCTCGGACTTCATCAATTCCGCATTGAGCAGAGCCGCGCCGGCAGCGCCGCGTATGGTGTTGTGGCTGAGGGCGGTGTACTTGAACTGAAGCACTGGGCACAGGCGCACGCGACCCACCACAGTGGCCATCCCGTGCTCGACCGCGAGGTCAAACTTGGGCTGCGGGCGGTCCCGCTCTTCGCGAACGATAATGGGATGCTTGGGGGCAAACGGCAAACCCCGCTCCTGAGGAAGCGAGCGAAATTTCCGCCAGACTTCAATCAATTCCTCCACTGAGGCCTTGGACTTCAGGGAAATCGATATCGACTCGGTGTGGCCGTCCTCGACCGGCACGCGGTTGCAGTGGGCGCTCACCACGAAGTCGCCAGGCTTGACCGTTTCATCGACGAATATCCCCAGCAGCTTGCGCGTCTCGCGCTCCACCTTTTCCTCTTCCCCCGAAATATGAGGGATCACGTTGCCAAGAATATCCAGCGTGGGCACGCCCGGATAACCGGCGCCGGAAACCGCCTGCATGCTGGTCATCAGCACCTTCTCGAGGCCGAAAGCCTTCTCTAACGGAGCCAACGACATCACCAGACCGACCGCCGTGCAGTTCGGGTTGGTGACGATCATGCCCTTCCACCCGCGCCGTTTTCTCTGGATGCGCACCAGGGCCAGATGGTCGGGGTTCACTTCCGGAATCAACAAGGGGACGTCCGGTTCCATGCGGTGATTGCTGGAATTGGAGACCACCACGTGGCCCGCCTGCGCAAATTCCCTTTCGACTTCACCCGCCACCTTGGAATCAAGCGAGGAGAAGAGCAACTGCGGCGCGTGGCCCGGTATGCACTCGTGCACGGGAAGCTCGCCTGCGGCTTTGGGCAGGGGTTCGCGCAAGCGCCAGTTGCAAGCCTCCGCATAAGTTCTCCCTGCCGACCGTTCCGAGGCTGCAAGCCATCGGGCTTCAAACCAGGGATGGTGTTCGAGCAAGCTCACAAAGCGCTGGCCGACCATTCCCGTCGCGCCCAGGATGCCGACTTCGATTTTGTTCATAGTTACGACTGCCTTTCTGCCGACGAGTCGAGAGTTCAGACTCGAGAGTCGAAGGTCGAGGGACAAAAGAGATTCGTTCCGCCGGGACCTGTCGGGCCAACTCGGCGGCTTCTCACCGACCCATCTCGATCGAATTGCGAACCTACAAATCAGCTTGGCGCTATCTCACTGTCGACTGTCGACTGTGGACTGTAAACTCTCTTTTTCAGCTCATGGACAAGCCGGCAATAAAGGTCGACGGCCTCGATCAACTCAGCTTTGCGAACGCACTCATGCTCGGTGTGGGCTACGCGGATCGACCCCGGCCCCAGCAACACAGGCCGGCCCCATCGGGTCAAGGCCGGCAGGTCGGTGGTGAAGGGCACCACGTCGGTCTCGTAGCCGTCCAGTTTCTCCATGCGCAGGGTCGGCGTATCGCGGACGAACTCAAACTCACACCGCCCTGCGAGCAACTCCGAAATCTTGCGCCGCAGCTCCTCCGAGCCGTTGACGGTCCGAATCAGGATCTGGGCCGCGGCCTGGTCCGGCACAACGTTTGCAGCCCTGCCGCCGGAGATGTGGCCGATGTTCAGCGTGGCAGGGCCCAGCAAGACGTCATGGGGCAGCGGAACCTTCCGCAAATCAACCAGAATATCGAGCAACTTATCAATGGCGGATTCACCGAGGTGCGGGTAAGCCGAGTGCGCCATCTTACCTTTGCATCGAATGTCCAGCCGCAGGTTACCTTTCGACCCCACCACCAGTTTATTTTCCGTGGGCTCACCATTAATAATGTAGCGCGAGCCGGGTGGATGCAGGTTCGCCTCGCGCGCGCCGTCGCTGGTGGTTTCCTCTCCGACCAGGTAGAGCAGGCCGAAGTCAGTCACCCCTTCGCTCACCAGCCGTTCAGCCGCCACGATCTGCGCGGCCAGGCTCCCCTTGGCGTCACATGCTCCGCGCCCATAAATGAACTCCTCGTCCTCGCCGGCGAGAAGGAAAGGAGGGACGGTGTCGATGTGCGTGCTCAAAACAACATCCGGCTTTCCTGTCTTTGCGAACACGTTGGAGCGATCTCGTGAGACCGGCTGGAGCTCCACTTGGAAGTTTCTCGCCACAAGATAACCACGCAGGAACTCGGCGCAGGCGCGCTCATGGCCGGTCACGGATTCGATGTTGATTAAGGCCTTGGCGAGCTCAAAGATCTCCATCACATTTGTCTTCCGCTGGTTTGATGCGGGACGCCGCTCCAGGTCTCAAGTTTGTCAGGAGGCGCCCGCCAATAGCCCCTCCGCTAGACCTTAGCTCACAAATGAAAAGAGCGTCAAGGCCATTCCAGCCTGGGGGCCTGTTCGGAAGAGGACGAAGGCTGTGGCACTGGTCGGAAAGCGGAGGCTTTGCGCAAAGGAGGGCGGCTGACCGCGGTGAGCGGTCCGGTCCGGCCCTTCTGCTTGAGCACCCAGCCCCAAATCCATATCACTGGGAAGCTTGCGGTTTCGGGCTGTTTTTTCGCTTTGATTTGCACTTTTGCGCTCAAAATTTAGTTCGTTTTGGGTTCGTTTTTTGCTCAAAAAAACGCTAAGTCCTGTATTTCCAATAAATCCTTGGGTTCGTTCCCTCTATTTAGTATCTTTTTCGCATTTTCTTGCCGTCTTCGCCCCCTGCGGGCCACTTTCGAATCTGTTTTCCGCGCGCTTTGCCGACGCTTGCCATAGGTCAACAACAGTAGGCTATAATTTTCTTCAGCCTGCTGTCAAGATAAAAAGCAGGTAGCGCGGACCGCCGATTTTGCGGTCCGCGTTTTTTCCGTAGCTACCATCACCACCGTGTGGTGAGGGCCGGTTTGGTCAGCCGCCCCGAAGATTGGTCCCGCCCTGCGGGATCAAGTTACAATGAATACGCCGGCATGAGCGCCGGCGAACAAAACGAACGCTGCGGTTTGATCGTTGACCGCGTGAGAATGCCCTCCGAGGCGCGCGCACGAATTTGATCGCTCCATCACGGGGCCGAAAAGACGCGGACCACAAAAGCGGTGGTCCGCGCTACCCGCTTTTGACACAAGCAGCTTGCCATCACCGGTGTCAAATATGCGGTGTCAAATATACTATGTCATATATTCTATATGTCAAATATTCTATTGACACCGACGTGCATCAGGAGTACGATGCCATGCAAGAATTGATGGCTTGTCAGAGGAGAATTATGCGTGCAGCGGTCGGGCCGAAGCATACACGGATACTTTATATGATGCACCGGTTATCCATTATCGTCATGGTGGTGTTGTGTCTTGACGCTTGCCGGTCAAAACCCGCTCTTCCTGCTGCCGAATCCCGGAATTCGAAGCCGGAGGCTTCCCCGAAATCCGCCACGCTCTTCGCGCCCGAAGAGAAGCTGCTTTTTGATTACCGCGCATCACGAGATAATCCGGCGCCGACGCTTTCAGACGAAGCCCGGCGGAACCTGCTATCCGCGGTCTTCCCGCATTACCTGGATAACGAGACGGAGTGCGAGGTGTATTATGAGCAAAAGGATTTGGAGGCGGCGCGCAACAGCGGCCAGATCGTTCCCGAGTTGCTAGCCCGAGCCGCCGGATCCTTTACCAGGTCGGGTGCTCGTCAGATGGCGTACCTGATCAAAGTGGGGGAGTGCATGGCGCAAACGCGTTCGTATTTTGGAACGTATCGACTGGCGATCTTCGAAAACGATCGGCTAATCGCTGCCGACCGGAGCCCATACGGCGACTTCCTCGACGCCGTGATCGATGTGGACGGCGATAACATTGAAGAGATTCTGATATCGGGCTGCGGCTCGGGGACGGGCGTGGTGACATGCTCCGCGAGCCTCCTGTCGATCGCAGGAGGCACGCTCAGGACCATACGGGACTTCTCGAGGGTATATTGGGATGGATGCCTCAGCATTTTCCCGGAGCCCGGCATCACTGCCACGGTAATCATGTATGCTCCAGGCCGGCCGCCACAGTTTTTCGAGCATCCATACGAGGCCGCTTGTCCCGCAGAAGGACAAACGCCGGAATTCAGACCTGCTACTGCGCATAAGTTTTAGCTGACGCTCGCATTCTGGAATTAAACTTCAAAGGCCGCATCGACGCACGATTCGCCTCCAGCTAACGCAAACTCAATTTGAGAAAAACCACTACTTAAGAGGGAGAAAAGCAGGTAGCGCGGACCGCCGCCCCGCGGCCCATAGCCTTCGGCCTGCCTGCCGTATGACTCGAGGAGGCAGGGCGACGGGCCGATTTTGCGGTCCGCGTCTTTTCCGTAGCTATCATCGCCACCGTGCCGTATTCTATCGTGGTGTCCAAACTCCGGCGTCCTTTTCTTTCCGATCGATATTTCTTTATCGTCGTGCGCCTGCTCAGGCGGCGAGAGAAATTCACCGAGCCTGATTTTGCCCTGTTGGCGCGCGCCTTCAACCGAGCGCGGGCACTGCACCCTTTTCACCTGTCACCTTAACCCGGTGCGGGCCGGTTTGGTCAGCCGCCCCGAAGATTGGCGGTGGTCAAGCTACCACGAATACGCCGGCATGAGCGCCGAGGAACAAAACGAACGCTGCGGTTTGATCGTCGACCGCGTGAGAATGCCCTCCGATCCGCGCGCACGAATTTGATCGCTGCATCACGGGGCCGAAAAGACGCGGACCACAAAAGCGGTGGTCCGCGCTTCGCGCGGGAGCGGGACGCTCCCGCCACAGCGGGCGAGACGCCCGCGCTACAGGCTCCTACTTCCGACCCAGGAGACGAATCCTGGCTGTCAGGGCGCGGCCCGTGATGCCGCCGTAGGTGAGGAAATCCGGGGAGTCCACGTTGTTGTTCACCGCCGTGGGATTGGAGCGATTGGTGACGTCGTTGAATCCCGCCCGCAGCGCCCACAAAAATCCGAACAAGCGAATGCGCCGCTCCAGTTGCAGGTCCAGAGAAAAATATTGGGGGAAACGCCTGGAGTCTGGAGCACTTACGAGCTGCTGGTCCTGGTTCACCAGGCTGAAGGGAAATCCGTCGCGCCAATCGAGCGAATAAGCGATGCCGAACTTCCAGGGCAGAGGCATCCAACCCCAGGAGAGAAGGCGATTCGGCGTGTCCCAGGGGAGCGGCCCGCCCGCCTGCGGGCTGAACAGCAGGCTATCAATGCTGAAGTCAAAGACAGCGTTGGAGTGGGCTTTCGAGCGCGTGTAAGAAGCGAAGAACACGTGGTTGCCCTGGAAAGTGTGGCGCGTGGAAATCTCCACGGAGTCGTAGCGGTCCTGCTTCAGACCTTCCAACCGGAAATTGCCGCTCAAGCCGCTGCCCTGGTTGACGAAGGTCCAGCCATCGCGTCCGCGCTTCTCGAGGAACTGAAGTTGGAGGTAAATAGAGTGCGGCATTTTCCTTTCAACGCCCAGGCTCCAATGGGTGAAGCGAGGAATCTTGAGCACCCGCTCATCGACCGCGAACGAGGTCACAACAGGTGGCTGGAGAAGCGTCTGGCCCGTCAGGTCGTAGAAGAAGTCGGTGCGCTGCCCGCTCAGGGAGCGCGTGAGCGTATCGAGATTCGTCGCGTCACCATAAAGGCCGACACCGCCGGAGAGCTTTGTGTCACCACTTCGGCTCAGAAGGTAGCTGGAGGCCAGGCGCGGGGAGACCAGGAAATCCCGGATAACATCATCCCAATCGAAGCGCATCCCCGGCTCCAACAGCAGGCGGTCGGAGAGCGACCAGCGGTCCTGGGCGTAGCCGGTGGACTCGAAATTGTCTTTCGTAAATGGCGCCCCGTTTTGGAAGGTAATCTCCTGGGAAAGAGTGCCATCTTCGCGCACGATC
>Ga0208821_1000400_pt1 | contig 35079 bp, 37 predicted proteins | sample June2015DPH_20_5_FD_184720 | JGI IMG/M metagenome (GOLD analysis project Ga0208821, IMG submission 184720) | Peatland microbial communities from SPRUCE experiment site at the Marcell Experimental Forest, Minnesota, USA - June2015DPH_20_40... | ecosystem: Environmental > Terrestrial > Soil >...
GCTGTTGGCTTCCTCGCAGGAGCTGATGGCTAGAGCATAACCAATGTCACAGCCTTTACCTTTTTCCAGCGTTCTTACTGCCGCAAAGCTGGTCTCCCAGAACATCCTTCCCGGCTTGCCCTGTTCAGGATAATCTCACGGAATAACGTTCATTTTTTTTGTAAGCTGGGACGCCGGAGTGGGGCAGATTCCGAACTCGAGTCGTCGCGACGCGCACATTTCACGAGCGCTAGCTGTTGAAGAACATCTGGGTTCCTTACTGCGAATAGGAAGCGGTAGCCCCACTGCAACCCGCGCCGCAGCCTGAATTGCGCACAATGCAGAGACATTGTGTAATGTGGTGGAAACGTAGGGTATCGCGTTGACTTTTGCGGGCTCTACAGGCAAACTCTCAATTCGCCCGTCCAACGCATTCGGGCGGGCGCTTTGAGCCGGACGTTACTGTCGCAAGCGAGGCGAAGGCCGGCTCAGGAACCGTTCGCTCTATGTCCGCAGACCGCGTCTCCTATACGCTTGATTCGACGCTGGAGACGGTGAACAACGCCGAAGAGACGGCTGGCCGCATCGCCGCCGAAGCCGGATTTGACGACGAGGAGGTCATGAAGATCTCCATGGCGGTGCGAGAAGGTGCCGTTAACGCAGTTTTGCATGGCAACGCCTACGACCCGAGCAAGAAAGTCACGCTGGCGTTTGAGCGCACGGCCCATGACCTTGTCATCGTCATCCGCGATCAAGGCAAAGGGCTCGACGCCAGCAGGATTCCGGATCCATTGGCGCCGGACAATCTGTTGAAGACATCGGGGCGGGGCATTTTTCTGATACGCTCGTTCATGGATGTGGTGGAAATCCACCCCTCCCAAACAGGCACCGAACTTAGAATGATTAAGCACGTCCACGGCAACCCCGCGGACCACAAGGAGGCTTTCCAGTGAGCATGAAGTCCAGTACTCGTCAGGTGGATGGCGTCACGATTGTCGACCTCAGCGGCCGGATTACCCTCGGCGAAGGCAGCGTGGTTCTGCGCGATACGGTGCGCGACCTGCTTTCCAAAGGGCAGAAAAAGATCCTGCTGAACCTCGCCGAAGTGAACTATATCGACAGCTCAGGTATCGGCGAGCTCGTCAGCGCCTTCACCACTTGCAAGAAGCAGGGCGGCGACCTCAAGCTGCTCCACCTCACCAAGAAAGTGCACGATCTGCTGCAGATCACGAAGCTCTACACCGTCTTCGATGTCAAGGAGGACGAAGCCGCGGGCGTAAAATCTTTCAGCTAGTAACGGGGTGCGCGGTTTGTTTAGCCGCGAGAACTGTGGCAGGCCGGGGCCCAGCCCCGGCACTCCACCCCATCACGCCAAAACCGGGCGCGCTGGGGACCCCGGCACTCCAAGTTCCCTTTTTGGGACGTCGCCCGGAAACTTTTCGTCCCGCTCAACGTAGGATCTCTCCTCCACGCCTACAATAAAACCGAGGCCACACTTCTCCGCGCCTCAGTCGTTATGCGTCTTCTTACTCTGGCTTTTTTTCTTGGAAACATTCTTGCTTTGAGCGGAATCTGCTTCGCGCGCAATCCTTCCCAGCCTGGCTGTGTATCGTTCGCCGAAGCCAGCAAGCATGTGGGCTCGGCCCAGTGCGTCAGCGGAACCGTGCTGCGCGTGGAAAATGGCAGCAAAGGCGTCACGTTCCTCAACTTCTGCAAAGATTCCAAGGCGTGCCCCTTCACCGTGGTCGTGTTCCCGGCCGATCTCAAAAAGATGGGCGACATTCGCCAGCTCGAAGGCCGGCAGGTTGAAATCAAGGGTACGATCCAGGACTACGACGGGCGCGCCGAGATCGTTTTGCGCCGCTCCCAACAACTGGGCGAAGCCGCTTTCCTCGTGCATCCCCCGGTGCCCACGGACTACGACGTCGAGCGCGCGGGCCACAACAGTGCCGGGAAGTCTACTCATGCCAAAGCTGCCAAGAAGACGGATACAAAGCAGGACAAGCCGATGTCGATCGAAGATCCAGACGAGCCGTAGCAGCCGGTCGCCGCTCATCGCGATCCACGGATCTCACACCAACCCCTTGCGTAACTCTTCCAGCGGATACTTAGTCCCTCGCCACACGATGCCGCCGTTCCAGAGGGTGTGGAACATAGAGCGTGTAAGTGTGTACATGAACAGGCTGGTGCTGACCGGGTGCAAAAAGAAATAATACGGCGGAACTGCCGACCTGGCCGACATGCCGCAATAAATGGCAAACAGCGAACCCAGCGCGATGGCGTAAGGAACGCGCGCCCATCCATGCGCCAGCCAGATGCCAAGAAACGGCCCGAGATTCAGAAAACCCAGGCCCACTATGCAGGCCACCGTTCGCGGCCACTGGAAAGAAAGCACGGCAAAAAAATTCTTGGTGAGATTGTCGACGATGCCAAAAGCGCCCTTTGCCCAGTGCAGGGAGATCAGGTCATCCCCAGAAACATTGCGCTGTGCGAAGCCCGCGTTCTTGATTACCTTGCCCAGCTTCATGTCGTCGACCACTTCCATGCGCAAGGCGCGATACGTGCCGGCCGCGTCATAGACCGGGCGCCGGACCAGATTGAAAGCGCCCACACCCATGTGGTCCGGCGCTTTGGGATCGGCAACTTTCCACGGGCGGTGTCCGAAAACGAAAAGCGCCTGAAAAAAAGCGATCATCATTTTCTCGCCCCAGCCTTTCATGATCATGCGCGGGAAAAGGACTACATGGCCGGCTCGCTCCGCTTCGGCATAGGCAACGGCGCGCCGCAGCGAATCGGGCTTGAAGAGGACATCGGCGTCGGTGAAGAGCAACCAGTCTCCAGTCGCCTGCTGTCCGGCCGTCCACATGGCGTGCGTTTTGCCTAACCAGCCCGCGGGCAGTTCAGAAATGTGGATCGCCTGCAGCAGGCCGTGGGCTCGAGAGCTTGCGGCAATCTCATCCATGATCTGCCCGGTGTGGTCGGTCGAGCGGTCGTTGACGGCAATAATTTCGTAGTTCGAATAATCGAGCGCCAACAGCCGCGCCAGCGTCTCGCGGATATGTTCTTCCTCGTTGCGCGCCGGAACGACAACGCTGACTCTAGGCTCGCCACTTGGGGTCGCTGGCCTGCGGTCCCATTCGGGCCGCGCGATATTGGCGACACGCGGCATGCCGATTGCCGCTTCCAGGATGCGCGAAAACCAGGCCAGCGCGAGAATGCCGCCCGCAATCCAATTCACTATTTGCCAATGCATTCTGCTTAGGAAGATGCTCCTGGGGAAAGTTGCGATGCCGCGTATTCTTCGCCGACTCGCACTGCTGGCGCAAATCTCATGCCGTAGAACAGGATCGCCGCGGAAATCACCATCGCAATCACGGGCAAAACGAAAGCTGCCTGCAACGAGCGCCGGTCGGCGACCCATCCCATCATAGTCGGCGAAGGGACGTCGCCCAGAATGTGAATGATGAAAATGTTCACGGCGATGGCAGTGGCGCGAATATGGGCGCCCACCGAGTTGATCACCGCCGCATTCAAGGGTGAAGTATTCAGCAGCAAAAAGAAAGCCGCCAATGCGATGGCCGGCACCATGGCGTGACCCTTCGCAAACAGCGCCACGATCATGACGGGGACGCCGAGCGCCATGCTGGCAGCCGAAACCAGGTAGTAGGAACTTTTCATCCGCCGCAGCAGATAATCGCCCAACCATCCGCCGGCTAGTGCGGCAACGATCCCATCCACCACGATGATGATGCCAAAAACAAAATTGGCGCGAGCGAGCGAGTAGTGGCGCTCGCTGTAGAGGAACTGCGGCATCCAGACCTGAATGCCGCCCAGCGAAAATGTCATCGCCGCCATGCCAAGAGTTGATGTCAAGAATGCCGGGTTGCGCGCTAGGCCAAAGATCGTCGCGCGCTCCGGCGTCTCCTTGACGGAATCAAATTGCCCCCGCTCCGGTTCCTTCAGGAACAGCACCGCAATCGCCAGCAGGAATCCAGGCGCCGCCGCAATGTAGAAGGGGAAGCGCCATCCATAGTGCGGGGCCAGATTGCCACCCAACAGATAACCCGCAGCTGATCCCACCGGAATCGCCAGATAAAACACGCCCAGGATGCGTCCGCGCATTCCCTCCGCGAATAGATCCGCCACAAAGGTCGGTGCGATGGTGACGAATGTCGCTTCGCCAACCCCAACCAGCGTGTGGCGAATCAGCAGCTCCGTGTAGGTGTGGGTAACGGCCGTGAGCAGCGTGAGGCCGCTCCAGAAGATCGCTCCCAAAGCGATGATCAGCTTGCGCGAGTAGCGATCCGCCAGCGGCCCCACAAAGGGAGCGGCGATCATGTAAAAGCCCAGAAACGCGCTGGTGAGATATCCGATCTGAACCTTACTCAGATGGAATTCATCCTGCACCAAAGGCTGAACTGCGAACAGCACATTGCGGTCCGCATAATTCAGCAGATTGAGCGCGGTGAGCACGAGCAGCGCGGTGCGGGCGTGGAGCTTTTGCTGAGTCACAGGTCGAGCGAATATAGCATGGCGGACGAGCGAAAGGCGGAATCTACCGTTTTCCAAAACACCCGGTCACTTCCGACCTTTCTTCACCCGCGGCCACCGCGCAATCACGACGGTCGAAATCCCTCCGCGCGGACGGAACTCGCCTTTCACCTCGGCCCACACCGGCTTCGCCCAGCGGACAACATCCTCCAGCACCTGATTCACGATGTTCTCCTGGAAAATGCCGAGGTTTCGATACGCTTGGAGGTATTCTTTTAGCGACTTCAACTCCAGGCACAAGCGATTCGGCACGTAGCGGATCACGATGTCGCCGAAGTCCGGCAGGCCCGTCTTCGGGCAGACGGAAGTGAATTCGGGATCATCCACGACGATCTCGTATCCTGGAAACTGGTTCGTCCAAGTTTCAATTTCCGGGAAATCGTGATCGAGCCCAGCACTGGCGTGCTCCGCGGTGTAGCGAGAAGAAGTAGAGCGGGGAGAAATAGAACGAGAAGATTTCGGCATTTGCCTATTGTACCTAGCGCCTCGTATCCGGCCACGCGCGCAGCCGTGAAAATTCCGGGCTGTAGCGGACGCCGACGGACTGCGCGACGCATCTAAAAAGGTAAGCCCTAGGCGTACATTTGCCTGCTCTCCGTAGCGCATGGATGATGTACATTGAAGTTTGCGCGCTTCTCTTCATGCCATCGAATGGAAATAGTTCGGGACGCCGGCCGCGGAGCTGGTGGGAAACGGCGCTTGTCATCCTGGCGGCGGTGATCGTGCTGGCTGCTTTCGTCTCCCACCGCGGGGACCCAGTGCCGGTGCGGACCGCCGTCGTCGAGCAAGGCGCGATCCGCAGCCTGGTTTCCACCAACGGAAAAATTGAGCCGGTCAACAACTTCGAAGCCCACGCTCCGGTCTCGGCGAGTGTGCGCCGCGTTCTTGTCAAGGAAGGCGACTCCGTCAAGAAAGGCCAATTGTTGCTCGTTCTGGATGACGCCGACGCGCGTGCCCAGGCCGCTCGCGCCCATACGCAATTAAGCGCGGCGCAGGCCGACCTGAGCGCCGCGGAACGAGGCGGAAATCAGGAAGAAGTGCTGAGCCTTCAAGCTCAACTGGTGAAAGCTGGCACCGACCGCGATTCAGCACAGCGCAATTTAGACGCGCTGAAAAAACTTGAGCAGCAGGGCGCGGCGGCGGCGGGAGAAGTGCGAGAAGCGGAAAACGCTCTTGCCCGCGCCGATGCCCAACTCACCTTTCTCCGGCAAAAGCAGACAAAACGTTATTCGAATGCGGAGTTGGCGCGCGTCGACGCGCAGCAAGCGGAAGCGCAGGCCGCCTACGATGCCGCCGAGGACGTTCTGGCGAAATCCAATGTCCGCGCTCCTTTTGATGGCATCGTGTACTCGCTGCCCGCGAAGCAAGACGGCTACGTCGCGGCCGGAGATCTTCTGCTGCAAGTGGCGGATCTGCGAAAAGTCCTGGTCCGCACTTTCGTCGATGAGCCCGACGTGGGCAGACTCGCTCCCGGAAATCCAATTGAGATTACCTGGGACGCCGTCCCCGGACGCGTGTGGCGGGCCACCGTGGCTGCCATCCCATCGACGGTGAAATTGCACGGTTCCCGCAACGTCGGCGAGACAACCAGCATCGTAGATAACAAGGATTTGAAACTCTTGCCGAATATAAACGTCGGCGTGACGATCGTTGCGGCCGAGCACGACAACGTGCTGGTGGTGCCGCGAGAGGCTGTGCGAATGGACGACTCCAAGCCTTATGTTTTGCAGGTTTCCGGCCACGAACTCAAGCGCCGCGAGGTGGAAACTTCCCTTTCCAATCTCACGCAAGTTGAAATAACACGCGGCCTCTCCGCCAGGGACATGGTCGCGATCAATTCGTGGAATGGCAAACCGATTGGCGACGGAACGCAGGTCAAGTTTTAGATGATCACGCGCGCTTCCAGAATTTTTTTCGTTTTGATAATGCTCATCGCCTCGTTGACCGCCAGCGCAGCGGACTCCGCCAAGGAAATGCTGGCAGACGGACGAATCGATGAAGCCATCGCCGAACTGAACGGCCGCCTCTCTTCCGCTACGGCGGACGCGGAATCGTCCAACCTGCTCTGCCGCGCTTACTACGCGCTCGAAGATTGGGATCGCGCGGAATCTTCCTGCAGAAAAGCGGTCTCACTCGCTCCGGACGACAGCCGTTTCCATCTGTGGCTGGGGCGCGCGTACGGCGAAAAGGCGGAGCGGGAAAATTTCCTGGCCGCGGCTGTCCTGGCCGCGAAGGTTCGCGAAGAATTCGAGCGCGCGGTACAACTGAATCCGAAAGACGTGGATGCCCGGCTCGATCTGACTGAGTTTTATATTGAAGCGCCCGCCATTCTCGGCGGCGGCGAGCGGAAGGCCCGCGAGCAAGCGCATTCCATTGCAATGGTGGACCCTGCCCTTGAACACTGGGTTTACGCGCGCATCGCCGAAAGCAAAAAAGACAGCGCAACCGCCGAACGGGAGTATCGCCAGTACATCGACCTTAGCAAGGGTGACGCGGAAGCGTGGCTCGACCTTGCCCTTTTTCTCCGCCGCCAGAATCGCCTCGACGAAATGGAGCAAGCCATCGTCAAGCTCAGCCAGGCGCCTATGCCCAAACTCGATGTTCTGGTGAAAGCGTCCGGCATCCTATATAGCGCCGGCCGCAGCTTCCCTTTCGCCACGGAACTGTTGCGCCGCTATCTCGCCGCTGATCCGGTAGAGGCGGCTCCAGCGTTCAAGGCCCACTATCTGCTCGGCATGCTGCTTGAAAAACAAGGAGACACAGCAGGCGCGGCGCGCGAGTACCGTGCTTCCTTGTCATTGGCCCGGAACTTCGGCATGGCCCAGCAAGCACTGAATCGAGTCATGCACTAATGAACCGAATGAGCAAATCGCCGAATACCTCAGGGGCTAAAGCCCACGTCTTTATTTGGGTCTGGACGGCACCCTTCGGCTTCGCTCAGGGCAGGCTCTTGAAGCCGTGCCCTACCCAAAACCTGCCCTGACCAAAACCATTGGTCCGATCAGTCCTAGCAAAGTTACTGCCCGTCTCGCTTGTGGCGCACTACAATTTGTGCGTGACGATGCAGAAGTGAAGAGATGAAGGTGATGAGATGAAACTTCGATTGCCGCGTTTGCACTGCACAAATCCGCTCGCCTTATGTGCGGCCGTGTTGCTGCTCGCAGCGCGTGGCCAGGCTGAACCGTTGCCGCTTGAGCGCGCCGTCCGCCTCGCGCTCGCGCACAGCACGGGCTCGGCGATTGCGAATGCCGACGTACAGCGGACTTTTGCCTCCTACCGGGAACTCCGCAACAACTACTTGCCGCAGCTCAACGTCGGTTCAGGCCTCGGCTGGACCTATGGATACCCCCTCAGCATCGAAGGGTCGGCGCCGGCACTGGCGAATGCCGCCGCACAGAGTACGGTCTTCAGCCCTGCGCAGCGGCAGTTCGTGAATGCCGCGAAAACGGAATGGCATGCTTCCGAGTTTCAGGACAAAGACCAGCGCAATGCCGTCATCCAGGACGTCGCCTTGACCTACGCTGAGCTGGCGAAGTGGGAGGCGCGACTCGTGCGCTTGCAGCAAGACGAAGCGCAGGCGCAGCAAATGGAACAAGCGGTAGCCGAGCGCTTGCAGGAAGGCGTGGACAGCGCCGTGGACTTGAACAAGGCCAAGCTCGTCGCAGCGCGCGTGCGGCTTCACCGGGCCGAGGCAAGCGGTTCCGCCGATGTGCTTCGCCGCCATCTCTCTACGCTGACCGGTTTGCCGGTTTCCGCCATCGAAATCGCGCCCGAAACGATTCCGGCCTTGCCGCCCGTCGCTTCGGAAGAAGATCTTTCGGAAAAAGCGATTGCCTCCAGCCCTGCCATCAAGTTGGCCGAGCAGCATTCTCTGGCGGAATCGATGCGGGCTTTGGGCGAGCATCGCTCCTTGTACCCGTCAATCGATTTCTCCGCCCAGTATGCGCGGTTTTCCACCTTCAATAACTACACCGAGTACTTCCCGCCGCGCACCTTTCAACGGGACAATGCCACGATCGGCTTTGCCTTCCGGATCCCGTTGTTCAACACCAGCCAGCGCGCCCGCGCCGAGGCGGCCGACGCCGAAGCCCTCAAAGCGAAGAAGCAAGCCGAAGCGGCTCGCAATCAGGTAGCGGAGGAAACGCTGAAACTACAGCGTGCCGCCGAGCAAATCGAGGCCGCGCGCGAGGTGGCGCAGTTGGAATATCAACTGGCACAGTCGGGCCTCGAAGCGGCCCAAACCCGGATCGACGCAAAGACCGGCACCTTGCACGAATTGGCCGATGCGCGGGTACAAGCCGCCGAACGCTATCTGCTTTTCCAGGATGCCGACTTTGAATACCAGCGGGTCCGCATGAGCCTGCTGCGGGCCACTGGAGATTTGGAGAAATGGGCGCTGCCAGGCGCCGCTTCCACAAACCCCGCTTCAAAATAACGCATCAAACAACTCGTTCAGCCGGTGCCTGATTCTCGCGTCTTAATGCGCAGAAGCGACGTTCGGGGAGGTTCGTTTGCGGTTCAGAGCCCCGCTAAGGCACACTTAGACAACGCTTTCGACGCAGTTTGGCACGTACCGCAATGGTAGCATCGGCTGGGGTGTCGGCGCGCATAAGAATGCTAAAATAGAGACTCGCCATATGCCATTAAAAACACTGTTCTTGAATCCGCCTTCGTTTGAGAATTTCGATGGGGGCGCAGGCTCGCGCTGGCCCGCTACGCGCGAGATCGAATCGTACTGGTATCCGGTCTGGCTCGCCTATCCGACAGGAATGCTCGAAGGTGCGCGCTTGCTGGACGCCCCGCCTCACCACATCACGGCGGAAGAGACGATCCGCACCTGCAGAGACTACGAACTGCTCGTGCTGTTCACCAGCACTCCGGGGTTTGCCGGCGACGTCCGGATAGCGGAAGCCATCAAAGACAGCAATCCTCACATCAAAATCGCTTTCGTCGGACCACACGTTAGCGTGCTGCCCGAGAAGTCTTTGATGGAGGCTAAGGTGATTGATATCGCCTGCCGCAAGGAATTCGACTACTCCATCGTCGAGTACGCCCAAGGCAAGCCGATCGAAGACATTCTGGGCGTTTCCTACCGTAAGAATGGACATGTGGCGCATAATCCCGACCGGCCGACCATCGAGAATCTGGACGCCCTGCCGCATGTGACTGACGTTTACCGGCGCGACTTGGATGTCCGCCGCTACAACGTACCGTTCCTGCTCAACCCCTTTGTGGCGCTGTACACGTCGCGCGGATGCCCCGCGCAGTGCACATTCTGCCTCTGGCCCCAAACCCTCAGCGGACACCCTTGGCGCAAGCGCTCCACTGACGACGTAGCGCGTGAAATGGCCAAGGCGAGAGATTACTGGCCGTACGTAAAGGAATTTTTCTTCGACGACGACACCTTCAACCTGCAGAAGGCCCGCACCGTCGAATTGTGCGCCAAGTTGAAACCGCTGGGCCTGACCTGGTCGTGCACATCGCGAGTGACAACCGACTTCGAAACGCTCAAGGCCATGAAAGACGCGGGATGCCGGCTCCTGATCGTGGGCTACGAATCGGGCGATCAGCAGATTCTGAAGAACATCAAAAAAGGCGCGACCATCGAGCGCGCCCGCCAGTTCACCAAGGATTGCCACAAGCTGGGACTGGTGGTGCACGGAGATTTCATCCTCGGCTTGCCGGGAGAAACTCGCGAGACCATCAAGAACACGATCAACTTCGCCAAGGAACTCGACGTGGAAACGATTCAGGTTTCGGTGGCGCACGCTTACCCTGGAACTGAGCTGCACGAATTCGCGGTAAGAAATGGCTTTATGACCAGCGACACAAAAATGGTCGACGATGGCGGACACCAGATGGTGCAGATCGAGTATCCGGGCCTGCCCGCCGCGGAAATTCTTGAGGCGGTCCATCACTTCTATGACGCGTATTATTTCCGTCCCAAGGCTGCGTATCGCATATTGAGAAAAGCGGTGTTCGACAACTCCGAACGCAAGCGCTTGTACAAAGAAGCGAGAACCTTCCTGAAACTGCGCGCGCAGCGCCACAAGTGGGTCAAGGATAACCGCAAGGAAGAAACGCCTGCCCCGGCACCGGCCAAGGCTTAGGGGGCGGACGAGGCCTTAAGACTTGGACTGGTCGGCAGCGGCAGGCGTTTTCGTTCGGACCGCTCGAAGTTCCACCATCAGTCGCTCACCTGCGGCGGTAAACGACCAGAAAAGTCCCATACCACCCGATACGGTTTGAGTGTATTCAATCTTCACTAGTCCCAGCGCCCTCAACTGAACTCCGACGGTCTGAAAATCCTGATCATCGAGACTCTCGTGAGATCCGTTCTCCTCCCCCACTCTTGCTTCGCCGAACAACGCGGACGCGAGAATTGACTTAACCGCGTCGGCATTAGGATGGCTCACCAAATAGGGTGAAATGTGCGCAAAGATCTTGTGCCACGTCGTCGTAACGTGCCAGTCTACGTACTTCCTGTGATACGGGCTCCAGTATCTGCCTCCAAGTTTGACCTCCTCATCCAACCCAGCCAAGTCCTTCAAAGCGGGAGGGGAAGAGAGCCTAGCTAACGCCTTCTGATATTTACCGATCTCCACCTGTAACTCGGTATTTTGCTTCCGGACTTCATTGATTTCGCCGAGCACTTCGACGTTCGCCACTCTGTCAGCCCTGACCCAACCAACGGCCGGATACGCATTCATTGCGCGCGACAGGTTGATCGACACTAGACCAGGCAGCTCTGCCGCGTCCTTCCAGAACTTCACAAGGCGTCCACTGGAAACCTTATCCCTAAACTTTCGCAACTTCTCCCTACCTGCCGGCTCCTGCTCCGAGTTTTCTAGCGAAATCTTCCCCGGATTTTCGTGAAGTAGCGCGATGACCTTAAGGCCGCGACTCACCGCGTAATCGTATTCTTGCTCCGTGTAGCTAATTCCACTTTCGTCAACCGAGCCGTACCTTCCTCCGATGATAAGAAGGTAATAGTCACAGTCGTCTATCACTCGTTTGATGAAGGCTAGCTGCTCCTCGTCGGCGGCTGGAAACAACTCCATCCCCGCAGGCATGCAGTTCAACTCTATAACCGTTTGAATCACGGCCCGCCTTTCCTCTTTTAGGTCGGCATACGTTGAGCTGATAAATATTTGGTAACGCTTGTCCATGCGAGCTTAATTGTAGCGCGATTCTTGGGAGAGGAGCCTGATGAGTTCGGTTCGCGCGATGTGAAATAATGCGGTTATGTGGCACCGCAATCATAATCAGCCGGAGATTCAGTGACATTTCGAAAATACCTCGTCCTGGCCGGAATCACCGTATTCAGCACAGCCGGTGATTCCCTGCTGGCTCGCGGCATGAAAGAACTCGGCAATGTTTCCCTGCACAACTTTTCCGGTCTGTTGCTGGCCGTCGTCCATCCCTCGGTAACTGCGGGAATCCTGTTACTGCTGGCGTTTTTCGCCTGCTACATGTCTGCGCTTTCGTGGGCCGACCTTACGTATGTGCTGCCTGCCACATCACTCGGATATGTGCTCGTCGCGTTAATTGCTCACTTCAGTTTTCATGAAGTAATATCGCCGGAGCGCTGGCTTGGCATTGGGCTGATCGCGGCTGGCGTGGGCTTCGTGGCCGCCGGCCCCTCGGTTACGCCCAGTCACCAACGCCGGGGTTCCCGGGACGCCGACCGCGACTCCGTGTCCCAGGAGGTGGACTCATGAATGAACTCTACGCCTGGGCCGCGATTGGGATCATCATTCTGGCCTCGACCACCGGAGACGTGCTGCTTTCCTATTCCATGAAACGAGTGGGCGACGTCGAGAAACTCGGTAAGCGCCGCGGGATGCTGGCGGTGGTTGGGCGCGTGCTCCGAACACCCACATTTGCTCCCGGCTTGGTGGCGATGGGAGTCGCGTTCTACAGCCTGCTCTTCGGTCTTTCGTGGGGGAACCTTAGTTTGGTCGTGCCCGCTTCCGCCTCGCTCACCTTTGTGGCCAACGCGCTAGCCGCGCGCATATTCCTGCACGAAAGCGTGGGACGCCGGCGTTGGATTGCGGCATTGCTGGTAGCGTGTGGAGTGGTGCTGATGGCGGTCTGAATTGCGCTAACCGAATAAATCGACAGGAATCACAAGCGGCTGCACTTCCACGATCCGATCCTCACCAGCGAACACAGGTTGGTCCGCTTCCGAACTCTTTGCACGCAGGATTGTCCCCAGAAAAGGAAACCGCTCGCTCAACATCGCCGCTTGACGTTGTCCGTGCTCCAGTTGCCTGCGGAACGACTCTGCATCGATCTCGCGGCGGGCAGATTTGAGCTTATTCATGACCGCCTGCAACCTCGCCAACTCCGCGATTAGGTCCCCGAGCATTTCTTTTCCGCCGGCAGTCAAGTGAACGAACTCCACGCCAGCCGCGGAGCTGCCCCGAATCGCCTTCACCTCACCGACGGCACGGAACGAAGCAGCGTTGACGCGCACGACGATTTCAGCCCGCACGCCACAATCAATGGGCAAAGGGGTATCGAGGCAGCATCCGTGGAGGCTGAGGTCGCGGATCGTCCCCGGAACAAAGATGCCATTTGATGGGAGGCGACTGATCTTCACGTGACCGCCGCAACTGAATCGCGGACTACGGCGGCGATCATTTTCTGCGCGATCGTTGTCTGCACGATCGTCGTCCCGGTCGATGCGCTCAGGCATGTTTATAACATCGTATGCCAGCCGAGAATTCTTGAGGCTGAGATCAAGGTAACGCAGGATTGGAAACCGAAGTAACTGACGTCGTCGAAGTAAGTCTCATCCAAACAGTTTCATCAAGCCACTTGGGGCCAGATCGGGGACGAGAAAGCTTACGCTTTTGCCGCTGGCGAACCGGGCCACGGCTCCCGCCGCAAGATAGCCGCTGCGGACTGCACCTTCCATGGTGGCGGGCCAGCCGGTAGCAGTCCAATCCCCTGCCAGATAGACCCGCGGCCATGCCGTCTCTGGCTTCGGCCTGTACTGGTCAATTCCCGGGCGCGGCGAATAGGTCGCGTTGACTTCCTTAATGACGATTGATTTCAGCAGTTGAGCGTCGGGTGCGTCGGGAAAGAACTCTTGCGCTTCTCTCACGGCCAGGTCGACGATCTCTGCCTTCGACTTTTCCACCAGGCTGCGCGAACAACTTACAACTAGCTCAATATAACTGCCGTTGGCGTTAGCGTTGGCGTTATCCCTAGCTTCGTTGTTACGAGCATCGTCGGCGCGAGCTTCCTTCATCCGAGCTTCCTTCACCCGAGCATCGATGATCCGCGATTTATGAAACATCCACTGGATCGTGCGGTCGAGCAGCACGGCGTGATCGAGGTCGCTGATTTGACGATCGAACCAAAGATGGATGCCGGTGATCGGCGACGTCGAAAACTGGCCGAGCGCGGCGGCCAAAGGCGCAGCCGACGCGGTATCCGGCAACATGCGCCCCAGGGCATCAAAAGGGACAGCCAGAACCAGGTAGTCGAATTGCCGTTCCTCGCCATTCGCCGTCACGTTTACAGCAAACGGCACTGTCCGGAACGATTCCACGCCCGCGCGAAATTGGACTTCTCCGCCACGGGCGCGGATGTAGTCTCCCGCCGTGCTGTACAGGTCGGTGAGCGGCACGGTTGGAATTCCCATGCGCCCGCCAGCGGCAGATTTGAGCAACGACTCGCGCACTACCTGGGCCGCGTAGGGAACGGAAACCCGATCCAAATCTTCGTTCAAGGCGCTGACCAGAATTGTCTTCCAGAAACGCTCGATCGCTTGCCTCGTTTGTCCGTGGCGTTTGAGCCAGTCGAGAAACGACTCACCGCGATCCGGCGGTGCGGACGGAGCAAGCGCCGCCATGGCGCGGCCGATGGCCATCTTGTCGCGAAAACTCAGACAGTCGGCTCTGAGAAGCGCCAGCGCGGTGTGCAGCGGAGCGGGGAGAGCGGACGGCGTGATCGCGGATGCGCGTCCTCCGGGCTCGAGGAACGTCAGTTTCTCATACCAGCGAATCTTGTCCTGAACTCCCGCGCGACGATAGAAATCGAGCAGGTTGGTGCAGCAGCCGAGTAATACATGCTGGCAATTGTCGACAATTTCGCCGGTGCCGGGATGCTGATAAGAAGAGGCGCGCCCGCCGAGATAAGGGCGGCGCTCAAAAAGCGACACGCGAAACCCGGCTTCCGCCAGGGCGCATCCAGCGGCGAGGCCGGCCAACCCGCCTCCGGCGATGGCGACTGCAGAAGGATTGGTTGAGGGCGGCATCACAGCAGACGCTTCAGGATTCCTTTTCCCATGACCGTGAGCTTTTCGGGAACCGTTAATCGGACGCGCTCACTGAAAACGTCGTACTCGTTCAAAGCAATCTTTTCGAGCAGGCGGCGATAGATGGTAATGAGGACCCACAGGGCGGGCTGACTGTCTTCATTTACCAGCGGGATCAACTCTTCTCCGGAGCTGTAACACTCGCGAGCGCGATCGGCTTCCAACGCCAGCAGCGGGCGGATGCGGGCCACATCAATGTGCGGCGCGGCCAGATCGGCAGCCGTGAGACCGCACTGCGCCAAGTCCTCTTGCGGAAAATAAACCCGGCCCATGGCGGCGTCTTCTTTGACATCGCGAATAATGTTCGTGAGCTGAAAGGCCAGACCGCAGCGTTCGGCAAGCGGCTCAGCGGCGGGATCGCAATATCCAAAGATCTTGATGCACACCAGGCCGACGACCGACGCCACGCCGTAGCAATACTGCCGCAACTCTTCAAAGGTCTGGTAACGCGCGACCAGCGGCGCATTGGCGGCGGGTTCCAGTTGCCCGTACTCGAGATCCGCAGCCGTGCCGAAGGCTAGCTGGTCGAGAAGCCCAATCGGAATCTGGTAAGTCCGCTGCGCATCGGTCAGCCCCAGCAGCACCGGATCGTCGGTTGGCTGTGCGGCCAATGCGCGGTGGACTTTATCCAGCGATTCCATCAGCTTGTTGTGGCGATCGTCGGGGCTTAGCGTGTCGTCGTCGGCGATGTCGTCGCACCGCCGCATGAAGGCATACACGGCGCTCAACGCATTGCGTTTCCGCTGTGGAAGCAGCACAAAACCGTAGTAGAAATTCTTGGCGGCGGAGCGGGCAATACTCCGGCAGACGGAGTACGCCATATCGAGCTGCGAAGCGGTAGGCGCAAACTGCACGGACGGATTTTCCACGACGGTGCTCATCGCAGCTTCCCCAACGCCGCGCGAGCGACCAGCGCCAGTTTTCGCGTTTTGGAAATTGCCGGACGCCTGCCCAGCACGGCGTAATCTTGGCGCTCGATTGCGCGCAAAATTTCCTGCCCGCCGCGGCTGAATAGTTCAATGTCGGTGGCCAGCGCGCGCTCGACTTTCGCGATCAGCGGCATGCCTTGCGCGAACCATTCCCGGGCGCGCTCGACTTCAAAACGCGTCATCGCGCGGAACGCCGCAGTGTTTTCGCCATCGCGGATTACTTCTTCGCTCACGCCGAACCGGCGCAGGTCTTCGAGTGGAAGATAAATTCGTCCCTTGGCAAAATCCGCGCTCACATCTTGCCAGAAGTTCGCGAGTTGCAGCGCGGTGCAGGTGTAATCGGAAAGTTGCTGGCGATCGGAATCGCGGTATCCGCAAAGATACAGCACCAGGTGGCCGACCGGATTCGCCGAGTACCGGCAGTAGCCGAGCAGGTCATTGAAGGTTTCGTAGCGGCTGACACTTTGGTCCTGCCGGAAGGCGGTCAGCAAATCCGCGAACTCATGTTTTGGGATCTCAAACTTGCGCACGGTCTCGGCGAGCGCGACAAATACGGGATGCCGGGGATGACCCTCGTAGCACGCGTTTAATTCCGTCTCCCACTGATCGAGTAACTGCAGAGATGCGGCTGTATCGCCCACCTCGTCACCCAGATCGTCCGAGATGCGGCAATACGCATAAACGTTGAAGAAGTGCTGGCGCAGCCGCTCCGGAAGAAACCAGGACGCGACCGAAAAATTCTCGTAATGCGAGCGCGCCAGGTGGCGGCAATATCCGCGCGCTTCGGCTTCCGAAGGCGCATGGTCGGGGATGGCATATTCCGGCGGCAGCGCACTCCAGGCGGAGGAGCGCGGCGGCGCAGTCGGGGGATGGCTGGCAGCAGGTATCATCGAAAATTCTTAACTACAGAACACACAGCGGCCTCAGGGTTACATAACGGATGGCGCCGCTCCCGCTAGTGACCGGGGATAATCGCAGTCTTGATGTCCCCGTTGCGGTTCAGCATGTGGCGCAGCACATCGTGCAAACGCGAAAGCGGCGCTTCGCCGGTAATGTAGTCGGTGGCGCAAACTTTCTTCTCGGCAATCAAACCGAAGGCCCGGCGCACCGTCTCCGGAGTGTGATGGAAAGTCGCCTTCAGAGTGATTTCCGAGTAGTGCAAGCGGTTGGTGTCTAACTGCACCTTGGTTCCCGCAGCACATCCACCGAAGAAATTCACTGTGCCGCCCTTGCGAGCCATCTGCACAGCCCACTCCCAGGCTTCCGGGCGGCCTACGGCTTCGATTGCCACATCGGCGCCGCGCCGGTCTGGAGTCAACGCGCGCACCACCTCTACGGGATCCTTTACATTGGTAATCTGAATGACCTCGTGCGCGCCCCTTTTGCGCGCCAGCGAGACCTGCGAATCGCGCTTGACGACCGCGATCACATTGCAGCCGATGGCCTTCGCCACTTGCACAAACATCAGGCCAATCGGTCCGCCGCCAATGACTGCCACGGTGTCGCCGATCTCGACTCCCGTTTCATGCAGGCCGCGGAGCACGCAGGCCAGCGGCTCGGTCATCGCGGCATCTTCGAAGCTCACGTTCGAAGGCACGACGAGCATATTGGCTTCCACGATGCGCCGCGGAATCCGTATGTACTCGGCGTAGGCGCCATTGTTGAACAGCAGGTCTTCGCAGAGGTTCAACTGGTGCTTGGAGCAATAGAAGCACATGCCGCAGGGAGCCGAGTTGAGCGCCACCACACGCATGCCCCTCTTGAATCCGCGCACGCCCTCGCCGACTTCCTCGACCGTGCCCGCCAGTTCATGCCCGAACAACGCCGGCGGCACAATCATGCGGGCGTGATATCCACGCTGATACACCTTCAAATCCGTGCCGCAGGTGAGCGCCACGTGGACCTTGACCAGAACTTCGCCGTCTCCCACACGCGGGATCGGCACTCTTTCAATCTTGATGTCTTCTTTGCCGTAGAGGACGGCGGCCGTCATCTTGCCATTCACAGTTGATGTCCTTCCCACGCGCTCCACCCCATCGCGCCAGAACCGGGCGTGCTGGGGACCCCGGCGCTGCCCGGCTGGATGACGATCTTCATCGAGTCTGGTTGAGGATGGGCAGCCAGGTTCAGCGCTTCCACACCGCTTTGCAGCGGGAAACGGTGGCTGATAAGCCGTTCCAGATCCATTTCACGGTTCATGACAAACCGCACTGATTCCTCCTGCAAATCGACCGATGCACTGTAGGATCCGAGCAAAGCTTTTTCGTCCACACACACTGCCGCCGGGTCAATCGTGGCCTCGCCGCGCGCAGTTTGCCCGAACAGCAACACACGGCCTCCCGGACGGGTGGCATCCATGGCAGGGCGAATGAGGCTGCTTCCGCCGACTGCCAAAATCACGGCGTCAGCCCCGCGCCCTTCCGTTATTCCGCGCACCGCTCGTCCGGCGTCACCCTTGGAAGCGTCAATTGTCAGATTCAGGCCGAAGCTGTTGGCTATTGTAAGCCTTGCCGGATATAAATCGGAAGTAATCACCCGAGTCCCCGCCCGCTTCGCCAGATTCGCAAGGATCAGACCGATTGGACCCTGCCCCATCACCAGCACGGTCTCCCCCGCTTGCAAACGAAGTGTCTCAATACCTTTGATGCACGTATTGACCGGCTCGACAAAACATGCCTGCTCAAAGCTGGTGCCGTCTGGGATGCGTACCGTGCCCTTCTCAACGATCCAGTCCATCACCCGAACGTATTCCGCAAAGCCTCCGCCCGACGGCTCGAATCCCGCCGTGCAACCAACTTTCTTGTAGGTGCCGCACTGCGCTAAGGTTTTGTGGCGGCAATAATAGCAATCTCCACAAGGGATGTGATGAAACACCACGACGCGTTCGCCGACGCTGAACTTGCGAACGCCTTCCCCCACTTTCGCGACGATACCCGCCGTTTCGTGACCAAAGATACGCGGCGCGGAGTGGGAACCGGTAGCGATCTTCTTGAGATCGGTCCCGCAGATTCCGCAGGTGTGGACTCGAACCAGAATCTCTCCGGCCCCGACTTCAGGAACAGGCACTTCTTCCAGGCGCACATCGTTTACGCCGCGATACACGGCGGCCCACATCGTCGAAGGAATCTCGTGCCTTTCGCTTTCAACGGCCAACGTCGATGGCCGAGCAATTGCCATAGCAGACTCGATTGTTTGCCCTATTGCTTCCCCTCAGCCCCAGTATGAGGCGGAGTACGACTCTGAGCACCGGCAAACGCCGGGTCATTTATCTTTTGATTCAATCCGGCCGCCAAAGACTCACCAGGCAACGTATGACGACCGAGACTCTCACGACCGGGACTCTCACGACCTAGGTAACTCACGAGCGCGCCGCAAAGAGCACGGCTTGCCTTGGAACTGTTCCGCGCCAGTGCAATCGTTGCCCCCCACAGCCACGGCCGCAACACAACATGACACGCAAACCTGACGGAACGAAAGCTGCCGTCGTCCGCCACAAAGCGATCCATCGAGCAATCCATCGACGGCAGGCTGAAATCGGCGGCGTCGGAGATCGCTTTAATAGCTGCGAACTCGACTCCCCGCGCCTGCGCTCCTTGCGCCACGGCTGCGGCTTCCATGTCCACCGCGCTTGCGCCATAAGCTTTTCGTAGCCGGCTCTTCTGTTTCTTATCGGCTATCGTCGCGTAACTCACCAGTATTCCCTGACCCGATCCGACTTCTGTCCGCACGCCATCGGCGGCGTTGATCACCGTGCGCGGCTCAAGAACATCCCCGACCTCTAGCGAACCATCCAGCGCCCCTGCAAAACCCACGGAAATCACCCGCGCCGGGTTCACTTCCCGAATCACCGCTTCGGTGGCGCGGCGCGCGGCTTCGGCTCCAATTCCGCCACAGACAAGCGCCGCTTCTCCATTTTCAAAAACACTTTCAAAAAGACGATATCGCGGTCCGCCGTGCTCCATCGTCCGGACCTTCCAGCCTCGGATCAGCGGTCGCACCTCTCGCTCCATCGCGGCTATGATGGCAATCCTAGACATATCCGTTGCCGCGGAACCACTCTACCGACCGCCGCAATGCTCCATCCACCGGAACCGTTCGCCAGCCCAGTTCCCGTTCCGCTTTCGCCGAACTCACAAACATCATCTTGCGCGCCATGCGCACTTCGTCAATCGTCGCGCGCGGCTCCCGACCCAGAAGCCGGCCCGTCACCATCTCGTCCACAACTCCAGCCGCCAGCGCAAAAATGTAAGGCAGTTTCACGGTGGGCGACGGCAGACCCGTGATCGCGGCCAGCCGGTCGAGAATCTGCTTGAGCGTAAGATTCTCTCCACCCAGAATGTAGCGCTCGCCCGATCTTCCCTTCTCCAGCGCCTGCACATGACCGCGGGCGCACTCGGTCGCATCTACCAGGTTCAAGCCCGTTTCCACATACGCCGGAAACTTTCGCTTCAAGAAATCCACGACGATTCGCCCGGTCGGAGTCGGTTTAATATCGCGTTCGCCAATCGGCGTCGTGGGATTCACAATCACCACATCGACTCCAGATCTCGCCGTCTCGATTGCTACTTGCTCTGCCATGAACTTCGAACGCTTATAGTGCCCGATCATGTCCCCGAGCGAAACCGGACTCTCTTCGTCCGCCACCGCGTTCGTGTGGGGACGGGCGCCCTCGCCCGTCCATGCCGAGCGCAGCTCGGCAGCTGCGTGGTTCGAGACAAAACCCATGGTCGCCACGCTCGACGTGTACACGACGCGCCGCACGCGTTGTTTCCGCGCCGCTTCGAGCAAGGAACGCGTGCCCTCGACATTCGAGCGATACATCTCGTTGGAATCTCGCCCGCGCACCCAGAGCCGGTAGTCCGCGGCCACGTGAAATACGACATCGCAGCCGGAAAGCGCCTTCTCAATCGAAGCCGCGTCCCGCAGGTCGCCAACTACTCGATCTGCGTTCAGACCGTCCAGGTTGCGCAGATCGCTCGACGGCCGCACCAGCAGCCGCAACTCGGCTCCCTGTTCCGCCAGAACGCGCGCAACATGGCTGCCCAAAAATCCGGTGGCGCCAGTAATAAAAGCAAGCATTTAGCACTTAGCACTTAGCATTTAGCATTTAGCACTTAGCATTTAGCACTTAGCATTTAGCACTTGGCATTTAGTCTGCGAACGACGCGGAGACCCAGTGACCCGGGTTAGCTAAGTGCTAATTGCTAAGTGCTAAATGCTAACTGCTGCCCTTCTCCGTCATCACCTTCGAATAAGTCGTGAGCGCGATCAGCGGAAAATACTCGCGATACAGGTGATACATCAGATAGAACACGCGCGGGAAGCCGGTTCCGGTAAAGAAAGGCTCGCTCCATGAACCGTCTTTCTTTTGCGTGCGCAGAAGATACGCCATACCGCGGGCCACGCATTCGCTGCGCGTGTCGCCAACGGCCAGCAGTCCCATAATTGCCCACGCGGTCTGTGAAGCCGTGCTGTCGCCCTGCCCTCGAAGGTTGGGATCGTCGTAGGATCCCACCGTCTCGCCCCAGCCGCCGTCGGCATTCTGCACCGACCGCAGCCACTCCGCTGCCTGCTGGATCATCGGGTCGTTACGGTCCACGGCCATCGCTTCCAAACCGCGCAACACCTGCATCGTGCCGTAGATGTAGTTCACGCCCCAACGTCCGAACCAGCTACCGTCCGGCTCCTGCTGTTTGCGAATAAACTTGATCGCCCGCTTCACCGCCGGATGGTTCTGATCGTATCCATAGGTCGCAAGACACTCCAGAATCCGGCCCGTGATGTCGACGGTCGCGGGATCGAGCATGGCGTTGTGATCGGCAAAAGGCACGTACTGGAACACCATGCGGTCGTTGTCTTTGTCGAACGAAGCCCAGCCTCCATCCTTGCACTGCATCGATAAGATCCAATCGATCGCCCGCTGTACAGACTCGCTCTGATAGCGTCCGTTCGGATGTTCGACCCGGCTCAGCGCCAGGCAGACCATGGCAGTGTCGTCCACGTCGGGATAGAACTCATTGTTGAACTCGAAGTACCAGCCGCCCGGTTCGCCTTTCGGATTCTTGATCTTCCAGTCTCCGGGCTTGCGCACCTGCTTCTGCAGCATCCAGTCGGCGCATTTCACCAGCCGCTGATCGCTCGCCGGAACCCCCGCCTCGCCCAAGGCAAACAGCGCGTACGCCGTGTCCCACACCGGAGACATGCAGGGCTGCATGCGGAAAGTATCGTCCTCCTCGATCCCCAGCTTCTCGAACTCGTCGAGCGCGCGGATAAATTGCGGATCGTCCACCGAATACCCCAGGCAGCGCAGCGCGATGATGGCGTTCATCATCGATGGATAGATCGCTCCCAAGCCGTCGCTCATCTCGAAGCGCTCCAACATCCACTTCTCAGCCTTCCTCAGGGCAATCGAACGCAGCGGACGGATGTGTACACGTTCTGCCCAGTGGGCAATTCGATCCGCCACCAAAAAGAAATTGCGCCACGAAATCCGCTTCTTCGCCCAGCGCAGGTGCATGCGCGACTTGTCGCGCCCGCCCACAAAAAGTTCTTCCACGCTCATTTCGTCGGAAATTTTCTTGAAGGGCTTCTTGGCATAGCAGATCGAAAGCGGCACCAGGATGGCGCGCGACCACGAAGAAATTTCGTAGATATTGAACCAGAACCAGTTGGGAAAGAGCACGATCTCCGGTGGAACCGCCGGCACCGCATCGTAGTCGTATTGCCCAAAGAAACAAAGATAGATCTTGGTAAATGTATTGACTTCGGTCACGCCACCCATTTCGAGGATCTTTTTCCGGGCGCGCGCCAGCGCGGGATGATCCGCCTTGAATCCAGCCAGCTTCAGCCCGAAGTAGGCCTTCACCGACGCGCTGATGTTGGAGGGGCCGGCAGCGTAGATACTCCAGCCACCGTCTTCATTCTGGTGGTTCAGGATGTAGCGCGCGGCCTTGTCAAAACGTTCATGGCTGCCGGTGCCGAGCAGAGTATGCAGCAGGATGTAATCGGATTCAAGGGTGGTATCGGCTTCCAGTTCTCCACACCAGTAACCCTCTTCGTGCTGCTGCGAGAAAAGATACTTGCGCGCCGCATCGACAGCTACCGCGACCCGGTTCTCCAGGTCGTCGATCTTTCCAAATCGCATCTGCGGCACAGAGGCCGAACTGAAGGGGGAGGATTCTTCCATTTACAACTCCACAGCAACGATGGCCGGCGCCGCGGCAATCGTTGCCACGATCTCCGGCGGCAATCCAAAGCGCACATTTTCCGGCATGATTTCCAATTCCTGCACGTCGCCAAAGCCCTGTCCCGCCAGGTACTCCACCACTTCCTGCACCAGATGTTCAGGAGCCGATGCTCCCGCGGTCAGGGCCACCGTCTTCACGCCATTCAGCCACTGCGGCCGAATGTTGCGGCAATCGTCAATTAAATGCGCCTCCGTGCCCAAACTGCGAGCAACTTCCACCAACCGCTTGGAATTTGAACTATTGTCGGAGCCCACCACCAGCAGCAAATCGGCATCCGAAGCCACGTGTTTCACGGCAACTTGCCTATTTTCTGTGGCATAGCAGATGTCTTGCGCCGCCGGACCCCTAATGTTCGGGAACCGCTTTCTGAGAGCGCCGATGATGTCGCGCGTCTCATCCAAGCTGAGCGTCGTCTGCGTCAAATACGCCACGCGGTTGGGGTCGGGCAACGTCACCGACGCCACTTCCGCAGGCGATCCTACTACATGAGTCACCGTGGGCGCCTCGCCCAGCGTGCCAATCACTTCGTCGTGATCGCGATGGCCGATCAGGACCAGCGAATAGCCTTCCTTGGCGAACTTCACCGCCTCCACATGCACCTTGGTCACCAGCGGGCACGTCGCATCGATCACGCGCAGCTTTCGCAGCTTACTCGCCTCGCGCACCTCCGGAGAAACGCCGTGGGCGCTGTAGATGACGCGCTCGCCCTCGGGCACTTCGTCCACGCCATCGACAAAAATTGCGCCCTTTTGCTGCAGCTCCTCCACCACGGAGCGGTTGTGGACGATTTCCTTGCGCACATAAATCGGCCGCCCAAAGGCCTCCAGCGCAATCCCGACAATATCGATCGCCCGCACCACCCCTGCGCAGAATCCGCGCGGCTTCAACAGCAATAAGGTCTTCGTGTGTAAATTCTCGGTCTCAGACAAGTCGCATCCCCACCCACTAGGGTACACTTCTTCGTTCGAAAAGATGCTCTAAGAGTATCGAAAGATGCACCGCCAAGTCAATGTAAGCCTTTGATGCAGTGAGGATTAGCAGCGGGCGGGTGAACGGGAGGGTCGCCCGCAGGCCGCGCTTCACCAGATCCGGCGTACCCCGTACCGATCAAAGATTTTCTCGTTGCTGACAATAAACAGTTTCTCAATCTCGGCCTGTGCGATCAGCATGCGGTCGAACGGATCTTGGTGGGGTCCAGGCAACATCCCAGCGCGGACTCCATGGTCGTATGACACAGGCAGACTGAAGAACTTCTCCCGGTCAAGATAGCCTCCGAAGTCTTGTACTAGATCGGAAGCGCTCGGCAGCCTGCCCAGTCGAAACTTCGTCGCAATCTCCCAGGCGGAAACTGCGCTAACAAAAATGCTGCTGTCCGGTTGGGCAATCAGCTTTCTGCACGACCTGGGCAGCGCGGGATCGTCGCTGTACCACCAAAGCAACGCATGAGTGTCCAGCAGCAGGCGCACGCTATTGCCCCCATGCGTCAAGTTCTTCCGCGGGCAACGGCTCGAAAAACTCTGGTCCGACCTTCAGCTTCCCGCGCAAGGCTCCGGGCTTGCGTTGGCCCCGTTTGTCCTCAATCGCAACCAAGCGGACAACCGGTTTCTTCCCCCGAGCGATCACGATCTCCTCGCCCCGGCAAGCCTTCTGAATCAACCGCGAAAGCTCGGTTTTGGCCTTGTGAATGGTGATGGTTTCCATGAATATATGTTAGCTAACTTTACTTAGCTAAGTCAATAGCAATCGCTTCCATATTTATGGCACACATGGGATAATGAGGTTATGAAGCAGGATTCCGTTCGAACCACAGTTGACATTCCAGCTCCCCTCTACCGGAAGCTGAAAGCGCAGGCAGCCGCGAACGGGCGATCGGTGCGCGAACTGGTCCTAGCGGGTGTTAAGACCGTGCTCCTGCAAGGCCAGCGCCCGCGTGCCAAGAGAGTGCAGTTCCCGCTGATCGTCTCCGATGGCCCCAAGGTCAGCCTAACCAACGAACAAATCTATGAACACGTTGAATTTCCTTGATGCGAACGTGTGGCTGGCGCTGATTTGGAGCCAGCATGTTCATTCCGAAAAAGCCAGATCTTGGTTCGAGCAGGCCGGCGAGGAACAATTTTTCTTCTGCCGCTTCACGCAGATGACCGTTCTGAGGCTCCTCACCACCGATCAGATCATGGGAACGGACGCGAAGACCATGTCCGAAGCCTGGAGTTTGTGGGATCGAGTCTGGGCCGACACTCGCATTGCCTTCTTGCCGGAACCCGATGATCTCGAAAAGGAGTTCCGTTCGCGCTCGCGGCTTTCCAGCAGATCCCCCAAGGTTTGGGCGGACGCCTATCTTCTGGCCTTCGCTGCGGTCGCAGGCCTGAAGCTCGTCACCTTTGACCGCGCGCTTCAATCGCGTGGTAACAATGTGCTCGTACTCCACACTGGTTGAAGTTTGACAGAGCGTTCGGCTCTCACCCATTCGCCTTAATCATCTGCTCCGCGTGTCTGCGCGAAGTCTCGGTCAGTTTAGCTCCCGACAGCATCCGCGCGACTTCCTCAGTGCGTTCGTCGCCAGTAATCTGCCGGACGGTGGTCTTCGCGCGGCCTCCGGTTTCGCGCTTCTCGATCAGGTAGTGGTGATCGGCAAAGGTTGCGATCTGCGGCAGGTGGGTAACGCAGAGCACCTGATTGCCTTTGGCGAGAGCTTTCAATTTTTTCCCTACGGCGTCGGCGGCGCGGCCTCCGATGCCGCTGTCAATCTCGTCGAAAACTAATGTGCGCTGCGCCGCCGCCGACTTTTTCTTCCCCGCCGGATTGGTCCCCGCCTCGACGCTCGCCTTCAACGCCAGCATGACGCGCGAAAGTTCGCCGCCCGAGGCGATCTGTTCCAGCGGTCGCATGGCCTCGCCAACATTAGTTGTAATGCGATAGATCACTTGGTTGATGCCCGAAGAAGTCCAATGCTCCTCGGCTTCGTTCTCTTCGACCGCGATGCGAAAACTGGCGCGCATGGCGAGATCGTTGATTTCCGTCTCGACCAGCCTCTCAAGTTTCCGTCCCGCCTCCAGGCGTTTTCTGGAAATGCTGCGAGCGGCTTTGCGATACTCCTCGGCAGCCATGGCCAGGTTTGCCCTCAGTTCAAGTAGAACTTGATCTTTATTCTCCATCTCTGAGATTTTGCTACGAATATCTCTGCCGAAGGAAATGGTCTGTTCCAGCGTAGGCCCATACTTGCGTTTCAGGCGATCCAGCAGCGCCAGCCGTTCTTCGATTTCCGCGAGACGCTCGGGCGAAGCCTCGATTCCTCCGGCATAATCGCGCAGCGTCGCTCCCACATCCTCGACGCTGATGCGCGCCGACTCCAGCGCCGCGAGCGCTTCCTGAAACTTCGGTTCATAACGGGCCAGTTCTGCCAGGTGCTTCTGCGCGGCGCGCAGGCTCGATGAAGTGGAGGCGTCGCCCTCATACAGCAGGTCGAAGGCATTGATGGCCGCGCCGTAAATTTTCTCGGCGTTGGCTAAAACGCGCTTCTCGGCTTCCAGCTGCTCATCTTCGCCGGCCCGCAGACGCGCCTCTTCGATTTCACGGCATTGGAAGTTCCACAGATCGAGAATCCGCATGCGGTCCTGCTCGTCCTGTTCGAGTTCGGCGATGCGCCCGCGAATCTGCTTCCAGCGCGCAAAAGCAGCGGAGACGTCCTTCAACTCGATTCCGGCGTAAGCGTCGAGCAGCTCCTGTCGCGCCGCGGCATCGAAGTTTACGACGGATTCATTCTGCGCGTGGATCACCGCCAAGTGGGGCGCAATCTGTTTCAGCACAGCCACGGTGGCTGGCTGATTATTGATAAAGACCCGCCCTTTGCCGCCGGGAGCAATCTCGCGCCGCAGAATCAGCGAGCCATTCTCCGCATCCAGGCCGTTGGTCTCGAGTATCTCTTCGATGAAACGCGCCGCCGCTCCATCGCTCTCAAACACCGCTGCCACCACCGCCCGCTCCGCGCCGGTGCGGATCACATCCGACGACGCTTTTTCCCCCAGCAGCAGTCCCAGCGCGTCAATCAGAATGGACTTCCCCGCCCCGGTCTCTCCGGTCAGAAGATTCAGACCAGACGCGAATTCGATCACGACATTGTCGATGACCGCGTAATTTTCGAGTCGAAGTTCGGCCAGCACAAGGGTCCAATCCTAATTTGGGACGATCTTAACTGACGACGATCTGTAAGTTACGCGCAGCATAGCACATCTCCGCCTCAGCGGGGTTGCGCGAAACAGGCCGCCCCGCGCCCAAAGCGGGCTGTACAAGTGATTGCGCCGGATGCACTTCCGATTTTGCCTCGAAACCGAGCGGCTCGTGAAAATAATATCCATGCAATCCTTCCCCCGAGTCTTAGTTCTACTCATAGTCTCATTGCTGTTTTTTTGGCTGGCGCCTGCCTCCGCATGGGCGCAGGAACTTGGATGTACGCCTTGCTGGCATCTTTTCCCTGAGGTCCAGACCGGCAAGTCCGTTTCCTACTCTTTCCAGCTCTCGAACATTGGGAGCAAAACGCTGGTGATCACTTCCGCGTCGGAACAGGGAAGCGCTTTCTCATTTGGCACATTTCCTTTACCAGTAACGATCGCGCCCGGGGCAAGCATCCAGTTGCCCGTTATTTTCAATCCGACTGCCTCGGGGTACACCACCGGCGTCATTATGCTTGTGAGTACGGCCGAGGATCCCTATCTTATAATGCAGGTCGGGGGTACCGGCGTCGCCAACGCGAACCCGCAACTGGGGGTCAGCCCTGCGACCCTCAGTTTCGGTAACGTCACGGTGGGATCGAGTGCCAGCCTGCAGGCTACGCTCACCGCCTCGAACGCTGCTGTAACCATCTCGTCGGACCAGTCGACGAGCTCGGAGTTTGCCATCCTCGGGCTGAATTTGCCGGCAACGATTCCGGCTGGGCAGAGCGTTCCAGTGACGATTCAATTCACGCCGAACGCCTCCGGCACGGCCTCCGCCAAAGCGGGATTTATTAGCAATGCAGCGAACTCGCCATCAGTCGAGCAGTTAACCGGTACGGGCGTGGCTCCGGCCTCCCACGACGTCTCTCTTTCCTGGGATCCGGGAGCCGGGAGCCCGGTGGGATACAACGTGTACCGCGGCACTGCCCAGGCAGGCCCCTTCGAGATGATCAATACCGCGCTGGAAGCCTCGACCAACTACACAGACTCTACGGTTGTCTCCGGCGCGACCTACTATTACGTCACAACTGAAGTAACCGCCGAAGGTCGGGAAAGCGCGTATTCAAATGTAGCGGAGGCAGTGATTCCGAGCTCGTAGCCGTCAAAGCCCCTCGATTCTCTGCCAGCCCTTTGTGAGAACACAGAGACAGCCAATCCCGCAGCCAGGCGGCAAGCCGCGCGGATGCAGGCGACCAAAAACGCCGCATTGACCGATGCGGTACCCTGCCGGAGCGCGCCGCCACCCTGGTCTATAATCTTTGACAGGGTTTTCCCTAAACCAAATGCATTTTCCTTCCGTCCTCCTCTTGTTTGTCGGCGGCGAAATCGTTGATCTCGTCCTGCAGACGGGTCCGGTCGCCAAGTCCGTGCTTCTCCTGCTCATCGCGTTTAGCGTGCTCTCCTGGGCCGTGATTCTTGCCAAGTGGCGGCTGATCCGCCGCGCCCGCTCTCAGAGCGGACGCTTCGTCCGCGTCTTTCGCAAGGCGCAGCGCATGCAGGACATTGCCTCGGTTGTAGAACAGTTCCGTCCCAGCCCGCTGGTGGGAGTGTTTGAAGGCGCGGTCGCGGAGTTCAAACGCCAGATGGGAATGACCGGCGGCATCCACAACCTCGTGGCCATTCAGCGCGCCATGCAGGTCGCGTCTTCCGAGGAGATCACCCGCCTCGAACGCAATGTCCCGTGGCTGGCAATTACGGGCGCGGTTACGCCGTTTATCGGATTGTTCGGCACCGTCTGGGGAATCATCGACGCCTTCCACGGACTCGGCACGGCGGGCGCGGCAACTCTGCGCGCGGTCGCTCCCGGAATTTCCGAAGCTCTGGTGACCACCGCCGCCGGCCTGGCTGCAGCCATCCCGGCGGTGATCGCCTACAACCTCATCATTGGCTCCATTCGCGAAATGGCGTCGCGCAACGACGACTTCACCCTGGAGATGCTCAATCTGGTCGAGCGCCAGCATGAGTTACCGGTAACCGAGGCGCGGCGCTGATGGCCTTCACCTCTGCCAACGGACGCACCCAGACGGCCCTCGCCGACATCAACATCACACCGCTGGTGGATGTCGTCCTCGTGCTGCTCATCATTTTCATGGTGACCGCGCCCATACTGCAGTCCGGAATCGAAGTCAACGTGCCCCACACCCGCACCGTCAAAGAGATCACCGAAGAGCGCCTCGTGATCAGCATCGACAAATCGCAAAAAGTTTTTCTCGGCAACGATCCCATCAACATCAACCAGATCGGAGCGCGCCTGAAGCAGAAAATTCGCGATCCGCAACACCAGGCGATCTATTTGCGCTCCGACGAAGATGTCCCATTTGGCGCCTTTGCCACCGTCATGGACGCCATCAAACAGGCGGGCATCAGCAACGTGAGCATCGTTACGCAGCCGATGGATACTCATGGCGGCCATCACTGATACTGATACTGATATCGACATGCATTACGCTGACATCGACATTTATTCCGAACACGCCGGGTTGCGCCGGCCTCTGGCCTGGTCGCTCGGACTGCATCTCGGATTCGCGGCGTTCGTCGTGCTCTACGCCATGTTCATTCACGGCGTCCGTGGTGAAGGCTGGGGCAGCGGCGGCGGCGGAGATGCCATGGGAGCGACCCTCGTGAACTCGGTTCCCTTGCCCGCCAATCCCGCCGAGACACAGAACGTGCTGGCCACCGAATCCAAGGGACTTTCGAAGTCACAGCCCATAGTTCAGGAAAAGGAGCCGGAAGCGATTCCGATTCCCGACAAGAACACAAAAACAAAGTCCGCGCCGATCAAGACCGCGACGCAGCGCAAGCCGGAACCAGAACCACCCGAGTCGAATCAGATTCCGTATGGCGAGGGTGGTCCGGTCAGCGGGCCGTACACCATGAGCGCGGGCGGCGCCAAGGGCGGATTTGGATTTACCGGAAGCGGTGGCGATTTCGGCAGCCGGTTTTCGTGGTACGTCCAAGCCGTGCAGCGCAAAGTCACTGAGAATTGGCTAAAGTATGAAGTCGATCCGCGGATCACGGAGGGGAAACGCGTTTATCTTACATTTGATATCGCGCGCGACGGGCACCCGTCGAATGTTGAGATCGAGCAGTCGAGCGGCGTACCGTCGCTAGATCTCTCGGCCATGCGTGCAATCCAGCGCATTGATACATTCGGCTCGCTGCCGCCGGATTATTCGGGAAGCAAAGTGTCGGTAGAGTTCTGGTTCGATTACAAGCGGTAAGCAGTTCGCTAGTCGTTAGACTTTGCTTTGAAGGGGCGCGGCTTCAGCCGCGCCGTAAGGGTTGCGTTATGAAAGCGCCTTCAGGCGCTGGGGCCGGAGGATTGGAGTTTTACTACGAGCTGCCAACGACTAACGACCAACGACGAACGACTGAACAGGGAGCACAAATTGAGTAACTCGGCTCGCCCCATCCGTCATCATGCCTTGATCGCCGTTGCCTTGCTGCTTCTGCTGACGACCACCGGTTCCGCGCAGGACTGGATTCGCACCGGCACTGGGCTCGGCGTCGAGAGAGTGCGCCTAGCCGCGTCCGACTTCAAGCCATCGACCACCGACGCCAGCAACACCGACCTGTTGAAGACCTTCAACGACACGCTCTGGAGCGACCTCGACAACGCCGGAATCTTCGATCTCGTCTCGAAGAGTTTCTATCCGCTGCAGGAGCCGGGGCAACCGTCCGAGGTCAACTTTACGGCGTGGAATTCTCCGCCGCCGAACACCTCCATGCTCGCTTTCGGCAACCTCGGCGCCGCCGCCGGCAAAGTCACGGTGCAGGGATGGCTCTACGACGTCAAGAATGAGAAGTCGCCGCAGGTACTCGGCAAGCAGTACGTCGATAATGCTACCAACGACGCGGTGCGCGTCATCGCGCACAAGTTTGCCGACGAAATCATTTTCCGCCTCGGCGGAGGCGTAGCCGGCATCGCCGAAAGCAAGATCTACTTCGTCAGCGAGCGCACCGGCCACAAAGAAATCTGGATGATGGACTACGATGGCGCCAACCAGCAGCAGATCACACACATGGGCAGCATTTCCCTGTCGCCGCGCATCTCGCCCGATGGCTCGCGGCTGGCGTTCAGTTCGATCAACAAGGGCGGATGGGAAATCATGATGTACTCCTTCGATCTCAACCGCATGGTCAGCTTCCCGCGGTTTGGAGGTATGAATCTTTCGCCTTCATGGTCGCCCGATGGCAAGATCGCGTTCTCATCCTCGCGCAACGGTTATCCCAACATCTTCACCGTGGACGCATCCGGAGGAAAATCGCTCCGCCTGACCAACGATCAGGGGCCGGACGTTTCACCAACATGGAATCGCAAGACCGGCGCGCAGATCGCTTTCGTCAGCGGACGCACCGGCCTGCCCCAGATCTATACCATGGAAGCGGACGGCACCAACCTGCAGCGTGTCACCGATCAAGGCTATGCGGTTTCTCCCAACTGGTCGCCGAACGGACAGTTTCTGACTTTCTCCTGGATGCGCAAGTACGGGCCGGGAGAGCCGGGTTCCAACGATCTTTATTTGATGGACGTCGCCAGCAAGCAGTGGGTGCAACTCACGCACGATGCGGGTCGCAACGATTTTCCCTGCTGGTCGCCGGATGGACGGCACATTGTATTTCAGTCCCACCGCTCGGGCAGCGACCAGATATGGACCATGCTAGCGGACGGCACAAATGTGAAGCAGTTGACTTCTAAGGGCGCCAACACGCAGCCCAACTGGAGTTGGAAGTAAATTGGTTTGAAAGACTGGTTTTGAAAAACTGGTTTTGAAAAAAAGCACGGTTTTACGGCTGGCTCAGAGTGCGCCCTGCCGTGAATCTGCAAATTGCACGCCACAACGCGGGCGCACAGAAAACTGGAGGAATCAGGTGAAGGACGCAAAAACAATGGCAATAACAACAATGACGATCGCGAGATGGGGCGCCCTGGTATTCGCACTCGGCACAATCATGTTCCTGGGCGCATGCGCGAAGAAGGTCGCTCCGCCGCCGCCCCCGCCGCCACCCGCACCGACCGCTCCCACGGCCTCGCTGTCGGCGAACCCGAATACTCTCGACAAAGGCCAATCGACGACGCTGACTTGGCAGACCACGAACGCGACCGACGTCAGCATCGATGGAATCGGCGCGGTGGATACGAGCGGATCGCGTCAGGTTACTCCGAGCGACTCAATCACCTACCATCTCATCGCCAAAGGCGCCGGCGGAACTCAGGACGCCACCGCTCGCGTGACCGTCAATGCGCCGCCGCCACCGCCGCCACCTCCTCCCTCGGTTACGGAAGAGGAACTCTTCGCGCAAAACGTGAAGGACATTTACTTCGATTACGACAAGTACGATGTGCGCGCGGACCAGCAAGGCTCGTTGCAGGGCGATGCGCAGTTCCTGCAACAGCATCCCAACATCCACATCACGATCGAGGGATACGCCGACGAGCGCGGCTCAACCGAATATAACCTGGCTCTCGGGACCAATCGTGCGGACGCGGTGAAGAACGCGCTCATCCAGGCTGGAATTGGCGGCGATCGTATCAAGACCATCAGCTACGGCAAAGAGAAACCGTTCTGCACCGAGTCGAACGAAAGCTGCTGGCAGCAAAACCGCCGCGGACGCTTCGTGTACGAAAAATAAGCACGGGGAGTTTTGTTTCTCCCCGCTTCTTGTCCACTGAGGGCGGCTGCAGCCGCCCTTGATGTCTCATGTTCCGGCCGCTGGACGCTCAGCGCGTTTTTGACATTTAATAGGGTAACTATGAAATCCAATCGCATTCCGCTCGTTTTCGCGCTGTTCCTCACCATCTGGATCGCTCCCGCCTACGGCAGCAAGGAAATCACCGAACTGCAAACCGAGGTCACCCAACTGCAGCAGCAGATGACCCAGATGAAGCAATCCTTCGACGAGCGCATGGGCATCATGAAGAATCTGCTCGAGCAAAACACCGACGCCGCCAACAAAGTAAGCGCCGCGATCGGCGAGCTGCAAACTTCCATCAACAAACAGCAACAGGATCGCGCCGCGCAGGTCGACCAGATCTCCGGGCAGATTCAGGCGTTGAACGACACCATGGACGAACTCAAGGTCCGCCTCGCCAAGTTGAGCAAGCAGTTCGAGGACATGCAGGCCGCGCAGCAGTCCATGGCCGCGCAGCAGTCACAAGCGCAGCAACAGGCGCAGGCGATGGCGCAGGCGCCTCCGCCCGACGTGCTCTACAACAACGCCCTGCGCGACTACAACGGCGGGAAAAACGATCTGGCAACCCAGGAATTCACCGACTACATCAAGTTCTATCCCAACACCGACCTGTCCGGAAACGCATATTTCTATCTAGCCGAAATTCAGTTCAAGGCCGCCGATTACCCGAAAGCAGTCGCGAACTACGATCTGGTGCTGCAGAATTTTCCCAGCGGAAACAAGGCGGCCGCCGCGCAACTCAAGAAGGGATTCGCGCTCCTCGAACTCGGAAAACAAGACGAGGGCACGCAAGAATTGAAGCACGTCATCCAGCGCTACCCACGCACGAACGAAGCCACGCAGGCCAGAGAGAAGCTGCGGAAACTAGGCCCAGCCGCTCCCAAATCCCGCCAATAGAAGAATCTGGGTGTAGAAGAAACCGGGTGCCCCACTCATCGCGTTTTTTGCGATGAGTGGAATCTCGTCCGCGACCAACAATTCAACCGTGGTCCGCGCCGCGAGCAAAGAGAAAACCCACCCAGAATTCCTCCGCGCCCTCGGCGTCTCTGCGGTGAATTGGTTTGAGGTTTACTTTACCTCCGCCGCCGTCGCCGACGCCTTCTCTGCCAACACGCCGCTTGGCCGCAGCGTGACCCAATCGGTCTGCACGCGGTCCCATCCCTGAATCAGGAAGCCGTACGATTCGAATAGCTGGCGGATCTGCGGCCGCTGCCAACCGGCAATCTCTTCCAGGATCGGCACCAGCGTTGCCAGGGCATTGTCGCCCAGCACCGTCCGCTTCGCGATCTGCGCCACCAGTTTCGATTCCGACACGGCAATGGTAAAGCCATCGCGCCGGTTCACATGCAGCATGACGTGAATGTCGGAACTGCCGTCGCCCACATAGACAATATGGTCCGCCGGAATGCCGAGCTGTTCTTCGAGTTGATCCAGCCGCGTGACTTTTCCATAACCGGCCGTCGCCCGCACCAGGCTTTCGATCTCGCCCGAAGCTTTGTACTTGAACTCGGTGCCAAAGATGTGGTCCTCCGGCACGATCCCCTCCAGCGCCGACTGGATCACCTCGACCGGCGCCGCCGAGAGCACGTAAAAATCAAAGTGGAATCCGTCGATCCGCCGGTCGAGTATCTCGTAAACCTGCTTGATGTTCTCCTTGAGGCGAATGCGCTTGCCCACCTCGAACAGGTGGTCGCGCCGGACGCGCGAATGGAACTCGGGATCATGCAGGACAAGATAAGAAAGTTCGGCGCCTTGCTGAACCAGGTTCAGCTTTGCCATGCCCTTGGCCTTGCGCTCGAATTCCTTAACAGGAATGCCGAGCAGCTCGCTCAGTACGTAACCCGTATCGTTGAAGGTCAACGTCTGATCGAAGTCGCTGGCAAACAGATAGTGTTTCCGATAAATGCTGGCCATATTCTATTTTAGATTGAAGATCAGGTTAATCGACTATTAAATTTACCTATCGTAACCATTACAACAACTTGCAAGATACAAACGAACAGGCAAGACAAGTCTTTTCCAATCGAAGGATGAGCCTAAAGGGGAGCCTGGACGGTGGCGGAGGAAAGCTCCTTTCTGGATTGGATTCTGAGAAAGTCTAGCAGCCGCAGCCGGGGCGGTGGGAATGTGGAAAGCGC
>Ga0208821_1000401_pt1 | contig 35002 bp, 15 predicted proteins | sample June2015DPH_20_5_FD_184720 | JGI IMG/M metagenome (GOLD analysis project Ga0208821, IMG submission 184720) | Peatland microbial communities from SPRUCE experiment site at the Marcell Experimental Forest, Minnesota, USA - June2015DPH_20_40... | ecosystem: Environmental > Terrestrial > Soil >...
CCGTTCCCATCATGGCTTCCGATCTCTCGATGCTCCCAAGCAGCGGCATTTATGCGCAGCTTTGTGGCGATGCGCACGTTCAAAATCTGGGGGCCTTTGAGGGGCCAGACGGACGGCTTATCTTCGGCATTGACGACTTTGACGAGACGATTCGTGGGCCTTGGGAATGGGACGTCAAGCGCATGGCTGCCAGCCTGGTGCTGGCCGGGCGCGAGGCCAACAACACCGAGAAGGAATGCAAAACTGCCGCGCTGACCTTTGTCGAAAGCTATCGCGAGGCAATGCACCAATTCTTCAGAATGCCCATGGTGGACCTGGCCCGGCAAGAGGTTTTCCGCCACCGGCACGTTTCACCAGTGCTGCTGAATGTTCTGCGAAAAGCTGAGCGTGCCACGCCGGTCCACAATCTGGAACAGTTGGCCGAGCAGCGCAACGGGAAATGGCGCTTCCGCGACAACAGGCCGCTGCGGTTCCACGTGCCTCCCGCCACGGCGAAGGAGGTGGCCGCGGGATTGCGCAACTACGTCGACACGCTGTTGCCGGAAAGACGGCACTGGTTCTCGCATTACCGCGTCGAGGACGTGGCTTTTCGCGTGGTCGGAATTGGCAGCGTCGGCGTGCGCGACTATATCGTCCTCATGTTTGGCACGGCCAAGGATGCCCCGTTGTTTATGCAGATCAAGGAAGAGGTGCCCTCGGCCTACGCGCAATACCTGCCTGAGGCCGACGCTCCCGTGAATCAGGGACAGCGTGCGGCCCAGGGACAGCGTGCCATGCAGGTGCAGTCGGACATCTTCCTGGGGTGGACTGCTATAGCCGGCCACGACTACCTGGTTCGCCAGTTGCGCGATCACAAGGCAGTAATTGAGGACGAGGATCTGGAAGGCGACGGACTGGTGCAGTACGCGCAGATCTGCGGCGAACTGCTGGCCAAGGGACATGCCCGCACCGGCGACCTTTACACCATCGCGGGATATCTGGGCAACAGCGATAAGTTCGACAAGGCAATCGCCAGCTTCGGTATCGCCTATGCCAACCAGAGTACTAAAGATTTCGAAGAGTTCACCCAGGCGATCCGGGTCGGCAAGATTCGAGCGGCAAAACTCGCCCCGGCGAAGCCCGCAAAACCGGTCAAAGCCAAGCGCGCCAAATCCAGAAAGTAGCATGTCGCAGTGAAGCATCTTCGGACTGTCTTGCCAGGTCCCATGCCCTGTCGCATCTGACGTTGGTTGAAGTTCCTAGCGGCACCTGCAAAACTAGAATGAATGGGCCGATACTGGGAGCGCAGAAGCAACAGAAAGTCAAAGCAGCAAAGGGATCAAAGTGGCTGGAGGAACCATGGAAGGAAAGATCGGCATATCCGCCGCATAACATCCGGAGAAAAGAGCATTCTTGACCAGACTACAGACGCGCACTGAATTATGGATTCCGATGAGGGCGTTCAACTGTTGTTGATCTTCCTTTAGGCTTCTGGCATCCTCTTACGGATAAATCTCTCGGCTGGAGGCATTCTGGAAATGTGGCGTGCTCTTGTTGCGGTGCTCATTGCGAGAGTCGTTTGCGTTTCAGTGTCACAAACGCCAAAGGCGGTCTCCGGCTACACTCTCAAAAGTTGGCAGAATCAGCTGGGCAAGGCAGATCAAACAGATCACAAACCAGTTCACGAAGGCAGTCTCATGGCTTGTACGAACGTTGAGCCTAAGAAGGACGGCAACGAGTGCTTATTGAAATACGAAAACGATGGCAAGATGTACCTTTTCTGGACGACATACATGAGTTCAAGACAGGAAGTAAAACCTTGGACGCTTGGGCGCAGGCTTTGTTGGTGCCCAACAGTATGCTCGACCCATCAACTACTGATGTAAACGTGCTCGTCAAAGCCATCGATGATAGGGATAAAGCCATTCGCGACGAGCTAGTTGACTTTGTGAAGGGAACGAAAACGCGCGTGGACCTGTAGGTACGTGCATCCGTTGGTTACGGGTCCCGCAGGCGATGAAAGTGCCTCCCTCCGCACCCGAGCGGCAGAGCGAGTGGGTTCTAGGGGCAGTCCGCTACGGAAAGCTGGGGCACCGCCACTGAAAAGCGCGCGGCGCTAGTGGGGCGGGAGTCAAAGTCCGTACCGTTCTCCGTACCGTTGAAACTTCAACTACCTCGTATTTTGGCGTGCTTCGGCAGTCCCGGTCGGGGCTTAAGTAGTTGTAAGTAGTGGATATTTGGGCCGTGTCAAGGTAGCGCTCTAACCAACTGAGCTACGCGCCTACAGTGAGCCGTTTCAATAGCTGACCAAACTTTTACTGACGGCCGAAGACGGAAATCACCTGTAAAACGTCACCTGTAAAACTCAGTTTACCGCGTTCGAATCGTTTCGCAAAATCGCGCTGAGCTATGTCGGCAAGCAGGAAGTAATCGGTTACTTCCTGTTTGCCCGTGATCCAAGCACAATCCGCCTACGCGACGCTACAGACCAACTCTCCGAGCTGATTGAAGGACTAGAGCTTGTCATTCCGAGGAACAACCGCGGCGAGGAGTCTGCAGTGCCCTGGATTTCTCACGACGGCAGACTTCTCGCTTCCGGTTGGCTATCGGGCGATTTGCAGTGTTGCGATCTCCATCTCAGCCCGTTTTCCGCGTAACTCCTTTTCGGCCCGAGACTGGAAAACTTTGCGGCCGCTCCCGCTGGCAGCGCCCCACAACTCAGAGAGAAAATAGGCATCGCCGTAGCGGTGAAAAACCATCTTGCCGGAGTTCTCCAACGGCTTGCCCTCCACTCTGGTGGTCAGCACGACCGTGCCCTGTTTATGGGAGTTGAAAATCCGGAGAGTCGTCTCGCTCATGCGTGTGACTGTGTAGCGTTCGGGCGGGAGCGTGTGGTTCGCGGCAGTTTTGACGGGGGGAAATCTACAGATTTCCGCTCGTCGGAGATGAACAGCGCGGTTTGTTAAGAGGCCAAAACCGGATCCCGCCTTGGTTCAGCCGGCTTCGCCACGCCGGCGGGTTGCAGGCGATCCCTCATCAACTGCTCCCCGCGTGCGAACAGCTCCTGCTTGGAAATCTTGCCGGCATCGACATCGGCCAAGATCGATCTCTGGGCTGCGTAGTCTTTGTTTACAATGCCCGCTTTGCTCTGCAGCATCCGCCACGCTTTACGGCGCTCGACCGAGAACAGGACGAGCTGCCGCGAGATAGCCCGGTACTCGACGTCTCCTTTTGCGCCCGGGACTTTGATGTACACGCCGTAGTCGGGAACGAAGGAGCGGTGTTCGGGAATGAGGTAGCGGCGATACACCACATCCTGCTGCGTAATGCGGACGAGCATGTTTTCCAGCGGGATCAACTTGTCCGCCTGGTCCTTTTTGATTTTCTTGAAGTGGTTGCGGAATCTGGCCTCGGAAAGGCACCAGTGGGCGACGGTATAGCGCGAAACTTCTTCCGCGCCCTTCGCCTTCGACTCGTACCAATCCTTATCGGGCGAGGGATTGCCCTTGAGATCGAGCGTTTCCGCATAGGTTTCGCCGAGCCGCGGATTGAAGACGAACTCCGGCGCGCCGCGTGAGTCGCGCACGCGCTGGGCCTGGGTGAGCGCCATGTCGTCGCCCACGCCGTGCTCCGGCTGGCAGGTCGAGAAGCACTGCAAGAATACGGTTCCGCGATACTCGAGGCCATCGAGAATCGCCCGCAAAAACTTGGGTGGGTTCGCCAGCGAGACCTGCGCCACGAACGGAGATCCATGCCCCGCCAGGAACGTCTCGGCGACGGTCTTCTTTTCGGTGGTCTTGCCCTCGGTCGCCGCTCCGAAAACATTCATGTCATTGCCACCCGGCATGGGCGTCGAATCGGAGTTTTGTCCTCCAGTGTTGGAGTAAAGCTGGGTGTCGAGCATGACTACCTTCACGTTGGGGCGATTCTGGAGAATCACCTTCGACGTGTTCTGGTAGCCGATGTCGCCCATGCCGCCATCGCCACCGACCGCCCATACCTTGGGCAGTTCAAGAACTTCGAGATCGGTCATGAGCGTGTCGCTGAAATGCGCGAGCTCGTAATATTCGCGCGGCGTGATGACATCTTTTTCGCGACCGAGCAGCGCATCGGCAAGCCGCTCGGGGATGACGGAGCGACGGCCGTGATCGACGATGAAGCTCTCGCCCAGCAGCCAGCCGACGGTAACGCCGTCCTGAAAGAGCGAGTTCATCCAGGGATAAGGATGCGGGTTATTCGGTGGAGTCGAGCCGTACACCGTGTTGCAGCCCGTATGCGCGGTCATCGCCATAACGCACATGCCGTTCGGAAGCCGCCCGTCAATTGCCTGGAGATACTTGTGGTTGAAGGCCTCCTGCCGCATGACGCTGGTGAGGGCGTCCACGATTGCCTGGTCGGAGATGGGGCCGTTCTGAGCAATTCGTGTTTTGGTGTCGCGGTCGTCTTCGCCACCTAGTCCCATGATCAAATGAGCCACGGCTTGCCGCAGCAGGTCGTACTCTTCCGGGTTTCTCTGTTTGAGCGCAGCCAGCTTCGCAACTCCCGTCTGGTCGAGTTCGTCCGCTTTCGCTTGCAGTCGGTCGGCTTTGGCGTGGTAGAGCGGCCTCATGTAGGCTTCGGTGGTGGCAGAGATGGCGCGCAGCACGCTCTTCTCGCCGCAGCCGGCGCAGGCGCCATCGCCGCAGACCATGGCGTCATAGTTGTGCCGGACCATCAGCATGTTGCGCAGCGTAGCGGTCTTGGAATCCTGCGGCCGCTCATCGGTGTAAAGGCCCAGGTATTTCTGCGGCGTATCCGGCAGAAGATTCACGAAGCCGGTGCCCGTCTCGTGGTCGGCGTTGACCTCCTCGGTTTCCTCGACCATTTTCAGGGCCTCGTGCTCGCCGCATGCGGTCACGCAGGCAGCGCAGCCTTTACATAAGTCGGAGACGAAGATCGAGAAGATTCCGCCGGCGCCGGGCTTCTTTCGCTCCGGCGTCGCGAAGATGGCATTCACCTTCTGGTAGGCCATGGGCACTTTGTCGATGATGGCGAAGAGCTGGCGCTTGGCCTCTTCCGAGAACCCATCCACCTCGGCCGTGATCTGGCGGAGGATTTGAGGCAGCGGTGTTCCTGAATTCTTGCCCACCGCATCGGACATCATCTGACGCGTGCGTTTCTCGATCTCGGGGAGGGATTGCAACATCTTCCCGCGCTCGCCCGGATCGGTGACGTAGCGCGTGACCGCAGTGTGCAGAATCGTCTCTACGTCTTGCGCACAGTTGGGCAGGGCGGTATCGGGGCAGGCCACGATGCACTCCATGCACTGGGTGCAGTTTTCCGGGATGAAGAGCGGCGTGACCAGACGCGCGACATACTTCGACGCCGTATCGCCGCTGGCAGCGGCCATGACGCCTACCGAAGCCAGCGCCGACGACGGTTGGTTGTATCCGTAGCCAGAACGGAACTCGGCATCGAAGGTCGCGATCCGAGTGAACGGAGTGCGCTCTGCTTGGTCGGCGGGCGCAGGGAAGGAGCGGCATCCGTTGCCGTTATCCTCGCTGTTATCACCAATAGCCGTTGGCTCAAGTGCCACACCGCGCATCGAGGAGCGATCTTTGGCTTCGAGCTTGCCCACGCGGATCTCATGGACGCGTTCGAAACCCTGCGTCATCACTTCCATGTTCGACTTGACGACGGCTTCACCGAGCTGACCAAACTTCTTCACGTATTGCTTCTGAACCACGCTGCGGAACTGCTCCTGGGTTATGCCGAATTCGCCAAGCAGCGGCGAGACGGCGAAAAATGCACCCAGGAAAGCGTTCCCCTGCATGCGAAGTTGAAGGTCAACGCGGTCGGTCGCCAGGCGCGCGATTTGGAAACCCGGCAAGGTGAACACGCGAATATTTTTCTCGATGACTTGCTTGCGGGCCCATAGAGGTAACCGTTCCCAAGCCGCTTCGCCGGTCTCGTCGGACTCCCACACCAGGCTGCCGCCGTCGGCCATGCCGGCCAGCGGATTGGTGTGGGTGAATGCCTTCGGGTCGCAACAGAGCACGACGGTCACGTGGCGAAGATCGCAATTGACGCGGATTCTTTCCGGGGCCGCGACCAGGAAGTACGCGGTGGGAGCGCCTTTCTTCTCGGAGCCGTACTTGGGATTCGCGCTGACGTGAATGATCTCTTTGGGATTGCCCAGTTCGTCGACAACCTTGTCGCGCTCGTACAGCAAGTCGTTCAAATCGCCCAGGATGGCGCCCAGGTTCTTGCCCGTGGTGATTGCGCCCCAGCCGCCGATGGAGTGGAAGCGAACCGCGACCGCGCCTTCGGGCAAAAGCGACGGCGTCTCGTCGGACTTCACCTCATACGGATGATCGACTCCGAGCACGATAAACGAAGTTCCGTCGGTGGCACGCTTGCCGTCGGTGCGAGCGCGAGCGCCGGTGGCAAACTCGTACGCGCCGAAGATCTGCTCCGGCCGGAAGTCCCGCGAGCCCAAGCCATAGATGCCGGAGAAGAGGCGGGGCATCTGCTCGGCGGTGATGGCAGGCAGTCCGCTGGTTGCGGGACGATCGCCGGTCTGCAATGCCTTATTGAGCGCCGTGCGGATGTCGCGGCCCATCGGGTTGTCGCCCGCCAACGCCTCGTCGGTGCGCTCCAGTACGATGACATTTTTCTTTCCGGCTAGGGTGTTGATGACTGCCGCTTCCGGAAAGGGGCGAATCACGTTGAGGTGGATGGAGCCAACCTTCGCGCCTCTGCGCTGGCGAAGATAATCCACGGCGGCTTCGATATTTTCCGCCGCCGAGCCCAGCGACACGAACACGGTGTCCGCGTCGTCAGTCTTATAGGCGCTGAGCATGCCGTAATAGCGGCCGGTCAACTTTCCGAAATCCGCGTAGGCCTCTTCGAGGAACTGCGCGATCGGTTCGGAAAAGTTGTTGCGGCGCGCGGCGACGCCCTGCATGTAGTTCTCTTGATTCTGCACCGGCCCGAGGAGCACCGGGTTGGTGAGATCGATCATGCGCGGCACCCGGCGACGCTTCGGACCGAACAGGATGCGCTGGCTCTCGGTGGGACAGTCGATGATGTCGTCCGGAGCGCCGAGGAACAGGCGGATCAGTTCCGACTCGTGCTTATAAAAAGTTCGCTCCAGATGGGAGGTAAGAAATCCATCCTGGCAGTTCATGCCGGGCGTGAGGCTCAGTTCGGTCACGCGCCGCAGGATGAGCGCCTGGTCGGCGGTTTGCTGAGCGTCCTTGCCGAACAGAATGATCCATCCGGTGTCGAGCGCGCCGTAGACATCGTCGTGGCCGCAGTGCACGTTGAGCGCGTGCTTGGTCAGCGCCCGAGCGACCACCTCCAGCACCATCGTCGAGCACTTGCCGGGCGCGTGATAATACTGCTCGACGCCATACAGGATTCCCTGGCCGGAGGTGAAATTCACTACCCGTTTGCCACACACGGAGTGCGCGATGGCTCCGCCCTGCGCCGCGTGCTCGCCCTCGGCTTCGACCGCCAGGGAGTTGCCGCCGAAAACATTCAGGCGGCCTTCGGCATAGGACTGTTGATAGAGTTCACCTAATTCGGTGGAAGGGGTGATGGGGTAGAAAACGCCGGCATCGGCAATGCGTGTTTCCGTATGGTAGGAAACGAGCTGATTACCGTTTGCGGTGACTCGAATGCCAGGGAAGCGAGGTGCGGTGGTCATAATTTCCTCCACGAGCGTGGACTTTCCGGTGAGGCGTCATTAGAAGAAATGCTTCACGGCCGATATTCCGGTCGTGAGCGCCCAGCACAAACATCTTCACCCTTGCGGCACGGTTGTCAGTGACCTATGTCGCATCGGGAAGTGACGGTCGCATGCGGGCAGATGATTAGCCGTGGGCTCTGACGAGTCTAGTTCCGTTTCGCTGCCGCGCCTGCCTTGGGCACGTTCCCTGCGGTTACACTTTCCACTGGGTTTTCAGCGTCCCCCTCCTGCGAAGAATAGAGAAATTCTTCGATTTCCTCGATTCGTTCGCTGGCGTCAAGGTAACCAATCTCAATGAGGTCTCGCGTGTACCTGGGCGTGAATAGCAGGTAACTCATCAGATCCGCACAGGAAGCCGCGTCTCGTCCCAAACTGGATACAAAGTACTGGATCATACCGGGCATGTCTCTCTGGTGCTGCTCCGCCAGATCCGATAAATTCACCGAAGGCGTGATGACAAAGGTCCTCACTGACCGTATCTTTTCATGTCCTTCAATCCCCAGCTGATTGATGTGGCCATCGTTGAGCAACTGATTCAAATGGTCAAGGTGCTCGAGGTCAGTTGCGAGATGGTCCAGAAACATAACGTTGAAAAGAATGCCCATCACTTGCGCGATGGAAGGGTATCTCTCATCCGTGGCTTCCTCTTGACTTTCTTTATTTCCGCAGCGCACACCGATCGCGAAAACCTTCTCTGCCCCCAGGCGGATCACCGGGCTGAGAGGCTGTTGCAGGCGCGCACAACCATCGCCGAAGAAGGCCGACCCACGCGGGGTCTTGAGTTTTACCGGCTGGAAAACCATAGGAATTGCCGAGGACGCGCAAACGTGATCGACCGTGATCTTCGTGGCAACCGTCACCAGCCGGATCCGCTTCCACATCGGATGACCCTTCTTTCCCTGGATGAAGAGATAGCTTCTTCCCGAGTTGTAGTTGGTCGCGGAAATCGCGAGAGCGTAGAGGTCCCCGCGCTTGATGTTTTCCTGGATCCGGTCGCAGTCAAGGTGCTTACTGAGAAGATGGTGTAAGGGAGTGGCATCTAATAACGATCGGGCATTGCCTCCCCCCAGAATCCCTCCAAAGGAGAGATCGAATATCCAGGTCAGGGAATTCTGCGCCTGGGACAAGAGACTACAGCGAAAGATGTCGGAAGGTTCGAGATTCGCCCAGACCCCAGCCAGAATCCGGGTTGCCAAAGCAAAATCGTCGCAACCTGTGGCGAGAGCGGCACCGTTAATCGCTCCCGCGGAAGCGCCTCCTATGATCGGAAAAGGATTACCCTGGGTTCGGGCGCGTTTCAGCTCGCCAATGCGCTTGAGAACCCCGGCTTGATAAGCGCCGCGAGCACCACCGCCCGCCATGACTAGACCGACCGCGTTTTCCATCGTCTCCCTCGTTGGGCTCGCTTTGGGAACATCCAGTCTATTCACGTCTTCCCAACTTCCATGGTTCTGTATATAGACCTGCTCCCATCGGCGATCCATTGCCCGCCACCACTATTCAACCTCACGGGGCTCGCCCTTGGCTGTGACGAGACTCACAGCGCTGCGTGAAAAGAATTCGGAGATTCTGGGCCCACCGACCTTCTCCTGAAAAAGGCGGCGGAAGCCGCAGGGGTCTGGACCACCTCTTACCACGCGAACATGGGTATCGGGTTGATTAAGGCGCAGCAGAAGAAGGCTACTTAGCCGCGGCGCCACCGTTTGCTGGAGGGGAATCTGCATGGCTGAAAAACTCCTACACCACACGTGCCGTAAGGCAATACTTTCGGCGCAGTTTCCAGTAGGCGATTACACGGGAGTTTGCACCCGGACTAGACAGAATGGGAGTATTCAGACGGGGAGACCTAGCGAAAGGCAGCGAGCGGCCAGTTCTGGCGGTACTGGATTGTAGAAGAATCCGGAAGCCCACTCGAATCCCGTAATACGAAACATCTGGGGCAGGATTTCGATATGCCAGTGGAAGTCCTCCTCGATTGTGTTCCAGTAGCCCCCTCTTGGACGCAGGAAGGGCCGGTCGTGGAGTGACAGGTTGTAGGCTGGCCCACCTATGTTTCGATCCAACTTCTGCAGTAGATCACGCAGGATCCGAGCCAAGTTGTCAATTTGGGTTGCACCGATTCGGCTGAATGCGCTGCTATGAAACTTCGGCAACACGGCCATCTCAAAGGGAAAGCGCGAGGCAAACGGAGCGAACGCGACATAATCTTCATTCTCAGTGATCAGTCGCTTTCGTCCCTTCAACTCTTGTTGGAGCACGTCGCAGTATACGCAGCGCTCCTTCAAGGCAAAGTAGTCACGAGCGATCATGAGTTTCGCCTTAACTGCACGCGGCGTTACCGGAAGGGCCACCAGCTGCGAGATCGAATGACTAATGGTGTGCGCACCGGCTCCCTCACCGTGGTTCTTGAAGATCAGCACGTAGCGCACACGCTGGTCGCCCTCAAGATCGAGAATGCGAGCTATGTAGGCTCGGATGACGTTCGAGATTTCCTCGATTTCCAGCTCGTGCAGGCTACGGTCATGTCGCGCTGTCTCCGCAATGATCTCGTGCGCCCCCACACCGTTCATCAGATCGTGCAACGCTTCGGCACGTCGTCCCAATTGGCCTTCGATCCGCAGCCGCGGGCGGGAGTTAGGCACCACCCGTACCGACCATCCCGGCCCGTTAGGAGAAGAGCCCGAATTTCGGATTGCGAAGACTTCTGGCGGGGTCGCGGCCTCGTTGCTCTCGCAGAATGGGCAGAAGCCCGTGTCCCTTGCGAATTTCTTGAAGTGAAAATCCGTCGGCTGTAACCCTTCACCCTCTTCCACAATTACCCAGCGGTCAGTGAAGATGTCCTTGCGCATTTGGGACATAGGACCTTCCTGTCAGGAGTCGCGAACGCGTAAACCGGAATCCGCAAGCGAATCGGCGAATCCGGCGGCGGAGCAGCAACCACGGTGCGCACGATGTTGCCGGAAGGTTGCCACCAGCCGTGGAAGACCCGACCTCCGGTATGATGATCGCCGGTATGACGCTCGCCGGTATAACGAACCCGTAGTTCGTTCCAGCGATGGATATCGAATGACGCGGCGCAAGGAGTCACTATCACACAGCGGGTATCGAGTCGAAGCCCCGCATGCAGCGCTTTGAGCGTGCTCTCTTTCCCGCTCCAAAGCAGGGCCAGGAGCCGGGGTTGGTCCGCCGCGGACGCGTGCCCGACCAGCGCTTGTTCTTCGACGGTGAAATAGTCGGCGACAAAAGCATTGCTGCGCGGCTCGATCATTTCCAGATCGCAACCCATCTCGACGGCGGACATCGCCACGACACAAATTGCTGTACCGTTACGATGGCTGAGCGAGATGGTCACCGCCGCCGGTTGGTCGCAATAAAAAACCTCGGGCGCGCCGGACGGCGCCGCGCGTATCTCCATTTTCTTAAAGATCTGGGGATGAGCTGGCACATCCAGGCAAACGGACAGGGCGAGTTTGGCCGTCCAGCGTCCCAGTCGCCAGTCGGCGCGGCGCTGGGCAAAGCGCATGCCGTTCAGGCAGGCGGCTTCGTTTGCGCTCAGCCAATCGTTCTCCGCCGGTACATCGGCTTCGGTTTGTTCCAACCAATACACATTCATTAAATTCACTCTGGCCGAGACTAGGCCGCTGCCTCCGCTACCCCGGTTCCCGATTTTGCGGATTCCGATTCCTCCTCTCTTTCAATACCGCGTTCGACCGCATGGATGAGATAAGGCCGCAGGTTTGCGGGCGGAATAATGCAATTGAGAGCACCCACGTCGAGAGCCCGCTGTACGCTGTGCACGCGGTCAAACTCGGTGGCCATCTCGCCCAGTTTCTCGGAGTGTACGACTTTGAAGAGTTCGTCCCACTGCGCGCGCAACCGGCCTTTCTCCGCGCCGTCTGCCTGGGCGAGCGCCTGGCTCAGCGCCTGCAGGCGTGCATCTTTGCGGGCCCTGGCTTCGACCTCACCGGCGAAGACCACGGCTGCCGCCGGAGCGCCGCCGATGACAGAGGCATACGTTCCCTCCAAGGCGGCCACCTCGAGGTTTTCATTCAGTGCCTGCGAGAAAACCACGTAAGCGCCTCCGTGATAGCGGGAGATCACACAAAAGACAATGGGGCCTTTGAAGTTGACCACGGCCCTCCCAATCTCGGCGCCGTACTCAAGCTGCAGCCTGCGCATCGACTCCGGCGAGCCATCAAATCCCGACAGGTTGGCCAGGACTACCACCGGTCGATTGTTGCTGGCCGCGTTGATCGCGCGCGCCACTTTCTTTGACGATTGCGGGAAGAGCGTCCCGGAAGTCCATTGATCCGGCCCGTCGGCGGGAACAAATCCCAACCGGGACACTGCCCGGGATTCGATACCGATAAGACAAACGGGATAGCCACCGAGATGGGCGTCCCACACTACCGCGGTCTCCGCCGCGCGCATTCCGGCCCAGCGCTCCAGCGGTGCATGGTCCTGGTCGATGGCTGCCATCATCACTTTGCGAATATCAAACGATTTCTTGCGCCCGGGGTTGGTCTCGTCCGACAAGATGTCGCCGATCAGTTCGAAGCCGTCTTCGGAATCGCCATTGCCGTTCCTGCCGTGAGGATAGACGCGCACATCCCGATCCAGGGGATCGGCAGTCGCGGCTCGCCGGGGGAAACGCTCGCCCGGGGCCACGTAGGTGTGCTCATAGTGGCGCACCAGAATGTGGCAGGCTTCATCGATGTCACGTGCCCAGTACTGCGCCTGCCCGTTGAGACCCATGATGCGATCGTAACCGCCGATCCCTTGATTGTCCTCGGCCGAGACGCTGCCGGAGTAGTCCAGCGCGCGCTTGCCGGTGAGCACCATCGCCGCTTTCGGCGTCATGACCAGAATGCCCCGAGTGTGCATAAGCATGGTGGCCTCGGCGTTCCAGTACGGCTGCGCGCCGACGTTGATTCCATTCACCACCAGATTCACCTCGCCGCCCGCTTGCGTGAACTCCACCAAGCCCCGTAGGACGCGGGCGATCCAATCCATGTTTTCCACTCCGCTGTCCATCGAGATCTTGGCGCCCGCCGAAATGGGAAACCATTCCAGGGGAACGCTCTTCACCTGGGCCAGTTCCAAAGCCGCGAGGATGCGCCGGCATTCCGGTTCGGCTATGGCGCCCAGGTCCTTGCTCGGATCTCCCAGCAGCAGAACGCGTGTCATGCCCTCGGGATACTTGGTGGTAAAGTTGCGGATGACGCCGACGATGATGTTGGCTTTGTTCTGCCCATAGGGACGATCGACGGCGACCAGACGGCCTTCCGAGTCAAGATCATGCTCGATAAAATCGCCAGCGGGAAATTCCGCCCGCGTGTGTTCCGGAGCGGGCGTGAGCATTTTGACGATTTCGTAAGGGTAGATAAGCCCGCGCTGGCGCATGCGGACGACTTTCTGGTCGTATTCGGTCAGCGGTTTGATTGGTTGTAGTTGGCCGCCGGGCCGGAAAGTGATGAGCATGCCGCTGCCGCCCGGACTCGAGATGCGCACCACCATATCGCGCAACTCTCCGGTCGCCGGACTGGGAATGCGGGCGCGCACTATCACTTGTTCCAACCCCAGGCCTTCGGTCGCGGGCGACAGTTTGCGCACAAGATCGCGCAATTCATCCCGCCCAAGATTGAGCGGTGGCCACACGTTGAGCAGTATGCGATTCCAATGGAGGCGTTGATAGGTCGGCCGCCGGGACTGAAACAGCCGGATACTGGCCATCGCTTCCATTAACATGCGCTCCAGTTGCGGCAGTTGCACGACGCGACCCGCCTCATCTCGCACTGGAGTCACGTCGCGTACTTCCGCGCACGCGAACAACCGCTCATCCTTCGGGTTGTCGCGGGCAATCGCATGGATGAGGTAAACATCTTCGACCGACGGCAGCCGCTCAATGTTGAAATTGGCTAGTCGCCAGAGATGCAGCCGTTTCCCCATCATGGGGTGGATTCCGCGGTAGAGTTTCTCCTCTTCATATGTATTCCCGCTGGCGGGGCGATAGGTGAAATGCATGCCGGCTATACCCAGGCCGTGACCGGTGCCGGCCGCTGTCGCTACGATGCGCCGGATGGAGCGCGGGAACCCAGCCTGGTTGAGCACCGAGCGCACTTCCTGCTCGGTAGCCTCCGCGTCGCCCAACTTGCCGGAATGGAAAACGTAAAAGTCGATGACGATGTCGTGGTCTGTCGGGACTTGCGCGATCATTGGAAACAGTGTCCGGGCCGCCTCCGCGAGCCGGGAGTACTCGGCGTGCGTCGTGAACACGTGAATGCGCTTTCCCTCATGATCGTACTCAGCCAATGCGCAGCACTGTCCGTCCACAGCCACGGAGCGAAAGTTCGTGAGCTTTCGAATCCGGTAGTACCGCCAGGTCAGCGCCTCCAACATCAACTTGCGCATGGCTTGGTCGGCGGTTGCGAACCGGCTGGAGATCAGGTTGAACAGCGGCTGCGGACATTCGACCAACGCCTGGACTCTCTCGTGGCGGTCCGGGGCTTCGGGATTGGCAGCCATGTAGGCGAGGTGATCCTCCACCTCCTCGTACACTTGCTTGCGTGCCCGCTCAAACTGAGGTTGGTCGAAGTAGCGATAGCGCACTTCCCGTGCGAGGTCGGTGACCGCGGGAAAGAGCCCGTTGGTCAGGGAGGCCATACGGTCGAGAAGCGTCCGAAGAGATTCGGCATCGAGCAGTGATAGCGTCTGGACGCGTCGCAGACGCCGTTCGAGGATGCCCACGACGGGCGCGACTTGCTGTTCCGCGCGTTGATGCGATTTGTAGATCCAGAGCAAGCTCTCTTCCAGTTCAGGGGAGCGATCCAGCGTCTGCACACCGTAGTGAGCCAGCGCGCGTTGGAGCGCGCTGACAAAGGCTGGTGGGAGTCCTTGACCGCGCGTCTCCAGCATACGCAAGTAAGAAAACAGATGAGCCTCGGCGCTGGGCTCTTCACCGCTGGCCCGATGATTTACCTCCGGCTCGCGTTGGAACAGGAAACATATGTCCACAAAAATGTTGAGGATCTCATCTTCGCGCTGTCTGATTTCGTCGCTGTACACGGGGCAATTCTGGCTCCATTCGGCGAGCAACCTTGCGGTGTGCTTCGGGTCCACGTCAAAGCCCAACATCAGTTGGCGGAGTTCCTCCAGGCTCTGACGGCAGCTGGATTGGATGACTTCTCCGTTTCCTTCCGAGGTAAGTGACGCGCCAAAGACCACGCGCTCCGCGTCCTCCACGGTATCGCCACCGGAGTCAGGGTCGATCTGCAGAAGCGGAGATCCGGTGTCCACCTGCACGTTGGGTATGGCCATCACCTGCCGGACTTTTCCGGAAAATGGAGCCACGACCTGCGTCTCCATTTTCATAGCTTCGAGCACAGCCAGTCGGTCCCCAACCGCAACCGTGTCGCCCGCCTTGACCGCGATGGAGACCACCACGGCCGGCGCTGGCGCATGCACCACGCCCCCATCATCTCGATCAATCTGGTGCGAAACACCCTCCACCTCGATCCGGTAAGTTAGTCCTTGAACTACGGACAGGATGCGAAAGCGCCGCCCGAACACGGTGAGCCAACATTCGAACCGATCCAAACGGTCGATCTGGGCATCGATACGCGCTTTATTCATCTCCACGCGGTATCGCTGAGGGCCGAGCCGATAAGTCTTAGGCGAGTAGGAACGGCCTCGATAGCGCAGCTCCGCAGTCAGGCCAACCTCGCTCCGCACTTGCGGCCGTCCGCGCACTGCCGAGGAATAAAACTGCTTCTGCTCCACAGCCAACTGGGCATCGTAGGCCTCGATCGCGGCCTGAATCAGAGCTACGTCGGCGTAGCGTCTAGAGAGGTGCTCACCGGTGGCCGCCAAGTGGTCCAGCCACCCAGTATGAAACTCTCCACGCTGCACCTCGGGGCGGTTCAGCAATTCCAGCAGAAACGCTTTGTTACTGGTTCCGCCCTTGATGACGACAACGCTCTCGCGCAGCGCTCTCTGCAGGCGGGAAAGCGCTTCTTTCCGATTCTTGCCGTAGGCAATGATCTTGGCGATCATCGAGTCGAAGTCCGATGGGATGGCATCGCCTTCCGCTACGCCGGTGTCGATACGCACCCCTGGCCCGGGCACAATTCTGAACCGCTCAATCGCGCCCGGAGCCGGAGCAAAGCCGTTGTCCGGATCTTCCGCATTCAGCCGCACCTCAATGGCATGGCCGGTGGTGCGTGGCGGTTCGCCTTCCAGGCGGCCGCCGCGCGCGACGTGAATCTGAAGTTTCACGAGATCGAGCCCGGTGGTGCACTCGGTCACCGGATGTTCGACCTGCAACCGGGTGTTCATCTCCATGAACGAGAAGCGGTTGCTCTCCGGTTCGTACAGAAATTCGACAGTGCCCGCATTGTGATAGCCCGTGGCTTGACTCAAGCGCACCGCCGCCTCGCGCAGCGACTGATCTTGCTCCGGAGAAAGCGCCGGCGAAGGTGCTTCTTCCAGGACTTTCTGGTGGCGTCGCTGGATGGTGCAGTCGCGCACGCCGGCGGCCCATGTCGTCCCGTAGTGGTCGGCAATAATTTGGACCTCGACGTGGCGTGCGCATTGCACCTGATGCTCCAGGAAGACGGTTGGGTCCCCGAAGGCCTTGAACGCCTCGGCCCGGGCGCTGGCAAAGGCTTGCGGAAGCTGGGCCGCCGAACGTACCAGGCGAATCCCGTGACCGCCGCCTCCGGCGGTGGCCTTAATAAGGAGCGGATAACCCAGGCGCTCGGCATGGCCCAAGGCGTCATCGAGCGTTTCCACCGGCCCATTGCTCCAGGGCGCCACCGGTATCTGCGCCTGCTCGGCAATTCGTTTGGAGGCGATCTTGTCGCCCACGCGCCGCATCACATCGCCATCCGGGCCGATGAACACGACGCCTATCTCGCGGCAAAGGTCGGCGAATGCGGCGTGCTCGGCCACAAAGCCCCATCCCACCCAGACCGCGTCCGCGCGCGCCACCGCCAGCGCGCGTTCGACCCGGCCATAGTCGACGTAACTGCTCTTGGGCTGCTGGGTGTTTGGGTCGGGGACCTGAGCTGGACCGAGACACACCGCCTCGTCGGCCTCACGCACAAACATGCTACGGCGGTCAGGCTCGGTGAAAAGCGCGATCGTGCGCAAGGATGTGCCGTGTTCTTGATTGAAATCGCGGGTCGCGTGGATGAAACGCATGGCGGCTTCGCCGCGATTCTCGATGGCCACTCGTTGAAATTCGTGCTCCATAAGTCCCCGATCAGCAGATCGTCAGGACAACATCGTCAGGACAACCAGGTCATGTTCTTTAGGCGGCGACGGTTTCCAGTGACATCGCTGCCTGTAGCGCCTTCAACCGCTCGGCATCCACTGCGTTGGGAACCGCCACCGTTCGGTAGCCGCTAAGCTGCAGGTAGCGGTTTCCTTTCGTATCCACAACCTCCGCATCGAAGCTGCCGCGATCCCGGTCGGAAGTGACCACGGCGTATAGGCGGGTGTCAGCCGACTCCGGGGCCACTAATAATAATGATGGTGAAACGCGCTCAATGTGCTGCGGCAGACCCATACGGCCCTGCGCGCCCATCTCCCAGAGTCCGGCAGTTTGGAAGCAAAGCTCAATCAGGCGCGGCGCTGTAAGCGTCGGCAGCTCGGACGGCAGATGGTTTGCTGTCAAGCCTTTGGCCATCAGCCCGATAATCCGGTGTCCGTCCCACCACGCCCGCTCCACAACCTGGTATGCGGGTCCGTGGAAGTAGAGGCGATAGACGTCGGCGGCTTCGATGATGTGTCCTTCCGGCAGGGCCAGCGCCGGTACGTTCACCGCGGTGGGCATCTGTTTTGTGAGCCGCACCCGGGCGGTGAAATGTGTTGTCACTTGGGGCTCGGCCTGGTTGGGGAGCGGTCGGCTGCCGGTCAAGCGACAGTTTGCCAGCAAGGTCAAAGTGTCGCGCTGCGGATGGATGACTGCCTCGACCGTCACCACGCGCGGTTCGTTCCGATAGAACTTGAACGGCGCCAGGAAGTTCACGTCTTCGATCGCCGCCACGTGCCAGCCGGGAAGCAGGCATAGCGCAGCTTCGGCAAACGCCTCGATGCCCATGACTCCGGGCAGCACTGGGGTGCCGTCGATTTGATGATCGTGCAGGAAAGGTTGAATGGCTGGGTCCAGCGTGGTTTCGATGGTGAGGCCACTCTGCAGGCCTACGCCTGCTATCTTGCCGACCATTGGTCCTTGCTCCGGCAAGCTCTTCGAGGCTTCCGCTGCGGATGTATCCAGCCCGCCAGTGGCATCCCAATCGTTCAGCAGAACGCCGAAGCGCTGGCCGATCACAATTTCGCCCTTGGTCCCTCCCGCAGTTAATTCGCGGCGAATCAAAGGAGTCCCCGCCTCTGGTGGCAGCATATCGATACCTGCCAGTTCCATCATCTTGGGGATGGAGCCACGCGTCGCCATGCCCATGCCGCCCCATGCCGTCCAGTCGATGACGATGCCCCGTGTCGCCGGCCGTGTGGTGCGGAAGCTTGAGGTAATCTTGCACAACAGGTCGTTGGCCGCGCTGTAGTCGGCTTGTCCGGCGTTGCCGAAGCGCCCGGCAATCGAGCTGAACGCCACCGTCGCCCCGAGAGGCATGTCGCCGATGGCATGCAGAAGATTGAACCAGCCGTCGCTCTTGACGTCGAAGACCAGATCGAACTCACGCGCATCCTTGTCCGGCAGGAAGTGACTACGCTCTATGCCGGCGGCGTGCAGCAGCACGTCGATCTGCCCGCTGCGCTCGCGCACTTGTTTGATGACTTTGGCCACAGCGTCCGCATCGGTAAGGTTCACGCTGAAGTAATGCGCCGTACCGCCAGCGGCCCGCACGGCAGCGATTGCGCTGTGTGCCGCTTGCGCTCGCTCCAGCGCTGCCAGCTCTTTTTCAACCAAGGCAGGCGTGGCGCGCTCGCCACGCGCCTGGATGCGTGTGAACAGATCACGCTTGAGGCCGTCCTTGTCCGTGACGAAGCGCTTCAGATCGGGATTCTCCGGATCAGGCTCGGGCACCAGATCGAGCAGGTAGAACGTGCCTCCGGAAGCCGTCGCCAAATCGGCGGTGATAGCCGATACAATACTTCCGGCCGCGCCGGTGACGAGAAAGACGGTGTTGCTGTCCAGTGTTAGACCGGGCTTACCATCGGCGGCGAGCTGTTCTTGTAGCCCAACCGTCCAGCGCAGTCCTTCTTTGTACCCGATCTCGATTGCGCCAGGATCGCGCAGGGTTTCCTCAATCAGGATGTCGGCGACCTCTGACGGCTTTCGTTCCGCTTCAAAGTCGACCGCCTTGACCACAGCGTCCATCCGCTCGCGCTTGTACGTTTTGGTGAAGCCCACGACCGCGCCACCTAACGGCACTGTCGCGCCGGCCTCATCGTAGCCATGCTGTCCACCAAGTCGCGTCGCCGACACGAGAAATGTGCCCGGCGCCGCAACCTGCTCGTACAGAATGCGCATGGTGGCATACAGCGACTTGACACGCACCCACAGGGCTTCATGCCAGCTGGCGAGGTTCATCGCCGTGATGTCACCCTCGTTGTCCAGCGCGGGCAGCCAGTACACTCCATGCACCGGACCCGCAGCCAGCCAGCTCTTGAGGAGATTCTCCAACGCATGTGTATCCAGCGTCTCGTTGTCGCGGAGGGTGAAGCGGAGAACTTCTACACCCATCGTCTGTAGCCGTTGCGCCAGCGCGTCTCCTACACCAGATTTGTCCGGCATGACGACCACTCGGCGACCAGACGCGAGCTTGACACCGGTTGGCTTGCAAAGAGCAAGCGGCGGGCGCAAGTTCGGAACAGGTACGCGGCGTGGAATACGATTGGCGGCGTCGAAACTGGCGGGGATCCGACGCGCAGTCGTAATCGGCTTCGGGCCCGTAGATGCGGACATTGCCGGTTTTTTCTGCGTCGGCTCTTGTTTCTCTTGCATGGCGGAAGAGGTTGGAGCAGACGCTTTAGCCAATGCGGGTTGCCGGTCGCGAGCGAACTTGATCACGTGGGCCAAGGTCGGGAAGTCCCGCAGCTTGAGATTCTCATCCCGCGGAATGTTGTACGCCGCTCGCACGGCCGCGAACATCTCCGCTTGTTTGACGGTGTCGATGCCGAGGTCTGCTTCGAGATCCAGATCCAGGTCCAACATGTCTTTGGGATAGCCCGACTTCTCAGCCACGATGTCCAGCACCTTCTCCTTGATGGAGTCGTCCGTTTCCGCCGCCTGGGCCGCGACTGGGGTCGGCGTGGGTTCAGATGGCGCACTGATAGTTGCTGGGGATGGAACCGCAGGCACCCCAGCCAGCTCGGGGCGCTTCTCATAGACGAAGCGGATGACGTGCGCTAATGTGGGATAGTCGCGCAACTTGCGGTTCTCGTCGCGCGGAATGCTGTAGATCTCGCGGATGGCCGCAAACATTTCCGCCTGCTTGACGGTGTCGACGCCGAGGTCCGCTTCGAGGTCGAGATCCAAGTCCAGCATGTCTTTCGGATAGCCGGTCTTCTCTACCACGAGCGCGAGAATGCGTTCCTTCACGGAATCGCCGGTGACGACTTGCGCGGATGTCGCGGTGGGTGCAGGTTTCTCAGCCACCACAGCGATTGTCGGAGTGGTGAGTTTGACCTCTTCCTTCGCTGCCGCCGGGGCTGCAGCCAGGTCCGGACGTTTCTCATACACGAAACGGATCACGTGCGCCAACGTGGGATAGTCGCGCAGCTTGCGATTCTCGTCGCGTGGAATGTCATATGCCGCTCGGATTGCGGCAAACATTTCGGCCTGTTTCACGGTGTCGACGCCGAGGTCCGCTTCGAGATCCAGATCCAAATCCAGCATGTCTTTCGGATAACCGGTCTTCTCCACCACCAGTGCGAGAATGCGTTCCTTGACCGAATCGCCAGCGGCGACTTGCGCAGATGCCGCAGTGGGTGCCGGTTTCTCAGCGACCACAGCGATTGTCGGCGTCGTAAGTCTGACTTCTTCCTTCGCTGCTGCCGGGGCTGCCGCCAGGTCTGGCCGCTTCTCATACACGAAACGGATCACGTGCGCCAAGGTGGGGTAATCGCGGAGCTTGCGGTTTTCGTCGCCCGCAATGTTGTAAGCCTCGCGGATCGTGGCAAAGACCTCCGCCTGCTTAACTGTGTCGACGCCCAGATCTGCTTCGAGATCGAGATCCAGGTCGAGCATGTCCACCGGATAACCGGTTTTCTCGGCTACCAGAGCTAGCACTTTCGCTTTCATCGGATCGGTCTTTAGGTCGGTCTTTGGATCGCTAGTTGGAACGCCCTTCGCCGCCGCTTTTGCCGGTGAGGAAGGAGCGGGAGCGGCGACCTGAACTTTGGGCGCCGGTTCAGCGAGCGCGAGGGGCGGCGGTGGCGCCGGTTTCGTGGTGACGACTGACGTCGGCGGCGGCGCTTGCGGCGGGCGGGTTGGCGCCGTCGTTTTTGCCGTTGCCGTTCGTGGCTCCTGAGCGGCTTCGGACACCCGCGCCGCCGACCCTTGATCTCGCACGCGTAGCGTGCGGTGAACGACTTCCAGATCGGCGGCCGGGCGGCCCGCGACGCCGCTCAGCCAGGCACTCCAGGCGGTGGCATCGGCGATGCGGTAGGCATAGCCCAAAGCGTTCGGGCTGGGACGGATCCCGTCTTTCGTCTTGATCCAATGCAGGAGCATCATGCTGATCTGCGAACCGAACCCCGCTCCCAGGTGTATGGCGTACTCGACGGGATAGCTACCGCCTTTCGACAGGTTCAACTGTCCCAACTCCGGATCAACTTCCTTAAAGTTGGCGACCGGGGGCACGCAGCCGGTTTCGAGCGCCTTGACGGCGACGACATCTTCGATGCCTGTGCCCATGGCGTGACCAGTGAAGCCCTTGGTGTTGGCGATCACAATGCGATCCGCGACGTCGCCGAAGACGCGACGAAGCGCGTGGATCTCCGCGGAGGCACTGCCGCCGCGCGCCGGTGTATAGGTTTCATGGGAAACGAAAACTGTCTGCGGCGCTATCTGGTGACGCGAAATGCCGCTGTGCGCTTCAGCTTTGGCCACCAAGGTCTCCATCACTTGCCCGATGTGCTGGACATCGAGACGAGTACCGTGGAACGCGCTGTTGTTCGTCACGGTAGACAATACTTCGCAGATGGGCTGTATTCCTCGTTCACGCGCGGCGTCAGCGCTCTCCACCAACAGAGCTGCGGCACCCATGCCGATGATCATGCCGTGCCGCCGGCGGTCGAAGGGAATAGCGGCGTCCGCGACCACTTCGTCGGTGGCTGCCGCTCCACTGGCAAGGAAGCCAGCGCCCATCCAATCGATCAGATGGTCGGTGGTGACGTCGTCGGCCGAGACGACGATCACGCGACGGCACCGCCCGGCGTGGATCCAGTCCTGCGCCAGCGATACCGCCTGCGTGGTGCTCGCGCAGGCAGAGTTGATTTGAGTGTTGGGACCGCGGGCACCGATGAATTCGGCGAATTGCGAATGTCCCATGGACAAGACCCGGAGCAAGAAGCGCCGGTTGAAGACATACGGGTCTTTGTCGATGGCGGCGCGCAATTCGTCGATGTGCCGCTTGATCTCCTGAACAACGACCTCCTGTACCAGATTGGAATGACCATTCGCCCCGACCGCGCGGGCGGACAGGCCTTCGAGCATGGCCAACTGCTCGCGACGTTCGTGGTCCGCGTAATAGCGCGCCATCTCATCGGCGAACGCGTCGTATCCGGGGAAGGCGGAAGCAAAAATCACAGCGGTATCGTCGCGCAGAGCGTCGGGCAAGCCCCAGCGCTCCGGTAACTGCGTGCCTTTGGTCGTGGTTTTATAGCGCATGACCAGCGGGATGCCGGCGTCGCGCAATGCGTCGATGCCCGCGGCGATCGCCAGTTGGGTGACACGGTCGAGGGCGCCCAAGCGTTCGGAGGAAATTCCGAATTCATCCTCAAGATTAAAAGCGCCTCCACGGCCCGCCAGCTTGATGACGTCCGCGACATCACTGAGGGTCTCAAACCTGGCTTCTCCGTTCTCGCTCTTCACCAGGCGCGTGATGTGCTTGTCGAGCATGGCGCGCCGGAAGCGCGCAGGGATCGAATCGATAAACTGATCGCCCCGCAGAATGCGGCCGATGTTGGCATCATCGAAGATGTGCTCGGTTCCGGGCAGGCCTAACGCCGCGCCTGTGATGACCACCGGGGCGGAGGTGGAGCGCCCATTCTGGCCGTGGTAGATCTCGTAGCCGCGATCGAGAACATCGGCGAACAAACGGCCGAGCTCGTTGTAGTGATCGCCGTTCGACGGCGCGGTTTGCGTGCCCGAAGTGCTTGTTGAGGACGTTGCCACGGGAATCGGTTTAGACGTCTCCGACGGTGACGGAATAGCGGTCACGGTCGTTACCGAGGGCTCGCGCAAAGCTTCCGCGGTTCCGCGGCCCAGTCCCGCCGCGTAAAGGCCGCACAGCGACTGGTTGAACGCGACAATGTCCCCGATTTTCGGATGATTGGTAAACAACGAAACGACATCGCTGTGGCCGCCGAGCACATCCTCGGCAAATCCCTGCAACGCCTTCTTCGGTCCAACTTCAACAAACATGCGAGCGCCGGCATCGTACAGCGTGCGCAAGCCCTTAACAAATTGCACAGGAGAAGCGACCTGCTGCGTGAGAATGTCCAGCATCTTAGGCACGACGTCAGGCCCTGTGGGATAAAACTCGCCGTTTGTGTTCGCGACGATTGGCAAACGTGGCGATTCGAGATGCAGGCGCTCCAGAACTCGCCGCAGCGGCTCACTGGCTCCCGCCACGATCGATGTGTGGAAGGCGTGGCTGACCGTTAGAGGGGCAACGTCATAGCCAGCCTTTTGGAAGGCTTCCATGGCCTGCTCGACTGCCTTGCTCGCGCCGCCGATAACCGCCTGATGGTTGCTGTTGACGTTGGCGATCACGACGTTGCCTTGACTACCGACCGTCTTCAGCGTTCGCTCGATCTCTTCCAGTGGAGCAAACACCGCGGCCATGCGGCCGTTGTCTTCCATTGCCACCTGGGTCATGCCGCGGCCGCGAGCGCTGACGGCTTCGAGAGAATCAGCAAAGGGGAGGGCACCGGCTGCGACCAAGGCTCCGTACTCACCCAAGCTGTGTCCCATCGTGAAGTCGGGTTCGATACCGTAGGCGGCAAGGAGTCGGGTCATCGCGAGGTCAGTTGCGAGCACGGCTGGCTGAGTGATCGCGGTTTGCCGCAGGTCATCTTCGGCCTTGGCGATGGCATTGGCGTCGCCGTGGTCAACGAAGATGAATTTGCTGAGCGGCTTGCCGAGCAAGGGCGTCATCACGCGATCGGCTTCGGCAAAGGTTTCAGCAACAATCGGTTCCGTCGCCCGAAGAAGTTGGAGCATGTTCACGTATTGCGAGCCTTGACCCGTATAGAGGAACGCCACCTTGGGAGCGGGACCATGACCGCGGAAGATGCCTTGCGCCCGCAGAGCTTTCCACACCGCCGGCTGATTGGCCGCCAGAGCTTTGAGCGCGTTGCCCGCTTTGTCCGCCAGTTCGGTGGCATTGGCGTAATCGATGGCCAGGCGCTCGGGCGCGCGCAGGTCTGATTCAGCCGGGGCAGTTGGCGCCGGTGCCCGGCCCGCTTTCGCGTCCTTCTCCACCGCGCACAAACGCTCGGCGAGCGCGGTTTCGGAAGCGGCGCCGATTACCAGTGCTCCGCGTAACGGAGCTTTGCAATGAGAAGAGTCAGACGTGCGGGAAACATCTCCCACATGCATCATTGGAATTGGCTCGTTCCCTTTCGACGGTATCTCGGTGACCGCCACCGAGCGCTTGCCGTTTCCGTTCAGCCTGCCGGGAATGTATTCTTCGAGCACCGCATGGAAATTGGTGCCGCCAAAACCAAAAGCGCTCAGACCCGCCCGGCGCACGCCATCTTCTGGCATCGTCCACGGTTTCAGTTCGGTATTGACGTAGAGCGGAGAGTGGGCAAAGTCGATGTTTGGATTGAGATGCTCGCAATGCACGCTCGGCGGTAGTACCTTATCCCGAAGCGCCAGCGTGGCTTTCAGCAGTCCGGCCGCGCCGGCCGCGCCTTTGAGATGCCCAAAGTTCGATTTGACCGAGCCGAGCGCCACTGAGTGCGAGGGGAGATGAGAACTGCTGAGCACGTCGATCATGCTTTGCACTTCGACGACGTCGCCCACGGCGGTGGATGTGCCATGGCCCTCGATCAACGTCACAGTAGCCGGCGATAATCCGGCATTCTGCCAGGCGCGCTCGATGGCGAATTTTTGGCCGATCGGGTTGGGCGCGGTGATGCCTTTTCCCTTGCCGTCGCTCGATCCGCCCATGCCACGCAGCACGGCGTAGATCTTGTCCCCGTCCCGCTCGGCATCGGCCAGTCGCTTGAGCAGAAAGATCGCGGCGCCTTCGCCCATGACGAAGCCGTCGGCCCCTTCGGCATAGGGGCGAGTGCCGGTCGCCGAGAGCGCACCGATCTTGCAGAACTTGACGAAGGTCGAGGCGCCCATGTTGCGGTCAATGCCGCCGGTGACGACCACGTCGAAATCGTGTTGTACCAGTCCTTCTGCTGCGGAACTGATCGCCGCCATCGCCGATGCGCAGGCGGCGTCACAAACGTAGTTGGGGCCGTGGAAGTTGAAAACGTTCGCAATGCGACCGGCAATGCAGTTGGCCAATTCGCCGGGCATGCTGTCTTCCGTAATTTCAGGAAGGAGCTTGCCCATTCGGTCGTGCAATTGGCGGGTAATGTCGCCGCGCACCGCTTCCGGCAACGCAGCGAAACTGGCAGTTTCGGCCAGTTCGCGCGCATATTCGGGAAAGAGCACGCGCATTACGGTGAAATAGTGTTTTTCGCCGGCCATGGCATTGCCAAGGATCACAGCCGTGCGATCGTTGTCCAGCGGCCGCTTGGGATACCCGTAGTCTTCTAACGCTTCGCGGGTGCAGGCGATGGCCCATTTTTGCGACTCATCCATGGCATCGACCACGCGCGGCGGAATAGCCAGGCGCCACTTCATGGGCTCCCATACATGCTCACGCACCCAGCCGCCGATCTTTGAGTACGTCTTATCCGGGGCGCTGTGATCGGGATCGTAATAAAGCGCCGGGTCCCAGCGGTTGGGCGTAACCTCGCTGATGCTGTAGCGGCCATCCTTCAAGTTTCTCCAGAACGACGCTACATTCGGAGCATCGGGTAAAACCGCTCCAACTCCCACAATTGCTATAGCACGATAGGAAGTGTTTTCCATGGCGAGACTCCTGCGAAGGTAAATTCTTAAACGCTACGCGGCCCGTTCCGCGCGCCTGGCAGCGCGGCCGTACAGTACGTCTGCTACGTAATCCATATCCGAAATCAGGCCCGATTGCGCGCGATGAATGGCGGGCAATCCCAAACTTGTTTCAAATCCTGCTATCTCGGCATTGCTTATGCCCCCGGCTCCGACGACCCAGCGCAAGCCGTCTTCGGCCACCTTGAGCGCGGCATCGCGGGCAAAGACTCGGCTGAGCGCGGCGAGCGCCGTCGCGTCGAAGCGCCGATTCGCTTTTTCGTTGAGCTTGCCTTCAGCCAAAAGCGCGGCGCGACGGGACAAACTACCCGCGCACTCGGCATAAGCGATCAACTCGCCCAGGCGCAAGAGAATATGTTGATAGCGGGTAAGGCGAGCCACCCGCGCCCTTTCCATGACCTCAGCCAACGCGTGCAAAGCCAATGCCGCTATATCAGCGCCCACGCTCGGATGGCGGGCGTGCAACGCTTCGAATTCTCGCGCTCGCTCGTGATAGTGCTGCCCGCGCGTTTTGAGATGAGACTGCCAACGGTCGCGGCTGATGGTCATCTCCATGATCTCGGAGGTGCCTTCGTAAATCGTGGTGATGCGAACGTCGCGGCTGATTTTTTCCACCATGTATTCATGCGTGTAACCGTAGCCCCCGAGCGCTTGAATGCAGGCCTCGGCGGCCGCATTGCCGGCCTCCGTCGCCATGTACTTGGCGATGGCACCCTCGGTGTTCAGGCTGCCTTCGGCCCCGGCGTCGATGCGTTCCGCAGTTTCTTCGATGTAGGAGCGGGCTGCTTCCAGTCGCGCCACGCTGGGCACGATCAGCTTGTGGGTGTATCCCTGCTTTTCTGAGAGCGGCGCTCCGGCTTGAATACGCTTGGTGGAATAAGGAATGGCCCGGTCGAGAGCGGACCATCCTGCGCCCAGGCCGAACGCCGCGACCATCAGGCGCGTATAGCCGAACACGGCCTGCGCTTGATTCAAACCCTGGCCTTCGACGCCGCCAACGAGCCGGTCGGCGTCGACATAGACGTCGCTGAATGCAAGGGCTGCCGTGTTGCTCAGCCGAATGCCATGCTTGTCTTCCGGTTCGTCGTGACTGAAGCCCTTCGCGCCCTTTTCCACGATGAACCAGCTCGGACCGCTGGGCGTGTTGGCCAAAACCGAGTAGGCATCAGCGATTCCACCGTTGCTGATCCACTGCTTGTTCCCGTTGATCTTGTAACCGACGACGCGACCGTCCTTGGTGACCGGGTCCGCCGTAGTGCGAAGCGCCCCCAGATCGCTGCCCGCTTCCGGCTCCGTCGCCCCGTAGGCGAACAACAATCCCTCTTCTGCGATACGCGTCAACCAGGTTTTCTTTTGCTCGGGAGTGGCGCCAACCGTGATCGGATCGCTGCCCAGAAACGTGGCCAGCACGGCCGTAGCGACGCCCAGATCGATGCGTGCCATCTCTTCACAGACGCAATACACATCGAAGGCGCCGCCGCCCATGCCGCCGAACTCTTCGGGAATGAACAGGAGTTGAATGCCGAGCTGGTCCGGACTGCACATATGGTGGACGATTTCGAGCGGGCATTCGTCGTGGTCATCAAGCTCCCGGAGCACTTCGTCCGGCAGACGTTTCTTGGCGAAGTCCTTGAGCGACTTCAAACTTAACTTCAATGTTTTATTTGTAATCATGGGGAGGGCCTCACTTTGCTATGCGACGCTTCGCATTTCACGAACTTTGTTGGTCAATTCCGGCAAGAACTCCAGGATGTCATCGACAATTCCGACGTCTGCCACCTGGAAGATCGGAGCCTTCGGGTTCTTGTTAATGGCGATCAGGAACGGACTACCTTTGATGCCGGCCAGATGCTGGAAAGAGCCACTGATGCCGCATGCCAGATAGACCTTGGGCTTGACGGTCTTTCCGGATGAGCCCACCTGACGTGACTTCTCCATCCACTTGGCGTCGACCACGGGTCTCGAGCAGCTCACCGCCGCGCCCAGAGCGTCCGCCAGTTCCTGAGCGATGGCCACATTGTCTTTTTCCTGAATGCCACGGCCGATGGAAACCAAAACGTTGTACTTGGTGATATCTACATCACCCGCCTCGGCGACGACCGTCTCCAGATAGCGACGACCCGCCGCCAGAGCGCCGACGTCCGGTGATTTATCAACGACGAGGCCGCCTCCCGGAGTAATCTCTACCGCCTTGAACGCGCCCGGACGTATCGTGACCACCGCGCCCGATGAAATGTCACAACGAACATGAGCGCTCACCTGTCCCCCAAATTCCTGACGGACCACTTTGAGGTTGGCGCCTTCAACCCCCACGATGTCCAACACGTCGGAAACGAAAGCTGAATTCATCTTGATGGAAAGACCCGGCGCCAGATCGATTCCGAAATGCTCATGGGGAACTAACACAATGCCGCCGCTCGGCAGGACCTTGACCAGGGCTTTCCGGACCAGCTCAGCATTGGGGTAGGTAAGAGCTTCGTTGGCGATTTTCCAAATCTCAGGGTAGGAAGCACCGAGGGTCTTGCACGCGGCATCAAGGTCCGCGCCCCAGCCGGTGAGAATGGCTGTCGGCGAAGCAGCGGCATCGATCTTTCGCGCAGCGGCAGCCAACTCGAACGCGGAATCGTCGGGCACGCCTGCTTTGTGCACGATGTAAGCGAAGATGCGAGCCATTATTTCAACCCTCCTTTGGCTGCCACTAACTCCAGAACTTTGTCGATGTTTTCTTCCCGGCTGCCGCGCAGAATTTCGGCGCCCTTGCCCAGTGCGGGGACGAAGTAGTCCACCCGCTTCACTTTCGCGGCAGCTTCTCCTACAGCGCTTGCGACAATTCCCAGGTCCGATGCGCTGAAAGTTGGGATGGGGATCGAGGCCACTTGCCGGATGCCCCTCATGCCGACATAGCGTGGTTCATTGATGCCGGTCTGAATCGAGAGCACACAGGGCAGATCAATCTCATTCATTTCCTTGTTGCCGCCTGCGATTTCCCGGCTGACTTTCAGCTTCTTGCCTTCGAGCACCTCAATGGAATTGACCAGAGAAGCAAACGGGTAATCGAGCAGCGCCGCCAGCATTCCGCCGACCTGGGCACCACCGTCCTCGGCCTGAACGCCGGTCAGGATCAGGTCGTAATGCCCCTTCTGCACGAAGGCTTTCAGGATGGCGGCGATGCCCCGGCCGTCCGAGCCACTGAAAGCCTCGTCTGAGATCATCACGCCATGGTTCGCGCCCATGGCCATCTCCCGGCGCAGGACCTCCTCGTCATCTTCGCCACCAACCGTGGCGACCGTGACGTTTCCACCGACTCGGGCGACGATCTGAAGGGCTTCTTCGACCGCATAGTTGTCCGGTTCATTGATCGAATAGACCAATTCATCACGCTCGATGTCGTTTCCCGCGCTGTTGAGTTCAATTTCGTTTTCCGAAGTGTCCGGCACTCTTCGTACACAAACTAGAATCTCCACATTCACCTCCACAGAATTGCGCAGTTCCAACTTCATCCGGGTCTGTTGGACGAAGCCGTCACGCATTCCTTGATTTCGGTAGCCTGTTCTTCTTTCAGATCGGGGCATTCACGCGCGATTTGTTGGTCAACCAGCTCCGCCAGATCGATGGCGGCCATTTTTCCTTCCAAGCCTGCGACCTTGATTGCATCTTCTATATTCACCATGCAGAACGGACAGGCCGTCACCATCACATTGGCTCCGGCTTCGGCGGCCATTTTGACTCTCTTTACGCCCATCCTCTGATCTTCTTTCGGCTCGTAGAACAGCATCAGTCCACCACCACCGCAGCAGAATGACCGGTCTCGGGAATGGCTCATTTCGACCCTCTTCAAACCGGGAATCGCATCCAGCACATGTCGAGGGTCGTCGTAAATCTGGTTGTGCCGCCCCAAATAGCAGGGATCGTGGTAGGTGTACACACTGCTTTCGTTTTCTACCGGATTGAACTTGATCTTGCCCGCTTTCACTTCTCTGGCGATCACCTGGCTGATGTGCTCCACCGGCGGCACATCTTTGTAGTCGTGTTTCAGCGCGTTGTAGGCGTGCGGGTCAGCGGTGACGATCCGCCGGACTCCGGACGCTTGGATGGCATCCACGTTGTGGTCCCGCAAGGCCATGAAAAGCGTCTCTTCGCCAAACCGCCGGACTTCATGGCCGCTATCTCTTTCCGCCGCACCCAGAATTCCGAAATTCTCTCCGACGTGGTTGAGGATCTTCGCCGTTGCCCGCCCGATCGACTGCATCCGGTTATCGTAGGAGGTGATGCTGTCGACAAAATACAGAGTTTCCGCGCCATTGCGATTGTCCAGGGTTTTGACCCGGCAGGTTTGCTGGAATTCCTTGGCGTTGGCCCACTCGGCCTTCTTCTTTTCCATCTTGCCGTAGGGATTGCCGCGGCTCTCCAGCGCCTTCAGAGGCTTTTGCAGGGACTGGGGTACATTTCCTTCATCGACCATGCCCCGCCGCAAATCAACGATCTTGTCGATGTACTCGACCAGCAGCGGGCATTCTTCTTCACAAGCGCCGCAGGTCGTGCAGGACCAGATTTCATCCTCGGAATAAATGCTGCCGGAATCTTTGCTGCCAATCAGTGCCGCGCCATTGTTCACGCGTCCAAGAACCGGATAATGTTGGAAGGCGTAATCTCTGGCCTTGATGCCGATGAATCGCGGCGACAGCGGCCTTCCCACAGCATTGGACGGGCAATTGTCCGAACACCGCCCGCAGTCCGCGCAGGAATAAAAATCGAGCATGTGCTTCCAGGTGAAGTCTTCGAACGTTTTTACTCCGAAGGATTTCACTTGATCCAGATGCTCATCGCTGACGCCCCATCGCACCGGCTTCAGAATCTCCCGGTCCAATTTTGCGAAGTAGATATTGAAGAGAGAGGTTTCCACGTGGAACTGAATTCCAAAGGGCCGATAGCAGAGCAAAAAGTAAAAGGTCAGTTCATGGACAAGATAAGCGCCGAAGTAAAGCCCCCCAAGAATTGGCAAGGCAGTTGCTACGAGAGCCTTCTGCAGCACCCACGGGAGCGAAAATGCGGCCAGCACTTCAACAGATTGGCTCGACGGCGACTGGGCGGCGGCTCTTGCGGCCGCAAAGAGGCTGTCGGCGACCATCAGGATTGCGATCAGGGACAAAAGAAAGATAGCGTCGGCCGTGTGGGCTTTGCCGTGCCTTGCCGGCACAGCGTACCGCGCAGGTTTGAAAACCAGGCGGCGAATCACAGCGATTACCATGCAGAGAAAAACAATGGTGGCGGCGTAATCCGTGATTATGTCGTAGATAGGACCGGCTCTTCCCGAGAGGCCGGGCATGACGAAATTCTGGGAGACGCCGATAATCAGCACCGAGAAGGCGCGAATTGCCAGGACTATGAAGCCCGCAAAAATGAAAATATGGAGGGTTCCTGCGAGCTTGTAACGCGGGTGCTTCCACTGGCCCAGCCAAAATTTCAGAACTCTTCCCAGCCGGACCCATGGCTGGTCAAACCGAAAATCGCGTTCGGCTCGAACAAGCGGAACCAGGCGCTTCGCCACAATGTAGGAAAAACACACGACGCCCAGAAGATGAATGGTTAAGAAGAGGATCCGGCCCGTGACCAACCAGGAGGTCACCTGCGCAGCTGACTGGATGCCTTCCACGTTTTCTACTCTCCTGCTTGGCGATTACTAGGCGATCAATCGCGTCAAGCCCTGTTCCTCCTTAACTGGGGGCCCTGGTGCTATTGCTGATTCGACCGAAGCGGGAGGCCGAAGTGGAATGGGCGCGTGAACTGACACCGGCGCGGGTACCGGTGTCGATGCAACCTTCGCCTTTGCCTTCGCGCGCAACCTCTTCTCTTGTTTCGTTTCTTCTTTCTTTCGCGGGGATGTGACCCCGGCGGCCTCCCGCAGTTCCGTGAAACTCAACTTCAGAAACGTTTCCAAACGCCGCAGATCCGGTGCTGCGTGCACATCTCCGCTGAACCCGAAATATGCCGTGCCGTTGTAGGTCAGGATGGCGCAGTTGAGCGCCATCTCGCCGCCGACCGGGACATAGGGATAACAGTGCAGCATCTTGTGGCCGAGCAGGTAGAGCGGATATTGCGGTCCCGGCACGTTGGTGCAGACCATGTTAAAAGGCGTGAACGGCAACCGGCTCAGGATGTGGCCGGCCAGCGCCTGCGCCGAAGTCGGGAACATGCCGATCAAGCCACCGGTCAAACTCACCAATTCGGCGGCATGCGCGCGTTTGATTAACTCCGTTCTCTTATGGACGGCCGCCAGCAACTTCCGAGGGTCGCGAATATCCAGCGGAACGGTGACCGGGACCAGGGAGATGCGGTTCCCCAATTCGCCCGGACTGTCGCTACCGCGCAGATTGACCGGAACCATCATGCGAAGCAACCGCCCCTTGACGGGGTCGCCATGCAGTTGGAGGTAGCGCCGCATGGTCGCCGTCACCAGCGCGAGAATGACGTCATTCACGCTCGTCCCGCAGGTGCTCTTTATGGCTTTGACTTCTGCCAGGGGAACTTCGGCCCAGGCGAATTCTTGCGGTCCGCGGTAGGGAACGTTGAAGCGCAGCCGCTCGGTGGCTATGGTGAGTTCCGGGAGCAGACTCGTGAATTCGTCCGTGGCCAGGTTTCCGCCATTCACGGCGAAGCGCTCCGCCATGCTCGATACGTCCGCCATTGCGGCGAGAATTCGTTTGACGAATTCAGCATAGGAATCGACGACTCCGTTGGTTAGCGAAGTCCAGGCGCCTCCAGGCGCTGGGACTCGGAGCCGAAGCTTTCGTTTAGGCAGACGAGGCGCCACCGGGCTCGCATCCATGATCACAGTCATGATCTCAACCCCGGCGATGCCATCGGCCAGGCAATGGTGCAGGCGGAAGACGAGCCCGCTGCGATTCCCTTTCAGCCCGTGGACCAGGGTCAGGTCCCATAGTGGGTACTGCCGGTTCATAACCGTGCTCAGGATCTTTCCCGCCAGCGTCTTCAATTCTGCGTCGGAACCGTGCTTGAGGGTCACCTCGCGCAGATGGCGGCGGATGTCGAAGGTGGGGTCGTATTCCCAGCTGGGCAGGCCAATATCAAGCGGCGGCGCCACTAAACGCTTGAGGTAGCGGGGAATGAGCGGCAGTTTCGACTCGACAAACTGGACGAAAGCCTTGAAAGAGATCTCACCCTCAAACACGCAGACACCAGCCACGTTGAGGGGCATGCCCTCGCGTTCGAGATGGAGGAAAACCGTGTCTCCCCAGGAAAGGCGGTCACCTTGCTGCTTAACGGTCTGCTCATGGCTCGACATGGCAGGTCTCCTATTCAGTTACCGAACTTCAATTGTCGATCTTCAGTCGCCAAACCATCGCGCGTCTCAGCTCACGTAAGAAAATCGAGACGCCAGGTTCACCAGCTTGAGCACTTTGTAGACGCCAACATCGACACCGCGCAACACGACCTTGACGCCCTTGGTGTCCGCGATGTCTGCGAACTCTTCCATTGCTCGAAGCGCGTTCGGATCGATCCGGCGCAACGAAGAAAGATCCAATGCCATTTCGCCCTCGACGCTGTCCAGCTCTTCTTCGGCTTCTTGCAACCCTTGGACAACGCGCTCTTCGTCAATCTTGAGCCACACAGCGATCATTGCCATACACACCACCACCCGCTACGCGGTTTGTTGCTCAACTGCCCCGGCCGCCTTCGCCGGGCCGCGCCCCCGATAGGCCTTCCAAAACAGGTCGGCCAATTCGCTTATCAGTGGCATACGGGGATTCGACCGCCAGGACGGATCGTCAAAGGCAAGCTTGGTCAGATCAGGCATTGCCCGCTCAAATTCTTCCTGCGAGATTCCCAGGTCGGCGATCGAACGCGGGAAGCCCAATTGGTCGAGCAACTGTTCTGTCGCCGCCACCAGGTTCTTCACCTTTTCCTCTATCGTGTGGCCGCCCAGGCCCAGCAAATCCGCGATCGTCGCGTACTTCTTGTGGGCGAGATACCCCTTCTGATATGGCGACGGCAGAAACTTGGTGGGCACTGATGCGTTATACGCAATGACGTGCGGCAACATGAGCGCATTGGCCCGGCCGTGCGCCACGCCGAAGCGCGCCCCAAAGGCATGCGCCAGCGCGTGATTCACGCCCACCGACGCGTTGGAAAACGCCATCGCCGCAATGCACGCGGCATTGTGCATCATGCTGCGCGCCTCTTCATCGCGGGGATGCTCATAAGCGATGGGCAGATACTTGAACACCATCCGGATCGCCTGCATAGCGTTGCAGTCGGTATAGGCCGAAGCGTAACTGGAAACGGCAGCTTCCAGCGCATGGGTCAGGCAGTCGATGCCGGTATCGGCGGTAAGGCCCTTCGGCATGGACATAACAAATTGCGGATCAACAATGGCCACATCCGGGCTCAGCGAGTAGTCGGCCAGGGTCACCTTGCGCCCGCGCTCTTTGTCGGTCAGGACGGCAAAGGGAGTGACTTCGCTCCCCGTTCCGCTGGTGGTGGAGATGGCAATCAGCCGCGCCCGGTTGATCTTCTCGGTCGGATACTGAATCACGCGCTTGCGCAGATCCAAAAAGGGCGCGGCCAGCTCTTCCAGATCCGCCGCCGGCGACTCATACTTGAGTTTCATGATCTTGGCCGCATCGATCACCGACCCGCCGCCCAGCGCGATGATCTGGTCCGCTCTGTAGAAATTCAGCGCCTCCACTCCTTGCATCACCACCTTGATCTCGGGCTCCGCATCGGGAATGACTGAGACGTGGACGTGGGTTCCCTCCGGAATGTAGCGCCGCACAAGGTCGACGTGGCCCAATTGCTCCATGGACGGATTCGTGATGATGATGGTGGAGCGCGATGCGAACTGGCGTATATTCTCCACCGCGTTCATGTTGAAATAAATCTGATTGGGAACCCGGAACCACATATGGGCTTGTATCCTCCGAGCCACACGCTTGATATTGAGG
>Ga0208821_1000402_pt1 | contig 34977 bp, 31 predicted proteins | sample June2015DPH_20_5_FD_184720 | JGI IMG/M metagenome (GOLD analysis project Ga0208821, IMG submission 184720) | Peatland microbial communities from SPRUCE experiment site at the Marcell Experimental Forest, Minnesota, USA - June2015DPH_20_40... | ecosystem: Environmental > Terrestrial > Soil >...
CATCGGCGATGCGTGCGGCGATCTCCGCCCCATACCCCCAGGAGATATTGTCTTCGTGCAGGACCAAAACGCGGTTGGTCTTCTTCACCGAGGCAGCGATCAATTCCCAGTCGTAAGGATTGAGAGAGCGCAGGTCAAGTATCTCGGGCTGGATCCCTTCCTGCTCCAGGGTCTTTAACGCCTGGACAGCACGGTGAACGAGCGAGCCATACGTCACAATCGTCAGCGTTGTCCCCTCCTGCACCAGCTTGGCCTTGCCGAAGGGAATCATGTGATCGCGTCCGGGATAAGGAGCGCGGTTATGGGTCTGGCGATAGAGATGCTTCGGCTCAAGAAACAGCACAGGATCGTCACACCGGATGGCGGTGCGCAGCAAACCATTAGCATCCAGTGCGGTCGCAGGCATCACCACCCGCAGGCCCGGCAGGTGAGTAAAGATTGATTCTCCGGACTGGCTGTGATAAATCGCGCCTCCGGCCAGGTAGCCTCCGATAGGAACGCGTATGACCATGGGGCAGGAGAACACGTTGTTGGAACGCCAGCGTATGGTGGTGAGCTCGTCGCGAATTTGCAACATCGCCGGCCAGATGTAGTCGAAGAACTGGATCTCGACCACCGGTTTCAAGCCGCGCGTGGCCATGCCAGTGGCCCGGCCTACAATGCTCGCCTCTGCCAGAGGAGAGTTGTAACAGCGCGCGCTCCCGAAGTGCCGTTGCAATCCGTGGGTGACCTTGAAAACGCCGCCTTTGCCCTTCACCTTGGGGAGTTCGTCTTCGTGGCTGCAATCCGCCACGTCCTCGCCGAAAACGACGACGCGTGGGTCACGGGCCATCTCGTCGCGCAGGGCGGCATTAATGAGATCGACCATGGTTTTGGGCTCGCCATGGAATTTCGGCGGCTGGTCGAAGTGCTCGGAAGTGGGGTCCACGCTGGGCGAGTAAAGGTATCGCAAGACCGTGTCGGGTGAGGCGGGCTCAGCGGCCAGCGCTTGGTCCGCCGCCTCACGGATTTCGCGGTCCACTTCGGCCTCGATGTCTTTCAACTCTTTCTCGCTGGCGAGCCGTTCCTGCCGCAGCAGGTTGCCAAGTCGAAGCAGAGGATCCCGCCGTGCTTCCTCTTGACGCACCTCTTCTGGCTTGTAAAGCCGTTCGTCGTCGGACAGCGAGTGGGAATAAGGCCTCACCACGTGGGCATGAATCAGCGCAGGCCCGTTCCGCTCTCGGACATACTCCACCGCTTTCCCGGCCACTTCGTAGCTGGCGGGAAAATCCGTCCCGTCACATTCCAGCACCAGCAGGTGAGGGAAGCTCTTCACCAAACGCGAAATGCTGCCGCCGGCGGTTTGCACATCAACCGGCACAGAAATCGCATACCCGTTGTCTTCCACCATGTAAAGGACTGGCAACTTGCGGCCACAAGCCCAGTTGAGCGATTCCCAGAATTCCCCCTCGCTCGACGCCCCTTCGCCAAGTGAGACGTATACGACTTCATCGGAATGAAAACTGGTGGCGAGTTCTGCGGCTTCTTTCACCAGGGCGAAATACTGGCTGGCTTCGGCGGCCCCCACGGCCTGCAGGATTTGCGTGCCGGTTGGACTGGACTGGGAAACAATGTGGAGCTTTCTGGAACCCCAATGCGAAGGCATCTGGCGGCCGGCCGAGGCTGGATCATCCTTGGCGCCGACTGAAGCCAAGAACATCTCGTAAGCTGTCACTCCCAGTTGCAGGCATAGCGCGCGGTCGCGGTAGTAAGGATAAAACCAGTCGTAACCGGGTTTCAGGTGAAGGGCCGCTGCCACACTAATGGTTTCGTGACCCACGCCGCTGATTTGGAAGAAGGCCCGGTTTTGGCGCTTGAGCTGAATCTCCTTGTCGTCCACTCGCCGCGACATGTAGACCATCCGGTAGGCGCCGACGAGCAATTCCTTGGCAAGCTTTGCAGCTTTCACAACCTGGTTCGTCGCAGTGGACATGTATCCTCGCAGGAACGACGTGACGGCCACAATGAAATTGCCTGTGATTCCATCGTGGATTCTTGGCCGGGAACCCCTTCGCCCTCCCTCACGACCTTATGGCCGCAGAGCAGATCGTGTTCCCGCCAATTGGGAATTATCAGATTGCGAAAAGCCAAAGTCAACCGACTCAATGACCCCCTTTTTCCTGGTCCCGTGTTTGTGCTTTAATGTATGAATATGGGGCTGAAGCTGCATTCATAGCTTCAGGAAATTTGCGGCAACCTGTGGCGTGGAACCCCGGTGGCGATGATGCATGAGAATAGGTTCGAACCAAAGACTCCGAGCCGCCGTGACAGGCGCGTCATCATCATCGGCGGCGGTCCTGCGGGGTTGACGGCTGCCTACGAACTTTCCAAGCATTCGGTGCCGGCCGTCGTACTGGAAGCGGACTCGAGCGTGGGGGGAATTGCACGCACGGTGAACTATAAGGGGTACCTGTTTGACATCGGCGGCCACCGTTTCTACACGAAATGGGACGAAGTGCAGAAATTATGGGAGGAAGTCCTCGGTGACAATTTCCTTCTGCGCCCGCGGCTTTCGCGGATCTACTATCGCAAGAAATTCTTTCTTTATCCTTTGATGGCGAAAAACGCGCTGTTCGGCCTTGGAATCGTTGAAGCCATCCGCATCGTGGCCAGCTATCTGCGCGCACGAATCTTCCCGTCCCCCAAAGAAGAAAACCTGGAGCAGTGGGTTTGCAATCGCTTTGGCAGGCGTTTGTACAGCATTTTCTTCAAAACCTACACGGAGAAGGTCTGGGGTATACCCTGCACGGAGATCCACGCGGAGTGGGCAGCCCAGCGCATTCGCGGGCTCTCTCTGACAACGGCTCTGCGCAACGGGTTGTGGAAGAAAAAAAAGCCGGAAGCAAAGACTCTCATCAATGAATTTCATTATCCGGAACGCGGACCCGGCCAGATGTGGGAAACTCTCAGAGAACGACTGTACGAGCGGAATTATCCGGTCTTGACTGAGCATCCCGTAGTCAGAATTCATCATCGGGGTGGGAAGGTGACAGGGTTGGTAACCGCTGGGCCTGGCGGCGAGAAGTATTTTGCTGGGACCGACTTCATAAGTTCCATGCCCATGCGGGAGCTGATCGACGCCCTCGATGAGCCGGCGCCCGAGGAAGTTCGGCGCGCCGCCCATCGCCTCCGCTATCGTGACTTCTTGATTGTCAGCCTCGTCACCAATCGCAAGCACGTGGTTCCTGACAATTGGATCTATGTGCATGACCCGAGCGTGAAGGTGGGGCGCATTCAGAACTTCAAGAACTGGTCCCCTGCCATGGTACCCGACCCGAACAAGACGTGTTTGGGGATGGAGTATTTCGTCTTCGAGAACGACGAGCTCTGGTCAAGCCCTGATGACAAGCTGATCGAACTAGCTCGCAAGGAAATCGCGCAACTGGGTCTGGTGCGACCCGAGGAAATCGAGGACGGCACGGTAGTCCGCATGCCGAAAGCCTATCCCCTCTACCAGGAAAGCTATACAGAGCAGGTGAATGTGATCCGACACTACATCGAACAAAATCTCACCAATTTACAGTTGGTGGGCCGGAACGGCATGCACAAGTACAACAATCAGGACCACTCGATGATGACCGCGATTGGTGCGGCGCGCAACATCCTGGGTGCTCATCACGACCTGTGGGCGATCAACACCGAGCCCGACTACCAGGAAGAGAAGAAAGCGGCGACTTCCAAGGAACTGCCGTAGCTCACGATGACAGGCCGGCCGCAGGACATCGCTTCGATCGCCGGCAGTCCGAAGCCTTCATCCAGGGACGGCATCACGAATACCGTGCAGGTATTGTACAACCGGCAGAGCTCTTCATCGGGAACAAAGCCCGTGAACACGACCTGACGCCCCACATCCAGCTCGGCCACCAGCGCTTTGAGCTCGGCGCAGTTTCCTTTAAACCGATCCGAAGTATAGTCGGCGGCAAGCACTAGTTGGGCGCCCCGCGACCGCGCCTCGGATCGAGAGAAGGCACGAATCAGCAGCGCCAGATTCTTATTCGGACTGATGCCTCCTGCGTACAGTGCAAAGGGACGGGGCGGCGGCTCGAAAGCCCTCACCTAGAACTGCGGCGAGGCCGCTTCTTGCACAACGGCGATCCGGCCAGCGGGAGCATACTGCATCTTGTGGTTACCTGCGTCAACCGGATAGCCCTCATTCACAATTCTGAATTCAGAATCTCCCATGCCCCCTGTCCCCTGCTCTTCTACTTCCTGAATCCCGACTCCTGAATCTTGAATCCTAATCTGGCATCTAGCCCTCTTTCCCCTGTAACCCGTCCCCTCCAACCTGTCCGCTGCTCTTCCCCACCTACCACCTACCCGTATGTGGTAGGTAGTCGGTGGTATGTGGGGGGAGGCCTTTCCCCACCTACCACCTACGACATACCGTCTACCCCCTTTGTTTTCAGCAACATTCCCGCTTTCAACGCGTAACTACCTTTGTTTTCTATAACATTCCCGCTTCACTGCCGGCTGTCCAAATGCAGTCCTTTGTTTTCAACAACATCCCCGCTTCGTTGCTTCATTTTTAAAGTTACTACTGTTTCCTCTTTCCCTGTGGAGAAGACATCCTCTCCCAGGCTGCTGTGCGGGCGAAGAGTCCCGCCAACTCCAACTCCCCTCAAATTCAGTAGGCAGTCGGCAGTAAGCACTAGGCAGTCGGCAGTGGCGAGAAGTAGGAAGGCAACTCACAATTCATAATTCACAATTCCGAATTCAGCAATGCGCCTGGCACCTGAAACCTGGGCCCTGCTCTTCCCCCACCTACCACATACCACATACCATCTAAATTCAAGGCATTGAGCTTGGAATTCTGTTTGGCGGCGGCGCTGCGCGGTCCGGTGGAATGCTGGGCATTCTGGCGCGCGGCGGCGAGCAACGCGGGCGTAAGTTGGGGTGATTTGCGTAAGGACATGGTTCCTCCTGGGACGGGATGTTGGGATAGCGAGGAAAGGACTTCCCCGCGGGCTGCGCTTTTCACACTAATTGGCTACCACAGTGGCGGGGCGTTGTCAAGAGAAATATATTTACAGGTGTAGCCCAGGGCTTCTTCAATTGAGTCATTGACTCATTGATTCATTGAATTATTGAAGAGCAATTGCCGGGTCTTTTTTTGAATAAATCAATGGGTCAATCGCTGGAATCCCTTCAAAACCTTTCACCACCAAGACACCAAGGCACCAGGAGATCATAGGGCAATTCGCTGCTCCTGGTGTGATTTGGAGTGGGGGATCCACCCGAGCCGCCGGTCATTCCCGTCCCGCCATGGCGGGAGGAATCCAGTCCGACGACAGCACATTTCCAAAGGTTTGCGGAGTAGATTCCTCCCGCCATGGCGGGACGGGAATGACCGGGTTTCGCAAATGACACCAATACCAATTCGCTGCATCCCTTGCCTTATGAGTGCACTATTAAAGCTCACCAGTAAACCGACCCGATGACCGGAAAGTTTGAGGTAGGTGACCAGTTGCGCTTTGTGAACGGGCAGCAGCACCTCGACAGCCTCCAGTTCCACAACCACCCGCTTTTCCACGACAAGGTCCAGGTCAGGTCCGGCATCCCGGCGGAGGCTGTCGTTGGACCTCTCCAGAAACTCGACGCATTACTCGCTTCCATTGAGCAGCTTGGGCCGAGCCTGCCTGATCGGTCCTCGCCCCGCAACTAACCCCTCACCCGGCCCGCGACGGCTGGTGAAAGCGCCGTCGCGGTCCACCCTCTCCCCTTGGGAGAGGGCAGCATGCGTCAGCACTGGGAGAGGGCAGACCCACTTTGCGGTGCGCTCCGTTTCTGATACCACGGATAGCGCTCTCCGGCTATCCTCGCTCAGAACAATGAACTCGGTTGAGCCAAAGCCCACACTCTCTCCAGAAACTCGACGCATTACTCGTTTCCATTGAGCAGCTTGGGCCGAGCCTGCCTGATCGGTCCTCGCCCCGCAACTAACCCCTCACCCGGCCCGCGACGGCTGGTGAAAGCGCCGTCGCGGTCCACCCTCTCCCCTTGGGAGAGGGCAGCATGCGTCAGCACTGGGAGAGGGCAGACCCACTTTGCGGTGCGCTCCGTTTCTGATACCACGGATAGCGCTCTCCGGCTATCCTCGCTCAGAACAATGAACTCGGTTGAGCCAAAGCCTGCACTCTCGGGAGACGGCAGGAACTGGACAAATGCTGTCTTGCCATTTTCGAGACATGGCGTAATCCGCGCAAAAAGGGTGTCACCGTTTACGAACTTTGAACCGCTGTTTCCGGTGCGGGATTCAATGTCGTTGATGAGCATCGAGTCGTTCGAGAGACTCGTCATAGGCACGAAGGGCTTCTCGCCCTCTCGAGGAACGATCGTTCGCGGGCTCACTGCAACTGCTTCGGTGAATCGCTTTACCTCCCACGCCGGCGGAATCGGGCCGAGGGGGGAGGGCACCATCGTGACCTTCTCATGGCCGGGGAAGCGGAAGTGGACGAACCATTCGCGGTAGAGCGCCTGCGCCATCTCTTCCAGAATCTTGATGCGCCGGGTGTTGTTTTCGATCAGGTCGTCGTAGGCGGAAAGGATCGAGGCAATCCGAGACTGGAAAGCCTTAGAGGGCAGCGTGATTTGCATTTCTTTTGCCGACCCGATATTGAAGTGCTGTTGGGCAACCCCCACAAGACTACCAGCAACCGTCCCACGCCCCCATGTTGAGTTAAAGAAACAACAAAGATAATGACTGTCGATGTCCTGTAATGGGCGAATGATGACTAAATCTGTACCATTGGCGACTCTGAGGCGTTCGGGAATTACGCAAGCGGTTCCGGGATACCCTGTGCGCACCACTACTACGTCTCCAGGAGACAGCGCAGACTTTTTCAGCCGCCTCCAACGCTCGGGATCAAAACCGCCGATGTGGTTGACGGCTTCTACTCGTTCCTCGGCTTCCCAAGGCTGGTCAGCAGCGCCGTCGTGAAGAAGGCGATTGCGCGTGGCATTCAGGGTGGCTTCTTCGGCTATTACTCCGGCTCGATTCCTGCATTGGGAAGCGATGGCAAATATCAAGTACCCGTGGCCCGCGTGCGTTTTAGTACCGCCGTCACCGAGGACGAGATCGACTTGGAGTCTGGCTTCCTGATGATGCCGCAAGCCCTGCCTGTAACGGCGCCGCCACCAACCACTGTAGGCACAGGGCCGACGGGTGCAACAGCAGGCGAGCCCGGCGGTGCATCCACGCCTACCCCTACTCCGCCGCCTGACCCGCCGAGAGATGTGGAGTGGGAAGCTCCGCAGGGCAGGGGGGCAAACAGGATTCGGGATTCAGGATTCAGGGGAGAGAATGAAGAGCATCTGCTTTCCGCCTTCTGCGGACGGTCTGGCCATGCTCGATTCCTCCCGTCCTCCCGCCTTGCAGGACGGGAGGACGGGAGGACGGGAATGACGCGCTCCCGCACTCCGAAGGGCCCTCACCTCTCGGCTCCTGACCGCGAGGTCCCGGCCTAGCCCCAGCGCCGAGAGTCCACCGCCGACTAGAAACGCTCCATCCTCGGGCCGTGCTCCCGGAAGGCTTACGGACAATCGTCAGCAGGAACGAAGCCAGCCGGCGGCCATCGGATTGCGCAAGGCCCGCCCAGTGCAGGGCAGAGGCGCCGGTCAAGGCGACCCAGACACTCCATCTCACGAACGTCAGATAGAAAATCATCGAAACCGCAAGCGCAGCAAGCGGCGGGAGGTGGGTCAATTTGATGCTGTAGCGGGGATCCCGCAAGGCGGGATCGCCAAATGGCGGCGTAAAGCCGCCTCTAGATCAAATTGACCCACTACCAAGCGGCATGGGGAGCTGGCGGTGTACGGGGACTTCCACCACCAGTTGCCGCACCGAAATATACACCAGAACGAAATTGATCACGATGGCGATCAAGAGCGCCCAGGCAGCACCCCGGCCCCGGTTAGACGGGACCAGCGCAAAACCGAGCAGCACCGCGACCGCTGCCGAATAGGCGGTACAGCGTAGCAACGTTTTCTGATGGTTATCGGCGATATAGATAGTTAATGGCAAGGCGCCGCGGTTCGGCTGCCGGAGTAACGGATGCCGGTCCCTCCGCAGCCATGGTCACGCCGGCTGTCGCAGCAGCCTCCTCCATTACACTTTCCCACCGCATGCCTGGAGGAGCTTGACAGCTCATTGGGATGTGGGTGTACGCATGTGGGGGACTGTGCTCTCACCAGCCAGCCCGCCGGAGCACCGAGTTAATCTCATTGTCAGCCCGAGGAGGCGCGCAGGGACCCGGCCTACGATACAGACATATGCCGTTCCAGCATCCTGCTAATTCGAAAGTGTGGCTGGGGTCAGTGAGAGTTCCGGCGAGGAGAACAGCGTTAAAACTCGCCGCCTGCTCCTCTAGTTCGGGTACTCCTCCAAGAAGAACGATCGGAACATTTTGATGCAAATGCGCATAACCTCCAATACTCCACCACGGAATGCGGTAGACTCCAACCCCGCAAAGCGTCGAGTCGCAACTGAGTTGATCGAAAGCGATCAAGCAGCCGGACCTTTGGGACCAATTGAATTGTGAGACGAGCAAGCAGGAACTGAGTGCCAGGAAGGCCAATCCGCCGCCAACGATCGTCCTTGGCGACAGCGGCGATCCCCGCCGTGTCTTGAAGGCCGGCGCGAGTTCCATAAGGCCGAGCGCGGCGAGGGTGATTTCAAGGGGCACAAGTGGATAAAGATAGCGGACGCTCTTAAAGCCGAATAAGGAATGAAAGACAAAATGGACCAGCGCTACCCAACCCAGGAATGGACTGCGGCGAATTCCCACGAGAACGAGAAAAGCCACCGGACCCAGGTGCGCAAACAACATCCTCAGATACCAATACCAAGTCTCGGTATTGTGTGCTCCCTCCGCAACATCGGTGCTGGGGAGCGACGGCACTGAGAACTCCCTAGCGTGTACCCGGTAATAAACGAGAAATGATTGGAAGGGATGTGACCAAGTAACTGCATCCACCAAGCCGAAAGCAACCACCGGCAAGAGAAGCCCCGCGGCGAGAGGGAGCATCCGCTTTCGCCAGTTGGGGTAGCAAAAATAAAGAGCCGCGAAGCCCACCGCCGGAGCTAGCTGGATTCGCAGTGACATGGCGAGCCCACTGAGCATTCCCGCCAGGAACATTCGCTTTTTTTCCCCTAACCCTTCACCATACATGCCCAGGTATAAGCCTGGCAGGAGGGCATGGGTGGCCACCACTTCAGTCAAAGTCTTTGGGGCAAAATAGACTAATTCGTACCAGATCGCACAAGCTCCCGCGGCGACAATAGCTGCCTCCGTCCCGCTGGCGCGCTTGGCCCAGGCGAAGCCGAACCAGACGGTCGTCAGGGAAATCAGCGAGAGCACAATGGTCATCCCCCACTGATATCCTGCTGATCCGCAGCCCATCCAATCAGTGCTTCGCATCACGGCTGCCAGAAACGCGGGAAACACCCAGGAGCGAGCCCCCCGTCTCCATTCCCAGGCGACCACCCCGTAGCCGTAGGCCAGGTGATGTGCGGGTTCTTGGGTCTCGAGAATTTCGTCCGTGTGATTTACGTTCGGAAATCTTATGCCCGCGCCGACCCGAAGGAATATTCCAATGAGCAAAAAGGCGAGCAAAAGAAGTCGGATGGAGGAAGATGATTTCATTTCCCACCAAGCAATGCCATTTCGGAGGCGGCGTCGGTTGCCCCGCGAGAGCAACTACATTAATACAGCTTTGCAACGCTTTCAAGCTCGCGTATACAGCGAAAAGCGGCTGAGTAATGCGTTGAGCAAGAAACTCTCACCCTTAACAAGGAAATCCAGGTCACCCACCGGAAAGTGTATTCTCCAGCAGAGCTGCTCCGCTCGGATTTGCTCCGCCGGGCCATTCCATGGACGCAGATTATGCTCGAAAAGCGCATCTATCGGAATGATCTAAACACTCGCTATGAGAACCTGGCCAGCGGGTTTACTACATTCTTCATGCTGGTCACGCTTCCGTTGATCCCGTTCAGGCCATCGCTGGCCATCATTCTCCCCTTGTTGTTCCTGCTCCTCTTCTTCTTGAACTGGAAATATTACCGGTTCGTTTACGGCGAAAAAGGTCTATGGTTCTTGCTGCGGGCGGTAGTGGTGAATTGGTTCGGATACTTATACAGCGTAGTGGGAGCGGTCTTTGGGATGGCCAGCTATTTGCTCCAGCCCGTTCTGACTCGACGGGCGAAGCCCCGCGCGGGTGATTAAGACGCTGCTCAGCGTTCTTATTGCTACTCTAGTGTCGCGTCCCACTCGATTCTTTACAATCGACCCTGAATGGGCCTTGGCCAACGACCCCCTGTCCCCTCTCCCCCAAAGGGGAGAGAGGGCGTGCATTAGAATTGACTCTGCCCTCGGTCCCGAGGAGCGGGACAGAGGGGACGGGGGTGAGACCGATGGCCAACGCAGCAAGGAGCAAGGGCAGAGCCACCTGACTCCAGGCCCGCGTTGTTCCACGCGCCGCTGGCTCCATTTCGCGTTGATCGTCTTGCCTCATGCTTCCCGTTCTTGCGGCTCCTGCAATACCAATCCGCTGCCGGTCTGCTGCAACCAGAGGCGGCTGTACAGCCCATGCCTGTGCAGGAGTGTCTCATGGGTTCCCGATTCCACAATCCTGCCTTGGTCCAGCACATAGATCCATTTTGCGTGGTAGAGGGTCGAGAGCCGATGAGCGATCAGAATCGTGACAAATTCCCGACGCGCGCTCAGCTCCCGGATGGTTTGAGAGATTTCGTTCTCGGTGAGGGAATCCAGCGAGGAAGTCGCCTCATCGAAGACCAGGACCTCGGGCTGGCGCAAAAGGGCGCGGGCGATCGCAACACGCTGCTTCTCTCCTCCGGAAAGCTTCAGCCCCCCCTCGCCGATCACAGCCTCCAGGCTCTGCGAGGCGCGCAAGAGCAGTTCTGAAGCAGCCGCCTGGCGCAGCGCCTCCAGGCATTCGCTGTCGCTTGCCTCCGGGTGGACGAACAGCAGGTTGTCCCGCAAAGAGCCCGAAAACAATTGCGGATCCTGGGTCACCAGCCCAATCCGTTCGCGAATGCGGTCAAGATCCAAGGCGGAAGTCGGAACACCGTTATACGTAACCGCACCTGAGCGCGGAGCGTAAAGCCCCAGCAGCAGCTTGATGATCGTAGTCTTGCCGGCCCCCGAAGGTCCCGCGAAGGCGATGGTTTCTCCGCGCGAGACCTGAAACGAAATATCCCGCAGCGCCGGCCTGGGGTTCCCTCGGTGCTGGAACACAACATGGTCGAAGCTCAAGGTCTCGATGGGGCCCACCTCTACGGGCGCGGAAGGGCGCGCTTCCTGAGGTGAGGCTAGAATGGCTCGCACATTGTTCAGTGACGCCTCCGTCTCCGCGTACAATTGCACGATTCCGCCCATATCCTGCAAGGGATTGAAGAGCAAGTTAAAGTACAGGAACAACGCAAAGAACTGTCCTAAGGTGATCTGTTGCCTGAAGACCAGATACAGCATGAGGAAGAGGAGGCCGACCCGTAGAAGGTTCACCACAGCGCCGTGGAAGAAACTGAGGTGGCGGATATAGCGCACTTTGGTCAGTTCCAGCTCCAGAATCTGGTCCCCGTGTTGACCCAGGCGCCAGACCTCCCGGCCCGCCAAGCCCAGACTCTTGACCAATTCGATGTTGCGAAGAGATTCGGTGACTGAGCCCGCCAGACGGGCGGACTCCCGGACGATCGTGACCTGAATCGCGCGCACCTTCCGGCTGCGCAAAACACTGGCAAAGAAGACACAGGGCACGGCCAGCAGATACGCCGGAACCAGAGCCCAGTGCATGCGAGCCGCGTAGATGATCAGGAATGAGATCCCAACGAAGGAACTGAAGACCGAATTGATGGACAATAAGACGAAGCCCTCCACGTCGTGGCGGGCCGTTTGGAGCTTGCCCATAATCTCGCCACTGCGTTGGTCTTCGAACGCCGAGTAAGGCATCCCCAGCGAGTGGGCGATCCCCTCGCTGTAGATCGCCATTCCCACGCGCCGCGCCACGCGGTTAACAAAATCGATCTGGTAATTCTTGGCCAGCCACGCCAGGAACGTAGCGGCAACCGCGGCGACAAGTAGAAGACCGACATGGCGAAAAAAAGTGGCCACATCCATCCGTCTCGCCTGGAGCGCATATCCGTCTATGATGCGCCGCAGGATGAGCGGATCCAGAAGAAGGAGCAATTGATTTGCTCCCGCGCAGAACAACGCCATGAACACCAGGCGCGCATGCTTGCGCAGATGGCGGTAAAGCAGGTTCATTCGCTCACTTTTAGGTTCATGAACAATGTTGAAGTTTACTCGTTTCACCGTGTTATAATCAACTATCCTATGCAGCTCAGCCTGCTGATTCCGACGCTGGAGTGCCGCAGAGTTCTCTTTTGGCGATTGGTAGAAGGCCTGGAATTCCAAATTCGAAATGCTGGGCGAAGTTCGGACGTTGAAATTCTCTCCTACCCAGACGCCGGCGGGCGTCCGATCGGTGACAAGCGGAACATCCTGCTGGGCCGGGCGAAGGGCGAATTCGTGGCTTTCATCGATGACGACGATGAAGTCAGCGAACGTTATATTGAGTTGATTGGCGACGCCCTTGAGCGACGGCCGGAGGTGGATTGCCTCGGAATTCGCGGCGTTATCACGTTTCGCGGCTCTCACCCGCGTGAGTTCGTGTATTCGTTGCAGTACTCCGACATGTTCAGCCGTAATCACACCTACTACCGTCCCCCCGCCCAGTGGAATCCCATTCGCCGGGCGATTGCGGTCCGTTACCCCTACCCGGATGTGAGCTGCTCGGAGGATCTCGACTGGGCGTTGCGGATGCGCGACGACCGCGCTTTGCAGCGGGAGGAGTTCATTGACTCGGTGCTCTGCTATTACCATTCGCGACGCTGGTGGTGCTGCCAGTGGTTGCTGGGTGGCACAGAGGCACTTCGTCACAAGCTGGGGATCCGTATGGTGAATCGCCTTCGGCTACGGGACTCCCGGACCCCGCCTGCCGAGGCAGCATCGCTTGGACGAGGACATGAACAGTATGCCAGGGACTGAAGCCGGCGGCCAGCCCGCGATTTCAGTTGTGATCCCGGTGCGCAACGGAGCCGGCACACTGCACGCCTGTCTGGAGTCCGTATACCGGTCCGCTTTTTCGGATTTCGAAGTTGTGGTTGTAGATGATGGCTCTGTGGATGGCACCGCGGCGGTCGCGGGGTCATATCCCTGCACGCTGCTGAAACTACCGAAAAACTCGGGAGCGGCTACAGCTCGCAATATAGGCGCCAGAGAGTCTCACGGCTGCATCCTTTTTTTCCTCGATGCCGACATACTGATCCGTCCCAAAACGCTGGGCATGATTGTGCGTGCGTTCTCGGAGCAGCCCGATGTGGATGCCCTCTTCGGTTCCTACACCAAGGAATGTGGTTCGGCGGGTTTTTTCTCGCGGTACAAAAATCTACTGCACCACTACACGCATCAAACTTCGAACCCGGACGCCGTGACCTTCTGTAGCGGCTTTGGCGCGGTGCGCCGCGAGGTCTTTTTTCGGCTGGGTGGATTTGATCCGCGGTGGCGCTACATGGAAGACATGGAATTCGGCCACCGCCTCCATCTGCGAGGCCATCGGATCTTGCTCTACAAGGAACTTCAAGTGACGCACTGCAAGCGCTACACCCTGCAGGGCCTGATCAGGAGCGACCTTATAGGCCGAGCCATCCCCTGGACCCAATTGATATTGGAGACTCGGGTGGTTAGGAAAGATCTCAACCTGCAGTGGCACAATCTCCTGAGCGTGCCGCTGTCGTACCTTATCTTGATTTCGCCGGCTTTGTTGCGCGTGGGGCGGCTGCCGCTTCTTCTTGGGGTGCTCCTTCTCTTGTTTGTGGCGCTGAACTACCGGTTCCTGGCTTTTACCTACCAACAGCACGGCCTTCTGTTTGCCGCCCGGAGCTTCCTGATGAGCTGGTTCAGCTACCTGTATAGCGGGCTTGGGCTGGTGCTGGGCGTGGGCAGTTACCTTCGTGGCCACTGGCGCGCCTCCGCCGCCCTCCACGACTCATCGAAAACATGAACGTTTTGTGGTTGACCTTAGGCTTGCCGTACCCCCCCGATAGGGGTGCGCGAATCCGGGATTTTCATCTTATCCGCGAAGCTGCACGCACTTCCCGGATTCACCTGTTCAGCTTGGTCCCCCCTGGCGCTGCCACAGACGTGGGACAGCTCCGGGATTTCTGCAAATCTATCGAGACCTTTGCGCTCCCACGGCCTCTGTCCGGCCGTCAGCTCGTGAGCTTTATCCGCTGCAGCCTGGCGCGGCGCCCCCTCGCGGCCTTTCCTTACTACTGTGCCGAGGCCGTCAGTCGACTCCAGGGCACCATCGCGCGGGAGAAGATTGATATTTTCCAGGTTGAGCACTCGCTGCTGGGCGCGTATCTCGACGCCGCACCGCGGCAAGGGAGCTGCCGAACTGTCCTTTCGCTGCACAATGTGTGTTTCGAGCAATACCGCCAGATAGCACGCCTCGAAATCGGCTTCGCCGCCCGTGCGCTGTACCGCCTGAAAGCATTCGCAATGAGCAAGGCCGAACGGCATTACATCCCGCGCTTCGACTGCTGTGTCGTTGTCTCCACGGCGGAACGCGAGCTTCTGCAACGAGCCCTACCCGGGGTGCGGGCGGTGGTAATCGAAAACGGAGTGGATTGCGCGCAATTGCAGCCCTTGCCGGAATCCGCTTCGGCTCTCGGGCTGCTGTTTGCCGGCGTTATGGACTATCCTCCCAATACGGATGGGGTAATGCTCTTCGCGCGGTCCATTCTGCCGCGCATCCGGGCTTTCGTTCCAGACGTCAAGCTGTTCGTTGTGGGCCATGCGCCCCCGGCGCGAGTAAAGGCGCTAGGACGGGAACCTGGCATCGAGGTGACCGGCTACGTAAGTGACATCCTTCCTTATTACCGGCTTTCGAAGGTCACTGTCGTTCCGTTGCGGGCCGGCGGGGGGACGCGTTTGAAGATTTTGGAATCGATGGCCCTCGGCAGGGCGGTGGTCTCGACCACGGCCGGTTGTGCCGGACTCGAGGTGTGCCACGGGGTGCATCTTCTGGTCGCCGACCATCCGCAACAGTTTGCTGATTGCGTCGTGCAGTTGCTCGGCGATGATGCGCTGCGTACCGAACTTGCTGGCAACGCGCGGCGCTTGGTCGAGCAGCGCTACGACTGGCCCACGATAGGAAGGCGGCTGGCGTCGGCACACCGCGAAATTCTAGCTCGGAAGGTGGCCCCATGAACATGCGTGAATTCCAGAACGCCGTTCACCGCAAGCTCGATGCCGTGTCCGTACGCTGTGCGCCTGGAAATGTCTGGGCCGTCATGCCGGAGCCCTATGTGCCCGATCTCTATGACTCGCTGATCGAGGGACATGAACCCTACGCTCGTGTTTTCACCCATCTGATTCCGTCCCAAGATCCTAAATATGTCCCCTCGCACCCCGCCCTGCCCTGGGAGATCGGGCTGACCTATGACGAGTTGGTGGCCGCCGCCCTCCCTGAAACAACCCGAGGCGTGTCATGGATTGACAGCACTCTCACCTTCTTGCCCGGGCACAAGGGGCGAGATAGGCTCAGACGTTACCTGCTCGAGCAGGCGCTGGGCCGTAAATCCCCGAAGGGGATTCGTAAAATAGCCGGGGGCGTTGGCCTCGGCTATTGCATGGTGCCCTTCCAGGGCACGGAAGCGGGTAACTCGACGTTGGCCTCAGCGAGTCGCGTCATCATTTGGGACATAGATTTATTTTAACGCCGATGGGGATCGGAGGTGAGACTCCCTGGGCGGCGAGGGCTAGATAGGGCATCCCGCGGTGGAGCTTCGGCGAGGACGTGCCGGTCTTGGCCTCAGAGGTGAAAGGGCGATGGAGCAAAGCGAACACCTGAACGATGCGAAAGGCCTCCCCTTCGTGGTCATCGTCAGTGTCAACTGGAATGGCTGGCGCGACACGCTCGAGTGCCTCGAATCCGTCCGGCGCCTCGATTACCCGAACTACCTAATGATTGTCGTGGACAATGCCTCTCGGGACGATTCCCTCGCGCGGATAAGGGAGTGGGCGGAAAAGAGGGAAGGATACCTGCTAGTTGATTACCCTGAAACAGTCGCTCGGGCGGGGGGAGAGGTTGTCCAGGAGCAAGCGATCACGGCAGCTTTGCCTGCCCGCCGGGCGGTGTTGATCCGAAGCGCTGAGAACATCGCACTTACCGGCGGCGCCAATCTTGCCATTGACTATGCCCTGCGAAGAGATCAGCCCGGGGACTATCTCTTCCTGTTGGATAATGACGCGAAGGCTGAAAAGCATACCCTTACCCATCTCGTGGAGGTCGCCCGGAAAGAAAATGCGGGCATTGTTGGCGGAGTGATTTTGGATTGGAAAACCGGGCAAATCCAGTATGCCGAAAGAACGACGCTTCTGCGGTGGTTCTTTTGTCCGCTTGTTAAGGCTGACTTGCCGCTGCCCGCAAAGGAAGTCGATTACTGGCCTTCCGCAGGGGTCAGCGGTGGCGCCATGCTCATCCGCCGGGACGTGCTCGACACTCTTTATGCTGCCACCGGTCACCATATACCAGGCGATCTTGTTGGGCACGGTTGGGAGTTTGAGTTATGTTACCGAAGCAGCTTGGCGGGGTATCGCGGTTTCGTAACCCGAGGGGGCTTTGTCCGGCATAAGGGTTGGCGCTCGGCCGGGTGTCCCGTCAGCCCGAGGCATGACTACTACTTTGTGCGTAACAGGATGGAAATGGCAGACGCTTTCCTGCCGTTTGGCTGGCGAGTATTATTTCATATATGTAACCTCCCGTTAACTCTTGCCCGGGTTCTCAGGGCGTTGGGGTACAGGAGGCCCGATGTTGCCCGAGCCAGTGTGGACGGGCTGATGGACGGTTACAAGCGCGTAAAAGGAAAGTGGAAGCACGATGGTGGCCTGGGGGGCGTTCAAAGGACTTTCAGCCCCAGGGTTTCTTAGGGGGGGCCGTCCCAGAGTTGATCTGCACGGCGTGCCGGATCGCGGAGTATTTAATTTGGATTCGTGGAAAGCAAGATTTACCCAAAAGCCTGACAGGTTCAAATCATCGCTACCGAATCGGAGGCGACAGATTGAAACGCAAGAGGATAGGCATTGCACATCCGCGGTTCGGTTCCGGAGGCTCGGAGGCCAGAGCGCTTTGGGCCCTTCAGGCGCTGGGCCGGGACTATGACGTTTCGCTCATCACCTGCGGGCCAGTTGATCTGTCGCGCCTCAACGAATACTACGGCACGACTCTTCAGATGGGGGACTTTAGCCTTCGGCGCGTCCGTTTGCCCCCTGGCTTGGACGGTAGCAAGCTCTGCGTCCTGCAAAGGCGCTTCTTTCAGCGATACTGCGGGCGGGTAGCCCCGCAGTTCGATTTGATGATCAGTGCTTACAATCCTTGTGACTTCGGGATGCCCGGAATCCAGTGCATCGCGGATTTTTCTTTCCTCCCGGAGCAACGCTTCAACTTCGATCCTGTTTTGCACGACGCCAAAGGCTTGGGGTATCGCGATTCTCCCCTTTGGCGAGGCTACCTGAAGCTTTGCGAATTCGTGTCGCCTTCCAACCCCGAGGGTTGGGGAAGGGGGCTGGTTATCGCGAACTCGAGGTGGAGCGCGAGGGTGGTCCGAGAAATGTTCGGCATCGAGTCGCGCTTGCTTTACCCGCCGGTCGTAGGTGAGTTCCCTGAAGTGCGTTTCGAGGAAAGAGAAACGGGGTTTGTCTGCCTGGGCCGGATGGCGCCGGAGAAGCGCGTTGAGGTCGCCATCGAGATCGTCAATAGGGTTCGTTGCTCCGGGCATCCTGAGGTTCACCTTCACCTTGTCGGCGAGATTGATGATTCCGCCTACGGAAGGGAACTTCGGAGACTCTGCGCCAGGTACAATGACTGGGTCTTTGCAGAGGGAACTTTGATCGGAGAGAGTAAGAAGCGTCTGCTTGCTGGGCACCGCTACGGTATTCATGCGCGTGAGAAGGAGCCCTTTGGGATTGCGGTGGCCGAATTGGTGAAAGCTGGGTGCATAACATTTGTTTCGAACGACGGTGGACAGGTTGAGATCGTCGATCACGCCGCCCTCACCTACTCCAGCGTCGAGGAAGCTGCCAAGAAGATCCTGGCGGTTCTTGACAGCCCGGAGCTGCAACACAACTTGCGCATGCACCTGTCCACAGCAGGAAGGCAGTTCTCGGTGGAAGCCTTCCGGACCGGCTTGCTGGATGCCACTGCCGCCTTCCTGAGAGGATAAAGGGGGCTATACCTTGTTGCGGAAGATGGTGGACGGCTGCCGGTAGTGGTACAGCGCGGCCTTCGGCCGCAAGCGAAGACCAGGTTTTCATTGCCGATTGCTGATTGCCGATTGACGATTGAAAAAGTGGTGTGGCAACTCCTTCCCATGTGCATCAGCAATCGACAATCGGCAATCGACAATCGGCAATTCCAGCCAACCTGGGCCAAGCGATGACCGCAGAAATTCTTCGCAAGAAACGAAGAAGTTTGGAACTAGTGCTACAGCCCAGCCCCGTGGCCGCAACCAAAAGCAGATTCTTCGCTATGCTGCGCTCCGCTCAGAATGACATGTCATCCTGATCCCGCCTTGCGGGAGAAGGATCTGCTTTTCTTCGCGCCGCGCGATGAAGTTGGCCAATAGTGCTACAGTTTGATGTAGAGGCGGCTTTATGCCGCCAACGGGCGAGGTAAACTCGCCGCTACAACATCAAACTGTACCACTACCCGGCTGCCCTGTAATGTTGGCAAGTCGATAGAGCGTGACATAATACATGGGAACTCAAAAGAACGATAATTGTCCTCTGGTGGCAATATCGATTCTCAACTGGAACGGTTGGCAGGATACGCGGGAATGCCTCGAATCCGTCCGGAGGCTCAGCTACCCGAATTATCTCACCGTGGTTATTGACAATGGCTCCTGGGACCACTCTGCGGAAAGGATCAAGGCTTGGGCCCGCGAGAATCTTGGTCCCGGACATGTGCTTGCCGAATACGCGCCCGCAATCGCGCTCCAGGGGGGAGAGGAGATAACGGAAGCGGCCCTCGAGCGGACTCCACCCGCGAACAGGCTGGTCCTGATCCGCAACGATGAGAACCTGGGCTATACAGGAGGAAACAATGTTGGAATTGATTACGCCCTTCACCGACGAGCGCCGGCAGACTACCTGTTTCTTCTCAATAACGATGCGGTGTTGGATAAGGAGTGCTTGAGCGTGCTGGTTGGGGTGGATCGGGAGGCAGATGCAGGAGTCGTAGGGGCTGTCGTAACAGACCACACCGGCGCAATCCTGTTTGCCCGCAGTGGGACGATCTTCAAGCATTTCTTTCGCGTGCTGGGAGGCCGGCGCGTACCCCAGACCCGGGGCGAGTTCTGGGAATCGCCTTTGGTGAACGGCGCTGCGATGCTCGTGGGAAGTCGCGTGCTGCGTTCCGTTCACCAGCGGCGAGGTGCGTACTTTAATGACGCCCTCTTCATGTATAACGATGAACTTGATTTCTGTACGGCTGCTCATCGAGAAGGATACAAAACGGTCGTTGCAAGGAACGCTATTGCTTCCCATCGCGTGAAGGTGAGGCGGCAAGGGCCGGCTAACTCGACATATTTCTTCTATTACTCTACTCGCAACCGTGTGATCCTTTCGAGAACTTTGCTTCCCTTCGGTCGCAGACTGATATTTCATCTATTTTATCCACCCTTGTGCGTCAGGCGCATCGTTGGGCGCCTGCTCGCTCGAAAGCCCCGCATGGCATGGGCTATTGCCTGCGGCCTGCGCGACGGCTATCGCGGCGTTGGCGGAAAGTGGAAGTATCACGATCGGGCGGCATCTTGGGCTGACGACCAGATTGCGAGCCTGACTTCCTGAGGAAAGAGGGTAACACTGCAAAGCATGGGTTTCCTGGAGGAAGCGAGAGGAGTGTTACCTACGGAAGATAGAAACGGGCTTCGAGGTTTGCGATCTGCTGGGAATCGGCCGCGCCCATTCCTCGCATGTCATTGAGATGGATCTCGTATTCCGGCGGCGGGGTAACAGCCCTTGAATCACAGGCCCATGCTCGTCCGGATCGTGTCCGACTGGGACAGTTCCGAGCTTCTGCGGCAGACCCCCGGCGGAGCGGGGGTGTGGGACGGCATCTGCTTCACCACCCGCCCTGTGCAGGAGTGCGACCTGCTCGTCAAGTCGAACAATCGGAGGTGAAAGGGCGATGGAGCAAAGACAACACCCGAACGATGCGAAGGGCCTCCCCTTTGTGGTCATCGTCAGTGTCAACTGGAATGGCTGGGGCGACACGCTCGAGTGCCTCGAATCCGTCCGGCGCCTCGATTACCCGAACTACCTAATGATTGTCGTGGACAATGCCTCTTGGGACGATTCCCTCGCGCGGATAAGGGAGTGGGCGGAAAAGAGGGAGGGCTACCTGCTTGTTGAGTACCCTGAAACAGTCGCTCGGGCGGGGGGGGAGGTTGTCCAGGAGCAAGCGCTCACGGCAGCTTTGCCTGCCAGCCGGGCGGTGCTGATCCGAAGCTCTGTGAACATGGCAATTACTGGCGGTGGCAATCTTGCCATTGAATATGCCCTGCGAAGAGATCAGCCTGTGGACTATGTCTTCATGTTGGATAATGACGCGAAGGCTGAAGAGCATACCCTTGCCCATCTGGTGGAGGTGGCCCGGAAAGAAAATGCGGGCATCGTTGGCGGAGTGATTTTGGACTGGAAAACCGGGCAAATCCAGTATGCTGAAAGAACGACGCTTCTGCGGTGGTTTTTTTGTCCGCTCGTTAAGGCTGACTTGCCGCTGCCCGCAAAGGAGGTCGATTACTGGCCTTCCGCGGGCGTCAGCGGTGGCGCCATGCTCATCCGCCGGGACGTGCTTGAGACTCTTTATGCTTGCATCGGTCACCATATACCAAGCGATCTTTTTCGGGCCGGTTGGGAGTTTGAGTTATGTTACCGGAGCAGCTTGGCGGGGTACCGCAGTTTCGTAACCCGAGGGGGCTTTGTCTGGCATAAGGGTTGGCGCTCTGCCGGGTGTCCCGCCAGCCCGATTCATGACTACTACTTTGTGCGTAACAGGATGGAAATGGCAGACGCTTTCCTGCCGTTTGGTTGGCGAGTATTATTTCATATATGTAACCTCCCGTTAACTCTTGCCCGGATTCTCAGGGCGTTGAGGTACAGGAGGTCTGACGCTGCCCGAGCCATTGTGGAAGGGCTGATGGACGGTTACAAGGGCGCAAAAGGAAAGTGGGTGCACCACGATGACGGGGGGGGCGTTCGAGCGAGTTTCAGCCCCAGGGGTTCTTAGGGGGAGTTCTGCCCCAGAGTTGATCTGCACGCCGTGCAAGATCGCGGAGTGTCTAACATGACAGAGTCCCCGTTTGTCGTCATCAGCATCCTGAACTGGAATGGGTGGCGGGATACACTGGAGTGCCTGGAGTCCGTGCGGCGGCTCGACTATCCGAACTACCTGACCGTCGTGGTCGATAACGGCTCTCGGAACGACTCGGTGGAGAGGATTCGCGCTTGGGCCAAGGAGTCTCTGCCTGATCAGGCTGCTTTCGTCGACTGCACGCGCGAAACGGCATTGGGCGGAGGAAACCCGAGCTCGGAGGCCCCGCTCGACGCGGCCGAGTCCCCGAACCGACTCGTGCTCATCCGCAACGAAGAGAACCTCGGTTTTACTGGCGGCAACAACGTCGTCATCCATTACTCTCTTCACCGGAGCCCCACCGCAGATTACGTTTTCCTTCTCAACAACGATGCAATTGTGGAATCTGATTGCTTGACCTGCCTTGTTTCGGTAGCGCGGTCGACCGATGCAGGGGTTGTAGGCGCAGCGGTCATCGAGGAAGGGACCAAACGGGTTATTTTCCGCGGGAGAGCGCCCCTCGTGCGTCATTTTTTTTCGCCCTTCCTAAAATGGCACCTCCCGCCGCCGGAGCCAAATCCTGGGTACTGGAACGCGTTTACGGCCGCGGGTACGGCCATGCTCATTAGCAGGCGCACTCTCGAGGCCGTTAATGCTTACTCCGCTCAATACCTTGACGACCGCTTGTTCATGTACGGGGAGGAGCACGCCTTCTGCTTCGAAGCGAGTAAGCTAGGACACGAGACTTTCCTCGCCTCCGAGGCAGTAGCGTACCACAAGAGGGGAAGAAGTTCGGGTGGGCGAGGAGGGCCCATTCAGTGCTATTACGGTAATCGCAATCGGGTCCTGCTGGCTAACAGAGAGCTGCCGCTCGTTTCGAAGGTCCTCTTCCACATAGCGAATATGCCTTTCGTTTTTGCTCAGAGTATAACGCACGCTGTGCGCCATCGCAGGGCCTCCGCGCGGGCGGTCCTCCAGGGTGTACTGGATGGCTATCGCGGTGTTGGCGGAAAGTGGAAGTATCACGATCAGGCGGTGTCTTGGGCTTACGACCAGATTGCGCGCCTGGGTTCCTGAGGAAAAGGGGTAACACTCCAAAGCGTGGGTTCCCTGGAGGAACCGAAAGGAGTGTTACCTATGGTATACGTCATTTTTGGGGATCACATCGGCCTAGAAAAACGCGATCTTTGAGTATGCGTACCATGCGGGTTCTGTCTGGCACAAAATATGAGTCCCAATTTACTCTTCGCCCAGCTAAGAATAATATCAGATCCCAGCCTACGCACTTTATATGGCAAGCAAAAGAGAGGCGGCCATGATCAGAAATGCTGTAGAAAAAGTCTACAGGTCAGTCATTGACAGGCTTCCAGACTACGCGGCCATTAACGTGATGTATTTTCGCCGCTTTCGAAGACTGCCCAATCTAAGGAATCCAAGGACATTTAATGAAAAAATTGCTTGGCGAAAACTGTACCAGCATAACCCACTATTCCCTATCTTTTCCGACAAAGTTGCGGTTAAGGCAGAAATCGCAAAACTTATAGGCGAGCAATACATCATAGAAACCTTATGGGTAGGGGACAATCCAGAAGATATTCCCTTTGATGGTCTCAAACCACCTTACGTGATCAAGGTCAATCATAGTAGCGGCGGAAATATATTCATCCGCACAGCGCAAGACATCAAGAGGGATAAGATTGTAGCATCTATGCGCGAACAACTTGGATTCTCGATTGATCACATTTTTCGGGAATGGGGCTATTTAGGAATTCCCCATAAGGTGATCGTCGAGCGCATGGTCGAAATGTCGGGCGATGAGGTTCCGGAGGACTACAAATTCTTTACATATCACGGGCGTGTCCATTTCATCGAGGTTGATTGCGACCGATTCAGGGGGCACAAGACAAACTTATATGATCGTGAATGGAATCTTCTTCCTGTGAAGTTAAAATATCCCCCAACGTCAGAACCTGTTTCCAAGCCAGTGAGATTGGGTCAAATGATCAATCTGGCTGAGAAGACTGGTGCCCAATTCGACTTTGTTCGGGTGGATTTATACTCGCCACCTCAAGGCATCTTATTTGGAGAAGTTACCTTCTACCCTGGCGCAGGACACTCGGCGTTTGTTCCAAGAGATTGGGATATTAGATTTGGAGAGCCTTGGAAGATTTGACTGCGCCTCAAGATCGCTGACGTCTTGGGCTGACGACCAGAAGGCGAGCCTGAGTTCCTGAGGAAAAGGGGTAACACTCCGAAGCATAGGTTCTCTGGAGGAACCGAAAGGAGTGTGGCCTATTGTTGATGTGCATCTCATATTCCAGCGGAGGGGTAACAGCCCTTGAATCACAGCCCCATGCTGGTCCGGATCGTGTCCGACTGGGACAGTTCCGGGCTTCTGCGGCAGACCCCCGGCGGAGCGGGGATGTGGGACGGCATTTGCTTCACCACCCGCGCTGTGGAGGAGTGCGACCTGCTCGTCATGTCGAACAACCGGAAGCTCGGTCCGGGGCTGGCGACCGCCATTCACATTCCCGGGTATCGCTGGCCGCGATGGCGGCACCGGCTTCGCTATCTGCACCGCAAGATTCGGGCTGGGGAGGCGGCGGACTTGGTTAACGTGCTCATCAACAAAGCCAAGTATATCTGGTGGTCCGATGTCTGACCGGATGCCTCCCCCTCGTCCCCGCATCCTGGTCTGGTACTGCCGGCTGATCCCGCGCGGCGGCGGGGAGGGAGTGGCTGCGTGGATCCTCGAAGCGCTGCGGCAAGACTACGCGGTGACGCTGCTCACCTCAGAGCCCGTTGACCTCAGCCTGCTCGACAGGTGTTACGGCACCTCGCTGACCGGCTCGGATCTTCAGGTTCGAACCATGGCTCCGCTGGTGCGCGGATTCCTCGGTTTGGATCCGGATTCAGGCAGTATTCAAAAACATGCCTATCTGATGCGGCTCTGCAAGCGAGTCCGGCATCAGTATGACCTGGTCGTATGCGCCGACAATGAAGGTGATTTCGGCCCGCCTGCCATCCAGTACATCCACTGGCCGTTCCTCGCCCATGTGTACCCTCGCGTCCGGTCTTCCTGCGACCTGCCCTTGGGGCAGAAACTCGCCTGTTTGAGCAAGGGTGAAATCCGGCCGTGGATGCTGGTCGCCGATTATTCCTTCGATCGCATGAAGGCCAACCACACCCTGGTCAACTCCGACTGGACCGGCCGATGGGTCAAAAGGGTCTACGGAATCGACTCCACAACGGTCCATCCTCCGGCTCCCGGAATCTTTCCCGAGATCGCGTGGGAAGAACGTGCGGACGGCTTTGTTATGATGGGCCGGCTGTCGGTCCTGAAGCGGTTCGACTGGTGTCTAAAGGTCCTCAGCGCAGTGCGAACCAGGTTCCCCCAGATCAGGATGCACCTCGTGGGGATGTCTTACCTTGAGGCAGGCGATTATCCCGTATTTCTGCGTGGGCTCGCGCAAGCCAATTCCTCTTGGGTGACGTTGCACGAGGATCTTTCACGGGGAGAGTTGGCCGAACTCGCGGCGCGCCAGCGTTACGGCATGCACGCCTTCAAGAACGAGCATTTCGGCATGGCTGTAGCAGAGATGGTCCGAGCTGGTTGCATCCCCTTTGTGCATAACAGCGGTGGTCCGCCGGAAATCGTCGGAAACGATAGGCGCTTGATTTACGAATCCGAGGAGGACGCCGCGCAAAAAATCATGCGGGTGCTTGGAGATCCTGCTGCTCAGGAGGACATCCGGCAGCGGCTCGCCCTCCGGAAGGACTTCTATTCCGTCGAGACATTTGTGCGGGCCATCCGCGCGGAGGTGAGGCAGGCCCTCAGCTTCTAGCCCGCTTTTCTCACCAAGTCTTTCGCGGGTCGATTCGGCGCCATGATTGTGGCGGCTGATGGGGATTTTGGGCGGTGCCGTGTCGTGATGAGACAAGGGGGCGGAAAACGGCGCTGAGGGCCGCTGAGCCGCAAGGACTTAGGGGCCGAAGCCGGCACACTTCCTGCTGCGGATATCTTACCGAACAAGGCCCCTGCCCACCCCCTTTTTCAGCCTCGCAACGGCACCGCCTGAAGCTGGGCATAGACCTGCCGAAACCGTTCCGCGTAAGGCTAGCCTCCTGCCAGCGCATCCCGTGACTTCAGTTGCCAGACCGACGTTTGCTCTGCCAGAATCCGCTACGCGTAGAGAGGCCCCATGGGTACATTGACGAAGAAAGTGGCCTTGATTCCATATTGATCCATGGCATCGAGACAGGCGGGCAAGTGTTCCGTCGCGTCATCGACGGAGTGCGTGACCACGGTTCTGGCGCCGTTCAGATACCGGGTCTTTCCAACGAAACGCACGGCGCCGCCCGGGTCGCCGAGGTCATGGGGGGTGACTCGCAATCGGATCAAGGGATGCGGGGAAACTCTGGCGATCTGCGAAGGCTTAGCCGTCAGATCGGCGATGTCCTTCCAGGAGAGCGAACTGCCTCGGATGTAGCGCGCCAAGGCACGCACCCGGGCTTGCGGGGTTGGCGGCTTGTTCATTCGTGATTGGAGTCTCCCTGCTATAATATAAGCCGTGGCGAACCCGCTGAACAGTCGCGAGTTACTCGTCCGGCTGTTGCTCGCCGATGACGCGCAGGCTCGATTCGCCAGCCGGGAGTTCTCGCGCTTGGACAAGTGGCCGGAAGCGGTTCGTCTGGCGTCTCTCTGGAAGGTCCTCCCGACTCTGAACCGCCGGGTTGCGGCACTCGGCGCCGATGTTGGAGATACCGCTCAAGCCACGCTGCATCGCATGACGGCCGCCGGATTCGTGCGGTCCGCCCGGTCGGCGCGGAAGGGCGTGAACGCCCTGGTCGAATTGCGGCAGAAGGGGATTCCTGCAGCAGCATTCAAGGGACTGGCGGCCATTGCCGGCCTTTATCGCACCCCAAGGGATCGCTTCATTGGAGACGTCGATATCCTGATCCGCCAGGAGGATTTGAATGCCGCGCTGGTATGCCTCGAGGCGCTCGGGTTCAAGCCGGACCTGCCGGGCGAGTTTCCGGATTATGTGAGCTTCATGCGTCACTCTCCCGCATTTGCCGGAAACTTCAGCGTCGCCTTACGGGATGCCGACAAGTGCGAGATCGATGTTCATTGGCGCCTGGGGATCTCAGGGCAAGCCTCGGGAACCGGGCAGCTCATTCAACGAGCCAGAGAGGCAGAGCTGTTCGGCAGCGCCATCCCAATCGTGGCGCCCGCCGACAACTTGATTCTTACCTCCCATCACGCGTTTCGCGAAAACCTCACCCCCGACATGACGCTGCGCGATGTGCTGGATATTGAAGCATGGTGCCTACAACTAGCCGCTGGCGGAGAACTCCAGACCGCCCTGGAGTACGTGGCCTCGATCGGCCTGGCCTCACCCCTGCTGGCAATCATCAACATCCCGCCTGTGTTCAACTCCGACAGCGCCGTAAAACCCGCAGCGGAATTGCTCCAGCGGCTGGCAAGGAAAACGGAGGCAAGAACCGCCAGGCAACTTACGAATCTGTTTGTGCTCCAGGTTCACCAGGGGCCCCTGAACAAGGATCTGTCTTATCTTTTTCACCCGCGCTCTCTAGGGCAGATCGCCGGCGGTTTTTTGAATGGTTGGTCCAGATACCGCAGCTTCATGCAGGATATGGAAATTAAGAACTCGGGCCGGCCTCTGCCAATCTCCGGTCGCATTCGGTTCTTGGTTCGTGCGTTCGCCGGGCTCATGCCCGCGCAACTTCGCATGATTCGGGCGCTAGCCAAGGTGAAGGGAACCTATCAGAATGGGTCTTGAACCAGCGCTCGACAGAACCAGCGCTCGACAAACCAGCGCTTGACAAAAAGCCGACCAGCGGCTGGCCGAAATAAGCAGCCGTGTGTTACCCTATACCAGAAGGGACAGCCCTTGCATAAGGTGCGAACTTCCGGTTTTATCCGACGCTGAAACAGCGTGGTATTGTGCATAAGCTAACAGCCACCGCCGCGGAGCGGAGGCGTTGTCTTTTGTCGCCTTCTGCGGGACCTCGCGGCGGTCAGATAGGAGTGAGATGAGTCCCATATATAGAGTCGACGAGCCCAAAGTCATTAGCGAGACTTTTGAAAACGAAATCGTGGCGATCAACTTCGATAGCGGCAGCTACTACGGGATGAGGAAGGCGGCGGTAGTGATCTGGGGCCTGCTCAAACAGGGTGCTTCCGCAGAAACTATGGTCCGCCACCTCGCATCGCGATATGATGCCGAGCCGGCGGTAATCGCCGAGTCGATGGACCGGTTTCTTACGCGCCTGCGTGAGCAAGAGCTGATTGTTGAAACGGAGGCGGAGGAGGCCGCCGGCGGGACGGAATACGCCCAGAATGCTCGGAGGCCGTGGGAGCCGCCGGAGCTTTCAATCTACGAAGACATGAAGGACCTGCTCTTACTCGATCCGATTCACGAGGTAGACGAGACGGGCTGGCCGGCCCGCAAGCCGGAGTCAAATGAATGAGACCGGTATTCACGGAGGAAACCAGGCAACTGTTGGGTGCGACCGCTGAGGGAGCTCCGGCGAGATTTGTCGAAACGGCCCGCGCGTGCTTCGAGAAGGCGGCTCACGCAGTGGGCGGAGTGGAGGAGCGGATGTTCAGGCTCGGTGAACACCGTGTGCTTCTTCGCTTTGCCGGGGGGCAACTGATACCACTCGTGGTTCGAGCCCTGGCGCACCGGGAGATTCCCTTGGACGGGAAAGCGGATCTGACGGTGTGCTTCTTCGACAGCGAATCGACCCGCACACCCATGCCACCTCCCCCCTGGAGCCTCGAGCAGTACACCGGCCTGGGAGAAATTGACGGCTACAACGACGAGCGCGTGCAGGTAACGTATGGCCCGGGCGTGGACATTCTCCAATGCCTGGATCGGGACCGTAGCCTCGCCCTTTACTGGACCCCCAGCTACCGGCTGATCCCCTGGTGGGAGCAAGTCTCTCCGCTGCGGGCCATCCTGAACCGGTGGCTGAAGGATGGAGTCTTCCAGCCGTTGCATGCAGCGGCGGTGGGGGCCGCAAGCGGGGGAGTTCTGATCACCGGTCCCAGCGGCTCGGGAAAATCGACGGCCACGCTCGCCTGCCTGGGTTCCGGGCTGCGATACGCCGGTGATGACTATGTCCTGGTCCGGACCACCCCGTCGCCTCACGTTCACAGCCTGTATAGCACGGCCAAAATCGCGGCCGACAACCTTTACCGGTTTCCCCACCTGGCGCCGATCATAAGCAACGCGGAGCGCCTGGGGTCCGAAAAGGCCCTCTTCTTTCTCAACGAACACCGCGCCGCACAGTTGATCGAAGGATTTCCCATCCGCGCGATTTTGACCACGAAAGTGCGTGGGCTGAGGGATACGACGGTCGAGCCGACCACCGCGATGGCGGCGTTGAAGGCTCTCGCGCCGACGATGGAACACATGCGAGGGACGCGCCGGCAAACGCTGGAGAAGATTCTACGGCTGGTCAAGTCGGTGCCGGTTTACGCGTTGCTTTCGGGCACGGACCTGGCGCAGATTCCGGTGACGATTTCCGGTCTGCTTCAGAAGCTGGAGACTTCGGATTAATGGCGAATCCGCTGCTCACCGTCGTGATCCCCGTCTACAACGCAGCGCACTTCCTGCCCGAAGCGGTGGAGAGTATACGCCGGCAGGAGTACGAGCCGTTGGAGATCATCGTGGTGGATGACGGGTCCACCGATAACTGCGCGGAGGTGGCGGCAGGGCTGGGAAGTAATGTTCGATACGCCCGACAGGAGAATGCGGGTCCCGCCGCCGCCAGGAACCACGGTCTTTCCCTTACCAGCGGCGAGTTCATTTCCTTCCTGGACGCCGACGATCTGTGGCCGCGGCACAAGCTCTCCATTCAAATGGCGCGCCTGCTGGCCGAGCCTGAGCTGGATTTTGTACTGGGACGCACCCAATACCACGTTCTCCCGGGAGGGAAGATCCCGGACTTGCCTTTTGAGGGGCCGGAGAACATCGTCACCCACACGGTGGTGGGGAGTGGTGTTTACCGGCGTCAGGTGTTTGATCGCATAGGAGTGTTCGAGGAGTCGTTACGCTTCGGCGAGGATACGGACTGGTTTATGCGGGCGCTGGAAGATAACGTCGAGATGCGAATCTTGCGGCCAACCACACTCCTCTACCGGATGCACGGAAAGAACATGACGCAGGACCGGAAGGCGATGAGCCACCAGATCATGGTGGTATTGCAGCGATCCATGGAACGCCGGCGCCAAAGAGGTGGAGCCGTGTCGCCGCTGCGCCCGTGGCTTTCCTACGATGAGTGGGCGCCGGGCACGCGGGCTTTGGTTAGCGCGATCATTCCCACCTACAACGCGGAGCATTTTGTGGATGATGCCGTCCGGAGTGCGCTAGGGCAGACTTATCGCCCGGTGGAAATCCTGGTGGTGGACGATGGATCGACGGACAAAACAGTGGAGAAAGTACGAGAGTTCGGGCCGCGATTGAGGCTGCTCCGTCAATACCACGCGGGAGCGGGAGCCGCGCGCAACTTGGGCGTGATGCACGCGACAGGCCGATATATTGCCTTCCTCGACGCAGACGACATCTGGACCCCGACGAAGCTTTTTCGCCAGATGGAGATTCTCCAGGAGGACCCAACGTGTGATCTTCTGTTCGGACACGTGCAACATTTTCGGGAAACGAGCGGGGAATCCGGGGGCCCCGCTCCTGGTTACTTGCCGGGCACGATGCTCGCGAAGCGCGAGCTGTTTGACAAAACGGGTCCGCTGGTGACAGACCTGAAAGCGGGCGAGTTCATCGACTGGTATGCGCGGGCGATGGAAGCGGGGCTTCGGAGCCGGCTGGAACCGGAGGTGTGGCTGCGGCGACGCGTCCACGGAGCTAACCTGACCGCCCGCGAGCGCATTGCGTGGGGGGATTATCTCCGGGTGGTGAAGGCGGCGATGGACCGCAGGCGACACGGGGAAAGCGAGGGCGGGTAACGGAGAAGAAGCGCGGCGTGGCGCTACTGTCTGACATTTGCTCGAGGAAGCGGGTGGAAGCTTGCGGCAATGTTTGCGTCGCAGGCGGTGTCACGGATGTCGCAGCCGCTGACCCTGGCGGTCCGCTGAGCCACGACGAGCACCTCTCCCAGTACCTGAAGGCGATCGATTCCGGGCTGCACAGCGTCATCCAGCCAAGGGTGGTGCTCCGGCGGCGGTTGCACGACGCCAACCACGGCATAAAGAAGAGCGATGCGCGGGCGGACTATGTCCGCATCGTAAAGGCGGCGCTCGACCGCAGGAAAGCAAAGGCCCTCGCGGCGGATCCTGGCACGGGCTAAAGCGGACACATGCTCGGGTACGAACTGCTCCTGAAGGCCGCGTTTCTGAACCGGCGCGAAGCGCTGGCAGCCTGGGAACAGTGGCAGGCCTGCACGGACCTCGATCGAATCGATGACGGTTCTTACCGGCTGCTTCCGCTGGTTCACCGGAACCTGAAAGCGTTTGGCGTAGAGCATCCGTATATGGACCGGTTGAAGGGTGTTCGGCGTCGCACCTGGCTCCAGAACCAATTGATCCTTCGCGGTGGCGTGGAGGCATTACTCGCATTCCGCGCTGCCGGGATTGAAACGATGGTCCTGCGAGGGGCGGCAAACATCGAGGGCTACTATAAGGATGCCGGCTTGCGTCCGATACGGGATTGCGACGTTCTCGTTCCCGAGGGCAAGGCCGTGGACGCGATTGGCACTTTGGAACGCGCGGGCTGGAGCCGTATCACGCCCGCACCCGCGAAGCTGACGCCGCGGTTTCGAGGTTTCCGCAGCTCGATCGCCTTCCGGAACGGCGCCGGGGTTGAGCTGCGCTTGCACTGGCACGTCCTATCCTTCTGTTGTTCTTCCAGCGCCGACAAGGAATTCTGGCGCGGCGCGGAGCCCGCCGTCGTCCACGGAGTGGAGACTTTGGCGCTGAGCCCGACGGATCAACTCCTCCACACCTGCCTTTCCGGCCTCGAATGGAGCTACGTGCCACCGGTCTGGTGGGCGGCCGACGCAATGATGATTCTCCAATTGCCGGATCGCATCGATGCGAAAAGGATCCTTCGATTTGCCAAGGAGTACCGGCTGGTTCTGCTGGCGCGTCGTGCGCTCGATTATCTGCACGCGACTCTCGAGGCGCCGGTTCCGCCTGACCTGTTGCGCGCCCTGTCGGCGGAGCCTGTCTCCCGCGCGGACCAGCTCGAGTACGAATGCGTCACTCAACCCTATCGAAAACGGAGCGTATCCGCGTGGATGGTGGGAGCTTACCGGCGGCACGAACGGTGTGGCATCGGTACGTTCATGGGCTATCTCGTATGCTCCTTGCGTTGGGGAGTTCTGCCGCACGTTGCTGCCCGCGTCCGCAAGCAATCCCGTAGCAGTTGAACCTCACATCTGATGCGGCTCTGCAAGCGAGTTCGGCATCAATATAACCTGGTCGTGGGCGCCGACAATGAAGGTGATTTCGGCCCGCCTGCCATCCAGTACATCCACTGGCCGTTCCTCTTGGGCGACGCTGCACGAGGACATTTCACGGGGAGAGTCGGCCGAACTCGCGGCGCGCCAGCGTTACGGCATGCACGCGTGCAAGGACGAGCATTTCGGCATGGCTGTAGCCGAGCTGGTTCGAGCTGGTTGCATCCCCTTTGTGCATAACAGCGGTGGTCCGCCGGAAATCGTCGGGCACGATAGCTGCTTGATTTACGAATCCGAGGAGGAGGCAGCGCAAAAAATCATGCGGGTACTTCGAGATCCCGCTGCGCAGGAGGACATCCGGCAGCGGCTCGCCCTCCGGAAGGACTTCTATTCCGTCGAGACATTTGTGCGCGCCATCCGCGCGGAGGTGGAGCAGGTCCTCAGCTTCTAGTGGCCAACCGGCGCCCGCCGCTCACCAGCAACCTGCCAGCCGGCTGCGTACAGCTTCCCGGATCCCTTCAACAAACCGCTCGCATGTGAACATCCTCTTACGAGGCGCCAGGGATTCGAGGACCGCCTCCTGCGCACGACCGTCTCGCATCACGGCCGTGATTTTTTCCACCGCGTCCTCTTGCGTCGTGAAACAGAGGCGCGGGTCGCAGCCGGAAATTTCCACTTGGCCGCCACTGTTGTGAACAAAGGGGATGCCACCGCTCATCAGAATCTCCGCCGGGGCAATGCCGAAGTGCTCGTCGATCTGCGCGTGGATGCCATAGCGCACCTGCGCGGCCAGTTGGGAAAGATCGTGGCGGGAGAGGTTTTCATGCAACTTTACCCAATCCGAGTTGGCGTCCACCAAGCGGCGCAGTTCGCGGTAGTGCTTTGGCCCGTCTCCCACCTTGGCTTTCGTCCCGACCAAGTGCAGGGTCAGGTCTGGCTGACCCTTCCGTACCTTGCTGAGCGTAGAGACGATCCAATCCAGGCGCTTTAGGGGACTGAGCCGGCCCGAGGCGAGGAACTCGTTGCTGCGCTGGCTCCAGGCACGTTCCACAACCGAAACCGGCACGGGCGGGTAGAGAGTCCGTGTCTTCACTCCGTAAATCCTTTCAACCAGCGAACCAGTCCAGTCCGAATTGGTGAGAAACGCGTTCTCCTTCAGCCGCTGGAGGGAGTAGTCTGCGAGAATCATCCAGGGCCGCGTCTCTCCCTTCAGCAGATCGAGAATCTTCGCGGCCAGCGGCTTGCCAGCGCAATCTCGATACTTCCGCCAGAAGCGGCTGAGTTCAGGATAGTGGATATAAAGCAGACCAGGCCCACCCAGGTCCATTTCTTCCACGGCCGTGCCAATCACAAGGTCGTAGTGGTGGCGAATTCTGTGGCAGGCACGCATCAGGTACGCAGTGGGTTGAAGGCTTCGCCGGTCCGGATCGAGTTTGAATAACGTCCGTAGGAGCCGGTTGGGATAGATGACGGCGAAGTCCGTTTGCTGTAAAGATGTTCCGTAAAAGCGGTTGATTTCCGCAGTATTCATGCGGTTCCAGGTGAGCAGGGTGAGGGCGTAGTGACTCTTGAGGGCTTCGACAATCCAGGCAGCTACGGTAGTTGAACCGCCGGGTGGTTGCCAGCTCTTTTGCACAATAAGAATCTTGCCCAGCCTTCCCACGGCCAACCCTCAACCCGAACACCCCGACGAACGGTCGAACTCCCATTATTATAGATTGTCGATGTGCGCTTGGGCACGGATTTTGCACGTCACTCACCCCGCTAAGGCCGATAGCGTGCTGTGCAACCTGTCAACACCTGCCTTGGAGGTGGCGGCGAATTGTGGTATATTGAGCGAATAAAAGGCGAAATTAAGGAGGTGCCAGGTGTCAGGTGCCAGGTCTCAGGGGGTCGCGTTTGGGGGATGCGTGCAACAAGTTCTCGCCTACCGCGACCCTCAAGTGTGGCAGAAATGGCGGTTCAAAGAGACTGCGGGGATTCTTCGTCTCCGTCAGCTGACGGACCGACGGACTCAGAATGATACGGGACCGGCCGGCACCTGACACCCGGCATCTGAAACCTGTTCTCAGATGTGAGGCGACGTGGAAGAGAAAACCCAGGCACTGGCAAACGTAGGGACGCCCGCCGAAGCGGGCTTGGCGCCCATCCAGAGCGCCCTCGAAGAAATTCGGGAGAAGTTTAAGGGCTCACCCGCCCGTGGCGGAGTGACGGTCCTTAAACACTTCCCGGCACGAGAGGCACAGACAGCCCAAATTCCAGGGTTTCTGCCCGCCCGGCTTCTGGAGGCGCTCAAGGCGCGTGGCATTGCTACCCTTTACACACATCAGGCGCGCGCGTGTGAGTTGGCCCATGAAGGCAGAAACGTAGTGGTGGTCACGCCCACGGCATCCGGGAAGACCCTCTGTTACAACCTGCCGATTCTGGGCGAGTTGGTACAGAACCCCGAGGTGCGGGCACTGTACCTGTTTCCGACCAAGGCGCTTTCGCAAGACCAGTTGGTGGAACTGAATAGGTGGACGGAGAAGCTGGGAGAGGAGATCCGCACGTTCACTTACGACGGAGACACGCCCCAGGACGCCCGCAAGGCCATTCGCGCTCGGGGAAACCTGGTGATCACCAACCCGGACATGCTTCACGCCGGCATTCTGCCCCACCACACCAAATGGCAGAGGCTGTTTGAGAACCTGCGCTACGTGGTGATTGACGAGCTGCATTACTACCGGGGAGTTTTCGGCAGTCATCTGGCCAACGTTCTCCGCCGTTTGAAGCGCATTGCGCAGTTCTACGGCAGCCAGCCCCAATTCATCTGCACCTCAGCGACAATCGCCAATCCGGCTGAATTAGCCACTCGCATCATCGAGGAAGACGTTTTTCTGGTGGACGAAAACGGTGCGCCCTCGGCGGAGAAGTATCTCGTCTTTTACAACCCGCCGGTGGTGAACCTGCAACTCGGCATCCGGCGTTCGTATCTGAACGAAACCCGGCGCATTGCCCGCACCTTCCTGGCGCGCGGCCTTCAGACTATCGTTTTCGCCAACAGCCGACTTGCTACGGAGATTTTGG